>SESF01009545.1_pt1 | contig 49861 bp, 26 predicted proteins | sample 3171521 | NCBI WGS metagenome assembly SESF01 (sample SAMN10866945, study PRJNA518727) | freshwater metagenome | biome: subpolar coniferous forest; feature: holomictic lake; material: water; isolation source: holomictic Lake 227, 6 m and 8 m depth | place: Canada: near Kenora, Ontario | collected...
CGACCGAAATTTTCAGCCGAAACCAACTCGTGAATGTCAGCCATCATCGACGGTTTCATGGTGGAAAGCATTTGACGGTCGAGGTAGTTGAGCAATGCTACAAACCACAGCAGAGCCACTACAAGCCAGGGATAGAGTTTATTTTTCATTAGATATTAGAGCCAGGAACCAAGATAATAGATAATAGACAATAGATTTAAAGGCAACTTTCCCAAAGTTTAAATTTTGGGAAAGTTGAAAAGATAAGATTATAATTCTAATGCTTCAATTGCCGCACGGATTTTATCCTTATGAGCGGCATCGAATTTATTGAACGGAGCAGCCAAAAAGTCGTTGCAGATACCCAGCACCGACAAGCCTGCTTTTACGCCTTTCAAATAGCTGGAACCGTAGCTTCCAACATTATAAATCGATGCACTGATTTGCATTACTTTGGCATGCAATTCACGCACTTTATCCACATCTTTGGCAACAGCAGCATTGTACAAAGCTACATACAATTTCGGAAACATATTAGCACCGCCATTTACACCACCGTGAGCACCCATCAATACCGATTCGGCCATCATTTCTTCCGGACCTACGAATAATGAGAAGTCGGGACGATCGCGCATTTCGTGCATCACCGACTGAAAGTATCCACCGTTAGCCGAACTGTCTTTGAATCCAATCACTTTTTCGTTTTCGGCAATGCGACGAATGGTCGAAGGTGCAAACGAAACTTTGGTATGCGTTGGCATATTGTACAGATAAATAGGCAGTTCCAGTTGCGGAATCAGTTGCTCGTAATATTCTGCCAGCTCCGGTTGTGCGGTTGCAAAATAGTAGGGTGGGGCAGAAACCACCGCATCCGCACCAAAATCGGCAGCCAGTTTAGCCAGCGAAACACTGTCAACCAGCGATGTGTCTGAGATTCCTACCAGCAAAGGCAAACGTTTATTTACGATGCGAGCTGTTTTTTTTATCATTTCGTAGCGAAGCTCAAAACTGATACTTTGCGCTTCGCCGGTTGTGCCAAGGATAAATACACCGCTCACGCCACCATCAATGACATGTTCGACAAGACGTTCAAGACCAGCATCATCAATTGTGTCGTTGTCAATTAATGGCGTAACTAATGGTGGAACTATTCCACGTAAAACTTTTTCCATAAAGCCCCCTTTTCTTCCCCCAAAGGGGGAATTCTAAATAGTATTTTAATTAAATTTGTTTTATGATTTTGCAGCTCTTTAAGTCCCCCTTCGGGGGATTTAGGGGGCTTTAATCCTCACATGCAATGTGTGTTCTTTCTTCTTAATGGCATATTTTTTCAATACTCCCGGACCGCAACTGCTGTTTCCAAGTCCCAGCACAGCACATTCAAGGTTCAAAATCACTTCTTTACGAGGAATGAGGTTGCAATCGTGTGCTTCGCTTGCCAAATCATTAACGGCAAAATGCAATGCTGAAGCTGAAAATGTTTTTTCCACTGCCGAAACCTGAATTCCTTGTCCTTTGGTATTTTTCAATGTCAAATAGCGAATATCTTCACGATTTCCTGTTTCCTGAGGACGAGGATAATGGAAAATCTGTTCGGTAACAGTACTTTTCCATAAAGCAATTGTTGCTGAACTTTTGCGGTCGGGGTAATTTTCCCACGGACCTTCACCGTACCACGCAAAACTTTCCAACTCAGGATTAAGTGCCAATGCAATACCAAGACGAGGCAACTCGGGCAATGTACCGATTGGATTGAACTTTATTTCTACATCAATTTGCCCATCAGCGGTAACTGTATAAACAAAATTGGCGGTCACTTTTCCGTTTTTATACTGATTGGTTTTGTGGACTTCCAACACCAAAGCACCATCTTTTAGGATAAAATTACGAACCGAATCAAGAGTCACTTTGGGTGAATCCAGTCCTTGTAGTTTCCAGTCTTTGGCAAGCCAGTTTCCAAAGCCTTTGTCGTTATCGGTTGGGGCACGAAAAACCTGAACAAGGGGTTGATTTTCAAATCCGACAGAACTTGCCAGCATTTCCCTGCCGTTATAAATCAATGATTTCAGGCTGCCGGTTTTTGTATCCCACGATGTCGAAAATGCTTTTCCTGAAACATTCAAGGTATTGTTTATTTCTGCTATTTTCAAATTGCCTTTATTCTCAATTTCTTTCTTCAGCAAGTTTCCTTCCTGAATACAAAATTGCTCCCAAGCCACTTCATGAGCTGCTTTCGCCCAAACGGTGTTATTTTTCAAAACAACACTAATATTCAACAGAATATCCGCTCCTGTTTTTTGCTTGTTGATTCTTGGGCAATCAATCAAAGCACTGTCACCGGGCGAAATTGCTGGTAGAGTTATTTCACCCTTGACCTCACCCCTAACCCCTCTCCCCAAGGAGAGGGGAACTCCATCAACAGTCATTGTCCAAAGGCAACGATATTGAGATAAATCGATATGGTGATTTCTGTTTATAATCAACAGTTTATCATTCTGTTTCTGAATAGCAAGCGGTTGATATACCTTTTTTACTTCCCAGTATTTAGGCGTGGTTTCGCGCTCGCCGGTAACAATACCTTTGATGCAGAATGCTTTTAAATTCGGCACATCACCAAAATCGCCACCATACGAAACCTGTGTTTTACCATTCAGAAGTGTTTTATACAAACTTTCGTCGGCCCATTCCCAGATAAAACCACCCAACATCCGTTTATTGGAATTCATTTCGTCCCAATATTCCTGCAGGTTTCCACCGGCATTACCCATTACGTGGGCATATTCACTGGTCATTACGGGACGAGTATCGTTTGTGCGGTTTGCAATATCGAGCAATCGCTCCCAACGTGCATTTTCGGGGCGTTCAGTATCACCTTTTGGCGACATACCCGGGTTTAAATATTCTTGTTGAACACGCGGATAAAAACGGCTGATGACATCAACCGTTGCTGGATCGGGTTCATCGTTCAGTCCCTGAGCACCTTCGTAATGTATCGGGCGTGTCGGGTCAAAATCTTTGAGCCATGCCGAGCAAGCTGCAAAGTTTGGTCCGTAACCAGCTTCATTTCCAAGACTCCACATCACGATCGAGGGATGATTTTTATCACGTTCTGCCATACGGATAGCACGGTCAAGGAAAGCCGGAGCCCATTCAGGGTCAGAAGCCAACGTGCCACGCAAGCCATGTTCTTCGATGTCAGCTTCGTCCATTACATACAAACCCAGCGAGTCGCACAATTCGTACCAGCGGGTCAGGTTTGGATAATGACAAGTTCGCACCGCATTGATATTGGCTTGTTTCATCAACAAAATATCTTTCAGCATCATGGTCTCAGTCATCACTTTACCTGTCTTTGGCTCATGTTCGTGTCGGTTTACACCCCGAAAACGAATCGGTTTTCCATTCACCAGCATTTGTCCGGCTTTGATTTCCACCGACCGAAAACCGATGCGCTGACGAACACGCTCAACTACTTTTCCGGTACTGTCTTCCAGTGATATATTCAGCGTGTATAAATTAGGGGTTTCAGCCGTCCATTTTAATGGATTTTTAATTTCTGCTTTTAATCTACCCGTTTTTCGTGGTCCACGTTGTGGATTCCATTCGTTCATCAGGGCAGCTTTATGCTCAAGATTCAGGATAGATGCGGCATCGGCAGTAATATCTAGAAATTGGTCGATAATAGCACGTACTTTATAGTTTTTACCGGTTGCTGTACCGTAAACCGAAAGTTTGGGGTCAATTTCCAAGGTGAAATTCTCGTACTTTTTATCGGGTAATGTTCTGATTTGCAAGTCGGCAATACGGATATCAGGTGTATGATAAAGTGTAACATCGCGCTGAATACCACCCATGCGCCACATATCCTGATCTTCGAGGTAAGAACCGTCGCAGTATTTGTACACTTCCACGGCAATCTGGTTTTGTCCGGCAATGAGGAACGGAGTCACGTTGAATTCAGAAGGTTCCATGCTTCCCTGACTGTAGCCCACTTTCTGACCATTTACCCACACATAAAATGCGCTTTGCACACCATCGAAACGCAAAAAGACCTGACCGTCCGATTTCCATTCGACAGGTAAAATGAATGAACGACGGTATTCGCCAACCGGGTTGCGTTCTTTGAAAGCTGTGTATTTTTCGGGTGGTGTGCTTGTCACACGAGGTGGGTCGATTTTAAAAGGATAGCCGGACGACACATAAATGGGTGTTCCGTAGCCATTCACTTCCCAGTTTGCCGGAACAGGAAAGTTTTTCCAGTCCTTGTCATTGAAACTGGTTAAAAAAAAGTCGAAGACACGTCCTTCCGGTGTTGGTGACCAGTGAAACTTCCACAAACCATTCAACGTCAACGACGCGCCACCAACCACATTGCGATAGCCAATAAAAGCAGCCCGCGCAGGTTCGCGGTTGATTTGCAATATATGATGATTTTCCCAGTCGGGCTGTTGAGCAAACAGTTGAAGGGTAAAAAATAATAAAATATATAAGGGATTTATTCGTCTCATTTATGGTGTAAGAATACTAAAAAAAAGACGAGAAAGAGGGGGTGATTGTACTCAACAGGAGGCTTTGTAATTTTATTGAAAAAAATATGAGCAGAATCAAACAATTTTGTAAATAGTGTTTTATATTTGCAGAAAAATCGAAAATCGATGCCAACACTCTTTTATTTCTTTGGATTGCGTTTTTTCTTTTATTCCAACGATCATGAGCCGATTCATATTCATGTAAGTAACAGCGATGGCGAAGCTAAATTTAGAGTAGAACCCTTGGAATTAATAACAAACAGAGGCCTAAAAGCAAAAGATCTTCGATACGCTGAGGCAATTATCGAAGAAAATAAAAAGATAATCATTCAACGTTGGAACGAGTTTTATAATAAGAAATGATGAAAAAGTTTGCTTTAAATATCGATAACACTCATCTTTATCTGGAAACCGACGAGGGGAAAACTTATGTTCATAATTTAAGCGAATTTCCTGTATTAGCATGTGCCACAAAGGTTCAACGTGAGAATTTTTCGCTATCACCTTTTGGTGTTCATTGGCCGGATATTGATGAAGATCTGAGTTTTGAGGGACTTATTTCTACCGGACATTTGGTTGTAAAAACGGCATAAAATAATGAGCGGGCTTTTCGAAAAGAAAAAGCCCGCTCATTTAGTTAAAATCTGATTTACTGTACTTCCAGCGATTCAAATCCCAGTCCTTCGGGATTTTCAGCCGTAATAATCACCTTATACAGCCCGGCGTTGATATAACCACCGGTGGTGGTGCTGATTTGTTTCCATTTTTCAGCCGTTTCGGGGAAAGTTATTTCATCGTTTTTCATAACCGTACCATTTGCCGCAACAAACAGGAATTTAGCTTTAATAGGTTTTCCACTTGTATTCAGGTAATTGAAACGCAAAGCGTAAATCTGAGCGAGTCCGGTAGTAACAGTCCACTGAATGGAGCCGGTTTTTCCAAAACGAATACCCTCTTTGTTTTTAATCGTCACTTTCTCAAATTTCCCTTTCAATGTTGCTTTTTCGGCTTCGTAAACGGTGCTTGTACGAACATTTTTATCTTCGGGCAACAATTCTTTTGGTGTTTTTTCCAACACTTCTTTATCGGCTTCCGCCCACGACCAATTGGTTTTCGTACGCTCCGGGGCTTTCATATTCATATCGGTACTTGCTATCGCAATGGCAGAAATCACAGCTTGTCCGGCCTTTACTTCGGGGAATGAAATTTCCAACTCGCCAGCTTTTACATTAGCATAAATCACTTTTTTCAATGCTCCATCATGACCACTTTCAGCCCAGATGTCGAGGTCGTTCAGTACCACTGAATCATTCACCGCCACATCGAATATACGCAATCCTTCGCAGTCGGTTTTCACGCTACCACCGGTTCCGTGCCACGGTTCTGTGAAGTAAAGTTCCACGCGGTATTTACCATCGGGCACGGCAAAATGGTATTTCAGTTTATGTCTACCAAAGCGGAAATGTCCAAACAATGCCCAATCATGTGTTCCGCGAATTGGATCGTAAGTCACTCCCTGACTGGCCTGATACGGATTTAGCTCCTTGAAATCAGCTGCCCACGAATGGGAAACGGTACTATCATCTTTTGCCCATATTTGTCCGAACACATCTTTGTATTCATCGCCACCACAATTGATGCGATACAGGTAATTGTAGTCGGGATTTCCCTTAGTGAGAGGGTGACTTGGAGTCACCCCCTCACTATTATATAGCGCTTCAAAATGCGGCGCTTTTTCCAAATTATTCAGCACAATTTTATCTTCAGCCACTGTTTTTCCACCAAAATAACCAACGGCGCGAAGTACATTGTAACGCAGATCGCGGTTTTCCCACATAAAATGCGTGCCACGACCGTTGTTTTTCTTTTTGCCCATGTAAACCGAATCAACGGCGTCGTTATACAATTTCACGCTATCGCAATTGCTGTAAACCTCCACGGTAGCACGACTTTGCTTGGCAAATCTATCGGGCCAGGTATGCGAAACAATGTACAGCATGGGGTCAGTCTTTGCCGAAACATAGTTGGCCCGAGACATGTAATACGCATCGGTTGGTTGCTCCCAGGGCGAAATAAGTCCTTTGAAATTGAATGGACCGACTTTATCAATGGCGCGAAATGCCTCATCGGGCTGACGGCGACCGGGGTTATCATGCGAACTAAATACCCATTGGAATTGTCCACAAATGCTGTCTTTTACCGATTCGGCCAGCTTAATTTTCTTCTCTAAAAGTTGACATGCGCGGTCTTCGCTCCATTTTCCATTCGCATCAAAGGCAGTCGGTTCGGTGTGGAAACCAAGGGAGCGCCATGCTCCGTACTCGCCATTAAGCAACTGATTTTGTTGTGCTAACTCGTGACCATAATTGTCGATATTTCCTCCATAAGTTCCACTCCAGTTTTGCACTACGTTCCAATCAGTGCCTTCGCCACCGTTGCAAGTCGTAATTACCCGCATCGATTTAGCTGTCGGGTCCATTTCGCGAATAATATTGCTGCACTCTTCTGCAAAATCTTTGGGCAGAACGCTTTCGTTTTGCAGACCCCACATGACCAGCGAAGGCGAATTGCGATGCTCTTTTACCCATTGACGAAGTAATATTTTAAAATTTGAGCGAAATTCAGGGGTATCGTACCACACATGAGCCGAGAATTGTGTCCAAAGCAACAGTCCGTTTTCGTCCAATAAGCGTTGGTATTCCAGATTGTGCGGTTGATGTGCATCGCGAAACGCATTGAAACCAGCCGATTTTATTTGTTTTATGCGGGATGCAATTTGCTCGTTACTAAACGCGTGCGATTGGCCAAACTGATGTTCGTACTCGCAAATACCGTTGATAAATAACGGTTTTCCATTGAGATAAAAACGCCCATCATTGTCGTTGCGCTTCACCGGCAAACTGACGGTGCGAATTCCATAAGGAGTGGAAATTTCGTCGGTAGTTATGTTGTCGCCCCGCTTAATCATCGAAGCCAGTTTGTACAAATAGGGTTTATCGGTACTCCATAATTTTGGATTTTGAACAGCCGAAACTTGTTGGATAGTCTTTGTTTCGCCGGCTTTCAGCGTTATTTTTTGTGCCAACCGAAATGTGGCAATTCCGTCTTCGTTACTCAACTTATTGACCACTTCAATGTTAGCTGTTTCGGCAGAATAGTTTTTTATTTCTGTTTCAATAAAAACAGAATCAGCCTTATCGTTATTCCAAACGTGAACCCCGAATGGCTCGATGCGAACTTTATCGGTTGCTTCTAACGTGACCGGACGGAAAATGCCAAAAGGCTGCGAACCCTCGCTAAAACCCCATTCCGACGAGCAACCGCCACACACCCAGGGCATATCGGCAATCATTTCGGGGTGCTCAGCAACTAATGTCAACGAATTGACTTGTCCGGGTTTTATTTCGTTGGTTACATCCAGGGTTTTAGTGATTCTACCACCCGGAAAACGGTCGTATTTCTTACCATTCAACGTAACTGTTGCATACGTTCCAACACCGTCGAAGCGCAAGAAATATTGTTTGTTCTCACCGGCATTGGGAGCTGTAAAAGTTTTGCTATAAGTAGCTGTTCCGTGTAGATTTCCGTGAGTCAACTGACGGTATCCGTAGTAATCATCCCAGTTGTGGGGAACGTTTACCTTCAGTGTATCTTTGCCCATCCAGGTCTTCCAACCCTCGTTCAGACTCATACTTGTGCGACGGTCTTTTATTTCGGGAGCCGGAAAATGCACTTCCGAACGCCCCATAGGCTTACTGGTAGCCACACAAATACCGCGTTGGTCGTTTTTATTTACTCCGCAGTAGAAATGATACACCACGCCTTTGTAGTTGACCACATAACTTTTGTGGGCAAACAGCTTATCGTAATCTTTTGATGGCGTAATCAAATCGTCACCCTGCCAGTCGTACCAGTGAATCATGTCGTAGCTGCATGCAAAGGTGTTGTAGGCCTTGTAGGGCTTATTGGTGTTGAATGCCGAAAAATAAAACATCACATACAAATTTCCGAACTGCTGAATTTGTGCATCACCTGTAATCATTCCCTGAATTTCATGTGCAAATACCGGATTTCCCGAAAAACGTTTCCAGGTTTTCAGGTCGTTGGATAGTGCAATACCTATGCGTTCGACCTTCAGTCTGGTTTTCGGATGAACTCCGCCGGCATTGTAATACATCACAAACGGCGCTCCGAGCCTTTTCTTTTTGTCCCAATAAATGGTGCTTTTGTACTGAATGAGGTTTTCGAACCATTGAGCATCTTTATCATTGTTTGAAAGAATAGGCTTCTCGGCCGACTGCCACTCAATGGCTTTACCGAGGTTTGCAGCTTCCGTCCAGGCCAACCCAATGCTTAGTGGTCCTTGCTCATATCCTGCAGTCGGGCCGCCGATATAGGTCATCCAGTATTTCCCTTTATAGTGCTGAAGTTCGTAACTTCCACCCCAAGTCATATCTGGCAAAGCAGGAAAACCGCCACGTTGGTTACAATCCCACGTACCGTCGCGATACGACAGCAACCGACCTTTAATATTCCAGTGCAACAGGTCGTCGCTTTCGGCCAGCCAGGTTTCGTAACCGCGACCGTCTGTTCCCGTTTTTCCGTTGTAAATAACAAAAGTCATGTACCACTTATCGCCCTTGTGGAAAACAGTTGGGCAATCCATTTTGTGGTTATTGTCTGTCGGAGCAAGTGCTAAACCGTATTTATAAGGTGTTTTTACCTGCTCGTAGATTTCGACCATGCTGGATTGAGGAACCTCCTGAGCGGATAAAATTGTGGAAAGAAAAAGTATGATAAGTAAAAAAAGTTTTTTCATATAACCCCGAACCCCGAAAGGGAAATTGAATTAGTTTCGTCTGATTTGATATTTATTTCATTAAGCCATGAATTTGCTGGAAGCAAAAAATTCCCTTTAGAAATTAGTGGTTTAATAAAACATCCAATCCATGGTTTCTTCATCGCCCACACCAGCCAATCCAGCGTTACGGGGAGCAATAGTTCCATTGGTAAAGCCGAGAATCAGGCAATAACCTTTCGGTAAAAGTAGTTTGTTTTTTCCAGCTTTGAAACTATAAGCATGAACATTGATCGCTGGTAGATTATCCAATTTCAACGCATTTAATATCAGTGGGTCGGCTTGTCCGTAAAGGTTAGCTGCTGCGTCAGTTTCAAGCGTTGGTGCTTTGGCGTATTTACGTTGGTCATCCCGGAAAAATCCTACCAAAAGTTTTACCGGTTCTGCCGTTTCAAAGTCCAATTTGGTACCTTTATTGGCTTGTTTAGCAGCGTTTAGCAAAATTGCATTCATCCCAACAAGTTCCGGAGCAATTTCTTCTACATCCGACTTCATATCGCTGTACAATGAAGCTCCTGATTCTAGTTTAATTGTTTTGAAATCTCCATTCAATTTTACATTTACAATAGGCAACGCTGTTATAAGGACTGGTTTGGGGACTTCTAAATTCTGCTTTGATTTTAATAGAATGAGGTTGTTCTGGAAATTTGAAAATTCCTTTTTATACTGTACCAGCAATTCTTCCCAAGTTTTGTTTATACCACCATCGCCACCAATAGGAATGCGACGTTGAGATGTCTGCATACTGTTGGCATACAGATAGGAGTTTTTTGTTAGCTCCACCAGTTTGCTATAATGCTCCAGACTTTGTTGCAGATAAGGCACAGCAGCATCCAAATTTTTAATGTCTTTTCCCCATTGATAATCCAAAACAAGTTTTGCTGCTTTCACTTTGAAGTAAAAGAAATAGGCAAATTCACGGTAACAATGCATATCGTTGCGAAGTCGTTCGAACTCGGCTGCATTTTTAGTGGCTTTTCCCTCTACCGAGTCGATGGCCGTGATGGCTTTATCGCCGTGAGCAATAACCTGAGCAATAATATCAAGCGGCAATTCACCTGCATGCGGTTGGTGCTTCCACTCTTTTTCTACGTACTCAATGAGTTTCTCACCTTCGGGACCACAACTTTCATAAAAACCGGGGTAGATTTTGTATTTATACGGATTCACCAACTGGCTCATAAACATACCTAGTAGCAGCGTTTGACGGTTACCTTCGGTAATTCCGAATCGGCGTATTAATTTAGGTGCAATTTCGCCGCTTTCGTCGTAAGATGTTTGTATTTTTCGAGCATCTGCATTTGTTACACCGTAGTAATCATCTAATTGTTGGTTCCAATAAGCGATTTCTTCATTTCGGTCACGGTGACAATTCCAGGCATAACGTGCCCAGGTTTTGTACCACATCCAATCGCGGTCAATTTGTTTTAAGCGAGTACCAACGGCCATTTTGTCGGCAGTGTACGGATAATCCCAAAATGATGCCTGCGGATAAAGGTGTAAACCACTGGCTCCATGTGCGTTGTGCATGGCATTCACTGTTTTTTGCACAAAGTCGGGCGAACTCCAGCGCCATGGTTCCAGATTGGCCAGAATATGCACATTGTCGATATGCACATCCACCAGTTTACTCAGCTCTTTATGTGTCTGTGCCCATGGACCACCTGGTTCGTAAGTAGTGAGACTTTCGCCGGTATACTTATTCATCGTGTACAGGTTTTTATAAATCGGACGGGCAGCGTCGATATCCATTTTAGCATCTGTATCATGAGCGCGAAGAATGATGGGTGGCTCGTCGGTACGACCTAATGCTTTCAAGCCGTCTTTTACCCCCGGAAGAATGGTTTCGGTAAACCATTTTACATCGTCTTCATTAGTGTCCATTGCTTCTCCCAGAGTTATGAGAAATCCAATATTCGGATATCTCTGCACAAAGGCGGCAATGCTTTTACGAGTATAATCGCTAATTAGTGGCGTAATAGGACGGTTGCGGTCTTGAGTAAGTATGTTATAATGTTCGGCAAAAGGCTTGGAAAGAATGATATTGTAAAATGCCTGAATCACAAAAATACCGCGCTTGTCGGCTTCGTGAGTCAGGAAGGAATACATTTCCTCATTCATTTTAAAGGTGATGTCGTCTACCTCTACGGAAAAAGGATATTCCTTCAATTTTACCAATGATGCAAACGGGTGCCCATTCCACAGATACAATGAGTTCATGCGATTTGCCACCATCATGTCCAGGTAGTTCATCCATTGCGTTTTGTCGTAAAACCAGGGGAAAGTTTCGGGAGTATAAGGATATTCATAAACTGTACGACCAGGAAGATAAGTGGTTTTCTGTACGCCAATACAAGTTCCGCGCATCACCATTTCAGGAGCGTCGGTAAATGAAACGGGCAATTCAAGTTTTTTGGAGTTATGCAGGCGGTCGATTATTTCGCGACAACCGTAAATGACGCCATTACCATCGGCACCACAAATAATGGTAATATTGCCTTTAGTTTGGATATTGAAACCTTCTTTTTTTAATTCTTGTGGAAGTTGAATATGCAGTTTATTTAGCAATTTAGTTGCCTCGACATTTTTCTTTTCAAATAAAATAATTGTTTTATCTGTCGAAGAATTAATTTTATCTATCTTATTATCAACTTTATATCCCGCATGTGAGAGTGATTCGCTTAGCGTTTCTACTCCAAATTGCACCCGATTAGATGCATCCTGAAAAGTGAAAACATGAATATTTTCCGCCTTCACAGCAAGTGCTATCAACATCACAAAAAACACAACCAAACGTCTGAATTTCATACCTAAAAAACTAATATTTTATTGACAAATTACAATAAAAGGACGTTAAAAATACGCTTTTGTACTCAAACTTTAAAACAATCGCTCTAATTATATCTCACCATCACTTCCCCTTTTTCATCAATCATTAGTCGGTAATTATTTCCTTCTAATTTCTCAATAAAGCCTTTTGAAGTTAGTGGTTCTAATTCACTACTAAAAGTCAGATAACCACGGCCTTCGGTAGCAGTAACTTTGATGGTATTTTCGTTCATATAGAGTTTGATTTCGCCATTCGGTGTGGGTACGGTTCCTTCCATCCATTCCAGTCCGCCAAGGTTGGGTGCAATGGTAAATTCGCTGTAACCGGCTTTCATTGGTTGAATGCCGAGGTAGTATTTTCCCAACAGGTAAATAGGACTGGCTCCCCAGGCGTGGCAAAGGCTCTTTCCGTAAGGGCGACCGTACATGGCCAAATGCTGTGTGCCTTTGTCGGTGGGGTTATATTTTTCCCAGAACGAGGTTGCTCCTTCGCGAATCATTCCACCCCAATAATCTTTCAACTCTTTCATTACGGTTTTTTGTTCACCCATAGCACACAGGGCTTCCAACTCGTAGAAACGCATATAAGGAGTCGAAATTTTCATCACGGAGTCATTCAACAATACCGATTTCTTGATTTCCTGTTTTTGCTCAGGACTCAGGTAATTGAAGAACACCGCAAACATATTGGAATAGCGGGTGATTTGCGATTGCTGAACATCATTGAGGCGATTGTGTACCAATGCTTTTTCTGTTTCATTCCAAAAAGCAGGGAGAAGTTTTGCACGCAGGTCAGCAGCCAGTTTTTCGTATTTGGTTTGGTCGGCTGTGTTGTTGCCTAGTTTGGCACACAAAGCCATTGTTTCCAGACTTTTGGCAAACAAAACCTGCTCGAACGACAACTCGCCGTGTTTGTCCATAAAGCCATCGGCCCAGTCCACAAATACCCAATCGCCGGTAATACCTTCCACCATGCCGTTTTTGTTGGTACGACCAAGCACATAATCCATCAGGGTTTGCATGCGCGGATATACCTGCGAAATGAACTGCTCATCGCCGGTGTAGAGATAATAATCGTAAATGCCCAGGAACCAAAAGAAGGTGTAATCCAAAATGGTATTGGTGTGACTCGTTACCGGGTCTTTGCCACGCAATGCCCAGGTGGTGTTTTTCACGGTTTGCGAATCGAAGCTCAGGTAGTAATTCATCAGGTAGCTCTGATATGCATCGCCACTCCATATCCAGCGATCACGCTTGATACCGTCGATAAAGCATTCGCGGGTGGTCAATTGCATGGTATAAGCCCCAACCTTCCATATTTGGTTCAGTTCCTCATCATTACATTTGAACGAACCACGCTGCACTTCAGGCTTGAACTCGTACATCATGCTTAGTTCTTCGAAGTCCACGCCGGCATCTTTGGTTACATACACATAGCGGAATGCTTTGCTGTTGGCCAGGGTGAAAATTTCTTCATTGGAAGAAGTAATTGCCAATGCCTCGTCAGTTACCTTGTTGCCATCCACAGTGAGTTGGTCGAGTGTTTCGCAAAACTCAGTATCCATTGCCTCCTCTTTGCTTTCGCCGTAGTAGATATTGATTTTTCCCTTACCGGATAGCAAATGAAAACGCAGGTAGCCAAACGTTTCTTTGCCAAAATCAATTAACTGACCGCCCGGAACATTGGTTACTGTCACAGCTTTGTGCTCTTCGGTAGCAAGTTTGTATTGCGATGGAAGTTTATCAGCTGTATCAAAATCAACCCAACCTTCAGCATCCATATAGATAGTTGCCGAAGTGTCGCTGGCTTTTCCGCTTTCGTCAATCCATTCTTTGTCTTCGTAGGTTACTTTCCAGCTATTATCTGTTTTTAAGGTTTTTCCGTTTACAAAAATAGTGGGCACAGTAGCCTGATTCCAGATTTTAATGTTCAGGCTGTGCATTCCGGCAGGCAAGGTGAATTTCTTCGGCATACCAAACTGAAGTTTGCCATCCAACTTAATATTGAACTTACCTTCCACGGCAATTTCAATTTCTTCGGGAGCGGCCAGGTCTATTTTTTTGCTGAATTCCACCAATACATAATGGCTGTCCATTTTCCAGAAATGAGGAAAAAAGGCGCCCCGCTCGGTACGGCAGTTGTTCATTTGGTTAGCCAACCAGATTTCGTAATCGCCCGGATACCATATCCAGATGGCTGAAGAATTGTTGTTCATTTACTTCGTGTTATTTGTTTCACGTTATTTACTTCATGTTATTAGTTTCACGTTATTTACTTCGTGTTATTAACTTCGCGTTATCAATTAATAACGGCGTAGCCTAATAACTATCAATAACATGAAATAAATAACGTGCAGCCTAATAACTTAAATATCATCTCCGTATCTTTCTTTTGTGATTTGTTGCAATGTTTTGCCGCGGGTTTTAGGTGTCCAGATAGTGCCTATTATTAATGCGATAAGGAGCAATCCGATCATCAGGTAGGCTGCCGTATTAAATCCTTCGCCATTTTTTCCATAGATATTGACAAATGCTAATCCCCATAATCCCGCTATGCCTCTTACAAAAAAGAACATGATACCTTGTGCTCCCGCACGGTATTTGGCAGGAAAGAGTTCAGAAGCCCAAAGAGCATAAAATGCCTGTACACCAACCCCGGCGTGGATACCCCAAAGTATGGTGAATGCCCATAATGCAGCATAATTTTTTATTCCAATAAAAATGAGGACACACCATGCAGCAACGCCTAACAAAGTACCAAAAAAATAGAACCAGCGCTGATTAACCTTATCGACAAACATGGCAAAACCGAAATAGGTTACAGCAATAATTACAAGCCATTGTATGGCCGACACCATATTAGCGTCGCCATTGGAAAGTCCGCCTGCAGTTTCATAGATATGTGGTTGAAAGAAACCCATCACGGAAGCCACCATATTCCAGCTAATGTAAATAATTGCCAAATAAAGCATGGTGCGAATATTGACCTTATTCGTGAAAAGTGAGCCAAAAGACGAGAAAATGCCCGGTTGTTTCTCTTTGCTTTGTTTAGCGTCTTCCCAATCTTTTGATTCATGAAGTTTTCGTTGCATAGTCCATGCTACAAAGGCTACAATAAACAATGATCCGAAAATAAGACGGCTGCTGAATACATTGATGGCATCAACACTCGCATTGTTTCCCAAAATGAATGTCGCAGTTTTTTGTACATAGCTGAATAATACACCGGCAGAAGCATCTGCTTTACCCGGAGCGAGCAACATTCCCAACAGTAAAATGATGGTTGGGCCGACTCCCCAGGCAAACTGCGAAATACCCATATTTCGTCCGCGTTTACCCACTTCCGAATTTTCAGAAATATACGTCCACGAAGCAGGAACACCTGCTCCTACCGAGATACCCGTAATCAGAAATCCGGTCAACAACATCGAAAAATTAACTGTAAACATAATAATGGCAACCCCTAACATATACACAAACATATTGTAGGTATAAATCGTTTTTCGTCCGTATTTGTCGGCCAGAAAACCACCGATAATAGCACCGATAGCCGCGCCAAAACAGTTTGCACTAATGGCATTCAGCCAACCGAGATGCCCCTCAGTAAGTCCGAGATAATTTTGCCAAAGCGTCAAACCGCTTGCACCTGCAACAATTGCACCTGCATCAAGATAATTTGTAAGCGATACGGCGATCGTACTTTTTAAACTTCCTTTTGTAATTTCCATTTGTATTTATTTTATATTTAGATTTAATCCTGCCTTTTGTCTGATACAGTCGTTCACCATTGGTCCGTTATTTTCCCAGATATTTCCGGGGCCGTTGGCATTTTGCAAAAACTTTTCACCCTCAGTAAAATTGTTTCTGACAGTAATGTTCGATGAGCCTTCGTCGGTGTATAAATAAAACCAGTGTTTCGGGTCGTGAACATATCCGGGATGATAAATATCGTGTACGTAATTTTCCGAAATTACGGTTCCGGGCTGATTACCCAAGGTATAAATTCCGGCTACATCATACATGTGTTTCGCATAGTGGTGAATATTATTACGCTCCACAAGGTTATTTTTCATACATACCAGATTACGGTTCCACCCCCAACCCAGACTAATACCCGAATAGGAAACTTCGCTGATTTCGTTGTTTGAAATTTTAAAATCCGAAACATAGCCGGCGGCAATGGCCACGCAACCCCAGTCTTCATTGGTTACGTCAGTGAATCGATTGTTGCGTATTTCCAAACCGCTACAAACTTCCCGCAAATCTTTCGGATTGTAAGGCAAATGCGTTTCGAGCGAAGCCGGCGAAAAGCTCCCAGCCACCAATCCGTTTCCAGCAATGTCGGTAAAAATACAATTTTTCACCTGACCACCAGTTGTTCCCGTCACATAATCGATACCCGAATAACCGAGATGTTCAAAAGTACATCCTTCAAAACTAATATTAATGGCTCCGGACACAGTTACAGCCGCAGCCGGACGACCTAACCAGCCCTGATTATCCAATTTATGATTATCAACACGGTCGATAGCTGGACGAAGTTTATAACCTTCGGTCAGGTACATCCCTGCCTGAAGCGGCACATGACCTTTCTCCGACGGACGCATCCAGGTGCTATAATTAAAACTGATATTTTTAAAAAGGATATTCTGAACAGTGCGGTCTGTTGTGCCTTCAACCTGAACCAATGTTTCTAGGGCAGGGACAACAGCTTCGTTTATTTTTTCACCGGCTTTAGGATAATAATAAAGTTTATGGCTGCGAATATCGTGATACCATTCGCCCGGTTCGTCAAGCAATTCCATGGCATTAGTCAGATAAAATGGGGAGTTCACACCAGCTCCAATCATAGGTTGAGGCCACGGACGCTCAAATTGCAATTTGCTTTCGGGATTGAGAAAAGTCACAGCAGCAGAATCTCCATGAATTTCAATGGATTTAATGCGCAGGAAAGAAACTGCCCACATTTGATGCAACACCATTTCTGCATAAGGGGCTTTCAAAATGGCTTTCACGGCTTTTGCAGGCACCCAAAGTACCTGATTCACTTTATCGTTGCGGATAATGCGGTTCATTTTCTCAAAATCAGCCACATCACGTGCTCGAATGGCTTTTTTGCCATTTACCCAAAGCTGACGAAAATCCAGCGGGCAACCATTGAAGTCAGGTACATCGGCAACCAAAAGTTTGCCCGTTTTTTTCCAGTTATTGATTTTTACACCGCCACTCACCACTACTTTTTCACCTACAGCACCACAAATCACGGTTGGCGATTGAGACGTTCCACTATCTTCGGGTCGGACATAAAGTGGTTCGTACTGCTCGTAAGTTCCGCCTTTCAGGATAATATTGATACCATTTTCAATGCCTGCCGCTTTCAGTCGGCGCATCTCGCGAGCCTGACGCAATGCCGAAGAAAGCGTAGCTTTTGGTGCTACTGCAGAGCCATCATTGGTATCTTTTCCCGAGGGGGAAACGTAGATATCGGTGGCATTGGTCGTTTGCCACATAAGGACAAAGAGAAGAAAACAATAAATCGTATGTTTCATAATTATTTTGATTGCTGAGACGCAATGCATTTTGATTGTAGAGACGCAATGCATTGCGTCTCTACGGTTACATTTATTTCACCAACGGCATCCACACCGTCATATCCATTTTACCGCGGTTGCCCCAGGCATAATAGGGAATCAACGTTATACTAACCGTTTTATACGATTTTCCGACCGGACGATACAGGGTGTTTTTCCACGAATCTTCGTTGGCCAATCGAGCAGTGCCATCCAAAACTACGATTGAACTTTCGGCAATGGTAGTCTTGCGTGGATTGAATTTTATGTCTGCCGGAATCAACACATTATCTATCGATTTTCCACCGGCAACATCAGCACCTTCAAGACAATAAACTATCGGACCACGCTTTACACAAGTCTGGTTGCGCGTTTCTTCCACCAACGGATTTGATTCGAGCAATTTCACCGTCATATCCAACACCAGTTCCACCACATCGCCTTTTTTCCATACCCGATTGATTTCGGTATATGAATTTGCCCGGGTTTCTACCGAAAGCGTCTGACCATTAACGGTCACAGTTGCTTTTTCGCACCATTCAGGAATGCGAAGATACAGCGAAAAAGCTTTTTTAGGTGCATTTTCTATTGATATTTTGATATTACCATCCCAGGGATAATCAGATACCTGCGTTAGGCTGATTTTGTCTTTTCCATTCAGCAGAGTTTGCAACTGACTACCACCAAACAGATTGCACCAAACCGAATTATTACCCAGACTATAGGCGTAATTTTGGGCCTCGCAAAGGGTGCGAACCGTGTTGGGCGGACAGCAATTACACATTTTTATGTACACTTCCCGCTCTTTCGACCAACGTAAAGTGTATGGAAAATCTTGTGAAATGCGCAACGGATTAGTATAGAAAAATCGTTTGCCGTCCATACTGATTCCACTCAACACACTGTTGTAAAGTGCAGTTTCTACAATGTCGGCATATTTGGCATCACCGCTAACCTGCAACATACGCCAGTTAAACAACAGGTTACCAATGTTAGCACAAGTTTCGTTGTGTGCCGTGGTATTTGGCAACTGGAAAGCGCGGCCGTAGCTTTGATGTACTTTCTGGATGCTGTCCGGTCTGTAGAATGTGCCATCGGGCGAAGTGCCGTCGTACAACGCACCACATGCTCCGGTAACGTACATTTTGCGGTTCACAATGTCCGACCAAATGCTGGTTAGGTTTTTCATCAACTGCTCTTCGCCTGTTTCGGCATATACGTCGGCCACTCCGGCGTAGAGGTAATTGGCGCGAACGGCATGACCCATGGCCTGATATTGTTGACGAAACGGAATCCGATCCTGATTATCGTCGGTACCGTTTTCGACCATGCCACGTATATTAATCAAATTTTTAGACAACTCCAGATAGCGTGGATTCTTTGTTTCGCGGTACATTTCCACCACGCCCATGTAGTGCGACGGGCAAATGGCATTTCGAGCCAGTTCGGCAGACGCTGTTTCGTAAAAATGACACAGAAAATCAGTTGCTTTGATAGCTACATTGAACAGCGTTGTTTTACCTGTAGACCGTTTATGAATTATTCCGGCAGTCATCAAATGACCCAAATTATAGGTCTCGAAATTCAGGCGGTTTTCAAAAGCCTTGTCGTTCTTTTTTCCTGTCTGCGTACCGGTAACTTCCTGGTCCTGTTTGTGTGAGTCAATTCCTTTATTCATTTCGGCAATAACTACCGGCGTATGAATATAGCCATCGGCACGTTGAACCTTTACGATGGTAGCAATAATCCTATCCATCAACTGGTCCAGTTTTGGATCTTTAGTCACCGCATAAACCGATGCTACTGCTTCGAGCCATTTATAAAAATCGCCATCATGAAAAGGAGGTCCGTGATGAACTCCTTTGAGCTCACCGGCTGCCACCTGAAAATTTTGAAAAGAGTGGCTAAATGTGGTATCGTTGAAGGTTTTCCACATCGAAAGAATCATGGTGTCCTTGAAAATTACAAAGCGCTCACCCCAAAAACCATTGGTCCAATGAACAGCATCGATATCAGTGCTGTTTAGTTTGCTAAATTTGCTCGCTGAATTGTTTGTGAGTCCTCGATTTTGACCAATGGCACACAAAATGGAAACCAAAAAGAGAAGTAGAAAGTATTTCTTCATACCAGAAGTTCATATTTACAGTTATACCAATTGCAGAAATAATACAGTACAATGTCGACTTCGTCTAATTGTACTGTTTATTACTTTGCATCGGCATTATACCAAAGTTGACATTGAAATAAATATTAATTGATTTGGTATTACAAACAAGACGTAGGATTAGGGTTTATGTACTTAAATACAGTTAAAAAAATGCCCCGATACTTTCGCTTCGGGGCATTTAATCAAATTATTAACTCTCTATTTATTGAACAATAACCCTTTGAATTGTAGATCCGGTTTTTACTATATAAATTCCCGGCTTAAGTGACATAGTAGTATTGTCGCCTATCACAACTGACGAAGCTACTTTTAATCCACTTATTCCATATACAGAAACTAAATCTCCCTGTTTTGCATTTCTAACAACAAGTGAGTTATTGACAGGATAAATCAATAAATTGTTGTTCACATTTTGTAGCGCGGTTGCATTCGAATTAATACCGGTAACAAACGAACCGAATGAGCTATAAGTTGAACTATAGGTTCCACTGCTATAACTGCTGTTCAAATTTGTATAGGTAGCACTTCCGGTAGCCCGTCCTATCAAAGCATAGTAGGGTGAAATAGCAATCATACTTGCTACAGTTGCATCGACTAAAGAAGGTGTAAATGCAAGTAATGAAGCGCTTGCAGTAGCAGGAGTTACTGTCCATTCTCTTAAATTATAATTAATTCCAGAATTAGCAGTACCAGAAAGTGTTGCAGTAACTTTTACAGCTGTAGAAGTTCCGGTAGTTGGAGTGATGGTTACAGGATCATAGCTTGTCGTAGCCGATGCTCCAATCGGGAATAAAGTAGCTGTTGCAGTAGTAGTAGGAACAGTTAAAGTCCCAGTATTATCTGTAACAACATAACTTGTTGAAGAACCTCCTGAAATTGAACCTGCAGACAGATTAGTGGTTCCTAAAATAAATTTACCAGATGTCAAAGTCAAGGCATTACTAACATTGATATTTAGTCCTGTAGGTAATGTTACACTTCCACCCACACTGTTATTGCTGGTAAGATTGTAAAATGACGTAGGGAAAAGAGTGTTATCAACAACTGCATTTGTTGTTAAAGTGATTGTTGGTGATGCTGAAGCATAACCAAATGTTACTGTAGAATAAGCGCTTGGATTAAACGTTACAGTTTGGCTTGAACTAGTTCTAACTACTTTAATAGTTTTTCCTAATACCAAGGTTCCTGCATTGGCTTGAGTTCCATCACCAACATTAAGAGTCAAAGTACTCGTATTTCCAGCAGCTGAAGTTGCTCCTAAGTTAAACTCATTGTAAGTTGAACTTGGATGTAAAGTTGCAACATCAAGACAACCATAAACATTATATGTTATGTTACCTATACTTGCACTTGGTTGTGAGGAACCACCTTTTACATGAAAACCACCTGCTACAAAAACTGTATCAGTTGGGAAAATGGTACAGGTTCGGTTAAAACCAAGGAAAACATCACCATTTGTCAAGGTAAAAGAGGGTTGAGTTGAGGTTCTCAATAATGCGATTGATTCTTTGATATTTAAATTAAAATCCTGACTTACTGTCGTTTTTGTATCCGGATAGATCGCTGCTATTGAAAATGCATATCCTGAAGTAACACCTACAGAATGTTGAATTGTTAAGCTTTTGGCTAAATTAGAGAATAATAAATAAAATCCTCCACCAATAACTCCTGCAACAGCATTACTTCTCAATGAACCAAAAATACCATCATTCACAATAGTGTAATCACCAGTACCCCCAGCTAACGAACCAGCATATGTGTATCCTACATACAGAGATTTTGGGCTACCGTTTGGAGCTGTATTGTAACACCATAGTTTTCCATAATTATAGATATTCGAACAATACGCATTGGACTTCATACTAAAAACACCAGTACTATTTACTGTAAGGTCGCCATTAATATTCATAGCTCCATTGTACATACATACCGTACCGTTAACAGTTAACGTTTTAGCATAGCTTGTATTTCCTAAATAAATACTGTCACCTGCAGATATTGTTACATCGTCGTTGTATGTTGGAACAACAACAGTAGCTGTATCAATAACAGAAGGATCATACCAGGTTGATTTTGCATTCCACGCACCAATTCTGTATCCTCTGGCACTAGGAACGCCACTTATACCGCTTAATCTTGAAGTAAATGCCGTAGCCTGCACGTTATTCCCAATTCCCACTAAGAAGAACAGGAAAATTCCATAAGTAAAAATGTTTTTCATAAGTAAAAAAATTAATTATTAATATTATTTGATTTTGAATAAAGACGCACTTATTTTTATAATGTACTCAAAAAAAATAAAAGTCAACTATTTAACATATTATTGAATTGATGTTAGCTATAATCACTGAGTGCAATGAGTACTATTTCAATTTGTCGACGTCTTAAACTTGTTGTTTAGACCAAAAATTGAAAAGATTAAGAACAATGATTAGATTAATAAAACTTTTAACTGTATTTCTGTTATTTAATCTGCTTTGTGTTGGGCAAAAGGAGTTATATGTATCTACATCCTTTCATGAGCCTGCTAACGAAGGGCTACGCTTTATAGTTAGTAAAGACGGTTATCATTGGGACAGTATTCCCGGTGTTTGGTTAAAACCGGAAGTCGGAAAGCAAAAAGTATTGCGCGACCCTTCTATAATTCAGAGTCCTGACGGCACATTTCATTTAGTCTGGACTTGCAGCTGGAAAGATGATTACGGTTTCGGCTATGCAAATTCAAAGGATTTGATTCATTGGTCAGAAGAACAATTTATCCCTGTAATGAAAAATGAACCTAGCACTGTGAATGTGTGGGCGCCCGAAGTGTATTATGATACAAAAAAGGCTGAGTTTGTTGTTGTTTGGGCTTCCTGTGTACCAAACCGTTTTCCGAATGGACTGGAAGATGCCAATAATAATCATCGACTGTATTATATTACAACAAAGGATTTTAAAACGATTTCGAAAACAAAATTGCTTTACGATCCCGGATTTAGCTGTATCGATGCCACAATCGTTAAGCGATCCGAATCAGATTATGTAATGGTTTTTAAAGATAATTCTCGTCCGAAACGGAATTTGAAAGTGGCTTTTTCTAAAGCACCTGAAGGTCCATATTCTAAAGCAAGTAACTCATTTACAGAAAGTTTTACTGAAGGGCCAACTGTCGAAAGAGTAGGGGATGAGTATCTTATTTATTTCGACGAATATCAGAAATTCTCATTTGGGGCTATTAAAACAAAAGATTTTATTCATTTTCAAAATATTTCCAATCAAATCTCTATTCCCCACGGACATAAACATGGAACGATTTTCAAAGCTTCGGAATCATTAATACAGAATCTGAAAAATACTTACGAAGCCCATCAGAAACAAAAAAAAGACACAAGCTCCAATGCAATTTCTAAAATGAAATAAAACTTGATTATCTTTGCTTTTTGTTTCACTAACCGGTAATGAAAAAATCAATATTATTATATGCAGGACTTATTTTAAGTCTGAACTTTTCCTTAATTTCTGCTCAGGGAAAAATTCATTATTCAGGCAGCACCTTATCCAATCCTGATTATCACGACGGACAACTGTCGCCGGTGATGGGTGTGCACAACATACAATTGATGCGTGCCAATCGCCAACATCCCGATGCATCCAACTGCAATGGCTGGACATACAATCACCAACCCATGCTGGCTTACTGGAATGGCAAATTCTACCTGCAATACCTCAGTGGTGAGGTGGGCGAGCATATTCCACCTTCGCAAACATTTTTGCAAACGTCAGTCGATGGTTATACATGGACCAATCCGCAAGTGCTTTTTCCACTTTACAAAGTTCCTGATGGTTATACCAAACCCGATTATAAGGGTGTGGCTAAAAACTTGACAGCCATCATGCATCAGCGCGTAGGTTTCTACGTTTCAAAATCAGGACGACTGATAACCATGGCATTCTATGGTGTGGCACTCGATAAAAAAGACGACCCGAACGATGGAAACGGCATTGGACGTGTAGTGCGTGAAATTAAAAAAGATGGAACGTTCGGTCCGATTTATTTTATTCACTACAACCATGCTTTCAACGAAAAAAATACTGATTATCCATTTTATGCCAAAAGTAAAGACAAGGGATTTGTAACTGCCTGTCAGGAAATTCTGGATAATCCATTGTACCGCATGCAATGGGTGGAAGAATCGGACCGTAACGACCCGATTATTCCGCTAAAAAAAGAATACAAAGCTTTCAATTATTACCATTTACCGAATGGGAAAGTGGCTTGCTTGTGGAAATTTGCGCTGACTTCGATAAGTGAAGATGAAGGCCAGACCTGGGATACAATTGTCGGTCGTGCCAAAGGTTTTGTGACCAGCAATGCCAAAATTTGGGGACAACGACTGACCGATGGCAGCTATGCCACGGTGTACAATCCGTCGGAATTTCGCTGGCCATTGGCTATTTCCACTTCGGCTGACGGACTGAATTATACCACTTTGAATCTAGTACATGGAGAAATTACGCCCATGCGCTATGGTGGAAATTATAAATCGTATGGCCCTCAATACACCCGTGGTATTCAGGAAGGTAACGGCATTCCGTACGACAAAAATATGTGGGTGACCTACAGCATGAACAAGGAAGATATGTGGGTGTCGCGCATTCCGGTGCCGGTAAGAATTACACCAACTACGCAGGCAAACGATGATTTGGATAAATTCTCAAAAATAAATGATCTCACCGATTGGAACATTTATTCACCGCTGTGGGGGCCGGTTTCGCTGGATAAAATAAATGGTAAAAACTGGTTGACTTTAAGCGATAAAGATCCATTCGACTTTGCCAAAGTGGTGCGCAAGATTCCCGCTACCAAAGAACTGAAAGTTTCGTTTGATTTGCTGGCTGAGCAAGCCGACAAAGGTCAGTTTCGCATCGAATTTCTGGATGAAAAAGGCATCGTTTGCTCGCGTTTGGAACTTCGCCCCGACAGTACGTTCCAAGCCAAAGGTGGTTCCCGTTTTTCGAATATGATGAAATATCAGGCTGGAAAAGTATATCACGTAGAAGCACAACTTTCGGCAGAAAACCGCAATATCAAAGTATTTTTGGATGGCAAACAAGTGGGTCTGCGCATGTTCTTTGCACCGGTGGCTTCTATCGAGCGTATTGCCTTTAGTACGGGCGAATCCAATGCGTTTCCAACGCCAGACACGCCTGCCGATCAGGATTATGATGTACCCAATGCCGGCGATCAGGCTCCATTGGCTGTATTCCGCATTGCCGGTTTCAAAACCGAATCGATGGACAAAGATGCTTCGGCTTCGGTGCTGAGCTTCGAGAAATTCCGTCATTATGTGGATTATTTCAATACGATGGAAGACGAAAACATTGCGCAAGCCATTCCCAATGCTCAGTCGGCCGAATGGATGGAAAAGAACATTCCGCTGTTCGAATGCCCGCAACGCAATTTCGAAGAAATGTTCTATTATCGCTGGTGGACTTTGCGTAAGCATATCAAGCAAACCCCCGTGGGTTATGCATTTACCGAGTTTCTTGTTTCCAGAACTTATGCTGATAAATATAATTTGATTTCCTCGGCGCTCGGACACCATATCTACGAAAGCCGCTGGTTGCGCGATACCACTTATATCAATCAGGGCATCCGCACCTGGTACCGTGGCAACGAAGGCGCTCCAATGAAAAAGTTGATGGCCTTTAGTTCATGGAATATCGATGCACAGCTCAATAAATATTTTGTGACCGGCGATTTGAAATTTCTGCTGAATATGCTCCCCGATCTGGAAGCTGAATATACCCGTTGGGAATCGACTCACCGCCTGAAAAATGGCCTGTACTGGCAGGGCGATGTGCAGGATGGCATGGAAGAAACCATTAGTGGCGGACGCAAAAAACAGTTTGGTCGTCCGACGATCAATAGCTATATGTATGGCAATGCTAAAGCGCTGGCAACAATCGAACAACTGGCTGGCAAAGCAGATAAAGCCAAACTTTACGCGTTGAAAGCCGATACAATCAAAAATCTGATTGAAAGCAAGCTTTGGAGCACCAAACAAGGATTTTTCGAAACCCTGTGCACCGACTCACTGGCCAATGTCCGTGAATTTATTGGGTATCTGCCCTGGTATTTTAATATGCCAACTACTGCGAAATACGATAGCGCCTGGACGCAATTGGCCGACGAAAAAGGCTTTTCGGCTCCTTATGGCATAGCTACTGCCGAACGTCGTCATCCACAATTCCGCACGCATGGCGTGGGGAAATGCGAATGGGACGGTGCTGTATGGCCTTTTGCTACAGCCGAAGTGCTGACAGCTATGGCAAATTTCATGAATAACTCGTCGCAAAAAGTGACCAATGATAGTGTGTATTTTAGCCATTTGGAAAAATACGTGCAGTCGCAGTCGCACCGCGGATTGCCTTATGTGGGCGAGTACCTCGACGAAGTGACAGGCTATTGGCTCAAAGGCGATCAGGAACGCAGCCGCTATTATAACCATTCAACTTTCAACGACCTGATCATTACCGGACTGGTAGGTTTGCGTCCTCGTGGTGATAATACCATCGAAGTAAATCCGCATGTGCCTGCCGGAAAATGGGATTGGTTTTGTCTGGACAATGTTCTCTATCATGGACATAATCTGACTATCGTTTGGGACAAAAACGGCAATAAATATCACATGGGAAAAGGATTTAAAGTGTTGGTGGATGGAAAAGAAGCCGGTTCGTCGGCCAAACTTGAAAAACTATTGATTAAAGACGCATTGAAATAAAATGAAAAAACACATTTTTCTGATAGCATTTTTGTTGGTTTCACTGTTTATTCAGGCAGTTGAAATCAATAAATCGGGGGGATTGTCTTCGAACCTTTTCTTAAAGTCCCCTTTAGGGGATTCAGGGGTCTGGATTGGTGCCATCCGTTCCGATTCTGCCCACATTCCGGCCGGAAAGCGGTTCCCGAGTTGGGATATGGGAACGCCCGAATACAAGGCTGTCTGGAAAAATATCAACCCACTTTCTAAAAGAAGTATTTTGTTCCGCAAATCTTTTTCGGCACAAAAAGAGATCAAAGAAGCCGTGACGTCGATCTGTGGATTGGGTCATTACGAGTTGACTATCAATGGAAAAAAAGTAGGCGATGGCGAATTTGCCCCATTCTGGAGCGACTATGATAAAACCGTTTATTACAACACTTTTGATATTACTTCTTACCTGAAAAAAGGGGAAAACGTGTTCGGTGTTTTGTTGGGAAATGGCTTTTTCAACGCGCAAGGTGGTCGCTACAGCAAGCTGAAAGTGTCATTTGGTGCACCGACGCTGCTTTTCAAAACCGTTATTCGCTATACCGATAATTCCACCGAAGAAATCGTTTCGGACAAAAGCTGGAAATATACATTCAGTCCGATAACCTTCAACGACATTTACGGAGGCGAAGATTACGATGCCCGACTGGAGCAAAATGGTTGGAATAACGCCGGATTCAACGATGCAGCATGGAAACCCATTGTTGTTCAGGAACCACAAAAAGGCAAATTGACTCCACAAAAAGGCTATCCGATTAAAATTATGGAGCGCATTGGCTTTAAATCGGTAAAACGCCTGACCAAAGCTGAACGTGATAGTGCGTCAAAATTTACCAAACGCACGATTGACCCATCGGTAATGGTATTTGATATGCAACAAAATATGGCGGGCTATCCTGAAATAACGGTTAGTGGTCATAAAGGCGATAGTATTATTCTTTTTACCGGCGAATCGGTAACAGCAGATGGTGCTGTCAATCAACGCGAAACCGGTCGTCCGCATTTTTACACCTATGTGCTGAAAGGAACCGGCGACGAAACCTGGCATCCGCGTTTTTCTTATTACGGATTTAAATATATTCAGGTGGAAGGTGCTGTGCTGAAAGGAGATAAAAATCTACGAAAACTGGCTGTGTTGAAAGATATCAAATCGTGTTTTGTATATAATTCAGCTCCGCGAATTTCAACTTTTGAGTGTTCCAATGAACTCTTCAACAAAACGCATGTATTAATTCAAAAAGCGGTTCAGAGCAATATGCAGGGCGTATTCACCGACTGTCCGCAGCGCGAAAAACTAGGCTGGATAGAACAATTGCACCTGAATGGTCCGGTGTTGTTGTACAATTACGACTTAAAGGAATTTCTGCCTAAAATTATGCAGGATATGGTGGATGCACAGCAACCAGATGGTTCGGTTTCGTCCATTGCTCCGATGTATAATATTTTTGGTAGCAGCAAAGGGTTTGACGATTTTGGTGTGTCGCCGGAGTGGGGGAGTTCCATTGTATTTTTGCCGTGGCAATATTATGAGTTCTATGGCGACTCGTCGTTGATTGTGAATAACTATCAGCCCATTCGTCGTTGGGTGGATTATTTGACTTCTCGTGCTAATGATCATGTATTGTCGTTTGGTTTGGGCGATTGGTACGATTATGGCAATTATAAAGCAGGATTTGCGCGCAATACACCGGTGCCTTTTGTGGCAACAGCCTATTATTTTTACGCGTTGAAATACCTCGCAAAATCTGCCGAAATGGTTGGTAACAAATACGATGCTGCGCATTACGCCGCTTTAGCAGAAGAGGTTCGCAACACATTGAATGCGAAGTTTTTCAATGCAGACACCAAACAATATTCCACCGGAAGTCAGACTGCCAATGCACTGGCCATTTATATGGGAATTGTAACACCCGAAAACCGTCAGGCAGTGCTGGATAATCTGGTGAAAGATATCAAAGCGCACGGCAATCGCCTGACAACCGGCGATATTGGCAACCGCTATTTGTTCCAGACATTGGCAACCAACGGACTGAATGAATTGATGTACAAAATGTTTAATCACGAAGATGCACCAGGCTACGGTTTTCAATTGAAATTTGGAGCCACCACGCTTACCGAACAGTGGGATCCACGTCAGGGAGCTTCGTGGAATCATTTCATGTTAGGGCAAATCGACGAATGGTTCTTTGGTTCGCTAGCAGGCATTCAAATTGATCCAAAACAACCGGGCATGAAACATTTGATTATCAAGCCTGAACCAGTGGGTGATTTGAAATTTGTAAAAGCATCGACTCAAACATTGTATGGAAAAGTGGCTGTGGAATGGAAACGCGAAGCTATCCGTCCGACCGCTCAAAGCGGTCAGACGGCTGATAAGATCACATTAAGTGTTTCAATTCCATTTAATTGTTCAGCAGAGGTTTATTTACCCGGAGAAAAAGAACCAAAAAAAGTAGCCGCTGGCAATTATACTTTTGAGAAAGAAATTAAACATTCATCCAACTAATTAGTCAGATAAAAGAAACAAAAAATATGAAACAATTAATTATCGTTTTAATTACCTTATTCCAAATTTCCTGTTTCACAGCTCGTGCCGAACGCGTTGATATGGCTGCTGCCGGAGCATGTACAGATGGTTCAAAAATCAATACGATCTTAATCAACAGCACCATCGACCGATTGAACGCACACGGTGGCGGAACGCTGTTTTTTCCATCCGGCACATACCTGACGGGCTCTATCAAATTGAAAAGTAATATCACCATTGAGTTGGAAGCGGGTGCAACCTTGTTGTTTTCAGATAATTTCGACGATTATTTGCCGTTTGTAGAAATGCGCCACGAAGGTATAATGATGAATAGCTTTTCGCCGCTGATTTATGCGGTAGATGCCGAAAATATCACGATTAAAGGCGAAGGAACCATCAACGGTCAGGGTAAAAAATGGTGGGACGAATTTTTCCGTGTTATCATTGATTTGAAAGATAATGGCAAACGCGATATCAATAAATATCAACTCCTATGGGACAAGGTAAACGATGCAAAAGCTATCGGTGCAGAAATCAATCAGGATTATGCCGACGCTTTGCAACGCCGCTTTTTCCGTCCGCCGTTTATCCAACCACTTCGTTGTAAAAATATTCGTATTCAGGGAATTCGCATTATCAACTCGCCATTCTGGACTATTAATCCTGAGTTTTGTGAAAATATTGTGGTAGATGGCGTAACCATTGCCAATCCACTGTCGCCAAACACCGACGGTATCAACCCTGAATCTTGCCGCTATGTGCATATCTCCAACTGCCATATTTCTGTGGGTGATGATTGTATCACACTGAAAAGTGGTCGCGACTTGCAAGCCCGCAAATTAGGTTGGGCCGACGAAAACATTACCATTACCAATTGTACCATGCTGGCCGGACACGGTGGCGTGGTTATTGGCTCCGAAATGAGTGGTGGCGTGAAAAAAGTGACGATTAGTAACTGCGTATTCGACGGAACCGACCGCGGCATCCGCATCAAATCCACCCGTGGACGAGGTGGTGTGGTGGAAGATATTCAGGTGGATAACATTGTGATGCAAAACATCAAAGAGGAAGCGATTACGCTGGATATGCTTTATACCAAAATGCCGGCCGAGCCGCTGAGTGAGCGTACACCCATTTTCCGCAATATCAACATCAACAACGTGACCGGTTCTGACGTGCTTATTCCTATAAAAATCCGTGGATTGGAAGAATCTCCTATTTCAAATATCACATTTACGAACGTCAACATTAAAGCCAAACATAAATGCGTTTTCCAAAATTACAAGAATATCAAAATGACGGATGTATATGTGAATGGGGTAAAGTTAGAAACACCAGCCCCCTAAATCCCCCAAAGGGGGACTTTTAGTTAGTCTAAATTAAAAATACTTAAATGAAAAATCAGAAACACACATTTTTCAAGTCCCCTTTTGGGGGATTTAGGGGGCTGTTTCTTTTATTTATCAGCGTTTCCCTTTCTGCCCAAACTTACGAAACACAATTTGCCAAGCCTTTGGGACAGGTGTTGCGCGAAATCGGTACTCGTTTCAATGTGAAGCTGAAATACGACGCTGATACTACCGGAAAAGTGGTTCCGTTTGCCGATTTCCGTATTCGTCCGTATTCGGTGGAAGAGTCGTTGAACAACGTACTGTCGCTTTTCGATTATAAGTTTGCTAAACAGGACGAAAGAACCTACAAAATAAAGACTTACGAATATCCTCGCCGTGTGCCCGAAGATGGAAAAAAACTGCTGACTTATCTGAACGGTTTATATCCCGATTCAGCTGCCTGGAGTGTTCGTCGCGTGGCCTTGAAAAAGGAATTCCGTCAATTGTTGCAGATTGATTCTGTTCTTACCAAACGGGTTCATTCAAAACCAATCTTATCGAAAGTCAGAAATTACGATGGTTACTCGGTTCAAAATTTCGCTATCGAAACATTATCCGGATTGTATGTTTGCGGTTCTATATACAACCCACTGACGAAAGGAAAACATGCCCTGATTCTTTGTCCAAATGGGCACTGGGGTGGCGGTCGCTACAACAAGGACGAACAAACCCGTTTTTGCACACTGGCACGCATGGGTGCAACCTGCGTCAGCTACGATTTGTTTGGTTGGGGCGAATCGGAATATCAGGTAACAGCGGCAGCTCACCGCACCACGGCAGCCGAACAAATTCAACTGATGAACGGATTGACCATCCTCGATTATATGCTTACCCGCAAAGATATTGACACAAAACGGATCGCTACCAACGGCGGCTCGGGTGGTGGCACGCAGGTGGTGCAGCTTTCTGTACTCGACGACCGCTTTACGGCCGCTTGTCCAACGGTGAATCTGGCTTCCCACTTCGACGGCGGTTGTCCTTGCGAAAGCGGAATGCCGACCATGCTGGCTTGTGGCGGTACTTGCAACCCGGAATTAATGGCGACTTTTGCACCCAAACCTGTTCGCGTGATTTCGGATGGCAAAGACTGGACAGCCTCGGTTCCTGAGCTGGAATTTCCATATTTACAGCGTATTTGGGGCTTCTATAACGCAGATAGCAAGCTTACCAACGTGCATTTATTGGCCGAAGGACATGATTTTGGTGTAAACAAACGCAAGGCGGTGTACGAATTTTTTATCCCGACTTTTGGATTGGATGCTTCTAAACTGGATGAATCGAAAGTGACCATTGAACCCGAAGTAGCTATGCACAGTTTTGGCGAAAAGGGCGAAAAAATGCCTGCCAGTGCCATTCGTGATTTTGCTCAGGTAGAGAAATATATGAACAAGAAAGCGGATGCCAAACTCCATTCGGACATTGATGTGGAAAAGCGTGCTCAAAGCTTTGTTGACTCTTTAAAATTGAACGATAAAGAAAAAGAAGCCCGCGTGAAAGCGGTGATTGCGGCACACATGAAAGCCGTGCGCGACTGGCACAACGATCATCCGTTCAGTATTGTTCCGAAAGGTATAAATCCACGAACAGCAGAAGTTATGACCGACGTACATCGCGATGTAATTGCCTGCTCCACCAAGCCCAAATCGGTGCACGAAAATCTGATGACCGGACTTCGTAAAGACCTGACAGAAGAACAAGTGGAAAAAGTGCTTGATTTGTACACCATTGGTAAATTTCAGTTTACACTCAAAGGTTTCAAAGCCATTGTGCCCAATATGACTGAAAAGGAAGAAGCGTTTGTTGTAAGTCAATTGCGTCAGGCACGCGAGGAAGCGGTGGATTATAAATCGATGAAAGCTGAAATCTCCGCCATTTTTGAGATTTACAAAGATAAATGCGAAAAATACTTCAATGAAAATGGTCGCAGCTGGCACCAAATGTATAAAGATTTTAGCAATAAACTAAAAGCTGAGAAAGAAGCCAAAAAGAAGGTTGATGCCGAAGCTAAGAAATAGATTTCTAACAAATTTGAAAAGGGTAGTTGGAATTTGCTTCTGACTACCCATTTTTCTTTGGAAAAACTTGACTTTAACGTCATTATCAGCGATTTAAGTTATTGTTTCTTAATATCAAGCATTTTATTTCAGAAACTTTTTTCTTTCGTTTATTTTCATTTACTTTTGTAATCGAAACAATTCGAAACTATATTATATGTCAAAAGCAAGCAAACAAATTATTTTCGCTTTACAATTGAAAGCCGAAGAAATCAGAAGAATAGTGCTCAACATTGTCTATTCGTCGAAATCCGGACATATTGGAGGATCGTTGTCCTCAGTCGATGTGGAAACAGCACTGTACTTTCATGTCATGAATATTGATCCGAAAAATCCTCAAATGAATGGTCGCGATCGTTTCATTCTAAGCAAAGGACATAGTGTAGAAGCTTTGTATGCTGTACTGGCATCGGCAGGCTTTATCGACAAAGAATTACTAAAAACTTACGGTCAGTTCAATTCTAAACTGGCAGGACATCCTACCAATAAGATTCCCGGCGTTGAGCTCAATAGCGGAGCATTGGGACACGGTTTGTCGGTTGGTGTCGGGTTGGCAATTGCAGCCAAAATGGACGAAAAGCCATACAAGACCTATATTTTGATGGGCGATGGTGAACAGGGCGAAGGGTCAATCTACGAAGCTGCCATGTCGGCCAGTCACTACAAACTGGACAATCTGGTTGCTGTTATCGACCGTAACAAGCTACAAATAAGCGGTAAAACAGAAGATGTAATGTCGCTCGAACCCATGCGTGAACGCTGGGAAGCATTTGGTTGGGAAGTGATTGATATTGATGGAAATAACATGCAGGAAATTGTGGAAACTTTTGAAAATATGGATCATCACAATGCAAAACCAAAACTTCTGATTTCGCACACCATCAAAGGTTGTGGAGTTTCGTACATGGAAAAAGTGGCCAAATGGCACCACGGTGTTCCTACCGAAGAGCAATACACCGAAGCAATTGCAGAAATTGACGAACGTATTAAAAATTTGAAAACACCACTATGAGCACTGAAAACAAAAATACCATCCCATGCCGTAAAATGTTTACTGACACACTGGTAGAGTTGGCAAAAAAAGACAAAAATATTATAGCAGTAACAACCGATGCCCGCGGTTCGGTAACACTTGACTCGTTTGCCAATGAGCTTCCGGCACAATTTGTGGAACTCGGAATTGCCGAACAAAACGCAGTAGGCGTGGCAGCTGGTTTAGCATCGGCGGGCAAAAAAACCTTTGTTTGCGGTCCTGCCTGTTTTTACGTGGCTCGTAGTCTGGAGCAGGTGAAAGTGGATGTAGCTTATTCGGCTAATCCGGTCAAGATTCTGGGTGTTAGCGGTGGCGTAAGTTATGGAGCGTTGGGATTTTCGCATCACAGCCTGCACGACATTGCCGTATTGCGAACATTCCCCGGAATGCACATAGTACTTCCCTGCGACATTTATCAAACGCAAAAGCTGGTAGAAGAGCTCATTGATTATCCACATCCGGTTTATATTCGTGTGGGCAGAAATGCTGTTCCGAATGTGTATGAAAACATTAATTGCGAATTCAAAATTGGAAAAGCGAATTTGTTGCTTGATGGTGACGACCTGACAATTATCGGAACAGGCGAAACGGTTTACCATTGCCTTGAGGCCGGCAAAAAACTTCATGCTAAAGGAATTAAAGCCCGTGTCATTGACATGCATACGCTCAAACCATTTGACAGGGAAATAGTAGAAAAAGCGGCGCGCGAAACCGGGAAAATAATCACGGTGGAAGAACACAGCACATTTGGCGGACTGGGTGGTGCCGTGGCAGAAATTGTATCGCAAACTTGCCCGGTACCCATGCGAATTTTGGGAATTCCAGATGAGAATTCTATACATGCCACGCCGCTTCAAATTTTCAAGCATTATGGAATTGATGTTGATGGTATTTTCGATACTGCAATCTCATTCTGCAAATAAAAGCTTATTAAAATTGGTGACATATTCAGGATTCAATCGTCTTCTTTATTGATACGGTTGAATTCCTTTTAATTCTATTCTTAAACCTAAATTTCTCTGAGTTCAAAAAGCATGAAGTACACAATTGCCATCGACCAAAGCACTTCTGCCACAAAAGCGATGTTGTTTGATGAAAAAACAACATTGATTGGTCGTGTTTCTATCGACCATAAGCAATATTATCCACAACCGGGTTGGGTGGAACACGATCCTGTTGAGATTATTGAAAATACCTATAATGCTCTAAGACAACTGATTTCTACTGTTGATGTTGATCACCGAGATATTTCATCAATTGCTATAACCAATCAGCGCGAAACAGTAGTGGTTTGGGACAAGCAAACCGGAAATCCGGTTTACAATGCGGTAGTATGGCAATGTAATCGTGGAACACAAATCTGCGAAGAGCTTCTGGCTGATGGATATGAGCCAATGGTCACTCAAAAAACCGGCTTAATCATTAATCCTTATTTTTCAGCCAGTGGCGTAAAATGGATTTTGGACAATGTTTCCGGAGCCCGTCAGGCGGCGCAGGATGGTCATTTACTGATGGGAACTATGGATAGCTGGCTGATCTGGAATTTCACCAACGGAAAAGTTCATGCCACCGACTATACCAATGCTTCACGCACGCTGCTTTTCAATATCAACACATTGAGTTGGGATGAAGAACTGCTTAATCTGTTCACAATACCCTTAAACATGCTTCCCGAAGCACTTCCATGCGACGGTCAGTATGGGATCACAACAATGGATGGCATTTTACAACCAATTCCAATTGCCGGCGTGCTGGGCGACTCGCACGGTGCTCTGGTGGGACAAATGTGCTTCTCCGACGGAATGGGTAAAGCAACTTACGGAACCGGTTCATCCATTATGCTAAACATTGGACAACAAGCTCTTACAGCTCCAAAAGGATTGGTTACTTCAATCGGTTTTGCTGCCAAAGGAAAGGTTTATTACGCTTTCGAGGGTAATATTCATTGCACTGGAGCAACCATCAAATGGTTGCAGGACGACCTGAAACTGATTGAGTCGGCTGCTGAAACAGAAGCGCTGGCAAGTTCAGTAAACAGTACCGATGGTGTTTATTTTGTTCCGGCATTTGCTGGACTTGGAGCGCCCTGGTGGGATAACGAGGCCAAAGCGCTTATTTGTGGAATGAACCGTGGAACCGGCAAAGCACATATTGTTCGTGCCGCACTGGAATCAATTGCCTATCAGGTAAAAGATTTGATAAATCTTATTCAGGAATCAGGCGTAAAACTGTTGGAACTCCGGGTTGATGGCGGTCCGGTAAAAAACAATTTCCTGATGCAGTTTCAGGCCGATATGCTCCAGGCACGGATAAATCGCAGTCCCATTGAAGAAGCATCAGCTTTGGGAGCTATACTGATGAATGGCTTTGCACTCAACCGACTGGCCGATTTAGATTCGGCAGCTGCACTTCGCACACAAAACGATTACATTGAGCCGAAAATGGACATTGCTAAAGTAAATGAACTGTATGAGCAATGGAAAAAAGCGGTTCTTCGAACTACTTTGAAATAAAACAAATCATCATACAAACACTTAAAATACCATAACATGGCTTACAAACAAAGACTTACCTTTGGTCTAATCATTGGAACAAGGGATATATTTAGTGCTAAACTAGGTTTAGCTGCTCGTGATATTTTACTTCCAAAAATTGAATCATTGGGACACGATTATGTGATTCTTCCCGTTGACGAAACTGTTTCAGGAAGTGTTGACAATTACGAAGATGGAAAAAAATGTGCAAAATTGTTTAGCGAAAACCGCGATAAAATTGACGGTATCATTATCGTTCTTCCTAATTTCAGCAACGAATTGGGCATTGTAAATGCAATCAAACTGGCTAATCTGAACGTGCCTATTTTGGTTCAGGCCATGGACGACGATAATGATAAAGTAGATGTCCATAGCCGTCGTGACGCATTTTGCGGTAAAATTTCCGTTTGCAACAACTTTTATCAATACGGAATTCCATTTACCGATACCACTTTCCATACTTATCCGCTCGACAGCGAATTGTTCGACAAAGATGTTGAAAAATTTGCTTCGGTTTGCCGCGTCGTAAACGGTATGCACAATGCCCGTATTGGTGCTATCGGTGCTCGTCCGGCTGCTTTTCAGACTGTTCGTGCCAGCGAAAAAATACTTCAGGCTTCAGGTATCACAGTAGTTACTGTCGATCTTTCCGAAATTCTGGGAGCTGCTAACAAAGTCAACCTACAATCGGCTGAATTGAAATGGAAATTAGCCGAGATTAAAGACTATGGTAAAATTGCCACCACCGTTCACGAAGACAAAATTATTCGTCAGGCTAAGTTTGGTTTAGCTGTTGAAAACTGGATTACCGCCAATGATATAGATGCCAGTACCATTGAATGTTGGGATTCTTTACAAAATAATTACGGTTGCGCATCATGTTTGACTATGAGCATGTTGGGTGAAAAATTAATGCCAAGTGCTTGCGAAGTAGACATTGCCGGTTCGGTTTCGATGTATGCGTTGATGCTTGCTTCGGGTAAAGCTCCTGCATTGCTCGACTGGAACAACAACTTTGGAACAGACCGTAATAAATGCGTTTGTACACATTGCAGTAATTATCCTAAAAGCTTTATGCAGAATGAGCTGACCATTGGTTCGCTTGATGTTTTGGGAACAGTTTTAGGACAAGATAATACTTTCGGAGCTGTGAAAGGTGCTGTTGCTCCGGGTGAATTCTCGTATTTCCGTATCTCTACCGACGACCCAAAAGGAATCATCAAATCCTACGTAGGTGAAGGTACATTTACACAAGACCCCTATGCAATGGATGGAGGTATTGCCGTTTCTCACGTAGATAATCTACAACAGTTATTGAAATATATCTGTAAAAATGGTTACGAACATCACGTGGCTATGGTTCGTAGCAATGTGGTTGAAATTCTCGAAGAAGCTGTAGACAACTACCTTGGCTGGAGTTTGTATCGTCATAAATAAATCTCTCATGCCCTGACTCTTTAAAACTGGAAGATTCAGGGCTTTTCGATACTTTTCATCTTCAGTTTACTTTGAAGGTGTTGGATGGAATGGAAAACAAAGGTTCTTATTCAACCGATTTCAAGCTAATTTTGGGTAATATAATTCAGAATTTCTTTTGAAATTTATTGCTATCTTTGCACTCAAAATAAATAGAAGGCATAAAAAACTAAAAATGCCTGAAAATGAGCAATAAAACATATTATGTCTGAAAAATTTAATTCGGTAGAAGAAGCTATTGATGACATCCGAAAAGGAAAAGTAGTGTTGGTATTTGATGATGTTGCCCGCGAAAACGAAGGCGACTTTATAGCAGCTGCCGATTTGATTACTCCAGAAATCATAAACTTTATGGCTAAGTTTGGTCGTGGATTGATTTGTGCTGCCATAACTGAAGAACGCGCGCAGGAACTTTCGCTCGAAAGAATGGTACAAAACAATACAGCAACTTTAGCAACTGCCTTTACCGTTTCGGTTGATTTGCTTGGTCATGGCTGCACTACGGGTATTTCGGCTTCCGATCGTGCAAAAACGGCAAAAGCACTTGTTGATAAAGCTACAAAACCCCTAGATTTAGGTCGTCCCGGACATATTTTCCCATTGATAGCCAATCCTGACGGTGTTTTAGGTCGTATGGGGCATACCGAAGCTTCGGTAGATTTACCAATGCTTGCCGGGCTTAATCCATGTGGAATCCTTGTGGAAGTTATGAACGACGATGGCAGCATGGCTCGCCTGAGCGATCTGGTATTAGTAGCTAAAGAGCATAATATTAAGCTTATCTCAATCACTCAGTTGGCTCAATACCGAAAATCAATCATCTAAAAATCTATGCTTCAGAATCAACGCCGCGATAAAATTCTTGAACTCATCCGCGAAGATGGTCATGCTAAAGTAATGGATCTAAGCCGGATTTTCAAAGTTACCGAAGTAACAATCCGACAGGATTTGGAATCTTTGGAGAAAGATGGTTTTATCGTTAGGGAACACGGCGGAGCATATCTCAAAAACATTGATCTGAACGTTCGCAATTTCAGTCTGCAAAACCAGGAAAACATCACCGAAAAAATAATGATTGCCCGTAAAGCCGTTGAATATATTCACGATGGAGAAGCAATTATTCTGGATTCGGGATCTACAACAACCGAAATAGCAAAGTTGCTGACAACTTATAACAACCTCACTGTCATTACAAATGCACTGAATATCGCGCTTATTTTGGGAGCTCAGGCCGGTATAACCGTGGTTGTAACCGGTGGCGAGTTTAAAGCTCCGACACTTTCGCTTACGGGTCAGAAAGCGGCTGATTTTTTCCAAAATCTGCATGTGGATAAACTTTTTCTGGCAACGGCCGGTATTGCACTCAAATCCGGGCTCACTTACCCCGGAATAAGCGATATATGTGTAAAACGTGCCATGATTGAATCGGCCAATGAGGTATATCTGGTTGCCGATTCCAGCAAAATAGGAAAAAATGCCTTTGCCAGTCTTGGAGCTTTATCACTTATCAATCACCTGATTACCGATTCGAAAATTAAACCTGAAGATATTGAATGGCTCAAAACCTACGATGTTCAATTCATTATAGCAGAGCAATAAAAAAGAATATTTATCCAAAATATTGAAAAGGCAGCATGAAGTCACATTATGCTGCTTTTTTATTTTTAGTCAGACCCTTTCTTTTTGGGTACAAAACCCTGTTTTTTACGTCATTTATATTACTTTTGGAAAGTAAAAAAACACCTGTAAATGACATCTAAAACTAAAAAAATCTGCATACTTGTCTTCTCAATCATTTGCAGTACATCCTCATTTCTGGCTCAACCCAACGATTACAAACTTTGGTACGACCGTCCGGCTCAGGTATGGACAGAAGCTTTGCCATTAGGAAATGGACGATTGGGGGCTATGGTTTTTGGCAATCCGGCATCAGAGCAAATTCAATTAAACGAAGCCACCATTTGGGCAGGCAGTCCGAACAACAACCCCAATACGGAAGCGTTGACCAATATCCCCAAGATTCGCGAACTTGTTTTTGAAGGAAAATACGTGGAAGCACAAGCGTTAGCTACTCAGAAAGTAATGTCGGCCACCAATCAGGGAATGCCTTTTCAACCTTTTGGCGATTTACGAATTTCTTTCCCCGGACATGCCCGATATACAGATTATTACCGCGACCTGAATCTCGATTCGGCTTGCACGACAGTCAGCTACATAGTGGATGGTGTGACTTACCAACGCGAAACATTTACTTCGTTTACCGATCAGGTGGTCGTGATTCGGCTGACCGCTTTAATAAAAGGCAAAATCACATTCAATGCTATGTTGACCTCCCCACATCAGGATGTGTTTATTGCTACTGATGGCAATTGCATAACGTTAGATGGAATAGCTGCCAACCACGAAGGTCAGAAAGGAAAAATAAAATTTCAGGGACGTGTAACAGCCAACATTCAGGGCGGAACACTGACCTGCAAAGACGGTGTGCTTTCGGTGGAAAATGCCGACGAAGCCATTCTGTACGTTTCCATTGCTACTAATTTCAATAACTATAAGGACATTACCGGCGACGCACAGGAACGCGCCAAAGCTTACTTGAGTAAAGCGTTGGAACATTCATACACTGACACAAAAAAAGCACATATTGCTTATTTTAAATCGTTTATGGATAAATCGTCGTTGGATTTAGGTTCAAATCTGTCGAAAGAAAACACCGATAAACGTGTTGAAAACTTTGCCCAAACCAACGATGCTCATTTGGTGGCAACCTACTACAAATATGGCCGTTACCTGCTTATTTCCTGCTCGCAACCGGGTGGACAACCTGCAAACTTGCAGGGAATTTGGAACGACAAAATGCTTCCGTCGTGGGACAGTAAATACACCACCAACATCAATTTGGAAATGAATTACTGGCCTGCAGAAGTGACTAACCTGACCGAGCTCAACGAACCTTTGTTTAAACTGACCAAAGAAGTGAGTGAAACAGGTACCGAAAGTGCCAAAACCATGTACGGTGCTGACGGTTGGGTGTTGCATCACAACACAGACATCTGGCGCGTAACGGGTTCTATCGATAAATCGCCTTCGGGCATGTGGCTAGCCGGTGGTGCATGGTTGAGCCGTCATTTGTGGGAACATTATCTGTACACCGGCGATTTGGAATTTCTGAAATCGGTGTATCCAATCATGAAAAATGCCGCTCTATTCTTCGATCAGGTAATGGTAAAAGAGCCTAAAAGTAGCTGGTTGATACTTTGCCCGAGTAGTTCGCCGGAAAATACGCATGCCGGCAGCGGTGGGAAATCTACTATTTCTGGTGGCGTGACTATGGATAATGAGCTGATTTCAAGTCTTTGGAATATTATTATTGCCAGTTCCAAAGCGTTGAATACTGATGCTGATTTTGCTACTCATTTACAAAATCGATTAAAAGAAATGGCTCCATTTCAGGTGGGTAAATGGGGACAATTGCAGGAGTGGATGTACGATTGGGATAATCCGGACGATACTCACCGACATGTTTCGCACTTGTGGGGATTATTTCCGGGAGGTCAGATTTCGCCTTACCGCACACCGGAGCTTTTCGATGCGGCACGCACGTCGCTTATTCACCGTGGCGATCCATCCACCGGCTGGAGCATGGCTTGGAAAGTGTGCTACTGGGCACGTTTGCTTGATGGCGACCATGCATACAAACTCATTACCGACCAACTTTCGTTAGTTCGAAACGAGCCGAAACACGGAGGAACATACCCCAATTTGTTTGACGCGCATCCACCTTTTCAGATTGATGGAAATTTTGGATGCACCGCTGGAATTGCCGAAATGTTGATGCAAAGTTACGACGGATTTATTTACCTGCTTCCTGCTTTGCCATCGGTTTGGAAAAACGGCGAAGTGAAAGGACTCATAGCCCGTGGTGGTTTCGAAATGGATATTAAATGGAGTAACGGTAAACTGGAAAAGGTGATAATTCGCTCGCGAAATGGAGGGAATTGCCGCTTACGGTCGCTTACACCACTTAAATGTATCGGACTAAAAGTTGCGAAAGGCGAAAACCCAAATCCATTGTTCTACGTTCCGGAAACCGGTATACCTTTGATCAGCAAAGAAGCGAAACTGAATCTTGTAATTCTGAAAAAGACCTATCTTTACGATTTAAAAACGGAAGCAGGGAAAAGCTATATTATTCAAAGTAAATAAATTAAAACTGCAGACCACGCAAAGATTCCGCAAAGTCTCTGCGAAAAACTCAGCGTACTCTGCGGTAAAAGAATAAAAATCATGAAAAAACTTATTTTAAGCACATTTTTACTCATTACTTTTTTTACTTCAGCACAAACGAAGGTTACTAAACCCTGGGAGAACGGTGCACTAAAAGTCAGCGAAAACCACCGCTACCTGCAACACGAAAATGGTACTCCTTTCTTTTGGTTGGGTGATACCGGTTGGTTGTTGCCCGAACGATTGAACCGCGATGAAGCGGAGTTCTATTTGAACGAATGCAGCAAAAACGGCTACAACGTTATTCAGGTGCAAACTATCAACGATGTTCCGGCTTATAATATTTACGGACAATCGTCGATGCCCGAAGGTTTTGATTTCAAAAACATCAATAAAAAAGGCGTTTACGGATATTGGGATCACATGGATTATATCATCAAAATGGCCGAAAAGAAAGGTATTTACATTGGTATGGTTTGTATTTGGGGTGGTTTGGTCAATGCCGGACAAATGGATGTAAAACAAGCGCAGGCTTACGGAAAGTTTCTGGGCGAGCGTTACAAAAACTCACCCAATATCATTTGGTTTATTGGTGGCGATATTCGTGGTGACGTAAAAACTGAAGTGTGGGAAACCTTGGCAAATTCCATAAAGGCAGTTGATAAAAACCATTTGATGACTTACCACCCACGTGGTCGCACGTGCTCGGCGACCTGGTTCAATAATGCTTCGTGGCTCGATTTCAATATGTTCCAAAGCGGTCATCGCCGCTACGGACAGCGCAAAGGTGACGGTGATTACAGCATTGCCGAGAATACCGAAGAAGATAACTGGCGCTATACTGAAAAGAGTTTGGCCATGACGCCAATCAAACCGGTTCTGGATGGCGAGCCTGTTTACGAGGATATTCCGCAGGGTTTACACGACTTTAACGAAGTGCGTTGGAATGCCAACGATGTGCGTCGTTATGCTTACTGGTCGGTATTTGCCGGATCGTTTGGTCATACTTACGGACACAATTCCATTATGCAGTTCTACAAACCGGGTGTGCCGGGTTCTTATGGAGCAAAACGCGCCTGGTATGACTGCATGGAAGATCCCGGATATATGCAAATGAAGTATTTGAAAAAGCTGATACTTGCATTTCCATTTTTTGATCGTGTTCCTGATCAAAACATTATTGCCGGACAAAACGGCGAGCGTTACGATCGTGCCATTGCAACTCGTGGAAATGATTATTTGCTGGTTTACAACTACACAGCCCGCCCAATGCAAGTCGATTTGTCGAAAATCAGCGGTGCCAGGAAAAACTGCTGGTGGTTCAATCCAAAAAATGGTGAACTGCAATTTATTGGCGAATTCGATAGCAAAGTGACTAATTTCACCATCGATACAGGTTATAACTCGGGTAATGACCGTGTACTGATTGCGGTTAATAAAGAAAGAAGCCCCCTAAATCCCCCGAAGGGGGACTTAGATAGTCTGTATCGAAGATAATTTTTCTCTTATACAAGAAAATAGTATTAAAAAATACCGTATGAAACTAATTTTAAGTTCCTCCCCTTTGGGGAGGTTAGGTGGGGCTTTATTTTTTATTTTCTTTTATTCCTCTTTATTTGCAACTATTTCTGTTACCGCTCTAAAAACGGAGGGGATGACTAACCCATTGGGTATTGACGCTCTAAAACCACGTTTTAGTTGGAAAATAGAAGCTACTTCGGAACAAAACGTACTGCAAAAAGCCTATCAGATTATGGTGGCTTCGAGTGCTGAAAAGCTAGCGAAAGACGAAGCGGATATGTGGAATAGCGGGAAAGTTTCAACAGCTACGCAGCTTTGGATTCCATTTTCAGGAAAAGACTTGAAAAGCAATGAAGCATTTTTCTGGAAAGTAAAAGTGTGGACCAACAAAGGCGAAAGTGAGTGGAGTAAAACAGCTTCGTGGAGCATGGGATTGCTGGAAGAAACCGACTGGAAATCTGCTCAATGGATTGGACTTGATAAAGCCATGCCATGGGACGATGAAACCTACAACAGTCGCCTTTCGGCACGCTATGTTCGTAAAGAATTTTCGGCAAAAAAGGAAATTCGTCGCGCCACGGTTCATATTTGCGGACTTGGACTTTACGAACTATTTTTTAATGGCAAACGCGTTGGTGAGCAGGTGTTAGCACCGGCACAAACAGGTTTCGACAAAACCGTTTTGTATAACACTTACGATGTGACTTCACTTTTGCAAAAAGTTCAGAATGCAGTCGGAATTGCCCTCGGAAATGGTCTTTTCTACAATATGCGTCAAACCTACAAACCGTGGAAAGTTCCAACTTATGGCTACCCAAAAGCTCGAATGTCGCTTATTATTGAATATACTGACGGTACCAAAGAAACCGTTGGCACAAAAGATAACTGGAAATTGACTGCCGACGGACCTATTCGTAGCAATAACGAATATAACGGTGAGGAATACGATTCCCGCAAAGAATTGACAGGCTGGAATAAGGTTGGTTTCGACGATTCCAAATGGGGAAATGCGCAACGTGTACGCTTTCCGGAAGGCCAGCTTCGTGCTCAAATGATGCCGGGCATGAAAGTGTTGGAGAAAATAACGCCGGTTTCTATCAAGCCGCTTGGTAATAAATACATTCTTGACTTAGGTCAAAACATTGCAGGTTGGTTGCGTATCAAAGTTCGCGGAAATGCAGGTGATACTGTGCTAATGCGTTTTGCCGAAACGCTTCAAAAGAATGGTGAATTGTACACCGAAAACTTACGCTCGGCAAAATGTACCGACAAATATATACTGAAAGGTGATGCTGCTGGCGAGGAATGGGCTCCGGCATTTGTGTATCATGGCTTCCGTTTTGTGGAAGTTAGCGGACTGAAATACACGCCTTCAATATCTGATTTTACAGCCGAAGTGGTGAGCGACGAAATGGAAAATCTGGGAACATTAACGACTTCGAACGCAGTGTTGAATCAGGTTTTGAAAAATGCATGGTGGGGGGTGCGCGACAATTACAAAGGTATGCCTGTGGACTGTCCACAGCGCGATGAGCGTCAACCCTGGTTGGGCGACCGTGCTATGGGCTGCTGGGGCGAGAGTTTCTTGTTCGATAACAACCTTATTTATGCCAAATGGAGCAACGATATCCACGATGCACAGCGCTACGACGGCTGTATCCCTGATGTGGCGCCGGTTTATCTGACTTATTACACCGACAATGTTACCTGGCCGGCCACGCTACCATTTATGTGCGACATGATGTACACGCAGTTTGGAAATAAAAAGCCCATTGAAGACAATTACGCGTACATCAAAAAATGGATGGCACACATGGAAAAAAACTACAAGACGCCCGATTATCTGATTACCAAAGACGAGTATGGCGACTGGTGCATGCCGCCCGAAGATCTGAAAATGATTCATAGTCAGGATCCGAAGCGCATTACCGATGGAACGCTTATTTCAACGGCTTATTACTATAAAATTCTGAACGTAATGGCTCGTTTTGCTCAGGTTAAGGGATTGAAAAATGAGGCAAAATCATTCGACGCATTGGCAGCAAAAATGAAGGATGGCTTCAATAAAAAATTCTTCCGCACCGACTCGCTTTTCTATGGAAACAATACGGCTACAGCTAATTTGCTGCCTCTGGCATTTGGTATGGTGCCAAAACAATATATTGATACAGTGGCCAAAAACGTTCTTTTCAAATGCGTTCCGGCTAATACCAAATTGCAAATTGGTACCGGCGATTTGAACATTACCTGCGGCGTAGTGGGCATTCAGTGGCTTATGCGCGAACTAAGCAAAATGGGACGTGCCGACGTGGCTTTTGCGCTGGCTTCAAACACCAAATATCCGTCGTGGGGCTATATGGCAGCTAATGGCGCAACTACCTTTTGGGAGCTTTGGAATGGAAATACGGCTGATCCGGCCATGAACTCAGCCAACCACGTAATGCTCTTGGGCGACTTGCTGACCTGGAGTTATGAAAATCTGGGAGGGATAAAAAGTGATTACAACAAAACGGCTTTCAAACACATCATTCTAAAACCAAATTTTGAAATTCCTGATTTGGAATTTGCCAATACTTCATATATCACGCCTTATGGAAAGGTAGTCAGTAATTGGAAAAGGACCTTGATGAAACTTCACTGGGAAGTGACTGTTCCGGTAAATACCACTGCCGAAGTTCATTTGCCCAACGGAAAAGTACAGCAAGTTGGCTCGGGCTCTTACACTTTCGATGTAGCCATACCACAACCCAAAGGCATTGTGACCAATGAGTTTTTGTACGAAAAAGCTGATTTTCCACAAGCGCATTCGGCTACTATTGTCGAAACAACAGCCGGCGATTTAGTAACGGCATTCTTTGGCGGAACCCGCGAAGGAGCACTTGATGTGTGCATTTACACCTGCCGCAAGGATAAAGGCTCAGACAAATGGTCGGCTCCTGCAATGGCTGCCGATGGGATTTTTAGCCCAACATTGCGCAAAGCCTGCTATAATCCGGTGTTATATCAAATGAAAGATGGTCCATTATACCTTTTCTATAAAATTGGCAATAACGTGGCCGATTGGGTGGGGTATCTGAAAAAGAGTAAAGATGGCGGTCGTAACTGGAGTCCGGCCTATCAGCTTCCGGACGGTTATTTGGGACCCATCAAAAATAAAATAGTGGATGTGGATGGAAAAGCCATAGCGCCTTCGAGTACTGAAAAAGGTGGTTGGAAAATCCATTTTGAAATTGCCGAAGATGGTGGACGGAAAACACATATTGTAGGACCTTTGGCAGCCGATAGTGCCGTGCTGACTCAGGATATGATTCCGAATGTTGGTCCGGTGAAAGTGGATGCTGAATCGGGCGAAGGTGGTAAACAAAAAACTATTCAGGCCATTCAGCCAAGTATTCTGACGCATAAAGATGGCCGCTTACAAATCCTTTGTCGCACGCGCAATGGAAAAATAGCTACCGCATGGAGTTCCGACAAAGGCGAAACGTGGACACCACTGTCGCTAACCGATTTGCCCAACAATAATTCAGGTACCGATGCTGTTACGTTACAAGATGGCAGACAAGTGTTGATTTACAATGCAGTTTCAACACCTCCCGGAGCACCAAAGGGTGTTCGTACACCCTTGAACATCGCCGTTTCAAACGATGGCATTCATTGGAAAATGGTGTTGACCTTGGAAGATTCACCCGTTTCGCAGTATTCCTACCCGAGCATTATTCAGGGAAAAGATGGTAGGATTCATGTTGTTTACACTTGGCGGAGGCAGCGGATTAAATATGTAGAACTGAAATTTTAGTAAAATTGGAGTGTGTTTAATTGTTATTATTGTTAATAATTTGATTTATTGGACAATAAGGCGTTACAAACATTTAGCTTATACGTCTTTATTTATGTGTGTTATATTTGGGTTTGTGTTTGCATAGATATAAAGTCGGTATACATAGTTTTTTTGACGTTAATAAATTTACTTTAAAAATTAAACTAACAATTAAATTTTATGAAAAAACTAATTACTTCTTTGATGGTTTTGTTTTTCCTTATTGGAATCGGAACAAAAAGTTATGGTCAAGCTGCTGGTGACTATGTGTTCACTCAAGTAACCGATTCACTTTGGGCAACTGTGAGTAACTGGAGCATTTCAGATGGCACAAACTTAACTGCTGCAACCGTGCTTCCGGGTGCTACTACGAATGTCTGGATTCCTACAGGTAAACGAATGGGAACTGTAGCCGGTACAACATCGGTAACTGGCGGCTCAATTGTTGCCGGTAGTTCAACTCTTACACTGCCTGCTAAAACTAAAAGTATTGCGATTGGTATGGCTGTGAGAAATAAAGTTTTAGGTGGTGCAAGTTATGGTTTTGCTCCCGGAACTTATGTGACTGCAATAAGTTCAGACTCACTTCACCTTACTTTGTCGCAACCAACAACATCTACCAATGCTTTAGTTAATCTGGAGTTTTATCCAACCTGTAAAAATCTGCATGTTAATGGTTTTCTAAGAGTTTCGGCTACCTTGGTTGCATTCGGCGATGTAACAGTGAATACAGGTGGAATTCTTACACAAGCTTCTGATTTTTATTGTGCAAACATTAGTAATAATGGCACTTTTAATGCGACTACAAATTTTCGTAGTGCAAAAAACCTTTGGTTTGGCTTTAATGGTGCAGCTCCTGGAACAGGAGATTACACAATCATAAATGATGGAATTTTCGGTGATACACAAACTATTGTTCCTGCCGGTGCAGGTAGTGGAATAAAAGTGTTGTATAGTAATGTGGCAAATAGTATAACTGTTAAAACGTCCTCTCCCTCAGTAACTGGTTATAAATTTAATATTGCACAAATAATGCCTAGCTGCAATATGAAAACTGTAGCTAATACGAGCGTGAATATCAAAGAAAACATGTCTTTGCTTATCCATAACGGTATCGGCTTGTCAATTCAAAATGCAGATACATGTGTTGGAGCAACCAAAACATGTACAATTGACCCGGGCGTAACAGTTTATGTCGGTTATCGGTTACATGCCGGAGAAACTCCTACGACTAACGATCAGGGAAGTTTTGTATATAATATTAATGGAACGCTGGATTTTGCCACTTATGCTTCTGCAAGTAATAATTTAACAGCTGCCAGCGCAAATACTTCTCAAATGAATTTTATTATGTCATCAGTGAGTGGAAATTCAGGCTCAATTACATTAAATCTTGGCGATGGCACTCAAACAAATCCCGGAACATTAATTTTGGGAAGTAATATACGCTTGATTAAACAAAGATCACAGTCAATAAACATTAATATTAAGGATTATTCAACAGTTAGATTTAAAGGTAATTACGGTTGGAATACGAATTATCAGTTATTGAACAGCAATACACCTGCTCCTTATTTATTCCCAAAGAAATTCTATAATCTGGCTGTGGATAGCGCAAAATACACACTTCCTGTAAAACCAATAGTAAAAGGAACATATACTGCAGCAACAGGACGTACTGCATTTGCAAACTGGGTTGCTTCAGTTAGTGGTGTAACTACTTTGGCATCTTCATTGTACAATGGAACTACTGCTGCAAGTTTGCCACAGGGTTCAATCATGTTTACCGGTTCTGCTTATTATTATGTGCCGGTAGTTCGTTCAACCAGTACCTATATGACTAATAATCCGATTATATTGAATGCAGACACAACATTAAATTATTTGATGGTAGGTCAGTATGCAAACGGATCTTCAATATCCAATGTTGCTGTATCTGCTATTTCCGGAACCAGCTTAACATTAGCAACAGCTCCTACTGCAACGACTACTCAAACAAATGCCATTGTTCAATTCTTAGGTATTCAGGGTACTGTTGCACCTACAGCCATTACCAGTCCGGTTTTTGATGGTACTCAGGCACTTATTTACTTAGGAGGAACAGATTTTGCAACACCAGTTATGGCTCCAAATGCTGTAAATTCTCCAAGTACTACCAAAGCTTTGATTTACTCCGATCAAAATAACCGTTTGGTAATTTTGAATGCTACTCCAGGCGATATTGCAGATGTATACACTGTAAGTGGGATTAAAGTTGCTTCAGCTAAATTAACAGGCGATAATGCTACATTAAGCATTGGAAGGGGTATTTATCTGGTTAAGATTAATGAATCAGTTTCAAAAGTAGTTGTACGGTAATATCTTCTATTTTATGAGTAAAACGGGATGTGAGTCAAATTACATCCCGTTTTTTTTTGTACAGATATCTAATTTATAAAGTTTTAACTAGTTGATCCAAACAATTAAATCGTCATTACAGATGAGATTATACTACAGTTATTTTTGCAATTCAACAGATAATACGAAGATTTGTAACTACTCAGCACCCCTAA
>SESF01018902.1_pt1 | contig 49537 bp, 39 predicted proteins | sample 3171521 | NCBI WGS metagenome assembly SESF01 (sample SAMN10866945, study PRJNA518727) | freshwater metagenome | biome: subpolar coniferous forest; feature: holomictic lake; material: water; isolation source: holomictic Lake 227, 6 m and 8 m depth | place: Canada: near Kenora, Ontario | collected...
CAAGGAGGCACCAATGAACTGGCAAAGAGCGGTGGTGGTCTGGCTTTTGATTGCAGTTGCCGAATCGGTTCACGGAACCCTTCGGCGGCTTTTTCTTGTTCCCCGGATTGGTGAGTTGCTCTCACATCAGATCGGTGTGGTGGTTGGCTCAGCGATAATTTTTACGATTGCATGGCTCTGCATTCGCTGGATCGGTGCTGGTTCGTACCGCCAGCAACTGCAGGTTGGTGCGCTTTGGGTGGTGCTTACGCTCATTTTCGAGTTCAGCCTTGGATACTTTCTGGGATATTCATGGAATCGGGTACTTTCTGACTACGATCTTTCCAAAGGTGGGCTGATGGTTTTCGGTGTCCTCTTCATGCTTTTCGCTCCAGAGCTGGCTGCACGGGCGCGGGGGTTGAGTGGGAAGGATGGAGAACGATGAAATTGGGAACAAAACATTGAAAACGATATGAACAACTCAATCTCCATCCGCATACTTGAGAAAGATACCAACCGTCGAGGTGATCTTTTTGGGAGGCTCATGGCGGATCTTTTTGTGGCACTTGGCTACGAGCAACCCCGTATTAATATTCATAAATCTGGTCGAGAACTTGACCTTTCGGCAGACCATCGTCTCGAAACTCGTCGCGCTATTGGGGAGTGCAAGGCTACACAAGATACTATTGGCGGTGCAGTCTTGAATAAATTTATCGGAGTAGTTGATGCCGAGTATAATGACGAGCGTCCGGTTACAGGGTATTTCATTTCTCTTGCTGGATTCACGGAAGCCGCTATTGAACAGGAAAAAAAGCGGAAGAGAACTAAAATTATCACTCTTACAGGTGCTCAAGTAATTGATGAGTAGGTAAAAGGGCGTATTCTTGTTCCAAAAGAGCGGGTTACAGAACTCTCCGGTAGGTGTTGTGAATCTCTCGATAATTGCGTTCTGGATCCAGAAACTGAGCTTTTAGCGCACGAACGCGGCTGGATATGGGCGATCTATTACACTTGCGGTAAAGAACGCACGCACTTTACGTTAATTCATTCCGATGGTACTCCGCTCGCTCGTGCGGTTGCAAATGAAGTCATTGAGTCTGACCGGGCATGTGGAGGTGGACTTGGTAAACTTAATTGCCTTAACCCGCAACCTCAAAAAGAGATAGATGCTGAGCAGCTTGTCTCGGAAGCTCTTGCTGCTTATGGTACTTATCTTGCGAATGAGTGTGGATATATTCAACTTGATGGACTTCCCGCCGACAGTGATGTGGGTTCACGTCGACTCAGACTCGAAAACCTGTTTGTGCCGATTCATATAGATGTCACTGTAGAGGTAAATGGTGAGCAAAAACAATTGGAACGTCAATCAGTTGGTACCGTGCTTGCAGTTTATCCTCGTCTTGCATTGTTAGCTGCACCCGGTGGAGGCAAATCCACGCTTCTTAAAAGGTTGGCAGTTGCTTATGCTGATCCTGCAAGGCGAGAAAATGTAGCAGATAATCTTCCTTCCCGTACTTGGTTTCCGCTTTTTTTTCGTTGTCGGGAATTGCGCGGTTTAGCTCGGGCTTCCTTTGCTGAATTGTTGGAAGCTCTGTCTCAACGTGAACCCGTCCGCCAGTACGCTACAGTTTTCCGTTCATATGTTGATCGAGAGTTACTTGCTGGACGTGTTCTTTTGCTTGTAGATGGGCTGGATGAGATATCCGATCCGGGTGACCGTGCAGCATTTGTCTGTACTATCCGAACGGTGCTGCAAGCATATCCTGGAATTGCTATTGTTGTTACTTCTCGCGAGGCTGGGTTTCGTCATGTGGCTGCCCATTTGTCGCCTGTTTGTACCCAAGCGACAGTTTCCACGTTTGATCCAGATGACATTCGCAGGCTCAGTGTTGCATGGCATCAGGAAGTTGTTGGCGATACGGAAAAAGTTCGCACTGATGCCGAGCATCTTGCGAACACAATTGTGCAAAATGATCGAATCAACCGATTAGCTGTAAATCCGCTGTTGCTTACCACATTGTTGCTGGTAAAGAGGTGGGTGGGTTCCCTTCCAACAAGAAGGGCAGTGCTTTACGGCAAGGCCGTGGAAGTTCTTTTGATGACGTGGAACACTGAAGGGCATGACCCAATTCCCGAAGAAGAAGCTCTACCACAACTGTGCTATGTTGCGTCGGAGATGATGCTCTCCAAAGTGGAAAGAATCAGCCGTCGTCGGCTGGCTGTTCTGATTCAAGAAGCTCGGGATGCGCTTCCAACTGAACTCGGATACGTGAAAGGTACGGTTGAAGAGTTTATCCATCGCGTTGAAGATCGTAGCAGCCTTCTAATGATGACTGGACTTGATGTGGAGGACGGGCAGTTGGTTGAGTTTTTCGAATTCCGCCATCTTACCTTTCAGGAGTTTCTTGCTGCCCGAGCAATGGTTGACGGTTGGCATCCTGGGCGAAATGAGGGCGACACGCTTGTAAGTGTTCTCGAACCATATTTTGAAGATGAGAAGTGGCGAGAAGTTATCCCGCTTGCAGCAGTAATGGGTGGAAAAGCGACCGAAGCTCTTATTAACAGACTGACGGAGATAGTTCATGCAAAAGCCAATGTTAAGGATGATGATTCGACATTTATTGCACTTGTTAATTGTCTGGCAGACGAGGCTGCGGCTCGTCCCGAAACGATTCGGGCAGCTATTCTTGAGTTAGTGCGGAGTGGATGCTCTTTGACTCAACAGCCGTCATGCAAGATGCTTTGTCGTGGTAGATATGGAGGGGAATTGCGAGAAGAGGCTGAGAATGCCTTTATGTCTGCGAGTGAGGATCTTGTGAATCCAGCACGTGCTTTGATTGCAACTATTACTGGAGAATTTACAGAGAGTCTTGAGACAGAGGCACTTTTAGCGATAATAACGAATTATATCGCAATGCTGGATAGCAAAGAAAGGCTTGCACGATGCAAGGGTGCCCTATGTTTCGGTACTATATGTAATGAGCTAGGTTTTCGCGTCTCAGATGTTGTTCCTAAAATATTATCAGAGGTTTTCAGTAATGCTGTGTTTTTAATTGAGCATCTTTTGTTTGAACCTTATTTACAGGAACAATCTGCAGCAGCTTATGCATTAGGTGCTATCCCTATAGCTAGAGATGAACCTTCTCAATATGTGCTTGATCGACTTGTCTGGCTCTGGCGAAAAAGTAATAGTAAGGTAATACGAGGCGAAGCATCGAATGCGTTGATAAATCAACCCATCTCCACGCGACGACAGGAGTGGAATTTTGATTCACTTTTGCCTGAAGAGATTGAAAAGATATTTCTGAAATATCACGAATCGCACAATTTAGAAGATCAAGCAGCAGCTCTTGTTGTGGGATGGTATTGTCAAGGGTTTAGTGATACCGAACTTAAGCAACATGCCCACGCACTACTCAAACGATTCACTTCGTTTGATCCAATAATAAGAAATACACTTAACGCTTTGCTCGTTCAGCTTGGTGAAGAGCCCCAAATTATTGCTTCAATGGTTGTTCCTAACACCACCCCCGTAGCTTCATGGCTTCAGTGACGCGCTGGATGGCGACGATGTATGCGGCCATGCGGTTGTGCACCTTGTGGGTTTGCGCTGCTTTCTGCACTTCCCGAAACGCTGTGGTCATCTTTTTTTCCAGCCGCTGGTGCACCTCTTCCTCTTCCCAGTAGTATCCGCTGGCGTTCTGTACCATTTCGAAGTATGAGACGGTGACGCCTCCGGCGTTGCAGAGGAAGTCGGGGATGATGGTGATGCCTTTGTTATAAAGAATGGTGTCGGCTTCCTGGGTGGTGGGGCCGTTGGCCAGTTCGGCTATGATCTTTGCCCTGATATCCGGCGCGTTTTGTGCGGTGATGACGGATTCGAGCGCAGAAGGGAAGAGCACTTCGACGTCAAGTTCCAGCAGTTCGTTGTTGGATATGGCGGCTGATCCGGGAAATCCGGCAACTGATCCGGTTTGTTGTTTGTATACCTTGAGGTCGGCCCAGGTAAATCCTGCCGGATTGTAGATACACCCTCTGGAATCGGAAACGGCGATTATTTTCATCCCGAGCAGTTCGGCGGCGAGTTTGTGGGCATTGGAGCCTGCGTTGCCGTATCCCTGGATTGCGGCTCTTGCGCCGCTGAGGTTGAGGCCGAGTGTTTCGGCTGCCTCACGTACACAGTAGATTCCTCCTCTTGCCGTGGCGTCGCCTCTTCCGGCGGAACCGCCGAGCGCAAGGGGTTTGCCGGTGATGGCCCGGAACTCGTTGTGGCCCTGCATCAGGGAGTATTCATCGAGCATCCATGCCATGATCTGCGGAGTGGTGTAGACGTCGGGGGCTGGAATGTCTTTTTCCGGGCCGAGGAAACTGGCGGTATGGCGGATGTAGGCGCGCGACAACCGTTCGAGTTCTCCGATGGAGAGGGTTTTTGGGTTGCAGATGATGCCGCCCTTGCCGCCGCCAAGCGGAATGTCGAGCAGGGCGGTTTTCCAGGTCATCCATGCGGCGAGCGCCCTTACGGTGTCAATGGTTTCATCCGGGTGAAAGCGGATGCCGCCCTTGTTGGGTCCCCGGGCGTCATTGTGCTGAACCCGGAATCCATGAAAAATTTGTGTGCTGCCGTTATCCATTCGTATCGGCATGGTTACGCGTAGTTCGCGCAGGGGCCAGCGGAGCAGTTCATGGGCCGCCGGGTCAAGCCCTATAATGGCGGCTGCCTGATCGAGCTGGTTCTGGGCAGTCTGGAACAGGTTCACGCTGGAAAAGGGTTCACTCATGGTATTTTTTAGTCGATGGTGAAGCTGCCCTTGTAGACGATTTTTGCCGGGCCAGTTAGAAAAACCTCCTGCATGTCGTCACTGAATCGGACTTCCAGGATGTCTCCGCTTTTTACCTTGACATTGACGGTTTTGCCCTCGATTTTGCCGAGTCGGTGGCTCATGAGGGCTGCGGCTACTGCTCCGGTACCGCAGGCGAGGGTTTCGTCCTCGACGCCGCGTTCGAAAGTGCGGAGTGAAAGCGAGTCAGGAGAGGTGATTTCTATAAAGTTGACGTTGGTGCCGTCGGGGAAAACGTCGGTGCGGTGGCGGATGGTGCGACCGGTTCCGGTGACATCGGCTTTTTCGAGGTCGGATATATATATAATTGCGTGCGGAGAGCCGGTATTGACTGAGTGGCAGGCAAATCCTTCGATTGCGATATCGTTTCTGAAGTTTTCAGGCGCAAGCATCCGGAGCCTGACGGTTTCCGGGGCGGTAACCCAGGCGTCGTAGCGGTTGCCGTTGGCTTCGAAGGTGTATGAGTTGCCGGCTTCGGCTGGAATTCCTGTGGCGAAGGCGAAATAAACGGCGCATCTTCCACCGTTGCCGCACATCGACCCAAGAAAGCCGTCTGCATTGTGGTATTTCATGCTGAAGGAATAGTTTGCTGATGGCTCGATGAGTATAAGGCCGTCAGCTCCGATTCCTGTCCTGCGGGTGCAGAGTGCATTGATCTGCAGAGGAGTAAGGCTGATGGAGAGATTCCGGTTGTCAATAATGATAAAGTCATTGCCGGCTCCGGAGAGTTTGCTGAATTTGATCTCCATAGGGTGCAATTTTTTCTGGATTCCGATATTTTTTCAGTTGCTTTCAGTTGCCTTTCAGCGGCGATAAACTGCTCCGGCAGGGGCTTTCATGCTGTATAATAAAACAATAGCTAATCATTGCGCCTTCAAAAAAATTTATTATTAAATATTTTTTCTTATTTTAATCTCTGATACGCCATGATATTTCATTGGCAAATTGCCTCTTGAAGATGGTCATTACGGGTTTTTCTCTATAGGTGTTCAATAATGCTCATGTTTATTGCGTTCCGACAGGTAGAACAAGCTGAAAGTTTCAGGTGCGGCTTTTCTGCTTAAGGGCTTCTTCCTCATTGTTTTTGCAAGCGATAACGCAACGGTTTTCTTTTCGGTTTCTTTAACCTGAAATATGTCCAAACAAAGGAGAGAATACAATGGCTGAACAAGTGAATCCGGCAGGAGTCAAGCCAAAGGGCTCTGTCCCACCTCCCAAGGGGAATGCTCCTTCTCCCAAGGGAAACGGCGCCCCTGGTGGCCCATCTGTAATCAAGGAGCAGGACGCATCTAAAATGCGAAGATTTCTGTTCCAGCGAACAGAAACCCGGTCAACAAAGTGGTATCAGATTTTTGATACCGACAAGGTTGATGATGAACAGGTTGTCGGCGGGCACCTTGCACTGCTTGGCGTGCTTGGTTTTCTCATGGCGATCTACTACATCTCGGGGGTTCAGGTGTTTCCATGGGGTGCACCAGGCTTTCATGACAACTGGTTCTATCTGACAATCAAACCAAGAATGGTCTCTTTGGGTATCGATACCTACAGTACAAAGACCGAAGATCTGGAGTTTGCAGCGTCAAAACTTATTGGTTGGGCCTTGTTCCACTTCCTTTCCGGCTCAATTCTTCTGTTTGGTGGATGGCGTCACTGGACGCACAACCTCACAAACCCGTTCACGGGTCGTGCAGGTAACTTCCGCGATTTCCGTTTTCTTGGCAAGTTTGGTGATGTGGTGTTCAGCGGAACCAGTGCAAAAACCTACAAGGATGCACTTGGACCACATACAGTCTACATGTCGCTGCTTTTCCTCGGCTGGGGCCTGTTGATGTGGCTTGTGCTTGGTTTTGCTCCTATTCCTGATTTCCAGACGATCAATTCAGAGACATTCATGTCGTTTGTCTTTGCAGTTGTTTTCTTTGCTCTCGGCATTTACTGGTGGAACAATCCTCCGAATGCAGCCATTCACCTGAACGATGACATGAAAGCCGCTTTCTCTGTCCACCTGACAGCAATCGGCTATATCAATATCGCTCTTGGTGTCATTGCTTTCGTTGCGTTCCAGCAGCCTTCGTTTGCCGCCTACTACAAGGAACTCGACAAACTGGTCTTTTACCTTTATGGTGAGCCTTTCAACCGGGTGAGCTACAATTTCGTGCAGGAGGGTGGCAAGATTGTCTCCGGCGCAAAAGAGTTTGCTGACTTTGCTCCGTTTGCAATTCTCCCGAAGAATGGTGCTTCTTTCGGTATGTCAAGGGTCGTGATCAACCTCATTACCTTTAACCATATCATCTGCGGTGTTCTCTATGTTTTTGCCGGTGTTTACCACGGTGGTCAGTATCTGCTCAAGATCCAGCTTAACGGCATGTACAACCAGATCAAGTCCATCTGGATTACCAAGGGACGTGATCAGGAAGTTCAGGTCAAGATTCTCGGTACTGTCATGGCTCTCTGTTTTGCTACCATGCTTTCCGTCTATGCTGTTATCGTGTGGAATACCATCTGTGAGCTGAATATTTTCGGAACGAACATCATGATGTCGTTCTACTGGCTCAAACCGCTTCCGATTTTCCAGTGGATGTTTGCTGATCCGAGTATCAATGACTGGGTAATGGCTCACGTTATTACCGCTGGTTCGCTCTTCTCGCTGATTGCTCTTGTCCGTATCGCTTTCTTTGCACATACCTCACCGTTGTGGGATGATCTTGGACTCAAGAAGAACTCCTACTCTTTCCCGTGTCTCGGCCCGGTTTATGGTGGTACATGCGGTGTATCCATCCAGGATCAGCTCTGGTTTGCCATGTTGTGGGGAGTCAAGGGTCTTTCTGCAGTCTGCTGGTATATCGACGGTGCATGGATTGCTTCGATGATGTATGGTGTGCCTGCTGCCGATGCGAAGGCCTGGGATTCAGTAGCCGGTCTGCATCATCACTATACCTCCGGTATTTTCTATTACTTCTGGACTGAAACGGTTACGATCTTCTCGAGTTCGCACCTTTCAACCATTCTGATGATCGGCCACCTTGTATGGTTTATCAGCTTTGCCGTATGGTTTGAAGATCGCGGTTCCCGTCTTGAAGGTGCTGACATCCAGACCAGAACAGTTCGCTGGCTTGGCAAGAAGTTCCTTGGAAGAGACGTTGCTTTCAGGTTCCCGGTTCTGACGATTTCGGATTCAAAGCTTGCTGGTACATTCCTTTATTTTGGTGGTACCTTTATGCTGGTCTTCCTCTTTATTGCCAACGGGTTCTATCAGACTGATGCGCCTCTGCCGCCGACTGTCAGTGATGCTTCTGTATCAGGTCAGGTTATGCTGACACAGGTTGTGGATTATCTGATGAAGTTGATTGCCTAAACTATCATTCCGGAAGAAGCTGCCAAGGCTTCTTCCGGAGTGCATTTTTGCTACTAAAGTTTATCCTGTAATTTAAGAGGAGGGTTTTTATGGCCGATCCTGTACAACAGCCAGATATATCGTCAGCTCCTGCCCCAAAGGCTGCGCCTAAAGCGTCACCTGCAGCACCCAAAGCTCCACCTGCTGCTCCAAAAGGGGCTGCTCCGGCAGCAAAGCAGGGACAGGCAAAACCACAGGGGGCTCCGCCGAAACAAGGCGGGAAGTCTCGGATGGAACCACTGAATATCAATCTTGGAAGAACTGGAATCGCGCAGGAATCTGCTCTTCCGGTCAAGAAAGCAGCGCCAAAAGCTGCCCCGAAACCTGCTGCTGGAGCAAAGCCACCAGCACCGGGCGCAAAGCCAGTACCGGGTGCCAAACCGGCAGCACCGGCAGCAAAGGGTGCACCGGGAGCAGCGGCTGGACAGCCATTGCCAAAGCCGACTCCAAGGGCCAAGTCCCACTATTTCATCCTTGAGAACCTTTGTGTGGGATGTGGACTTTGTCTCGACAAGTGTCCGCCAAAAGTCAATGCTATTGGCTACAAGTTCTATGGTGACGTTCAGGAAGGTGGCTTCAGGTGTTATATAGACCAGGATGCCTGTATTTCCTGTTCAGCCTGTTTTTCTACCGACGAGTGTCCTTCGGGTGCGTTGCTTGAAGTGCTTCCTGATGGTGAGGTGCTTGATTTTAGCTTCACGCCGCCTGAAAGGCTCGATTTTGACTTGAGATTCCTGCACAGGTTTCACAGGGAAGCGAGGTAGGAGAGGCAAGGTTTTGCCATTGTACTTGTCAATAATTTCCATAAAAAGCATTGCTTTACCTCAAAGCAATGCTTTTTTTTTGAAGCTCAATATCTGCCATGCCGGAACTCAAGAGCGTTACTCCAGAAAAACCCTGCATCACTCCCTTTCTTGATGCTTCGAGCGCAAGCTCAGTGCTGGTCATTATACCTACCTTCAATGAGGCTGACAATATTTGGAGGCTGGTAAGTGAGCTTTCATCACTCTATCCTTCCATTGCAGATGTTCTGGTAATCGACGACAACTCTCCCGACGGAACCCGCGATATTGTGCTTTCCATGCAGGCGACGACAAGGGGGTTGCATATCATTTCACGGGAAAAAAAGCTTGGACTTGGCACAGCATATCTTACCGGGTTTCGTTACGCCCTGGAGAAGGGATACCGCTATATTGTGGAGATGGATGCTGATTTTTCGCATGATCCTGCCATGCTGCAGAGCTTTTTTGATGCCATGAACGGGGCTGATCTGGTTATCGGCTCCCGATACATGAACAATACGGTCAATGTTGTCAACTGGCCTCTCGGCAGGTTGATCCTTTCCAAAATGGCAAGTATCTATACCAGGCTTATCACCGGCCTTCCGGTTGCTGATCCTACCAGCGGGTTTAAATGTTTCAGGGCGGAAGTATTGCGTGGGCTCGATCTCGAGAGAATAAACTCCCAGGGCTATTCATTTCAGATCGAGATGAATTTCAGGGTATGGAAAAAGGGGTTTACAATCAGGGAGGTTCCCATCGTTTTTGTTGATCGTTCGGTGGGAAAATCAAAAATGTCCAAAAAGAATATCCGGGAAGCTATCTGGATTGTCTGGTGGCTGAAAATCAAATCGATGTTGGGATTCCTGTAGGGGCAGCCCCGACCCGGTCGGGGCTGCCTTACAATTTGATTTATGGTTCCTTCTTGTGTTCTGCGATGATCTGTTGTGCGATATCTGGCGGCGCTTCCTCATAATGGTTGAAATTGTAGGAGTAGCGTGCCCTGCTCTGTGTCAGGCGCGTAAGTGCATGATGGAATGCGGTCAATGCGGCCTGTGGAATGAGCGCCTTGATGATCTGCATTTTGACATCGGTTTCCATGCCGAGAATTTTACCCCGCTTGCTTGAAATATCACCGACGATCTCTCCGGTGTACTGTTCTGGTGCATAGACATTCAGGGAGTAGATTGGTTCGAGCAGGAAAGGTCTTGCCTTGTCGAAAGCGACCTTGAATGCCATGCTGCCTGCGATTTTAAAGGCAAATTCCGAACTGTCAACCGGATGGTATGAACCGTCATAAGCTACAGCCTTCAAATCGACAACAGGGTAGCCAGCCAGGATACCGTTGGTGATGGCTTCGCGAATTCCTTTTTCAACGGCTGGCAGATATCTCGAAGGAACGACACCGCCAACAATTTCAGTTGCAAAGACAATGCCGGTGTCGCGAGCAAGAGGTTCAATCCGTATCCAGACATCGCCATACTGGCCTTTGCCGCCGGACTGCTTTTTATATTTTCCCTGCGATGATGACGCTATCCTGATGGATTCCCTGTAAGGAATTTTGATAGGCGCAATGTCAACCTTGACATTGAACTTGGTCTGAAGTCGGCTGATAATGGTCTCAAGGTGGGTTTCACCAAGAGTTTTCAGAATGGTCTGGTTGAATTCGACATCATGTTCAATTTTGAAGCTTGGATCTTCTTCATGAAGATGGTGCAGTCCGGCGGAGATTTTTTCTTCATCACCCTGGGCAACAGGAATGATTGCCGTTGCCAGTACGGGGATCGGAAAGGTAATTGGACTGATACGGCAGTTGGTTCCCTTGTCGGCAAGTGTGTCATTGGTGTGTGCATCTTTCAGCTTGACAACCATACCTATATCTCCGGCAAGGAGCTTGTCAACCGGAACTCTTTTCTGGCCAAGAACGGTGAAGACCTGTCCTGGTTTTTCAATCTGTCCGGTCTGCACATCGATCAGTTCATGTCCGGTTTCAAGGTGGCCTGAATAAACCCTCAGGTATGAGATTTCACCGACCCGAGGTTCCGACATGGTCTTGAAAATAAAGGCAATGGTTGGCCCATCGGGGTTTGGCTGAATCAGGGTCGGGGTTTCATCTATTGTACAGATAGAGTGTTCCGGGCCGCGTTCAATTGGTGATGGACAGAGGTTGACGATAACGTTCAGCAGCCTCTCTGAACCAATGAGGTGAAGTGGTGAGGTACAGAAGAGAGGGAAAAAGGTTCTCGTGACCAGTGCGGATTTTATTCCAATTCGCAGTTCTTCCTCGGAAAGGTTGCCCTCTTCAAAAAACTTGTTCATCAGCTCTTCACCGGTTTCAGCGACTGCTTCGACAAGCTGCATGTGAAGTTCTTCGGCGCGTTTCAGATAAAGGTCAGGAATCTCCGAGACGGTCATGCTTCCGGGTTTGTCGGGGTTGAACTCAAGTTGTTTCATCAAAAGGACGTCGATGAGGATATGATGGCCGAGTCCTTCTTCTATGGGAAACTGAATGGGGGTAACAAGATGGCCGAAATGATCCTTGAGTCCTTGCAGGGTATTGTTGAAGTTGGTGCGGTCGGCATCAAGTTTGGTCAATACAAACATGGTTGGCTTGTAGTACTCTTTGGTGTACTCCCAGATGGTGTCGGTGCCTACTTCGACACCGGTAGCAGCATTGACAGTTATCAGTACCGTGTCGGCAACCCGCATGGCTGATTTGACATCGCCGTGAAAGTCAAGCAGGCCGGGTGTGTCGATAATGTTGATTTTCCGGTCGTTCCAGAAGCCGTGGATAAGGCTGGTATTGAGGCTGTGTTTTCTTTGAATCTCATCTGCGGAGTAATCGGAGAGAGTGTTTCCTTCATCGATACTGCCGAGTCGGTTTATGACTCCCATGGTCAGGGCAAGTGATTCAGCGAGCAGGGTTTTGCCGCTTCCGGCATGGCCTGTAATGACAATGTTTCGCAATTGATCCGGTTGTACGGCTTGCATGGCAGAACTCCTTTGTTGAATTTAATAGATGGTCTTGCAGGCCACTGATAAAAAAAGCAAGGGCTGTAGCTTCATTGTGGAAAACAGCACAAGAAATAATAAACAAAAAAAAGTCTTATTTGCTGCCTGGATTGCAATGAAATGGTGCTTAAAAAAGGATATATTTTGAATTGAATTTTTCGGAAGTTGTTGCAGTGCTGTATCGTCTCATGTGAAAAGTGTTTAACAATAATAAATACAAGAATTTATGCCAATAATCAGGAAGATTTTTGCTCGTCAGATCCTCGATTCAAGAGGAAATCCAACGGTCGAAGTCGATGTCTACACTGAAAATTCTTTCGGCAGGGCTGCTGTGCCCAGCGGAGCATCGACCGGTGTTCATGAAGCTGTCGAACTCAGGGATGGCGATGCTGCGGTTTATCTTGGAAAAGGTGTGCTTCAGGCGGTTGAAAACGTCAATACGGTTATCAATGATGCGCTGAAAGGGATGCTTGTTACTGAACAGGAGGAGATTGACCAGGCGTTGCTCGATCTGGATGGAACGCCGAACAAATCGAAGCTTGGTGCCAATGCCCTTCTTGGTGTTTCCATGGCTTGTGCCAAGGCTGGTGCGGAATACAGTGGTCTGCCCCTTTACCGCTATATCGGAGGTACGATGGCAAACACCTTGCCAGTGCCGATGATGAATGTGCTCAATGGTGGTGCACATGCCGACAATACGGTTGATTTTCAGGAATTCATGATCATGCCTGCAGGATTTGCTTCTTTCTCTGATGCACTTCGCTGTGGCGCTGAAATTTTTCATGCACTCAAGGCTCTTTTGAAAAGCAAGGGTTTGAGCACTGCCGTCGGCGACGAAGGTGGTTTTGCTCCAAACCTCAAGTCTAACGAAGAGGCAATCGAGCTGGTCATCGAGGCTATCGGCAAAGCTGGTTACAAGGCTGGCTCTCCAACCAACAAGGGAGGACTTGGTGATGCACAGGTCATGATTGCTCTCGATCCTGCAAGTTCTGAATTTTATGATTCCGCCAAAAAACGGTACGTTTTCAAAAAGTCATCAAAACGTGAGCTGACCTCTCTTGAGATGGCCGAGTACTGGACAAAATGGTCTGAAGATTATCCGATTATTTCAATCGAGGATGGTATGGCTGAGGATGATTGGGAGGGCTGGAAACTGCTTACCGAAAAGATAGGGTCGAGAGTACAGCTTGTCGGTGACGATCTTTTTGTGACCAACAGCAAAAGGCTTGCTGAAGGTATCGAGAAGGGAGTGGCCAATTCCATCCTTATCAAGGTCAACCAGATTGGAACCCTGACAGAGACCCTTCAGGCGATCGATCTTGCCCAGCGCAATGGTTATACATCTGTTATCAGCCATCGCAGCGGTGAAACCGAAGACAGTACGATTGCCCAGATTGCTGTGGCAACAAATGCTGGTCAGATAAAGACCGGCAGCATGTCGCGTTCTGATCGTATGGCCAAATACAATGAATTGCTTCGTATTGAGGAGGAGCTTGGCAGTCAGGCTCGCTATCCCGGAAGAAAAGCATTCCGGGTATAGAAAACTCGAAAAAGGAACCCTTTTTGCAAAAAAAAGGGTTCCTTTTTTTGTTTTTCCCCTTTTTCCATTGTCTGTTGCGACTCTGGCACTGCTTGGCTAATCAAAGCTTTTGAGGAGTGAAAACGATTATCAATAGAATCTGGAAGTATATTTGTTCCTACCCGAAAACATCTCTTTTTTGGGTTGTGTTTCTTTTTATTCTGATCTGGTTTCTTTTCGAAGATTATGGTATGCTCACAAGAGTCCGCATGGAAGCTGAACACCGTTTCCTTTTTGAGCGGCTGAAGGTCGAGCAGCAGAAAATTCTTGATAACGATCAGCGTATCCGGCATTTCAATGAGCCGGACAGTATAGAAAAGGCGGCAAGGGAGAGATATAATTTCCGAAAACCGGGTGAAACCCTCTTTATCATCCGGGAGCACCAATAAACTTTTCATGTAACCGTTTTACAATTCCATGTATCACTACCGCCGTCGTTTAACCCGTGAAGTTGCTTTTGGTACCATTGCTTTGGGAGGATACCTGCCGATAAGGGTCGAGTCAATGACCAATACGCACACAATGGATACCGAGTCAACCGTTGCACAGTGCAGAAGACTTTATGAGGCTGGTTGTGAAATTATCCGGCTTACGGTACCGACAGAGAAGGATGCTGAAAATCTCCGAAATATCAGAGACCAGCTCCGTCGTGATGGAATCGAAACCCCGCTGGTTGCCGATATTCATTTTTCAGCGCGTGCAGCGCTCAAGGCTGTTGAATTCGTTGAAAATATCCGCATCAATCCGGGAAATTATGCCACGAGCCAGAAGTTTTCCAGCAATGAGTATTCGAACGAGGAGTATCTGACGGAGATTGAGCATGTCCGACAGGAGTTTGCTCCTCTGGTTGAAAAAGCCCGCAAGTACGGGGTCTCCATGAGAATCGGCACCAATCATGGCTCTCTGTCTGACAGGGTTGTCAGTCGGTATGGTAACTCACCTGCAGGCATGGTTGAGGCGGCTCTTGAGTTTGCCCGTATCTGTGAAGAGATGGGCTACTACGATATTCTTTTTTCCATGAAATCATCCAATGTCCGGGTGATGATCCAGGCCTACCGGTTGCTTGCTGAAAAAGCGGACGCCGAGCTTCGTTATGCCTATCCGCTTCATCTCGGGGTTACCGAGGCCGGCGATGGTGATGAGGGTCGAGTAAAATCTGCCATGGGTATTGGTGCGCTCCTTGAAGATGGGCTTGGTGATACAATAAGGGTCTCTCTAACCGAGGATCCGGTCAATGAGGTTCCTGTCGGATTTGCCATCGTCAAAAAGTATAATGATTTTCATCTTGTCAAGGGTGACAGGGCTCATGTTCCCCTGAAGCAGGTTGTTGAAAGCCGCAATCAAAAGTCGCGTCTTGATCTTTCCATCCCTGAGGTGCCGCCTTTCAATCCATTCAGTTATGAGCGACGGGTTGCCGGCAGTGTTGTGCTTGAAGGTATTCCGGTTGGAGGTAACGATGTGCCGAGAGTTGAAACTGAGCTGCATGCTTCGCTTCAGGATCGTGATGCGGTTTTTCAAGAGGCTCTGCTGAGACTTGCGCCAGAGAAGCCTCAGGATTCAATTCGCTCGGAGTTTGCCTCTGTTCGCGTCGACAGTGATGAAGATCTCGATGCGCTTGATGATCTTCTTGGTAAACTTGGCGATGCAGGGCGTTTTATTGTTGCTTCGACAAGTGATATTGCACTTTTTTTTCGGCTACTGGATAAGCTCACGAAAGTGAGGCTTGATATTGTTGAGAACGAGATGCTTGGCAAGGAGTTTCTTGAGCGCATCGGCAATGACCGGCTTGCTGCTCTGGAGTTATGTTTTATTCATGATCGGGCAGGGGAGTCTGTTCCTGCCGAAGTTCTTGCCCACCTGGCCGACAAGTTCCGAAAACAGGGCGTGGAGCGTCTCTTGTTTTCAGTGATTTCCAGAACGGCTGTTTTTGCCTATCGCAGGCTTGTTCAACTCTTCAACAGCCGCTCACTCGATTATCCCCTTGTTGTCCGTTTCAGGAATGAGATTTCCGGGAGTCTTGAAACGCTCATCGAGAGTTCAGTTCAGGCGGGGACGCTTTTCTGTGACGGTATCGGTGATATGCTTGCGCTTCATACCGGGATTTCCTGTGATGATGAGATCAATCTGGCATTCAACATTCTCCAGGGCGCAAGAATCAGAATGTCAAAAACCGAATTTATCTCATGTCCCGGTTGCGGCAGAACCTATTTCGACCTGGAACAGGCAACTGCGGCAATCAAGAAGAGAACTTCCCACCTCAAGGGGCTGAAGATCGGCATCATGGGCTGTATCGTCAATGGTCCCGGAGAGATGGCTGATGCAGATTTCGGTTATGTCGGTGCGGGGAAAAACCGCATAAGTCTCTATGTTGGTCGAGAGTGTGTTGAGGAAAATATTTCTGAAAAAGAGGCTGTAGATCGACTTATAGCTCTGATCAGGGAGCGGGGGAAATGGGTTGATCCGATATAACGAAGCCTGGCCATAATGTCTTATACCCTCATAACCGGGGCTTCCATGGGGATTGGCGAAGCTTTTGCCTGTGAATTAGCCCGAAGAGGCTGCAATCTTGTGCTTGTTGCCCGCTCTGAGAGCAGATTGCAGGAGTTGGCTGAGGAACTTCGTGAAAAGAGAGGTGTGGAGGTCAAGGTTTGCATTGAGGATCTCTGTGAACCAGACAGCCCCGCTCGCATTGCTGAATTCTGCCGACGAAGCAACCTTGAGGTTGAGCTTCTGGTTAACTGTGCGGGATTGTCACGGGCAGGTGATTTCCACACTATTGCACCTGAAAAGCTTGAAGAGATCATGATGGTCAACATGTTGGCAATGGCTCGCCTTACCCGTCTGTTTCTGCCAGCCATGATTGGACGTCAGAAAGGTGGTGTTATCAATGTGGCTTCAGTGGGTGGTTTGCAGGGGGTTCCGGGTTTGGGGCTCTATTCGGCAACCAAGGCATTTGTCATCACACTCAGTGAGGCGCTTCATGTTGAACTGAAAGGGAAAGGGGTAACTGTCGTTGCCGTCTGTCCAGGTTTTATCGATACCGGTTTTTTTGAAAAAGCCGGTCATAATGCTGCAAATATTTTTTTGCCGATTTCAGGAACTGGCGTGGTTGTGAAGGCAGCGCTCAAAGGGCTTGAAAAAAAGAGGATAAGGGTATTTCCAACCATGCTTGACTATCTTCTGGTTTTTTCTCAACGCTTTGTTTCTCGCCAAACGGTTATACGGCTTGCAGGTTTTTTTGCTGCTGTAAAGGATGATGAATAAATTATTCCTTTTTTCTTTGTATTATTAAAACCTGTCATTATATTACCAGCCCTGTTTTTTGAATTCGAGCTGCTGGTGTAGCTCAATTGGTAGAGCAGCTGATTTGTAATCAGCAGGTTGCGGGTTCGAGTCCCATCACCAGCTCTGGAAGTAAATGGGTAGGTAGCGAAGTGGTTAAACGCAACAGACTGTAAATCTGTCGACTATGTCTTCGGAGGTTCGAATCCTCCCCTACCCACAGTTTTTTTTATTGTTAGGCTGATGTAGCTCAGTCGGTAGAGCACTTCCTTGGTAAGGAAGAGGTCATCGGTTCAAGTCCGATCATCAGCTCCAGGTTTTGGAGGTATTGATTTTTACGTCAGTAGCTTAATTGGTAGAGCAGCGGTCTCCAAAACCGCAGGTTGGGGGTTCGAGTCCCTCCTGACGTGCAGGCAGAAAATAGATGTCACTGAAGTTTATTCCGGACTGTTATTCATGAATCAATATATCGGCAAAGTCAGTCAGTATTATCGTGATGTCATCAGTGAGATGCGCAAGGTTATCTGGCCGAGCAAGGATGAGATCAAGGATTTGACGATTGTTGTGCTGACGGTTTCGGGTATTCTTGCCTTGTTTACGTTTCTTGTCGACTGGGTCATAAATTTCGTTATGGGAAAGTTATTGTAAGAAACCGGGTTAAGGTGAATTGATGAGCGCAAGAAAAAAGGATGTGGATGTTCAGGGTGTTCCGGTAGCACGCTGGTATGCACTCAGGATTTATTCGGGCCATGAGCGCAAGGTTAAAGAGGGTATCGAGGCAGAGGTTCTCCGTTGCGGTCTTGGCGACAAGATTTTGCAGATCTATGTTCCCTACGAGCGCTTTGTGGAGGTTAAAAACGGCAAGAAAAGAAGTCTCACCAAAAATGCCTTTCCGGGCTATGTGCTTATCGAAGCAGTGCTTGACAAGCAGACAAGGAATCTGATCCTTGATATTCCTTCTGTGATGGGTTTTCTTGGTGTCGATGATAATCCTACTCCTCTCAGGCCGGATGAGGTTGAAAAGATTCTGGAGCCGGAAAGCTCAATCGAGCATCGCTCTGTGATCGAGGCGCCTTTCAAGGTTGGTGATTCAGTCAAAGTTATTGACGGGCCATTCAGTTCGTTGACAGGTGTGGTTCATGATGTGTGCACAGAAAGAATGAAGGTCAAGGTTATGATAAGCTTCTTTGGTCGCAGTACGCCGACAGAGCTTGATTTTTCACAGGTTAAGTCAGTTTCCCAATAATACGGGCTTAAGTAATTTAAGCTTCTGAATAGAAATAGGTTATGGCAAAAAAGGTAATCGGTTTTATCAAGCTTCAGATTCCGGCTGCTGCAGCTAATCCTGCTCCTCCTGTTGGTCCGGCCCTTGGTCAGAAAGGTGTCAATATCATGGAGTTTTGCAAGCAGTTCAATGCAAAAACCCAGTCTGAATCGGGAATGATTATTCCTGTAGTCATTACGGTGTACTCTGACAAGTCATTCACGTTTATTACGAAAACCCCTCCTGCGGCAGTTCTTCTTCTCAAGGAGGCGAACCAGAAGAAAGGTTCCGGTGAGCCGAACCGCAACAAGGTTGGTTCCGTTACCCGTGATCAGGTTCGCAAGATCGCAGAGCTGAAAATGCCCGATCTCAATGCGTTTGATCTCAGGGGAGCTGAGGAGATGATTATGGGTACGGCCAGAAGTATGGGGATTACAGTACAGGGCTGATCCGGATTTGTGTCTGTTTGCAGGCTGTGGGAGGCTGAAAGGCCGCTTTTTTAACCACTTTTACAAGAAAAATAATGGCTGGAAAAAAATACAGAAATGCAGCGTCCAAGATCGTCCGTTTTCAGGAGTATGATCTGGTTGATGCTGTTGAGAAGGTAAAAGAGATCACGGATGCCAAGTTCAATGCTACCGTTGATATTGCTGTAAAGCTTGGAGTCGATCCCCGTCACGCAGACCAGGTTGTCCGCGGTACGGTTATGCTTCCGCATGGTACAGGAAAAACTGTATCGGTGCTGGTTGTCTGCAAAGAGGCCAAGGCTGATGAAGCAAGGGAGGCTGGTGCGGACATGGTTGGTTTCGAAGAGTATATCGAGAAAATCCAGGAAGGATGGACAGGTGTCGATGTCATTATAGCAACTCCTGACGTCATGGGTCAGCTTGGTAAAGTTGCCAAGATACTTGGACCCCGTGGTTTGATGCCTAATCCGAAGTCGGGAACCGTTACGATGGATGTGGCCAAGGCGGTCAGGGAAGTCAAGGCTGGTAAAATCGAATTCAGGGTTGACAAGGCTGGCAATATTCATGCTCCTGTCGGCAAGGTTTCGTTTGAGCCCGTTCAGTTGGTGGCCAATATTACAAGTTTCCTCAAGGAGGTTGTACGTCTTAAGCCATCGGCAGCAAAGGGTCAGTATGTGCAGGGTATTGCGCTTTCAAGCACCATGTCCCCGAGCGTGAAGGTTAAAATGGAAAAATTTGTCGCCTAATAAAAACGGTTTATAACGATGAAGCGAGATAAAAAAGAGCAGATCGTTCAGGTTGTTGCTGAAAAGATCAAGAGGTCACAGGGTATATATCTTACAGAATTCCAGGGTTTGAACGTAGCCAAAATGGCTGAGTTGCGCCGGGAGTTCAGGAAAGCAGGAGTGGAATACCGTGTTGTAAAAAATACGCTTGTTAAAAAGGCCATGAAAGATCTTGCCGGTACCGACAAGTTTTTCGCTGGTCTGAAGCAAACAACCGGAGTCGCTTTCGGTTTTGACGATCCGGTAGCTCCGGCAAAGGTTATCAAGAAGTTCAGCAAGACCAACGAAGCGCTGAAGTTCAAGATGGCTTCCATCGATGGTGTTGTTTATTCGTCTGACAAGCTTGCACTGCTGTCTGAAATGCTTACCAAGACGGAAAATATCGGTCGTGCAGCAGGTGTTGTCAACAATGTTGTCAGTTCTGTCCCGATGGTTATCAATGCGGTTACCAGAAATCTGGTATCAGTACTTGATCAGGTGGCAAAACAAAAACAGTGATTCCGTACCAAACTATTACGCACTCAAGAAATTATATAATTGTAAATTAAACAAGAGAGGGGAATAATGTCTATTGAAACACTTGTAGAAGAGATTGGTAAGTTGACTCTTACAGAGGCTTCTGAATTGGTGAAAGCTCTGGAAGAGAAGTTTGGTGTCAGCGCCGCTCCTGCTGTTATTGCTGGTGTCGCTGCAGCTCCTGCAGGCGAAGTTGTTGTACAGGAAGAGCAGACTGAGTTTGACGTTGTGCTGACAGCCGCAGGCGAAAGCAAAATCAACGTTATCAAGGTTGTTCGTGCACTGACAGGTCTTGGTCTGAAAGAAGCCAAGGATCTTGTTGACGGTGCTCCGAAAACTGTGAAAGAAGCCGTTTCCAAGGACGAGGCAGAAAAGATTGCCAAAGAGTTGAAGGATGCTGGTGCATCAGTTGAATTGAAGTGATCTTTGAAAAGAGTCATTTTTTAAGCAAGCTCCGCTTCGACATGAGGCGGAGCTTTGTCTGTTTGTATAAGTACTGTTTTGATTGATAGTTCCTGTGATGATACGATTAAGGTTCAACCGGATGTTCCAGTAGTTCGGCAAAGTTTCTGCGGTTCTTTGTGATGACTTAATCTGTAAGTAATTCATGCAATTGATAAAAGCGAGGTGCATGTGAAAGTGGCTGATGCAACAACAACACCGTGTATTGACTTTTCTAAAATCCAGAGTGTTATAGATCCTCCCGACCTATTAAAAGTTCAGTTAGATTCATTCCATAATTTTATACAGGATAGTGTTCCGCTGGCAAAAAGAAAAGACCAGGGCCTTGAAAGGGTTCTTCGCAGCGCTTTTCCAATTACAGACACCAGGGGTCTCTATTTACTTGAGTATATCTCATACAGTTTTGACAAGCCAAAGTACACTGTAGAGGATTGCATCGAACGTGGCCTGACTTATGATGTTTCCCTGAAAGTAAAGCTCAAGCTCTCCTACAAGGATGAGGTTGATGAGACTGACTGGAAGGAGACCATTCAGCAGGAGGTTTACCTCGGCAGAATTCCTTACATGACCGAGCGTGGTACCTTCATTGTCAATGGTGCTGAAAGGGTTGTGGTTGCGCAGCTTCACCGTTCCCCCGGTGTTGTGTTCAGTGAAGCCATTCATCCGAACGGCAAAAAAATGTATTCGGCCAAAATCGTTCCGACCAGAGGGTCGTGGATCGAGTTTCAGACCGATATCAATAACCAGATTTTTGTCTATATCGACCAGAAAAAGAACTTTCTGGTCAGTGCGCTTTTGCGTGCCATAGGATTTGCCCGTGATGAGGATATTCTTGGCTTGTTCGATCTGGTCGAAGAGGTTCCACTGAAATCGAGCAAAAAGGAGCAGCTTGTCGGACAGTACCTTGCTTCCGATATTGTCGATATGCAGACCGGCGAGGTGGTCAGTGCACGAACAGCCATCACGGAGGATATTTTCGAGCAGATTCTTGCTGCCGGATACAAAAGTGTCAAGGTGATGAAGACCTTTTCAGGCGGCGACAAGGGGCCTGACAAATCCATCATTATCAATACGATTCTCAATGACAACTCTGCGACCGAGGAAGAGGCGCTTGAAATTGTCTATGAAGAGCTGAGGGCTAACGAGGCTCCTGATATCGATGCGGCACGAAGCTTTCTTGAGAGAACCTTTTTCAACCAGAAGAAATACGATCTCGGTGATGTCGGTCGCTACAGGATTCAGAAAAAACTTGCCAAAGAGTTTAATGAGCTGACCTCATATCTGGATGAAAAGCCCGAGCTGAAACAGCTTTCGGATACTATTTACGAGAAAATTCTTCAGACCATACAATCCTTTTCCGATGAGCCGACAGGTGATGATATTCTGGTGCTGACGCATTATGATATTATTTCTGTCATTTATTATCTCATCAAACTGGTCAACGGGCTTGCTGAGGTCGATGATGTCGATCATCTGGCAAACCGTCGTGTGCGTTCGGTTGGTGAACAGCTTGCAGCGCAGTTTGTTATCGGTCTGGCAAGGATGGGCAAGAATGTCCGTGAAAAGCTCAACTCAAGGGATTCGGACAAGATCGCTCCTGCGGATCTTATCAACGCACGTACTGTTTCGAGCGTTGTATCGAGTTTCTTTGCCACAAGCCAGCTTTCTCAGTTCATGGACCAGACCAATCCTCTGGCTGAAATGACCAACAAGAGAAGGGTTTCTGCCCTTGGACCTGGAGGTCTTACCAGAGAACGTGCAGGTTTCGAGGTTCGTGACGTTCACTATACACACTATGGCAGGCTCTGCCCGATTGAAACACCTGAAGGTCCCAATATCGGTCTTATTTCTTCCTTGTCGGTCTATGCGGAAATCAACGACAAGGGCTTTATCCAGACTCCTTACAGGGTGGTCGACAAGGGTCAGGTAACCCAGACCGTCCTTATGCTTTCGGCTGAGGATGAGGAGAACAAGATTACGGTTCCGGTCAGTGTTCCTCTTGATGAGAACAACAGGATAGCTGTTGAGACTGTACAGGCCAGGACTAAAGGTGACTACCCGGTTGTGGCCGCAGAGGATGTCAATTTCATGGATGTCTCTCCTGTTCAGATTGTCAGTGCAGCAGCGGCTCTCATTCCTTTTCTCGAGCATGATGATGGTAACCGTGCGCTTATGGGTGCCAACATGCAACGCCAGGCGGTTCCGCTTCTGACCTCTGAAGCTCCGGTGGTTGGTACTGGTATGGAAGCCAAGGTGGCAAGGGATTCCCGTTCAGTCATTCTTGCGGAAGGTACAGGAGTGGTCGAGGATGTTACTGCGGCATATATTCAGGTTCGCTATGATATCGATACCGACAATGACGTTCGTCTGTCGCTGCTCGATCCTGATGAAGGACTGAAAACCTATAAGTTGATCAAGTTCAAGCGATCCAACCAGGATACCTGCATTTCACAGAAACCTCTGGTTCGGATTGGTCAGCGCGTTGAAAAAGGGTCGGTACTGGCCGACAGTTCATCGACTGACAACGGAGAGCTGGCTCTTGGAAAAAATGTGCTGGTTGCCTTCATGCCTTGGCGTGGCTATAACTTTGAAGATGCCATCATTCTGAGCGAACGGCTTGTCTATGACGATGTCTTTACCTCGATTCATGTTCATGAATTTGAGGCCAATGTTCGCGATACCAAGCGTGGTGAGGAGCAGTTTACCCGCGATATATATAACGTCAGCGATGAAGCGCTCAGAAATCTTGACGAGAACGGTATCGTGCGTATCGGTGCGGAAGTCAAGGAGCGGGATATTCTGGTAGGAAAAATAACACCGAAAGGTGAGAGTGATCCGACACCGGAAGAGAAACTGCTCAGGGCGATTTTCGGTGACAAGTCAAGCGATGTAAAGGATGCATCCATGCATGTGCCTGCAGGAATGAAGGGTATTGTCATCAAGACAAAGCTTTTCAGCCGCAAGAAAAAGGTCGGTCTGGATGTCAAGGAGAAGATTGAACTTGTTGACAAGAAGTTTGATCATAAAGAGTACGATTTGCGGAAACGGTTTGCCAGTTGGATGAAACAGTTTCTTGGAGGCAAAACCTCAACCGGTCTTTACAGTGACAAGGCAAAACAGCTTGTAGCTGAAGGCGCTCTCTATGATGACAGCGTGCTGGCTAAATTCAGCACCATGCCATTCCTCGAGTCGATTGATTTCTCCAAGGGAGTGACCGATTCCAAAAAAGTAAACGACAATGTGCTTCGTCTTGTCAAGGAGTTTCGTTTCAAACTCAAAGATCTCGCTGACGAGCGTGAAAACGAAAAGTACAAAATCAATGTTGGCGATGAACTTCCTCCCGGTATCGAGGAGCTTGCCAAGGTTTATATTGCACAGAAAAGAAAAATCCAGGTTGGCGACAAGATGGCTGGCCGGCATGGTAACAAGGGTGTGGTAGGCAAAATTCTGCCGATTGAGGATTTACCCTTCATGGAAGATGGTACTCCGGTTGATATTGTCCTTAACCCGCTTGGTGTTCCGAGCCGTATGAATATTGGCCAGCTTTATGAAACATCACTCGGCTGGGCGGCAAAGAAGCTTGGTGTCAAGTTCAAGACCCCGATTTTCAATGGCGCGACCTACGAGGAGGTGCAGCATGAACTTGAACGCGCTGGTCTTCCGGCTCACGGCAAGGTTCGTCTTTTTGACGGTCGTACCGGCGAGCAGTTTGATGATGAAGTTACTGTAGGCTATATCTACATGCTCAAGCTCAGTCACCTGGTCGATGACAAGATTCATGCCCGTTCTACCGGGCCATACTCACTCATAACCCAGCAGCCTCTTGGCGGTAAAGCCCAGTTTGGCGGTCAGAGGTTTGGTGAAATGGAGGTGTGGGCTCTTGAAGCTTACGGTGCAGCAAATATTCTGCGTGAAATGCTGACCGTCAAGTCTGATGACGTGATTGGCCGGAATAAAACCTATGAGGCAATTGTTAAAGGTCAGAACCTGCCTGAGCCGGGTATACCCGAATCCTTCAATGTCCTTGTCAGGGAGTTGCAGGGTCTTGGTCTTGAGATTCGTATTGACGACAAGGTTCCTTAGTAATGTGTTAATTGGCGTGTACATCATTAACGGACGTTCAACAGAGTCGTTTAACAAAGGATATTGACTATGATTTTTTCACAGGGAGCATCGCCCCTGAAAGGCGATTTTTCACGGATAAAGTTCAGTATTGCATCACCTGAAAGCATTCTTGCCCATTCAAGGGGAGAGGTACTGAAGCCAGAGACTATAAACTACCGTACCTTCAAGCCTGAACGTGACGGGTTGATGTGCGAAAAAATATTCGGACCTACAAAGGACTGGGAGTGTTACTGCGGCAAATACAAGCGTGTACGCTATAAAGGAATTATCTGCGATCGCTGCGGTGTCGAAGTTACCACCAAAAGTGTCCGCAGGGAGCGTATGGGGCATATATCCCTTGCAGTTCCTGTCGTTCACACCTGGTTTTTCCGTTCTGTTCCGAGCAAGATCGGCGCATTGCTCGATCTTTCGACCAAGGAACTCGAAAGGATCATCTATTATGAGGTCTACGTCGTCATCAATCCCGGTGAACCTGGTGAAAAACAGGGAATCAAGAAGCTTGACCGTCTGACCGAGGAACAGTATTTCCAGATTATCACCGAATATGAAGATAATCAGGACCTTGAGGATTCAGATCCGGACAAGTTTGTTGCGAAAATGGGTGGTGAAGCTATTCACATGCTTCTGAAAAACATCGACCTCGATGCTTCGGCCATACATCTGCGCAAAGTGCTCAAGGAGAGCAGTTCCGAGCAGAAAAGAACCGACGCACTCAAAAGACTCAAGGTTGTCGAGGCATTCAGAAAAAGTTACGAGCCACACAAGAAAACGCGCAAAAAGCCAGTCGGGCTCTTCCCTGAGGATGAGCTTCCGGAGCCCTATGTTTATGAAGGCAACAAGCCGGAATACATGGTGATGGAGGTTGTCCCGGTTATTCCACCGGAACTTCGTCCACTTGTTCCGCTTGAAGGCGGCAGGTTTGCCACCTCGGATCTCAACGATCTCTACCGCAGGGTTATCATCCGTAACAACCGGTTGAAAAAACTTATCGATATTCGTGCCCCGGAGGTTATTCTGCGCAACGAAAAGAGAATGCTCCAGGAAGCGGTCGATGCCTTGTTTGATAATTCACGCAAGGCCAATGCCGTCAAAACCGGCGAGTCGAACAGACCACTCAAATCTCTTTCGGATGCTCTCAAGGGCAAACAGGGCCGCTTCCGCCAGAACCTGCTCGGCAAGAGGGTCGATTACTCTGGTCGTTCGGTTATTGTGGTTGGTCCGGAATTGAAACTCCACGAGTGTGGCCTGCCGAAAAGCATGGCCATAGAACTCTTTCAGCCATTTGTGATTCGTCGTCTTGTCGACCGCGGTATAGCAAAATCGGTGAAATCAGCCAAAAAACTCATTGACAAGAAAGACCCGATTGTCTGGGATGTACTGGAAAAAGTAATTGACGGAAGACCGGTACTGCTCAACAGGGCGCCAACCCTTCACCGTCTCGGTATTCAGGCTTTCCAGCCTGTATTGATCGAAGGCAAGGCTATCCAGATTCACCCGCTGGTCTGTACGGCATTCAACGCTGACTTTGATGGTGACCAGATGGCGGTTCACATTCCCCTGTCGCAGGAAGCGCAGCTTGAAGCATCACTGCTCATGCTCTCTTCTCACAATCTTATTCTGCCGCAGTCCGGTAAACCGGTTACGGTTCCATCTCAGGACATGGTACTCGGTATGTACTACCTCACCAAGTCTCGTAATGGAGATGTCGGAGAGGGTCAGATATTCTACAGTCCCCAGGATGTGCTTATTGCCTACAATGAGCAGCGTGTAGGACTGCACGCACAGATTTTTGTCCAGTATACCGGCCAGATCGACCAGAAATTCGATCCACTGCGTGTGCTCGATACCATTGTCGATCCAAAGTCGGAAAAGGCCATCTGGCTGAGAGCACAGATCGAGAAGAAGGCTATTTTACTCACTACCGTCGGCAGGGTTATTTTTAACCAGAATGTGCCCGAAGAGATAGGCTTTATCAACAGGGTGATCGATAAAAAGGTTGCCAAAGAGCTTATCGGGCGACTGAGCAGCGATGTTGGTAATGTCGAAACCGCAAAATTCCTTGACAATATCAAGGAGGTCGGTTTCCATTTTGCCATGAAAGGTGGTCTTTCGGTTGGTCTTTCCGATGCTATCGTGCCTGACACCAAAGTTCGCCACATCAAGAATGCCCAACGTGACAGTACCAAGGTTGTCAAGGAGTACAATCGTGGAACCCTGACTGATAATGAGCGTTACAACCAGATTGTCGATGTCTGGCAGAAAACCTCCAACATTGTGGCTGAAGAGTCCTATCAGAAGCTGAAAAAAGATCGTGAAGGCTTCAATCCGCTCTATATGATGCTTGATTCCGGAGCCCGTGGCTCCAGGGAGCAGGTTCGTCAGTTGACCGGTATGAGAGGTCTTATTGCACGTCCGCAGAAGTCCATGTCGGGACAACCGGGCGAAATTATTGAAAACCCGATTATATCGAACCTCAAGGAGGGACTGACCGTTCTTGAGTATTTCATTTCAACGCACGGTGCCCGTAAGGGTCTTTCCGATACATCGCTGAAAACGGCTGATGCAGGTTACCTGACCAGAAGGTTGCACGATGTTGCGCAGGATGTCATTGTTACCATCGATGACTGTGGAACTACACGTGGTCTCTATGTTCACCGCAACATCGAGGAAGAGACGAGTGGCCAGATCAAGTTCCGTGAAAAAATCAAGGGACGTGTTGCTGCCCGAGATATCTACGATACCCTCAATAACAAGGTCATCGTCAATTCCGGTGAGATCATTACCGAAGAACTTGCCGAGCTTATCCAGGATACTCCGGGTGTCGAAGAGGCCGAGATTCGTTCGGTTCTGACCTGTGAGTCAAAAATTGGTATCTGTTCGAAATGTTACGGTACCAACCTCTCGGTGCATGAACTTGTTGAAATCGGTGAGGCTGTCGGAGTTATCGCTGCCCAGTCCATCGGTGAACCAGGAACACAGCTTACACTTCGTACCTTCCACCAGGGTGGTACCGCGCAGGGTGGTATTTCCGAAACAGAAACCAAGGCATTCTATGAAGGCCAGGTTCAGTTTGAGGATATCAAGACTGTTGCACATACCGCCATCAACGAAGACGGAGTCGAGGATTTCCGGACAATCGTTATTCAGAAAAATGGCAAGATCAATATTGCCGATCCAGAATCCGGCAAGATTCTGAAGCGTTATCTTGTGCCACATGGTGCGCATCTCTACTGCAAACATGGTTCCCTTGTCAAAAAAGACCAGGTGATGTTCAGCAGCGAACCAAACAGCACACAGATTATTGCCGAGCTTCCTGGTTTTATCAAGTTTGCCGATATCGAAAAAGGTGTGACCTACAAGGAAGAGGTTGACCCTCAGACCGGATTTGCACAGCACACCATCATCAACTGGCGTACCAAACTGAGAGCTACCGAAACAAGGGAGCCGAGGTTGATGATTATTGACGAGAGTGGTGAGGTTATAAAGACCTATCCCGTGCCGATCAAGTCAAATCTTTATGTTGAGGATGGACAGCGGATCGCTCCGGGCGATATCATGGCCAAGGTGCCAAGAAACCTCGACCGTGTTGGCGGCGACATTACTGCCGGTCTTCCGAAAGTTACCGAACTGTTTGAAGCCAGAATTCCTTCTGATCCGGCCATCGTGACTGAAATTGATGGTTATGTGAGCTTCGGTTCACAGCGCAGAAGCAGCAAGGAGATCAAGGTCAAGAACGATTTCGGAGAGGAAAAAATCTATTACGTACAGGTTGGAAAGCACGTGCTTGCCAACGAGGGCGATGAAGTCAAGGCTGGCGATCCGTTGACTGACGGCGCTGTCTCTCCCCAGGATATCCTGCGTATTCAGGGTCCGAACGCTGTGCAGCAGTACCTGGTCAACGAAATTCAGAAAGTTTACCAGATCAATGCCGGTGTTGAGATCAATGACAAGCATCTTGAGGTTATTGTTCGTCAGATGCTTCAGAAAGTCCGGGTTGAAGAGCCTGGCGATACTGAACTGCTGCCTGGTGACCTGATTGACCGAAGCGCCTTTGTTGAGTCCAATGACAATATTGCCGAAAAGGTACGCATTACAGAGAAAGGTGATGCTCCGGCAAGGATTCAGGATAGTCAGCTCCACAAACTGCGTGACATTACCAAGCTGAATCGCGAGCTTCGCAAGAACAGCAAAAACATGATTGCGTTCGAGCCTGCCCTTCAGGCTACCTCTCACCCTGTACTGCTTGGTATTACCAGCGCAGCCCTTCAGACGGAGAGTGTTATCTCGGCGGCCTCGTTCCAGGAAACAACAAAGGTTCTGACCGATGCGGCTGTTGCCGGAAAGGTTGACTTTCTGGCTGGCCTGAAAGAGAACGTGATTGTCGGTAAACTGATTCCTGCAGGTACCGGACTGAAGAAGTACAAGGCTATAAAACTGACCGGCGACGGTCATGAGAGTAGTGCTGTTGCGGAACACCCGGAAGGTGAGGTTACAACCCGTGAGGGTTTTGCCAATGAGCGGTAGTGTTTTTCGCTGGCAGAAGAGATGAAACAAAAAAAGGGAGACGCGAGTCTCCCTTTTTTGTTTATACATTTCAAGACATCGAACCAGGACTAAAATTATAATCCAGTGATCCAAAGCGTAATAACCCCTCCGTTATAAGCATTTATGAGTGAGAAAAGGTGTTGTACGCCCCCCAGAGAAGCTGGCTCCCAACCTCTTTTTCAGAAATTCACTATGTGATAGAGTCATCAACCACCAATTGATGTTTGCTCTTACCGAATTTTTGCCATTCTCGAAAAGCTTCGTCCCGAACAGAAAAAAAAGCCATTGAGGTGAGCACAACATTGTCCAGTGGCAGCGATGATCTACCGAAACGGGGAACATCCGGGAATTAAAAAAAGAGCTTTGTGTTGTGAAAAAAGCTCAAGAACCCGACCTCCAAAAAGCCGGAAAAGAAAACTCACAAAAATCAGGCAATAATGCAGGCTCAGCGCGATTATATTGCTGCACAAGAAGCAGAATCACTATGTTGTTCTTCGTGACAAGGTTTTTTGGAAGCAAAATTCAGTGGTTTGCTCTTGTAAACTCCTGATAAACGCTAAAAACCTCATTGCCAACTCAAAAACAGGCGGCATTTGAGTGTTGTGGAGTTGTCAAATTTTCAAAAAAAAGTTTTTTCCAGATACGATCCATAACTTTATTTCAAGACATAACACAATAAATAACATATAGATAAGGGAGACTAAAAATGGCTATTCCAATTCCAGGAGGAGACATTCTGGGCTATGGCTTTGACGTGTTTGGGCGCTACGATGCTTCGTCCAGGATATCGCCGCTATTCAATATCCAGTACGATACGAGCAAACAGTGGCAGGGATTTCTCTTGCCCATGAATGCCAGCTTTGATTCATCCTCCAGCCACTACGGAACCTCCTATTCCTTCAATTCACGGGTAGAGGTGGAGCAACATATATCCTCCAAGGTTGGTATTACCGCCAAATACGGTATGTTCAGCGGTGAATTTTCCGCCAGCTATGCCCAGACTGTGAAGCGGGATCAGGAATACCAGTACGGCCTCATGGAGGCTTTCTCCCAGTTCTGGAGCATTGATCTCCAGGATCGCAGCGCCGGGGCCTTGGCCGACTGGGTGACCAATGATCCTGATTTTCAGAATATCCCTGAACAATACACCACAGAAAACCGTTACCAGTTCTTCCGTTTCTTTGACAAGTACGGTACCTATTTCGTAACCGGTGTCAACGTAGGATCAAGGCTTTTCTATACCTGCTCGGTGCTCAAGAGCCATAAATATTCCGAGCAGGAGGTCAAAACCAAGATCAAGGCTGAATACAACGCCGTTTTCATAAAGGCGGGAGCTGAGGCCGAGGGCGAATGGCGGAAGATTGGCCAGGAATGGTCGGATGCCCGCAGCGTGTCGGTCAACGCCCTTGGGGGAAATAATAACATTCTCTCCGCCCTGGCCCCTGGCTTTCCGGATAATTTCAGCACATCCTACAAGTGCTGGCTGGATTCCTGCGAAGCTATGCCTGCAGTCATCGATTTTCGCCTTGCCTCCGTGGATACCCTTTTTTCCGGCCAAAAGGCTCAAGCAGTGAAAACTGCTCTGGAAGCCTACGCAAAAGCGAGGATCTATGCTGAGTCTAAAACAGGCTCCTGCGTCATCTTCTACAATGGCAAGCCCGTTTTGCCAGCCAGCAGCGGTAAGGCGGTGGGCATGCAGCTCGCAGCATGGGATCGCCAGAGTCTGGACGTGGTTTTTGCCAAGTCTTACAGCGCCAATTTCTTCGACAGTAGCCAGATGTACTTAAACGCACTTTCTGACATCAAGTATTTGCGAAATTCCAAGCACATTTTCGCCTTCTGCACCTGGTCGATGCTTGGTACCTGCCTGCCTCCCAAAAGCTTCTATGATTTCCTGATAGACTGCGGAGCGGGCTTTGGCCTTGAAAGCTGGGAGAACGTGCACAACCTGCCCCAATCCAACCCCCACTGGTATTCCTGCGACGCCACCCATGTCAACTACGCCTTTGTGGGCATACCTGGCATAGGTAAAGGCAAGGGGCACGAGAGCTTTGAGAGGGCCGGCAGTTGCGATACTGGCGCACAGCATTGGCACTCTTTTATGGGTTGGCTGGATCTGCCCGCTCCGATGGCCAATGTTGAGGTAGAGGCTTTGCGCCTGCAAGAGAGCCGCTTGGTTGACCTTACCGCCATGCAGCGTTAACCGTAAAGAAATGCCCACTACCATAGACCAGCTTGCCCACCCCGGTCAGGGCACCCGCCTTACCCACGGCGACTATCAGCAGATCTGGCGGGAGCAGGGGGCAACCTCTTTGCCCGATCTGCCAGAGGATCCGGTTTTTCGGCGTTTTTCAAGCACGGCAGCCATATTTGCCGCTGGGGCGGTCTATCCTGTTTGGTGGACCGACCCCGAGGGTGAGAGGTTTGTCTCACATCGGCACCAGAATCGTCAACCCATCACCTTCCAGGAACTCATGGAGCACGAGCCACTTTGCCGTGAAATACTGGAACGCCGCCAGCTCCATGGCCGTGGACAAAGAGCCCATTCTCTGGTGATCTGCGAGCATTGCCAGAGCCATGGAGTCACCGTGGTAAAAGATGGCTGCAAGGAACTTCTTTCCGTTCTCTGGCAAGGAAAGAGCTTGCATCCCCTTATTGTGGTGCAGGTGAGTGGTAGAGATTGGTCAGGTTCCTGGGGGGATATGGGTTTCATTCTGCATTGGAGGCAAGAACACTCCCTCAGAACCCAGGAGAAGCTTAAGGAAGGCTGGAGATGAGGGAATCTGACTCGCTAAGAGGCAAGACCCGCCTGTTGGTTGTTGGCCACGGCGCGGCGGCAACAGGCTTTTCTCGGGTACTGCACGGTATCATCACCCATCTGCCGCTGGATTACGAGGTGCGGCACCTTGCGGTGAACCATCGTCAAGAGAGAGTGGCCGCTCCTTGGCCTATTTGGGGCAATCCCCGGAGGGGAGATATGCATGGGGTGGAGCGCCTTGTTGAGCTGTTGGAGCATTGGCGGCCACATCTGATTCTCATCATGGGCGACATCTGGTTCTGCACGGCCCATGCCCAGCGCTTGAACATGGTGTGGCCCCGACCCTTGGTGGTGGCTTATTGTCCGGTGGATGGGGAGATCCTGGCTCCTGAGATGGTATTGCCCTTGAGGCTGTTTCAGAGAGTGGTGGCCTACAACCATTTTGGCTTGGCGGAGATGGCCCGGGCAGCCCGGCGGGCAGGGGGGGAACTGCGCAACCTGGCGATCATCCCTCATGGCCGAGACGCCTGTTTTGCACCCATCAACCAGGTCCGTCACGATCTTCTGGCCCGAAGCGAAGCCAAAGCCACCCTGTGGGGGCCGGAACTGGCCGGGCCCGACTCCTTTGTGGTACTAAACGCCAACAAACACCAGCCCCGCAAGAGGCTTGATTTGACCTTGGAGGGATTTGGCCTCTTTGCAAGGGAGAAACCAGACGGGGTCAGGCTCTACCTGCACACCTGGCTGGACAAGGAGGGTCCCCATCTGAAGGAGATAGCCCAGCGTCTGGGTCTGGAGCGACGCCTAATTTTCACCCCTGGAGCCCAGCAAGGCCATCCCACTCAAGACGACGCATGGCTTAACAGGCTCTACAACGCCTGTGATGTGGGGGTGAACACCAGCGGAGGAGAGGGCTGGGGGCTGGTGAGCTTTGAGCATGCGGCCACTGGTGCGCCACAGATAGTTCCGGATCATAGCTCCTGCGGCGAACTCTGGACGGGAGGCGGCGTGCTGTTGAAAGCCAGGGAGAGCTTTGATCATCCGGGTTTGAAACTACGCTGGCGGTTTATTCATCCCCCGGACTTGGCAGAAGCCCTGGAGAAACTCTATCAAGACTGTGACTATAGACGGCAAATGGCCTATAGGGCTCTGGAGTGGGCCCAGAGGCCGGAACTGGATTGGAGCAACGTGGCAGGCCTGTGGCACAAACTTCTACAGGAGGTGCTGCATGAAGCCTCCAAATGAGATTGCCGTGAACGATTTGAGTTGCAAGCGGAGTGAGCAAAGACGATGATATAGCAGTCTATTAATTGGCGACGTTGAGTTCTGCCAAAAGAAAGCAATGGGATTGCGGAACAGAAATTATAACATTATACACACTTTAGTGCGCTGTATTTCTATGACAGCAGACTGAAGTGTGTATAAAGAGAAGGAAGTGTCAATCGGTTTAGTCAGATAGACAATTGCTCAGCAAGTTGTTTACTTCTTTTCAAACCGGAACGTTTCAAGAAAACCGGTATCGAACTCACCGCTCTGAAACACAGGAGAGTGCATCACCTGCTTGTGGAACGGGATTGTTGTTTTGATGCCGACAACAATAAACTCATCCAGCGCCCGTGACATCCTTGCAATGGCTTCATCTCTGGTGTGTGCGGTAACGATGAGCTTTGCGATCATGGAGTCGTAGTTGGAAGGCACCACATAGCTTGCATAGGCGTGTGAATCGACCCTTACACCGTGTCCACCAGGGGTATGAAAGACCTGGAGTTGACCGGGAGAAGGACGGAACATGTGTTCCGGATCCTCGGCATTGATGCGGCACTCGATCGAGTGGCCCTTGGGAGTGTAGACTCGGTCTGCGATTGATTCACCTGCAGCAATGAGAATCTGTTCCTTGACGATATCGACATCGTAGCGCTCTTCAGTCACAGGATGCTCAACCTGAACACGGGTGTTCATCTCCATGAAATAGAAATCCTTGTGTCGATCGAGCAGGAACTCGATGGTGCCTGCACCTTCATAATTGATGGCACTTGCCGCAGCAACGGCAGCATCTCCCATTTTCTTTCTCAGTGCCTCATCAACGACCGGTGAAGGGGTCTCCTCGATAAGCTTCTGGTGGCGTCTCTGAACGGTACAGTCGCGTTCTCCAAGATGCATGGTGTTGCCATGCTGATCAGAAAGAATCTGGATTTCAACATGACGGGGATTTTCAAGGTACTTCTCGATATAGACACCACTGTTGCCGAAAGCCTGTTCTGCTTCACTGCGTGCAGTGTTCAGCGCTTTTTCCAACTGGCTTTCCTCGGTAACAACCCTCATGCCTTTTCCTCCGCCTCCGGCGGTTGGCTTGATAATAACCGGATAACCGGTTTTTTTAGCGGTTTCAATGGCCTGTTTCAGATCGGTCACCAGTCCCGGACTTCCGGGAACAACGGGAACACCGGCAGCAATCATGGTTGCCTTGGCCGTGTTTTTATCGCCCATCTGGTTGATCATCTTGGCTGTAGGGCCGATAAACTTGATGTTGACCGAATCACATACTTCGGCAAAATCGGCATTTTCAGCAAGAAATCCGTATCCAGGGTGAATGGCATCAGCACTGGTTACCTCCGCAGCCGCAATGATACGCGGAATGTTAAGATAACTTTCTCTTGACAAAGCTGGTCCGATGCAGACAGCTTCATCTGCGTATTTGACATGCATGGATTCGGCATCGACTGTAGAATAAACTGCAACCGTACTGATTCCCATTTCGCGGCAGGTCTGCATAATACGCAAGGCAATTTCGCCGCGATTTGCAATAAGTATTTTCTTGAACAAGGCTTTTGGTGATGAATGTTTATGGTTTAATACGGAACAGTGGCTGATCATACTCGACAGTCTGTCCGTTTTCAACAAGAATTTCAACGATAGTCCCGGAAACTTCCGCTTCTATTTCGTTCATGAGCTTCATGGCTTCTATAATACAAAGGACATCACCTTTCTTTACGGTGTCATTAATGGCAACAAATGGAGGAGAATCCGGAGATGATGACTGGTAAAATGTTCCAACAATAGGTGAGCGCGACTCGATCAAACCGGAAGGCACTTCAACGATGGCTGGTGATGATGCAACGCTTGTGGTCTGGAGAGGTTGCTGAACAACAGGTGCTGTGCTCTGCACGGGATTCAACTGGGGAACTGCTGTTGCAGCAGAACGCCTCAGGATGATTTTAAATTCTCCCTCCTCGATGATGGTTTCCTGAAGATCTGAGCTATTGACGATGTCAATAAGCTGTTTGATTTCGTTAAAGTTCATGATAATGTTACTTAAGGTTTAAACTCACTTCCTGACAACTCACCTGAAAACACTTATTTTTTTACTCTTTCAATGTAGTCACCTGTGCGGGTATCAACGCGAATAATGCTTCCGATCTGTATAAACATCGGGACGTTGACCTCTGCACCTGTTTCAACTACTGCTGGTTTTGTTCCACTGGTTGCCCTGTCATCCTTTGATGCCGGGCTTGTTTCAGTTACTTCTACTTCAACAAAGGTGGGGAGTTCGACAGCAAGAATGGAGCCATCGTCTGAAAAGACAATAGTGACGATGATACCGTCCTTGACAAAACGGGCTGAAGATCCTATTGCCAATTCCGGAACATTGATCTGGTCAAAGGTATCGTTGTCCATCATGACGAAACTGCTGCCGTCCCGGTAAAGATACTGGTATTGCTTGCGCTCGGTGACGATAAGGTCAACCGACTCTGTGGCACTGAAGCGGTATTCGACATTCCTGCCGGATTTCAGATTTCTCATGTTTGCCTGGTAAAATGCCCGGAGGTTTCCCGGAGTACGGTGAGTGAGGCTTTCGATAACATGAGGTTCTCCCTTGAAACGGATAATTGAACCTTTTGAAACGTTACTGATTGAAATCATGGGCCGGAAAAAATTTTCTTGGACAGTCAGGGTTTGTTAGTATAAAAAGAACTTAAATATAACACAGTGCAGGTCGAATACCAATTGAAGAAAAGCAAAGAGGGATTATGGTAAAAAGCCATTGCATGTTTGTAAAGTACTGTTTAAATTCATGTAATTAGTAGCGGTCAAAAAAAAAGTTGATTTTACTTCAATAATAATAAACATCTAATATGTCAAAAGCTGAGTTAGTCGAGAAAATTGCCGATAAGGCAAACCTGACCAAAGTCGATGCAGAGCGTGCGGTCAATGCTTTTATCAATGTTGTGACAGAGACATTGAAGAGTGGCGAAGATGTTACTCTTGTTGGTTTTGGAACGTTTACCACTGGCGATAGAGCTGAAAGACAAGGACGAAATCCCCAGACTGGCGAAGCTATCACCATTGCGGCTAAAAAAGTTGTCAAGTTCAAGCCGGGCAAAGCTTTGAAGGAAGAGGTCGGCGGTTGATTCCGACGTTTTGATTTCTCTTTTTTTGAAAGTCCATCATGAGCTTCTGCTTGGGTGGACTTTTTTTATCATTAATACTGTTGCACTATGGCCACGAAAGTTGTCCTTGATTTTGAAAAACCGCTCTTTGAGCTTGAAGCCAAACTCTCTGAAATGCGTCAGTGTCTCAGGAGCAGTACGCGGGAGCAGGCTCCTGCGGAAACTGAGCAGCTCAATCATGACATAGAGACGCTTGAGCTTAAGGTTGACGCGCTTCGCCGCTCGATCTACAAAAATCTTACCCGCTGGCAAAAGGTGCAGCTTGCCCGTCATCCGGAACGCCCCTATACGCTTGACTATATTTATATGATGACCAGGGACTTTGTTGAGCTGGCCGGTGACCGCCATTTCAGCGATGACAAGGCAATTGTTGCCGGTTTTGCACGCATTGAAGAGAGTTCTTCCGGTTTTTCCCAGTCGGTCATGTTTATTGGTCACCAGAAAGGGAGGGATACCAAATCCAATCTCTACAGAAATTTTGGCATGGCTCAGCCTGAAGGGTACCGCAAGGCACTTCGGTTGATGAAGCTTGCCGAGAAATTCCGCAAACCGGTCATTACACTGATTGATACGCCAGGGGCGTTTCCCGGAATAGAAGCTGAGGAAAGAGGGCAGGCGGAAGCAATTGCGCGGAACCTTTTTGAAATGGCGAAGCTTACCGTACCGGTGATTTGCGTCATTATTGGAGAAGGCGCAAGCGGAGGAGCTATAGGCATTGGCGTCGGTGACCGGATTCTTATGGCCGAAAACAGTTGGTATTCAGTGATTTCGCCTGAGAGTTGCTCTTCCATTCTATGGCGAAGCTGGAATTATAAAGAGCAGGCAGCCGAGGCATTGCAGCTCACTGCCGAGGATCTTCTTGCGCAGGGCATTATTGACAGGATCATTCCAGAACCGCTTGGAGGTGCTCATACCAATCCTGAAGTAATGGCGGGGACTCTCAAAAGTATATTGATCGAGGAGCTGAAAATGCTTTTATCGAAAGATCCTGTGGCACTTGTCCATGACCGGGTAGAAAAGTTTTCAGGAATGGGGGAGTGTAAAGAAGAGGTATAGAGAAAAAAAAGCCGGGTTTTACGCCGGCTTTTTTTTTCTAATGTTCTTCCTTTGGGGGGATTACTTGATTTCGTAGGAGTGTTCTCCCTTGAGCAGCTCTTCAAGCGTTCCGCATCCTCGGCTCTGGGCTTCATTGATTTGTGAAGTAAGAGCATCTTCATAGGTTACCCGATTGTCGGCATAGAGGATACCAAACGGTCTTGGCAGGAACCTTTCCGAGTCTGAAAGATTGTCAGCAAAGCGGGCCAGAATGGAGGCTTTGTTGATATCCGCTTCATTGTGCACCCAGAGATCATCAGGGGAGAGTTTCGCCTTGGTGATATCAACGATAACAGGAGTGAGTCCGTCAAGGATGATCCCCTTGTTTTTGTCTTTGCCGAAAGTGAGAGGCTGACCATGTTCAAGATAAAGGGTGTTTTCCGCTTTTTTCTCTGGGGTAGCAAACTCTTCAAAGGCTCCGTTGTTGAAAATAGGGCAGTTCTGGTAAACCTCCACAAGCGATGTTCCCTTATGCTGCGCGGCACGTTTGAGTACCGAGCGGAGGAATTTGCCATCACGGTCAAAAGCCCTTGCAAAGAATGAACCACCCGAACCAATGGAGAGCGCCGCAGTATTGAACGGCTGGTCGATCACACCGGAGGGAGAGGTGACCGTTCTCAGTCCAAGCTTCGTGGTCGGTGAATACTGACCCTTCGTGAGTCCGTAAATTTCGTTGTTGAACAGCACAACGTTGAGGTCAATATTTCTTCTCAGGGTATGAATGAAATGATTGCCTCCGATCGAGAGTGCATCGCCATCACCGGTTGCCACCCAGACACTCAGTTCAGGCCGTGAGGTTTTCAGGCCGGATGCCATTGGCAGCGCTCTGCCGTGGATACCGTGAACTCCATAAGTTGCCATGTAATAAGGCAGGCGTGACGAGCAGCCGATACCAGAGATAAATACGATGTTTTCCTTTGCAACGCCCAGCTCAGGCATCAGATTTTTCAATTGCTGCAAGACTGCGTGATCGCCGCAACCGGGACACCATTTGGGCTCCTGGTCGGATGCAAAATCCTTGGCGGTAAGAACGGGAGGTGCTGTTATTGTTGTATCGTTATCGGTCATGATTAAAGCTCCTTTATGAGGTCGGTGATTTTTGCCAATATTTCCATTTCGTTGAACGGCACGCCCTGTACCTTGCTGAATCCTTCGGGGGCGATCATGAATTTATCGCGGATAATATGGAGGAGCTGCCCGCTGTTGTTTTCGGGGAGCAGCACTTTTTTATAGTTGCCGAGAATTTCTCCAAGGTTTTTCGGGAATGGATGGATATAACGAAGATGCGCATGAGCGACACTGAGCCCATTTTCGAGAGCTTGCTCAACAGCGGTTTTAATGGCGCCGTAAGAGGAACCCCATCCAAGGACAAGCAAATCCCCTTTTTCCGGGCCGTTGTCGATACTTTGAAGCGGAATACTGTCAGCAATTTTTGCGATTTTTTCTTCACGCAACCGTGTCATCAGTGCGTGATTGTCAGGGTCATGAGAAAGGTAACCGGTCTCATGCTCTTTTTCCAGACCTCCTATGCGGTGTTCAAGTCCTTCAGTGCCGGGGATTGCCCATGCGCGCACATGCCGGTCATCACGCTTGTAAGGAAGGAATGGCGGATCTTCCGGTTTTCTTGCAGATGGAAAACGGGGATTGATTGCCGTAAGATTCTCGGGTGACTCTACTTTCCATGGCTCTGAACTCAGTGCAAGGTATCCGTCAGAAAGACAGATCACAGGAGTCATGTGCTCGATGGCAATTCTTGCAGCCTCATAGGTGGTGTAGAAACAGTCCACAGGTGAGCAGGAAGCGATAACGGGCAGAGGGGCATCACCATGACGACCGAACATGGCCATGAAGAGATCAGACTGTTCAGGCTTTGTAGGTAGACCGGTAGATGGACCACCACGCTGGACATTGATGACCACAAGCGGAATTTCAAGCATCACGGCAAGGCCGAGTGCTTCGGTTTTCAGGGCAAGCCCTGGGCCTGATGTGTTCGTTGCAGCAAGTGCACCGCCATAAGCGGCTCCAATACTTGAAACGATACCGGCAATTTCATCTTCAGCCTGAAAGGTTTTGACACCCCATTTTTTAAATTTGGCCAGGGTCTGAAGTATCTCTGTTGCAGGCGTTATGGGATAAGAACCGAGGAAGAGCTGAAGGTTAGCCCTCATGGCTGCGGCAGTAAGAGCAATTGCGCACGCCTCATTACCCGTAACGCGGCGGTAGATGCCGTGCTGTTTTTGAGGGGCAATATCGAAGCGACCAAGGTTGGCAAACAGTTCCGTTTCATCGCCAAAGAAATATCCCGCCTTCATCGCCCTGATGTTGGCTTCGGCCATCTGGATATTTTTCTGGAATTTGGCTTGCAGCGTTTCAATAGTTCCTTGCAGCGGCAGATTGTAAAGCCAGTAGAGCAGACCCAGAACAAACATGTTTTTGCAACGGTCAATCTCCTTGCTGCTCAGTCCGCTCTCCCTGAGGGCTTCACGGGTAAGCTGCAAAACAGGAACAGGAAAGACGATATAGTTGCTGAGGGAGCCGTCATGCAGGGGGTCAGACCCTTCGGGATAGCCAGCAAGCTTCAGGTTCTTTTCGTCGAACCCTTCGGTACCAGCAATAATGATACCTCCACGGTGCAGGTCTTTCAGATTTGCCTTCAGTGCCGCCGAGTTCATGGCGATCATGACATCAAACTTGGCGCCAGGTGTATAGACCGGCTTGCTGCCGAACTGAAGCTGGAACCCTGATACTCCGGCAATGGTGCCGGCTGGGGCCCGAATTTCAGAAGGAAAATTCGGAAATGTATTGAGTTCAGACCCGTGAACTGCCACTGTATTGGCAAACTGGGTACCAGTCAACTGCATACCGTCACCTGAGTCGCCTGCAAAAAGCACGGAGACACTGGTTTTAGATGTTACATTGACCTCTCTGGTTGTCGTTTTTGTATCAGTCATTGTCCCTGTTAATTACTTTTCAAAGTTGGTAAACAGCAAAAAAATCCCCGTGTCAAAAAACAGCGCGACACCGAGGTCGTCAAGTTGTTATCTGGTGAAATGTATTACTGGTGGGTAAAGAGAAGACAAGAGCTTACCACCACAGTCTTCTGCAAGAAAAAAATATAAGAGATACTTGGGGTTAAAACAAGAACCTGGCTGTTTTATCTAAGATTTTTTTTCAATGACAATATTGTTCTTTGTCAGATAATCCTGCCATTCCTGTTCCTCCCTGATTGGACAATCAGGCGACAGATCACAAAAGTCACATCGCTGCATGCCGTATATCTGCTCCATCCAGCAGCCAGAGGTGCTTTTGCTTACTTCATTGACATGATTGGGATTCGCCTTCATCAGTTTGGACGAAATCTCCATGAGTTCCAGAACACCCTTCCGCCGTTTTTCATCTTCCACTCCCCAACTCATAACAGTGCTCCTCTTTTTTTTTGGGAAAAAATAGATGGATGCCGATCTCTGAACTTTAATAATTCAATATAAATATTTTTTAAAAAGAACACAGCAGATCGCTTCCTTCCGCTGACTCTTCCATACGGGTAGCATTGCCTGTGCAGGGCAATAAAATTAACTTGGCAATAAGCCTTAAAAAAGAGTAACTTTAAGGCCGTAAGAGGCACCCGTTCTGCTTGAAGCGGCATGACGGCAAGCATTGCAACAAGATTAAAATCTCTATGAAATCCCGGGAAATCAGGCAATCTTTTTTGGATTATTTCGCTCAAAAAGCTCATCATATTGTTCGTTCAGCACCGGTCATTCCAGCAGATGATCCAACCCTTCTGTTTACCAATGCAGGAATGAACCAGTTCAAGGATGTTTTTTTGGGTAAGGGAACCCGTCCCTATACACGAGCTGCCGATACCCAGAAATGTATCAGGGCTTCAGGCAAGCATAACGATCTGGAGGATGTCGGAAGGGATACCTACCACCACACCTTCTTTGAAATGCTTGGAAACTGGTCGTTTGGCGATTATTACAAGGAGGAGGCCATAAGCTGGGCATGGGAGCTTATGACTGAAGTTTGGAAATTGCCGAAGGAGCGCCTCTACGCAACTGTTTATCTCGATGACGACGAAAGCTTTCAGATATGGACCAAACAGCCGGGCATAGATCCACTGCACATTATCCGGTTTGGTGAAAAGGATAATTTCTGGGAAATGGGTGAAACTGGTCCCTGCGGTCCCTGTTCTGAAATTCATATTGACCTTACCGAAGACTGTTCGGGCAGAAGCCTGGTCAATGCAGGCGATTACCGTGTCATAGAACTCTGGAACCTTGTTTTTATACAGTATAATCGCCAAAGCGACGGACGACTGGAGCCTCTGCCCCAGAAACATGTCGATACCGGCATGGGCTTCGAGCGGGTTGCAGCCGTTTTGCAGGGCAAAGGCTCAAACTACGATACCGATGTTTTCCGTCCGCTCTTCGACCGCATAACCGAAATTACCGGTGTACGCTACGGTGCATCCATGGATGACCCTATGGACATTGCCATGCGGGTTATTGCCGATCATGCCCGCACCCTGACTTTTGCGCTCTCCGACGGTGCCATGCCCTCCAACGAGGGTCGTGGTTACGTACTTCGCCGGATACTCCGCCGTGCCCTGCGTTACTCAAAAAATCTTGGCTATAACGAGCCGATTCTGCATCAGCTTGTCGGCACACTTGCCGATTCGATGGGCGATGTCTTTCCCGAGCTGGTGAAGCAGCAGGATGCTGTCCGCAACATCATCAAGGCAGAAGAGGAGAGCTTTATCGTTACCCTTGACAGGGGTATTGAAATTTTCAACGAAGTGATCGAGAAAGTCCGGGCCGAAGACAGTATTACCATTAAAGGGGAAGATGCTTTCAAACTCTATGATACCTACGGTTTTCCTTTCGATCTAACGCGCCTGATGGCCTCTGATGCCGGATTCCTGGTCGATGGTGAAGGTTTTGAACATTGCATGCAGCAGCAGAAAGTCCGTGCCAGGGCCGACCGCCGTGAAAAACATCAGGTTCAGGATGATGGCGCGCAATGGAGCTGGTTCAGCGAGCTGCATCGCAGCCTCTTTGCAGGTTATGATCAGCTTGAGATGCCGGTTGTGATTACTGCAATCAAACATACCAGCGGGAAGCTTCTTCTTTTACTTGACAAGACTCCCTTCTACCCGGAAAGTGGTGGACAGGTCGGTGACAGGGGATGGATAGAGAGCGCCAGTTACCGCTTTCAGGTAACCGATACCCAGAAAGATGGCGATTCAATTGTCCATGTCATTACCGATATTTTCGACAAGATTCTCGATACTCCAGTCAACCCCGACGATATTCAGCTCAATGAAGAGCAGCTCGCTGTCGAAGCCTCTGTAGATCGCCATCTTCGTCAGGACACCGAGAGGAACCATACAGCCACACATCTGATGCATGGCGCGCTCCGCAGGATTCTGGGGCAGCATGTTCAGCAGAAAGGTTCCTATGTCAATGCCGAACGGCTCCGTTTTGATTTCAGCCACTTTTCAAAGCTCTCCGATAAAGAGATCGAGGCAGTTGAGGCCGAGGTGAACGAACAGATCAGGAGATCAGAACATGTCATCAAACATGCCGATGTTCCTTATGACGAAGCGATTGCCAAGGGAGCCCTTGCTTTTTTTGGTGACAAATATGCCGACCGGGTCAGGGTTGTCGAAATTCCTGCCATCTCGGTTGAACTCTGTGGCGGAACTCATGTTGACAATATCGGACGGATCGGGCTTTTCAAGATTGTCAGTGAATCCTCTGTAGCATCCGGCGTGCGCCGTATCGAGGCATTGACAGGAAATGCTGCCGAAAAGCTTTTGTGGAAAGAGTACCGCGAACTCCAGCAGATTCGCTCTCTTTTGAAAGTCCGAGCAGATGAGCCGGTTCCATCCAGGATCGTTGAGTTGCTTGAATCCAAAAAAGAGCTTGAAAAGCAGCTTCAGGAGATACGGATAGGCTCCCTTCTCACAATGCTGATCGGAGAACTCCACTCCTCCCCCGATATTGAAGGGTGCAGACTGATGACCAAAATTGTAGAAGGGGCAGATTCTGAATCTCTGCGCCAGGCCGCTCTTGCATTGCGTGACGAGATGCCTTGTGCTGCAGGACTGCTCTGCTGTGTCGAGGATGGAAAAGTTTCGCTGGTCAGCTTTGCTTCCGATAATGCAGTAAAAGAACTTGGTATCGATGCAGGCGCACTGATACGCAAAGCCGCACAGCATGTTCAGGGCGGTGGCGGCGGCAAGCCCGAATTTGCCACAGCCGGTGGCAAAAATCCTTTCGGTGTTGACCAGGCTCTTGAAGCTTTTGCCACATTGGCAAGAGCCCAGCTTGAAGCCTGATTGCGGGCACTGCTATAAATTTATTCCCCGATTTTGTTGGCTTTGCTGGTACCGACGAGTCAGGATCTAAATTCTCATCCCGACATGTCGGGGACGAAATATTGGTAATGTTTTATGTTGGCTCTTGACTGTTTTTTCGGAAGATGTTCTAAACCAACCTGCGATGGTTGTGCTTTCGGGCTTGTTCGATCCCTGCGCCTTGCCTTCAAGTCGCGTGCGATGCAGAAAACCCTTGACTCCTCCGACGATCCGGTTGGTTCGTGGCAGCGGGCTGAACAGGTAATTTCGACCGTCAGGCAAACGCAGCAGAAACATGCGGCACCCAAAAAACGGAAGCGGCTGCTTGCTCCGAGGGAGGAGATCGCGTGGTATCCGATAATCAAGCCGGAGCTTTGCAACGGTTGCGGCGACTGCAAGGTTCTTTGCAAGCCCGGCGTGTTCGAACCTGGCGAACCCGATCCTGCGGGCATCCATCGTCCGAAACTGATTGTCGCTCATCCCTGGAACTGCCTCGTACTCTGCAACCGGTGTGTTCCGATCTGTACTTCCGGCGCTATTATTCTTCCCCCTAAAGAGGATTTCGAACACTTCGTTGAGTATATTGATTGACAATTGGGACAATCTCTTGTGGTTGCCCTGTTGAAGAGAAGATTTTTGGCCACGAATTACACGAACGGCACAGGGTTAATCCATTTTGGTTGCCTTGGTGGCAGAATGTTGGCAGACTTGATAAAAATTGAGTAAACCTGAAAAACGCAGGCTTCTCGCACCGAGGGAGGAGATAGCGTGGTTCCCTTTGATAGATGCAGAGTCATGCAACGGTTGCGGCGATTGTGAGATCTTCTGCAGGCCGGGAGTTTTTTCCCCCGGCGAGAAGGTCGGTCCCAAACGGCCCAAAATGACAGTATCCAGTCCTTATAACTGCGTTGTGCTCTGCACCAGATGCGCCCCAAGATGCACCTCCGGGGCAATCAGTTTGCCCCGTCCGGCAGATTTTGAGCACTTTGTGGAGTATGTCGAGTGACCGAGAGGTCATCTCTGTCACGAAACCCCATCAGGTAAAGAATCGCATCAAGCCCGAGGGTTGAGATAGCCTGTTTTGCACTCTCCCTCACAATAGGCTTTGCCCTGAACGCGATACCAAGACCTGCTTTTCCAAGCATCGGCAGGTCATTGGCCCCGTCACCAACCGCAATGGTTTGTTCAAGCCGAATGTTCTCCTTGCTTGCAATAAGCTCCAGCAGTTCAGCCTTTCGTTTACCATCAACAATCTGGCCCACAACCTTTCCGGTCAACCGACCCTCTTCGATTTCAAGCGTGTTGGCATAGACATAGTCGATATTGAGCTTTTTCTGCAGAAAGTGACCGAAATAGGTAAACCCGCCTGAAATGACCGCCGTCTTGAACCCCAGATTGTGCAGGTTATGAAAAAGCGTTTCTGCCCCCTCCGTCAGTTGCAGTCGCTGGGCAATGGTTTCCAGAACATGTTCATCCAGCCCTTTCAGGAACGATACCCTCTGCTTGAGACTCTCGTTAAAATCAATCTCACCCCGCATCGCCTGTTCGGTAATAGCCTTCACCTTTTCACCCACACCAGCCTCAAGGGCAAGCTCATCGATCACCTCCGAAGTGATAAGAGTCGAATCCATATCAAACACCACCAGGCGGCGGTTACGCCGGAAAATATTGTCCTCCTGAAACGCAATGTCTATACCAAGCGTGTCAGTAATGGCAAGCATCTGCTCCCGGAACCGGTTTTCATTCAGCAGGGTACCCCTGATGGAAAACTCCACACACGCCTTCGTGTGTCCGCCATTCTCATTCTCCAGGGGAATACGCCCCGACAGACGGTTGATCGTATCGATATTGAGGTTATGCTCAGCAATGATCGACGAGACCCGTTCCAGTTGTTCCGCAGTGATTTTTCGAGCCAGCAGCGAAAGCAGGTAGCGATGTTTACCCTGTTCATTCACCCACAGCTCATACTCCTCATCCGACACAGGGGTAAAGGTAGTCTGAATGCCAAGCGTATGAGCGCAGAACAGCAGATCCTTCAGAATAGGCGAGGAAGCAGACTCTTTGGGCACCTCCACCAGCATCCCCAGAGAGAGATGGTTATGGATCACCGCCTGGCCGATATCGAGTACCGGCACCTTGTATCTGGACAGGATCGAAGTTATAGCCGACGTAAGGCCCGGTTTGTCCGGGCCTGTAATATTGATAAGAAGAAGCTCTCTCATAATGTCGAGTGAAAGGTTATGCTCGCCTGATGGCGATACCAATAAGGCATTTTCTAAAGTGGTTGAATTTTATTGTGGTACTCCGGCGTGACGATCCTGCCCGGATTCCGGGCAACAGCATCGCAACACGAAGCATCAAGATAGTGTTGTTTTGTGAACCTTCAAAAACGGAGGCGCTGTGCCGCTTCTCATAAACCTGTAGGCAGGTTGCGGAGAGGCTATCTTGGGGCAAGTGATTCAATCGGAAAAAAAGTTTGATGAAACTGGTAGTTGCCAGGCTTTCCCTGATATTTTTGATGGTTTGCAAATATTATTTACATTTCAATTACAGAATTTTTATGATGATTCAAGTGCTGATTAAAATGACAACATGATGTGAAGATTTACTGGCTGACTGGAATTTGGCTGTAAACGGCAGGAAACCATTTCCGATTAAAGGATATGACCAATGAGAATTGCCGAACTTCATCAACAACCCGATTGGGTGTTGACTATCGTTGCGGATGATGGTCGTATTGGTCGCTTTGATGTCACTCCTTACCTCGAATATGAAGCGTTTGACGAGCTTCGAGACCACGAAGAATTTATGAAGGTTATCAATGGCGGATACGTCATCGAATGGGAATGTGGCGCCGATTTGTCAGCCGACACCATTGAGGCGCGATGGCAGGTTGTTGGTACGGTAGCATCGAAGGCGTATGCCTGACGTTCTGCTATTTCGTGGTCGAGAAAGACACGAAAACCGATGAAGAGGGACGGCAACTTATGGATGAGTCATGGATACAAAAAGCTTTTAAAAGTACAGTTCTTCAATTATACATTTGCTTTGAACGATTTGCATCCATGCGGTTGACTGTATATTTTGAATGGTGAGATAATTGGGTTTTTATATGGGTTGCAATTCAAAAATCCGTAGTTTAGGCGGATCAATCTAATTACTGTTAGGCCAGCCAGATACAATAGTAATGGAAGTAATGCAAGGGTTTGTCCGCTTTTGGCGTGTATTGCTCAGGTTTTTTTTCGGTTTCTCATTCATTTTGCAAATTATTCTTGTCGTTTCGTTGCCGGAATTCTTGAATCTTTGCAACAACTTTTTAGCTTTAATGTCTAAAGGTACTTTTGATACGTTTCAAAGCTTAGCATCAAGCATCATTATTTTGTTTATATTCGGTTTGCTTAGTGCGCTCGGTCTTTTTTTACTGGAAAATATTGCTGCTACTTTTGGGATTTTTATTCGCCTACTTTTGAGAAAGAGGATACTCATATTCATACTTTCCCGCAAGTGGGCATCAAGGATTTTTCTTCCAATCTCAATGTTGGCGAGAAAGTTTTATGAAGAAAATTCTGAGCAAGTTCTGACTTATTATAGGCTAAAGAGCCAAGCGAATGATGTCGCCGGAGATCACGTATTGATTCCGGACTCATATATCAGCAAAGTCTCCGAACATCTCAGCTCCATATTGAACGATAGCCTAATTGAGCATATCGACTATTATCACTCGGTCACTCAGGAGCAGGCAAAAAGAGATCACCTTGGTGGTGAAGTTCGAGATATTTATTTTTTTCTAATCGTTGCTTTTACTGGATTAGCTTTTGCTTCTTCACATGGACTGGTACCTATTTATTCGACCTTGATAATTGGCATCATGTTGTCTGCTGTAGTTATTCCTGCGCTTATGGATAAAAGGATGCGTCTCGCAATTTATACGATGCTTGGATATATAGATGCCTTTACTTTAGGCGAAGGAGCTTCTGTCGAAGACCGAGATGCGTTCTAACCCCTCGGGAATATCCCATAATTCGCCTCCTTGGTTGAGGCGACATCTATATTAACACATAGGGTGAGGTGAAAAAATGAGCGCATTAAGTTTACGTTTACCCAAATCATTACACGAGCAACTTCGTGAAGTAGCAAAAGAAGAGGGTATTTCTGTCAATCAGTTTATTATGATTGCTGTTGCAGAAAAAGTTGCATCTATTTCAGCAATTGAATATTTGGAAAAGCGGGCAAAACGCGGTAGTAGTGAAAAATTTCTTGAAATATTGAGCAAAGTTCCTGATGTCGAGCCAGAAGCATTTGATAAATTATAACGGGGGTTAACAAAATTCGCACTGGACAAGTGTGTACGATGCGGTTTTTCAGGCATTTCCAAGCGACTCTTGACTGCTTGTATAATTTAACGTTGTATGATACTCAATAACATCAATGGAGGTATCATTATGAGTTTAACAGAGACCATTATCAAGGATTTACAAGCATTGTCAGAATCAAAACAGGTAGAAGTTCTTGATTTTGTACAATATCTTCGCTCAAAGTCAGAAAAGCAGGAGATCAAAGATTGGGCAGATCTTTCCTTATCTACTGCGATGAGAGGGATGGAGGACGAACAGGCACTGCATTCGCTCCATGATATCAAGGAATCTTTCTCATGATTACCGAGGCACAGGTTGTACTTATCAGATTTTCTCAAACAGATCAAACTGAAGCGAAGCTTCGTCCCGCCCTCTTGCTTTGTCGATAATACTCAATGCTTCCCTCGTATAAAACAAATATTGGCAAATTGGATACAAGAAACATAACCAGTTACTCCGGCGGACTGCCAGAAAAGCTTCAAAACTGATGCAGTAATATGGTCGTGTTGCAGTTGCCGGGAACTGGGGCATTTTTGATGGACAGGAACCGTTGTTTACATTGAAGTAACAGGGGTTGTTTGAAGAGACAAGCCGTTACACAATAGAGATATAGGCGCCTTTCATCATTCACCGAAACTATCTGGCAAACCCGATATAAGCAACGTTCAATCTTGAGGAGTAGGGTTATGGAAGTCATGCCGATTGGGGTCATTCACTCGCCGTATCATACCAAAGAGGAGTGTCCGATACATCCACTTTACTCAGGGGATGCGGAGGGCCGTGTAGAGGTTTTTGCGGAGTATGCCGCCGGTCTCAAGGATATTGAGACCTTTTCGCACATCTATCTTCTCTTTGAGTTTGATCGTGCCGGGGAGGTCAAGTTGGTGAGGCCCACCTTTCTTGACGATACGCCTCATGGTGTTTTTGCGTCTCGGAACCCCTGTCGTCCTAACGGAATCGGGATGTCGATTGTTCGGCTGCTGGAGCGACAGGATAATATTTTGATCGTGAGTGGCATCGACATTCTGGATGCTACTCCGCTTTTGGATATAAAACCTTACATGCATAGACTCGATGTGATAGAAACTGCTTCTGATGGTTGGGTGGGAGACCGTTCCTGGCGTCCGAAGCCGACTGATCGCGAGTAGCCTGAGAGTGAATAACATGGTTTGATAGTGATTCCTTCTTTCACAGCAGCATCGCCACTGCCGAATCAGGCTGAACGGCCTTAACAACGTTATCCAAAGGGAAAATAATCGTTATGGAAATGGTGCTTGTCTTAACAACCGCTCAATAATGCAATGCACCTTACTGGTTACATCAAAAAGACAAAATCAATACAATGAAAATTATTGGAACGCCCTCGATATATGCAGTCTCATTCGGTGAAGCGACAAGTTGGTGGAATCTGGATCTCAACCGTGATGCAACAAGGGTTACTTCCGTAACAGGCGTTGCCCATGTCCAGAGTGGTTTCAAATGGAATGCAGGGG
>SESF01019920.1_pt1 | contig 49389 bp, 80 predicted proteins | sample 3171521 | NCBI WGS metagenome assembly SESF01 (sample SAMN10866945, study PRJNA518727) | freshwater metagenome | biome: subpolar coniferous forest; feature: holomictic lake; material: water; isolation source: holomictic Lake 227, 6 m and 8 m depth | place: Canada: near Kenora, Ontario | collected...
AACTCCGAAATGTTGTTTCAAATCTCGTATAATAAACTTCACGGCATTATCCCATATTTCATTGTCACCGCCTCTTTCGGCATCATTAACAATGCCTAGACATTCCCGAACAATCAACTCGGCGAACTTTTCAACATCTAGTTCATAACCTTCAAACTCCGGCGAACCGTTATATGGGTTGTTACCCCATACTTCTTTTTGGGCAGGCCCAATAAGTTCTAGAATTCTTTCGTTCATTCTTGAACTCCGAAATGTTGTTTAATCTTTCTAACCGTATCCTTGTCGTGTTCTTTCAACGCACGAACTCGTTCATTAGCAAATGGCTCGTGTGGGTTTAGTACCATATACTTTTGATCCACAAACGCTTTAGCACATTCCCGAACAATCAACTCGGCGAACCGTTCAATGGCTTCTTGCTCATAGGTGCCTAGCTCATCCCAGCAACCTTGTGCTGTTAGTCCTGCTAGATATAAACAATGTTCAATGTTTTTATTCATACAATACTCACAAAAGGTGCATCACAGTAGATGCGTTTAAGGTTAATAAATACATCTTCTGCACTACCTTTATTAAAAGCATGGTATCCTGCAATGCTAATAGCATCATTTAGCAGTATTTCTGCTAATTTAAGACTGTACTTATCTAGGTTAGTTAGATGACCATATTTAGTTGTACGCGGGGCATTATTACGTAAAGCACGTAGTGAGGCTTCTTTTACAATAGTTTCGTTCATTAAATTTCTCTCGTGTGCTCATAGTCACAATAATTTTTGGTAACCACACTTTCGTTGTTTATACAATCATGCGGTTAGCAAAAAAGCCTATTTTTGTCTTTAAAATCAATTATAACACTGAATCGGTTTTTGATTCAATTTTAAAATTTTTAATATCAAAAGTGCGAGATATTTCTAGCCTCTCTTAGCATATGAAAAATTCTCTAGTTCCATAGCCTCAGTAGCATTGCTAGCGGCTGAGGACAATTTACGGATAATACCCCTAAGGCGCACAATCTCAATAGCTTGTTCACCTACTATCTTAGTAGCTTCAGGAGTATTAAGCTTAAAGAACTCTACAGCGTATTCCTGTACATCTTCTGCATTGAACATGTTATGTTCATCTAACTTTGGTAGCATGTAATTCATTAAAACATTCCTTTAACTAAATCGCACATAGTAAACTCACGATATACATGAAGTACAAAAGTCCCGTCTGCGGTCATTGCAGTACCGACGTATACTTGCCCTTTCTTAACCTCTGAACCTGTGGTGTATGCATACAACATAAGTTCCTCAGGCTCATTGGGGCTAGTATCTACCCAAAGTACTAGATTATCCCCTTGAAACCCTACCGATAAAAGCTTAGTTGATTTAGGCAGGGTTAAATGGGTGGTATTATAGTTAAGTCCGTATTTATAGATCAATTAAATACTCCTTGTAAGATTTATTACGATTATACCCGTAAGGGTTAGCGATACAGCGGGTGTTACCAATAGTAACATCAACATTATCGTGGGTATGTCCAAATAGCCAATAAGGTACGTCCTGTAGATCACATATCCAGTCACCTAGCTCATTAGCGAAGTACTTATTAATAGGGTCTGGACCCCTGTACTGTTCACTGATGCAATGAGTATCGGGAAGGAAGTGAGTAACAATAACCTTCTTACCTGGATAGGTTTCATAGGCTTCTTTAATATACCTACTGTGCTTTTGATACAGTTCAGCACACTTATCTGTATGAAAGCCGCGAATGATACTAAAGTCATTAATACTTCTGGCGCACACAAACTTAGCCACAGCATCTTTACCAAACTCAGACCAGAGAGTAGCACCGATGAATGTTACTCCCTCAAGGGTAACAGCACCAGGATTTAGAAAGTGTACGTTAGTACCTTCGAAGTGACGCTTAATGTATTCGTCAGTTTCAGTAATACTATTATTGTAGTATTCATGATTACCGGTTATATAGATAACGTGCTTATTCTTCTTAGCAAACTTACTAAGTGAGTTAACTACCTCTCTAGGACCTACCGCAAGGTCACCAGCAATTACTAGAACATCTTCGCCAAGAGGTTCATATAGTAGTCTATCTTCAAAAAATTCGTGATGTAGGTCACTTAGTAGTCTGATCTTCATATTAGTTGTCTATTCTGTAGCCAGCCTTTAAAATTAGCCGACCACATATGTTTGTTTTTGTCCATATGCGTATAGCCTGTTTCCCAAGAATTCTTGGTAAATATAGGTACACGCGCTTGATGTTCGAAAGGACTAGAGTGCTGGGGAGTCATGCCCACTAGCCTATCATAAATCATTTTAGCTTTCTCAATACTATCGTCATTCTTACGATACGATACTTGAGCGCAACATGATGCACTAATCATAGTTGCAGTAGCTTTATCAATAATGGTACCATTATTTAGGTACCAGACTCTAGCATCTTCTGTAGAACGCTCTACATATGGAATGTGCCAATCACCTGTTCTAAGTTGCATTGGGATACTTTGCAGCTGCGCATTAAGCATACACCAAGCAAGTTCGTGAATCTCAGGCTGGGCATCCTCATGATTACGCAGTTCATACCAGTTCGCCCATTCAGTAGCAGTTACCACAGTTTTCATAAACTGAAAAGGTTCCGTGATACGGTTAGCGATCTGCTTATGAACACCTAGTTCTGCCAAATAACCCGAGTGGTCGATAGCACTAGCAGCAGCTTCTGACCAGCCTGTTTGAGCCACTAATAGTTCTTCTCCTGCCAGCTCTGCTTTAGCCTGCATACCTGGCTGATTAATACCCCAATGAATAGGGGTTGCTGGTGTGCGCTGAACTCTTTCCAGAACTGTCTCAATAGGGATAGCGCGACTAGACGCAGCATTGCGCGAGAACATCCGATGTGTCATTAGTTCCGAATGAATAAACCTAGGGTACTCAAGTTCGAATGTGGTAATTCTAATGTCATTTGCAGTAGAATCCTGGATAATGGTAGCAGTAATGTCGCCCTGACCCTCAACTGTAATCATTTATTTACTCCGGTAGTATAATAGGTTGCCAATGAGTGATTCTGCCACGACCTTCATATAGCCATTCTGGTTGGCCAAAAGGTTCATTATGGTTAAGTACTGAAATAACAGGATATTCCCCCTGTACTAGAGCAAGAACTGAATCTGATCTATGCCATACAGAACTAATATCCCACATTTCGGGTAGTTTATCTTCTACTTTAATCCATTTATTTAGCATTTTTCATCCATATAACATTTTGATTAATTTTAGCGTCGGTAGTACAAGTGCAGTTCCTACCTTGACGACAGTCGCGAGTACACGCCGAGTCACTAACTAGGTGGAAGTACTTTTTTAATACGGATATAACTACTCGGTAAACTTGTTTCATTTTGTGGCATCCATACGCAATAGTAAATATACTTAGAATCTTCCCAGCTTTCCTCGCGGAAAGTTTCTTCAGTGTAGTTTAGTAGCTTACTTGAGGCTACAATCTCATTATAACTTTTCATCATGTATTATACAACTTTTTAACTCGCATTTCAAGAGTAAATTTAGGGACGATAGAAGATATGGTTACCTATTTGAGCAATCTTTGTAAATCCCCAGTTAGGGCGCACAGACGTGTTATGATAATAGGTGGCATCAAATCCGTTACTATTATATGCGATTAAAGAAGCCCTTTCTGCTATGGCCCAAGCTTGTCTGTCAATCCCTTTAGTAATAGGCTTCATAGTCCAACTAAATTGATGGGGCTGATATACTACTCTACAAATTGTAGGAGCATGAGTTTTTAGGCGATTAAGGGTAACCTTAGCTACTGCAATTTGCCCTTCTAGACTCTCACCCCTTGCCTCATAATATACATTACGAACAAGGCATTTAAACTCAGCTACTGAGGGCATCTTCGGTGCTAGCGGGCACATCAGTTCTGTTGATATTGCTAACGCTATCAACAGAACTCCTATAGCTTTCAATTTCATTATGTGCCCTTTCAAGGTCGGATAGTACTTCTGCCTCCCTTTGTTGAAGTCTGGCAATAAGAATCAAATTAGTATCATTAGTATCTGCTAAGGTCTTTAGCATCCGTGAAGCCCTCAACATTACTGAAGTAGGGGCATTATATTTAATTACACCACCTTCCTGAAACTCAGGAATTGGATTAGTTAACTCATTATATAGGTTTTGCATCGTGAATAAAGTCTTAGTAAAGAATCATTATATAGTATTTAGGCTCGAAATACAAGTGCAAATTTTTATAGCTGCGGCGCCAACCGCAGAAAATCTGCACTTTACAAAGGGTTGCTCGCGTGCTATAATTGATGAAAATTAAGGCGCATACACATGAATTTTTCTTATACTAAAGAGTTAGAGATGCTTATACTTGATACGTTGCTCCCAGCATACGAACGGGAACAAAAACGTAAAGGGATAAAAAATCCTCTTAGTGAAATAAACCCAGACCTTTTAGACCAGATAAAAACTAAGAGGAAACTGCCTGCGCTCCTTAGACCTACAGAAAAATAGAGTTGCTTTTAGCCCTAAACTGTAGTATAATAATTACTTAACAAACCTTTATAACCAGAAATGACAGATACAATCGACGCCACCCTAGTAGAACGAGGCAATCGTTACGGAGTCTTTACAGGACATGCTAGAATTACTCAGGACCTTAAGAGTATAATGCATAATACCTTAAATTGGGTTACCTTAGCCCCTGACCAAAAAGAATCTCTAGAGATGGTAGCCCATAAGATAGGGCGAATCCTTAATGGAGACCCTAATTATGACGATTCTTGGGTAGATATTGCTGGATACGCTAAACTAGTCGGAGATCGCCTAACTAGCGGAAAAGAAGTATAATGTATACTATGTTGTCAAAAGCACTTCTTAGAACCAGAGAAAGTTTTACTTCAGTTTGTAAACAGTTGGGTATTAACCCATCGTTACCAGACATGGAGCTGCTAACAGTAGTTCCATGTGACAACTGTGGCTTCTGGGATATACCTAAGAATATGGATAAAGATAAAGACGAGTCATACTATTGTACGGCTTGTTGCGAAGCAGACTATTATGAACAACATCAAAACTAAAACAGATCAAATCTTTGAACTATCGTCCCCGTATAACAACGAGCACCAAGGTAAAACACATAGAGCACTTTTCGTATGCTCAGCAGGACTGCTACGCTCAGCTACAGCCGCAACTATTGGCTCACAACTAGGACTTAACACACGCGCTGCGGGAAGTAGAGAATATGCATTAATCCCTGTGTCCAGCAATCTAATTGCTTGGGCTGACACAATTTACTTTGTGAACGAAGAAAACTATCGTGATGTTATTGATACCTTTATAGGTATGCAGCAAGAAACCACTTGGTTGCATCAAAAGTCTGTAATATGGGATATCGAAGATTGCTACGATTATATGCACCCAAAGTTGGTTGATACCATTACAAACCTTTTAAAATTCTAACTTGAAATTATACTGAATTTGTTGTATAATTATTTATGAAAACAAACGAAGAACAAGAAATCTTGGAGTTCTACCGCGAAGGTATGTCCATAGCTGCTCTATCTGAGAACTATGGACATTCTGTTTATATGCTTAAGAAATTCCTTGCTAATGAACCAGCTATGCAACCGTTAGGTTACATTTGGCGTAAGCTTTACCCATCACGACAATAGCTCAGTGAATAGAGCAGCAAGCTTCTACCTTGTCGGTCGGGGGTTTGAATCCCTCTTGTCGTACCAATTCACGGACTTAGTTCAACGGATAGAATAATAGTTTCCTAAACCTTAGATGTGGGTTCGATTCCCGCAGACCGTACCAACCGATAATAATTTAGACTTGATTCTTCAGTCAAAACCCGTTATAATTAATTCTTAAACGGAGAATACAATGGCTTTAGCTTATACAAAAGAATTTTTGCTTGATGCACTCTGCTCACGCTATAAAGAGTGCTTTGAAGGCGCAGATGAAATGGCTAGAGCATATCGTGATATGTGCTCTATGCACTACGACAAAGTAGGTAAGGACGAGTTCCGTAAACACGCATCTTTGGATGCGGATGCAATTAAAGAATATAAGAAAACAGTCAAGAAGTAGCTACTTGACTAAAAGGATGTATGTACCTAATCGCGATCTAAAGACATACCAGACTACATTCTGTAACCTCTGTGCACCCCTTGGGATGAAAAAGTATCCCACCAGACGCGGGTAACCTGGAATAATTTGAACTTGTTTTGTGAAGTGAATTGTTGTATAATTAATGTTCTCTAGTGATAGAGACATTATAAGATAGGACTCACCAGTTACACATTAGATAGAAGCCTTTATGTGGGCCGACACTAAATTTCTGTTCTGCCGTATGGGACTATCCTATAATGGATGCTTGGGGGAGACGGATGAACCCATCAGACTGTAAATCTGACCCGTAAAAAGCGCGCTTGTTCGAATCAAGCAGTATCCACCATTATCAGGACTTTAGCTTAGCGGTAAAGCAGGGTACTCATAATGCCTTGACGACTGGTTCGATTCCAGTAAGTCCTACCAGAATCCCAGAATCCCAGAATCCCAGAATCCCAGAATCCCAGAATCCCAGGGATGGGAAAAGATCAGACCAACAGTAACACTTTTACGAGTTTCTATACTGCGGTGGCGTAACAACTGACTGAACTAGGCTGTCGCCTTGACCTAGTTCCCATAATTTAGTGCTTAGCCGATAAATTAATAACGGCGGGTAAATCTAGTACAGCTCCCGCGGGGTAGCATATGCTGTTGCAACAGCTTGCGATGAGTACTAAATTATGGTAGAGAGTTAGTGTTAAATATGGGTACTCAGAATATCCGTCCTAAAGGTTCGATTCCTTTAATTTGTAGTCAGTTGAGAAGATTGGGCAAAGGTTAGAGATCAACTAACCGCTACAGATAACATGGTTGTTAAGTAATAAAAACATAGACTCACCATTACTTAATTAGTCCAGACCTGCTTGGTTAGTACATCCCTAGTATTAAGCAGCACACTGCGTCGAGGCGGGTGAAATCCCCGTCATTAAAAAGAGTACCTCGCCGCTGTAGAGAGGATATTCGGATTTTAAGATACAGTGGGGCCGTCGCCCTCAGTAATAAGACTATATGTTGATCGTTTAGGGACGGTCGCCATATATTAGCATAATTGACGGGAGTTCTGCTGCAAATGCTCGCGGTGGTAGTTCCGGTGGCTTTGACGAGCTGCGAAAAGCCTAGCGTCAACTAGGTAATATTAATTGTGCTAATATATGGGAGAGTAGCAAGTGTTGGAATTCTTAGCAACTAAGTGCACTCAATCTGATATTCTAGACAATCTATATCAAAACACTAGCCTACAGCAATTGGCAAAGCATTGATTGAGTCTAGACCAAATGTCGACTATTAGGTAACATATCAGGAAATTTTAGTTATGGTGGTTCGAATCCACTCTCTCCCCCATATACAAGCACTTTAGTGAGTCGGTTTCCGATAAACTTTAAGTAGAGATTAAAGTGCTTATATATGGCCAAGTGGCGAAATTGGTAAACGCAGCGGTCTTAGAAGCCGTAAGCTGAGAGTTCGAGTCTCTCTTTGGCCACCAAAATATAACAGGGAGTACGATATGCGATTGTAAATTTTAAGGAGAATTACATGAGCAGAACGCTTAAAGATAGACCCTGGAAGACTCGCTTCCGCGATTGGCACGAAGGGTATCAAGAAGGTACCTATGGCCTAAAGGCTCCAGGATTCTGGCCAAAGGTTAAAAGAGAAGTTGACGAAAACTGGCACTGGTGCAGTGGAACCCCTAGTTGGTGGTGTAACCTATTCATGAATAGGCCTATTCGTCGTAAAGCCCAACAATGGGAACGTAAAGTAGAAACCTCTAAAATTGAGGATATTGAGTCCCTAGATACCCCGAATAATAGTAAAAAGCCTCATAAATACTATTTTTAGCATAAAAAATTTAGACTTGCATTTGCTCCCCAAATGTTATATAATAATTGTGTAGGATGAAGTTGCGAACTAGACTTGCAGCCACCTCTACAAAGGAGAGATAACATGAGTGCAACACTAGTCCAAACAGGAAAAGTATTTGAATCGAAGATTTTAGCAAGCGTACAATCAGCAGTAAAAGATAGCCGCGTCTATGACGTAGCACTATTCTTAGCATCGCCATTCATTGGCTTAGCATACGCAGTAGCTTTACCATTTGTAGGAACAGGAATGATTCTATATCAAGGTTTCAAGGCGCTAAAAGCTTCTAAAGCATAATTCATGACAATTAGGGTGGTGGCGCAGCAGAGCATCACAATCGGCCGTAAGGGCGCTGGAGAGTAGGGCTATCTTCCGAAACGTAACCAGCACGAATTAAGATACGTCGTCTTTAATAGACGTGCTACTAATCTACCGAGTGGCAAAACCCTAACTATTGGGTACAGGTAGTATATCTCTTGTTCGGTTAGCGGCTATGCCATTCCATTTGGGGCGGAAATTTCGTAGGTTCGAGTCCTACACAAGAGACCAATTAAGTTAGTATAGTATCAGCACAGGAGGCATTCCTGTACCTTGGGGCATATATTTATAGTACGAGTGCAATCGGGACTACTTAAACGCTCTGGAATATATAAGGTGGAGTAATTACCCATATAAAATATCTCCATAACTACAGCAACGTTACTATATTAACTTAATTGGGTTTAAAGGCGAAAAGGGTTGCTCCCTGCTAGTACCATGAATACTAGCTAGCCTAGTTCTTTCATGGAGAGTATTATGATAATTAGAGAATATAGTGGATCAGATACGTCTGGTCGTACACGTAAGTTTACTGATGCTACCTGCGAGGTATGTTCTAGTAAGTTTACTAGGCAGTCTAGACAAATGAATGAGTATTATACTTGTTCAATAGGATGTACGTCTATAGCTAAAGGCAGTACAATAGAATGTACTTGCGACCATTGTGGTGAAACCTTTCCTAAGGCTAAGTCTAAAGTAGATGCTTCTAAGTCGGGTAAAGTTTTCTGTTGTAGGGCTTGCAAAGATAAAGCACAATCTTATATGCTAGAAATTCAGCCTGATCACTATGGTACAGGGACTGGCGAAAGCTCATACAGACATACGGCTATAAAGGCATATGGATATACGTGTCAAAGATGTAGCTATGATAGTAATCCCGCTGCGATAGACGTGCATCACAAAGATCATAATAGAGATAACAATGATCTATCAAATTTAGAAGTATTGTGCGCTAATTGTCACGCAATACATCATCGGGGTTAGCGTATGGGACGCGAAGGACACTTGCAATGTCTTGCTTGGAGATCGTTACTCCATAGCTCCACCAAATCACTGCGAAAGGGCCTAACCGTTACTATGTAATTTAGTAACCGCAGCTCAACTTTTTAGGGTTCTTATGATTAATCAGAATACATTGACTTTTATTTCCACATAGACACCCTAAATTCCTCTAAATAAAGGGGCTTCGGCCCCTTTATTTTTATTGAAAGATAATATGCCTTTATGGTTAGCAATCCCTTTTGGGGGTTTAAAGTTAGATATGGTTCCGATTAAGATGCCCTTTGCAGCGTTTCAGTATGCTGCTAATGACAACGAAATGTATAAGCCAAGGAAGATGTAATGAAAGCAATACTAAATTTTATTCTACTCATAGTCTGGGTATTTGGCTTTGTAATAGCTAAGGGATTCTGGAGTACAGCATTATGCTTTGTCCCTCTCTGGTCATGGTATCTAGTAGCCGAGTACGCATTTTTACACTTGAAAGTGTGTTGAAAGTTTGATATAATTATATCTTAAACGGAGAATATAATATGCGCGTGTGGGAAGCAATCGAAATGCTCAAGGGCATGGATGGAAATAAAGAAGTTACAGTTACTCTAGGAGTTAACCGTAAAGTTAAGGAAGATGAATACTTCCCTTGGCCTAAGACATACCCCCTTGAGCCACAACCTACCTGGGTAGTTAGAGATTATAGGACTGGTATTAATACAGTAACGTGCAAAGCACATTGAAAGATATATGAAGACACGAAAACCTAGGAATCACGTTGTCCTCGCCCTAATGAAGCGAGGTGGCGCTGGTTCTCATACTAAAAGCCACAAGCAGCTTCGTGGCGAATGGAAGCGCAATACGGTTGTATAATTCAATGGCTAGAATAGCTGGCTTTTAACCAGTCTATCAGAGTTCGACTCTCTGTGCAGCCACCATATTTTAGTATTCTGACGAATTTTACTATGCAAGGCGCGTAGTATCTTTCGGTGGCTTTGACGAGCTGCGAAAACTCTATGCGTCAACATAGAGAGATATTAGATTACTAAAATATGGTATTGTTGGGGCATAGCCTAGTTCGGTCTAAGGCAGTAGGTTTTGATCCTACGATCCAAGGTTCGAATCCTTGTGCCCCTGCCAGCAAATTATTCCGTAGAATCCAAGCATGGTGCAAGGACGTGACTGTTAATCACTGATTAGGCTGGTTCGATCCCAGCGTGCGGAGCCAGCTACAAAAGCATTAAAAATTTAGTCTTGTTTGTTCCGCTCAAATAAGTTATAATTGTATCTTAAACGGAAAGAATATTAATTGACCCTAAACCGTAGCGAAGTTCTGCTAATAGGCTCGAAAGAGCCGAAGTAATATCCCAATAGGGATTAATTTAGCGTTAACAACAGTTACTTCAACTACTATGAACTGTGACAATGCGTGGTTATACAAATACCACAACGAGGTAACCCTAGTAGGACTCCTTGTATAGTCACGAAAACCACCCTTACTAGCAATGTGTGGTAAAACGCAATGCCAGAGCACTGTAGACGAATAATCTCGGTTGCGGATCAATTAATATTCTTTTAATAAATTAAATAACAGGTAATAAAATGCGATTAAACCGTAGTTCTCTCGGTTCCAAAACTTATGAAGGCGCTTCGGTGCCACAAATTTCCGCAGAAAAGCAACTTAGCCGTTTGGTTCTTGCTTCGATGCTGTGGGAAAAGCAGTTCTACCTCGATGGGGTAGAACACGCTAAGCTTATCCAAGGCCTAGTGTCTAAAGTCGCCCCTGAAAAGGTAGCCGCGCTTGCTTTGAAGGCCCGATCACAATTCAAGTTACGTCACATCCCTCTCTTGCTTACTCGCGAGCTTGCTCGTATCGGTAAGTTGGAAGCAAGTGTCCTGACTAACGTGGTTCAGCGCGCAGACGAAATGGGCGAATTCCTGTCCATTTACTGGAAGGACGGCAAAACTGCCCTATCCAATCAGGTAAAGAAAGGTCTGGCAGGTGCCTTTGTCAAGTTTAACGAGTACCAACTCGCTAAGAACGACAAAAATTCCGTTGCTGTGTCTATCAGGGACGTAATGTTCTTGGCGCACCCAAAGCCTACCTCCGTTGAGCAGGAAGCCCTATTCAAGCGTGTAGCTAATCAGGAACTCAAAACTCCTGATACTTGGGAGACACAACTGTCTGCGGGAGCCGATAAAGCTAATACCTTTTCCCGCCTTATGGCTGAAAAGAAACTAGGTGCTTTAGCGTTTCTCCGTAACCTGCGTAACATGGTAGAAGCTGGCGTGCCAGAGTCTGCTATTCGTGCGTATGGTCTTACTGTAGACGTATCGAAGGTTCTACCCTTCCGCTACATCGCCGCAGCAAAAATCGTCCCTCAGTTTGAGGATATGCTAGAAGCAATGATGTGTGTTTCCCTTCAGGAAATGCCAAAGTTGCCAGGTAAAACTGTGCTTCTAGTGGACGTATCTGGCTCAATGTTCGGCCGCAAAGTTTCGTGGAAATCCGATCTTGACCGTTTTGATGCCGCAGCAGCACTTGCTATGCTCTGCAAAGAAGTCTGTGAGAATGTTGAAATCTATACATTCTCTTCAGGTCTAGCACGAGTTGCTCCACGTTCAGGGTTCGCTCTACATGAAGCTCTTAGTAATAGTCAAGAACATGGGGCAACCCATCTTGGACGAGCCTTGAGGTCTTTGCAGACTAAAGGTGACTATGATCGTATCATGGTGTTTACTGACGAACAATCGAAAGATGCAGTTGGTGGACCTAAGTGCGACAAGGGCTACATGATTAATGTAGCAGCCTATGAGAATGGAGTAACTCATTCGGCATGGACAACTATCTCAGGGTTCTCGGAAGCAGTCATCGACTTCATCCGTGAGTCGGAGGACGACTAAAGGCATCTGTACATCAGTGAAGTTCCTCAGTAATGGGGTACGGAGATTTCAGACAAATCCTTTGTCAGCAAATAGCTAATATAGGTTGAAATCCCTATATAAATCCTTCTAGCGCTGACCTTAGCTGGTTATCTAGGGCGTAAGGACACGAGGGCTATATCTTAGGCCTTCCTTAACAAGTAGAAAATAGGTGGTAATGTAGAGCTAGCTCCTAAGGTTAGTTCGAGGACCGGAATTCCTGAAGACCCTAACAAGGTTATACTTTATAAATAGCTAAAATAGGTTGAAATTCCTATTTAAATCCCTCTGGCGCTAACCTTGGTTAGTCATCTAGGGCATAGGGACATTAGGATTATATCTTAGATCCTACTTAATAAGTATAGTAATCGACGATGCTACAGGCCCTGTAGTACTGTACTTTACATCAACTAGATGCGGGGATGCTCTTGCCTAAGCTATCCGCTATAAAACTAGGCGTATCCAGTCGTGAAATGATGGTATTCTAGTCGTGCGTAAATGTTGATTACTATACGTGCCTCTAAACTATGGATCAGTACTTCGGTAGGTAGTCAGTCCTACACGTCTAATCAGCGGAACCCAGCTCAGTGATTAAGTAATCAATAATGCACGCCTCTATGAACGGTAGTCAGCCCAGAGACTTCAAACCAAGTGCAGCAATAATAATTTACATAAAGGTAGCCAGTCCTTACTTCTTAACGGAAGGATAATAGCCTAAATCTGTACCTCTAACCAGGTAAAGGATTTAGATAATTTATATGGTGCTATTAACGGTTACTTCTATTTTTGGGATAATCCGTGCCGTTAAGCCTTGCTCCTATAAATTATCTAAGTCCTTAGCGTAGTAAGCAGTTACTTCATCGCCAAACCTGATGAGCCCGTGATAGGGTTCAATTTCTGTTTACGCTTTTTCTAGGCTTTTATTATAGATGGTTGGCAGAGTGGCCTAATGCATCAGTTTGCTAAACTGACGGGTGTCGCAAGATGCCCCTAGGGTTCGAATCCCTAACTATCTGCCAGTTCTGCCGATGTAATTAAATGGTTATAATAATCGCTTGATAAGCGATCTTCGATTGTTCGATTCAATCCATCGGTACCAAGTATACAGGGACGTGTTGTAGTGGCATGCATGTAGGTCTCCAAAACCTTACGGGATGGGTTCGATTCCTATCGTCTTTGCCAAATTTAAAGTTGAATTACAGTCTTTAAAGTGTTATAATTATTCTTTACGGAGAAGTTATGAATAAATACATTGTAGCATATATCAGTTTCCATGATAACGTAATGACTCAAGAACTTATTGAGGCACCTTCAGAATTTGAGGCTGCTAAAGTTAAACTAGGTTATTCACCTTGGGGGGACGAGGAAACTCTTGAGCACCTAAAGGTATCTGCCTTCGATGCAGATTGCATGATTTCAGTTTACCAAATCTAAAATGAATATTAAATTAGTTAGAACCTGCCTTTGCTGCCCAGAGCAGTACGACGCAGAAGATGAAGAAGGTAAAACAGTAGGGTATCTACGACTTAGGCACGGAAACTTTACAGTTCAGTGTCCGGATGTAGGAGGTACTTTAGTATACCAAGCATCACCTAAAGGTGATGGTATCTTCGAGGAAGATGAACAAGAGTTTTACCTAAGCCAAGCACTAAGTGCTATTAATAAATATTACACAAATATTGCAGAGTAGGGGAGTGGCCGTCCCCGCAAGGCTCATAACCTTCGAGATCGCGCGGTTCGAATCCCGCCTCTGCAACCAAACAAAATGACATCACCATCTTTAGTTCTAATTCAAAGACTCGCTCCAGAAGATAAAAATATTCTGGAGCTTTTCCATTATATCGGTAAGAAATTCCAGGCATCTGTTGCTATGGATGTTACGCAATTTGCCGATATTACCCAACTAAAAGCTACTATCGAGGACTTTAGGGTTCGCGGAGTAAAGATGTTAGCCTAATATAGCATAATGGTCGAGTGGTCGATGGCTCTGGTCTTGAAAACCAGCAGTTCCGAAAGGGGCTCGTGGGTTCGAATCCTACTTATGCTGCCAGAATCCTGAAAAGGTGCCTCGAAAGAGTCTAGCTAAATGGAGCAACTGATAGTCGATAGTTTGCCTGCAGCGACGTGTAGACAAGTCCAGGAAGGGGCTAGCAAGGAAGTCAAAGCTTCCAACAAATATTGTTGTATTACATTTTAGTAAATGTGTGCTGGACGCGGGGGCAGTACCCGCCCAATCCACCAATAAGTAGTTTTAAATTAACGTAGGAGTTAATCATGATAGATAAAGAAGAGTTTAAAGAACATATACTTTCTGGTAAAACACTTATTAATGGGTTGGAACTAGTTTCGACAGCGTAAGATAGCGAGAATCACAACACGTCAGGCCAATGACGCTAAAACAGCAAACCAAAATAAACGCAAACGATAACTTCATTGCATTAGCAGCCTAAACGCCGCTTAGAGTTCGCTAGGTTCTTAGTAACAGAATACCTAGCATAAATATATAAGGACGCAGGGTATGCGTGAAACCGGTAAAAGACTCGCTTAATACGTTTAGTGAAACTCTAAACTAGGATTAGCGTCCTTTTATATTTATGTCAGGTTAGCCAATCGGCCAGGCAGTAGTCTGCAAAACCTCTTAGACTGGTTCGACTCCAGTACCTGACTCCAGTAACCCAGGGAGCCTATGTCCAATATTTCAGATGACGAAGAAACAAACATTGTTTACGGTCTAGTAGAGTCTAAAGTACTTGCTAGTATGCATGAGTTTTATATATCTGGGCCTATTGGTTCTCCAGAAGAATACATTAGAGTATTCGATAAGATTCGCCACGCTAGTGAAGATGACACTGTAAAGATTTACCTTAACTCCGGTGGAGGCGATCTATTTACTGCTATTCAGTTCCTACGAGTTCTATCTGAGACAAAAGCTACTGTTATTTGTAGTGTAGAAGGTCTCTGCTGTTCAGCAGCAACTTTAATCTTTCTAAATGCTGATGTGTTTGAGGTTACTCCTAATTCAGTATTTATGTATCACAATTACACAAGTGGCACCTTTGGTAAGGGCGGAGAGCAGTATGACCAGATTCTACATGAAAGAAAGTGGTCAGAAGCCCTGTTGAATCAAGTTTACGAAGATTTCCTTACTAAAGAGGAAGTTAAATCTATATTAGCTAACAAAGATATTTGGATGACTACAGATGAAGTCGTCGAGCGTATGCAGAGTAGGATTAAAACACGAGAGGAAAAGAATGGCTTGTAAACCCAAAAAGACCCCTATGCCCATGGAACCTATGGCTCCCCCTAAGAAACCTAAGAAGTAGATTAGCCAAGCGGTAAGGCAGCATCTTCATACGGTGCCTACCCTCAGTTCGAATCTGAGATTTACTACCAAATACCCCTGTGGCGGATAATGTATCCGAGCCTCTAAAATGGGAATGGGCTCCCACCAAATACCCTCTTTAACACAATGGATTAGTGTGTCGGTTTACGAAGCCGTTCGATGTAGGTTCGAGTCCTATGGGAGGGGCCCTAGATTAGTATATTGGGAACAGTGCGTTAACCCGCGGTAAAGTACGTCATACCTGGTATACTAATTTATGGCCAAATCATTTTCATCATTAAAAACTATACTAGGTCTACATGACTTTCTTACCTTTGGTAAGTATAAGGGCTGTAGAATTGACTCTATCCGAGATATGGATATTGAGTATCTACAATATCTAAAGCATAACAAGATCGTTACATTCGATAAATCAGTCTTAGAATCAATGGCTAATAAATATGCTGCCGACGGGATTGACGTAAGTTATAGCCCTATAGTATATGTAGATTCATTCGATTATATTAATGGACACGATATGTCCTTAGTGGGAGATGAACTTGATGATGTACCTTTTTAACGTGAGCGTAGCTTAGTGGCAGAGCCGAGGGTTGTGGTTCCTCTGATCTAGGTTCGATTCCTAGCGTGCACACCAATATGAATTTAATAATAGATATTATGCGTGATTAGTTTAATGGTAGAACTAAACGTTGCCAACGTTTGGGCAAGAGTTCGATTCTCTTATCCCGCACCACTTTATGCAGACTCTAGCGAGATAAAGCCGTATTGAATCCCGGGCTAGCATATACGGATGAATGTGGGTGTAATTCCTGCATCTGCTCCAAAATTTACACTTGTTTCATGAGTTGAAATTTGTTATAATAGATACATGAAACGAACTTTTAAACAATATTCAGTCTCACCAGATATGGGAACTCCGCGAGCAACGACTAGACCCTCAAGTTTAGTGACTCCAGGAGGTAATACAAACTTGAAAGAAGTGCCTAAGTATACAGGCACCGAGATGATCGGAATTGCCATCATTCACAAGAGTTGTCTACAGCCCGTGTTTAGTCGAGAAGCAGCAATAGATACAGCAAATATGAGGCGCTAAAATGGCATTCGAACACATTGAAGAAATCATGAAGCACGCAATAGCCACTTCAGTTTGGCGTCCTGCAGATGTTACTATAGAGCCGGACACTAAACTTACCCAATGGCAAGTTCATAAAGTATCAACTACTGATGATAATCTTAGTACCGTACACTTTATGGGGTATACAGGAGGCCGGTACGGCGAAGGCCGCGTATGTTCAGCTATTCTAGAATACGACGCTAAAACTAAAAAAGGTGTAACTAAGTCTGGTAGGGTTTACGAACTAGTAGGAGACCCCGGATTTAATAAAGATGCTATGTACGTTTTTAATATCTGGTGCGCTAGGTTCCCTATACCAACCATATTTGAAGATATTACAGATCAATACGCAGGATTGGTATAGGGGATGTGCCCTAGTTTTCCAAACTATAGAGGCGAGTTCGATTCTCGCATCCTGCTCCAAACATTATGCTAATACAGCGAATACACAATAACTTTAGAGGCTTTGGAATTAATTCATTCGAGGAAAGGGAACGTCTACGAGCCTCACCAAACTCAACAATCTTTGAATTAGACTCAATAAAAATGAACAATAAAATTACCTCTCAAGCAAGTGCTACTCAAGCAGTTAAAAACCAATTATTCATTGTAGGCAGCATCTCTAGTAGCGGGGATGTGTCCTTCAACCCAAATCCTGCTATACATTTATGCGCATCAGATGCTCGTTTAGAGTGCAAGCGCTTAGCAGTAAATACCCCAGGGAAATTGTACGTCTTTGTTAAACTTGCAGGTGCAGAAATGTCGCCTACTGCTTCTACAATCTCATACTAGACATATGCGTCCTTAGCTCAGCGGTAGAGCAATGCTTTTACACGGCGAAGGTCGGCGGTTCGAGCCCGTCAGGACGTACCATTTAAATAGGAGTAGTCTTTATGAAAGTCTATATAGCCTAATTAGTGCATAATAAGTCCCTAAATCAGCACTTAGACCGCATAGTTAGTAATTTTAACCAGCTAGAGAGTAATACCACCTTGTTAGACTACGTAAGCCTAATATATAAAATGAGGGCCAATATTGAACAGCTAGAGGTACTGCTTGACGAACACGGGATAGAGTATGCTCTATCAAGAGAACAGGCTATGAATCGTCTAGCTAAGGGAGAAAATATCGTAGATATTTATCCAATTAAATAATTTCTCGCTTAGCTCATCTGGTAGAGCACCTCCCTGAAGAGGAGGGTGTGCGTGGTTCGAGTCCACGAGTGAGAACCATAATAGAAGTACAGCATTTATCTGTACTTCTACTAGGGCGTGTTCATATAAGGGTATTATCGCGGATTGTCTATCAGTAGAAAAGAGTTCGAGTCTCTTACACGTCGCCAAACAGATAAAGCCGCCTAGTGCGGCTATTTTTAATTATGCCAAATATTTTTCTTTGCTCTGACCATCACTTTGGCCATGCTTCCCCCATTACCATCTTCAAAAGAGATGACGGCTCTCCTCTGCGCGACTTTAAAGACGTTACTCATATGAATGAATTTATGGTAATGCAGCACAATAGAGTAGTGTCTCCAAGTGATAAGGTTTACTTTCTTGGCGATGTTGCTATGGCTAAGAACGCTAAAACTCTGGATATTCTTCTTAGGATGAATGGAGAAAAGGTGCTAATCAAAGGCAACCACGATCTGGCTAAGTCAAATGAGTACCTAAAGTATTTCAAGGATATTCGTGGTACACATCAGCTAGATGGTATGCTACTATCTCATGTCCCTATTCACCCTAATAGCCTTTCTAGATGGAAAGTAAATGTACATGGACACCTGCACTACAATAGGGTAACTATTGGAGATACTAAAGTCCTAGACCATAGGTACTTTAATGTAAGTATGGAGTGTCTAGACGATTATACACCTATTAGCCTAGAAGACCTAAAAAAGCGTGTAAAAAACGCACTTGAATCATAAGTTGAAAATTGATATAATTAATACTTAGAAACGAGATTATGCTAACCTACTATACCCCTCCATATCATATGTCCAATACGGACAATCCTATTGATTTTCCACGAAAGTACCCAATGAGTTCCCCTAATAAATCGACCTACAAAATCCTGGCAGAGCTTGCGGCTAAAGCACGTGCTCATTATGAAAATGATCGCGCATTGCTAATTACAGCTGCTCGTAATAGCGAAGTCGGCATTGTGCACATTTATGATGTAAACTATCCTAAGGGTGGGCTAACCGTCGCATTTAAGAAGTCCAGTCCATATGCTAGCGGCGTAATGGTTGAGTGTGCTGTAGCTACCTGTTCAAGGGAAGATACTTTCAGTAAGAAAACTGGAACGTACAATGCGCTTACTAAGTTCTTTGAAGGCAACACTATCGAACTTCCGCTACTGAATACCGAAGCAGATAGTGAACTTAACGGCGTCGTAAAGCGCGCGTTTACTGCCCTGTACGACGAAACATTCTAAATAATACGCGGGTGTGGCGGAATCGGTAGACGCAACAGACTTAAAATCTGTCGGATTAAACTCCATGCCGGTTCGATTCCGGCTACCCGTACCAGCTCTCTTTTCCTTAACTTTAACTATATAAAAACATATGAAATTTCTAGTCGCAAAAGTTCCTGTCGAACATCTTCAATTTGAAGGAGAGCAAGGGCACTTCTCTATGGGAGAAGATAAGTTCTATTACGAGGTAGAGCTGACTGATGAACAAGTAACGATCACAGATACCTGTGGTCGCTTCATGCCTATCGACCGTGAACAAATTGAGGAGTTTACTGCTCTATTTGTTCGTATTGACGAGTTTGTTCAAAGTCAAGAAGCACTGTACCAATGTGTTCTAGCGGGAACAGCTAGCCAACTCGCTAACTTGCTGGATGGTGCAACAATGACTATGGGGGATTAATGGCTAATAAAAGTGGTGGGAAATCAAAAGTGGCTCAAGCAGCCTCTTATAAACTAAACAAACGTTGGGAATCTAATCGTTTACGTCGTCTGACCCGAACTCTTAAAGAGCAACCTAATAACGAACAAATTAAGGCTGCGATGAAGGGTATGGTTTATCGTCGTAAGAAGCCTCTCAAGCGTGAATGGAGCGCTAGTTGGGTTCGTATAGCTAAACTCTTTAAGCTATTCTGCGGTCGTTTTGACCGTGACATTATGAGCTCTAATGAAGCAACAGCCAAAGCTGCGCTATCACGGCCAGGGCCGAAATCTGGCGCAACAGTAGTAACTAAACCAACTACTGCAAAGACTCCTTTTAATCAGATCGTGATTCTTTAATGGAGTATCTAGTACTATACACACTATTAGCCACAGCCACATCAGTTCATTCAGTTTATGAATTGCTCTGGCCTATAATCTGGCAAAGAGAACAAGATGGGTTGCCTACAGAGAATAAGTTTATTATTTACTTAACATTCTTCTGTATCAACCTCCTTATAGCCCCCATCGTATTCCTCAGCTGTATCATCCCGTCATGGGGCGAACGCTTTAGACAAGCCCTTGAGAAGGGTTTATTTCTTCAAGAGTAAAAATTTGCACTTGTTACTTCTGCTAAATTACTGTATAATACATACTTAACGCAATAAATAACACTATGAACATCATTACATTTAAATACACAAAAGTAGACGGTAAAGAATCTGAACGCGTACTTGCAGTTTCCGCAGAGCCTACAAAGCTATATGCTGGAACTGATATTTCTTCTCTGGAAGTTCCTGAGCAAGTTATGTACGCAGACGCAATTAATGTCGCTAAAGAAACATACCTTAGCACTCTTAAAGCTATTAACGACTCATTCGATCTTAACTTTAACTATCGCCAGTTCAAGCCAGAATGTATGACTAACATTGTTTGTGAATCAATTTAACTCTCCTTGACGTTAGTTAACAGTTTTGTAGGCATGAGTTCTGTAAAAACTCCTCCGTTTGCCCTTGTATCCTTAATGGTAGAGGTCCGCACTTGTAATGCGGGTGAGTGGGTTCGATTCCTGCCTGGGGCACCATATTTTAGCATATTCTTCGCCACTTAATTCATAGATGCGGAGACGTTCTAGACTGTGTCATTCCGCGGGTAATCAGGAGCACCTGCCACGGGGAGTATACTAAAATATGGTAATACAAAGTTACTATACATCACAATCATTAATCACAACTTAGGAAACTAAATGGCTTGGACAGAAGAACAGAAGCAAGAAGCAATCGCAACTTACAAGGCGGGTAAACCCACTCCTGCCAACTCAACGGAGTTGATCCGTGAAATCGCAGAATCTATGGAACAATCCGCTAATGGAGTTCGCATGGTTCTAGTACAAGCAGGTGTTTACGTCAAGAAGGATGCTACGGCTCCCGTGACAGGTAAAGGCCCTGCTAAGACAGGAGATAAGGCTCCTCGCGTTAGCAAGGAATCTCAAATTGCTGACCTTAAGGCAGCTATTGAAGCCAAGGGTGCAGTCGCAGATGACGAAATCCTTAGTAAGTTGACTGGCAAAGCCGCAGCTTACTTCACTAGTGTGCTAGCAGCGTAATCTACCCCCTAATTAGGCAGCCTCGTGCTGCCTTTTTTATTATAGGTGCAGAATTCTACCACGCGCCAAACCTCAATAATTATATATGTATATAATTTACTCTAAACCACAGTGTAGCTTCTGTGAACAAGCTAAGGCGCTTCTTAACTCGAGGAACCTACCCTATATTGAGTTAGTTCTAGGTAAGGGGTACACTATTGACCAGCTATTGGCTAAAGTGCCTAATGCTAAGACAGTTCCACAAATCTTTATATCTGAATCTGAATCTGATGTTGACTTTTACATCGGCGGATTCGCCCAGTTAAAAGATCACTTGAATTTAGTTATTTAAAGTGTTATAATAGTTCTTTGAAAGAAAGAATATGGCAACACGCAAAAGAAATGAAGATGAGCGTCTAGATGATGCTCACATGGATCGTGTAATTGCTGGACTTGAGCCAGCTGAGGGTAAACCCATAACTAAAAAGGAAGCTTGTGCTATCCTTGGCATTAGTTATAATGTTACCCGCCTTGGCACGCTTATTGAAAAGTACAAGGAAGGTAAGATTCGCGATGCTTCACGACGTGCATTCCTTAGGGGCAAACCTGCTACTACGGACGAGATTACGTTTGTTATTCAAGGATACCTAGAAGGAGAAACTATTGATGTACTCAGCAAATCCACCTTCCGAGGCCCAACTTTCGTTAAGTCAATCCTTGAAAAGTACAGTGTGCCCATGCGTGCATCGTCCCACGACTATTTTAGACCTGAACTCATTCCAGATGGAGCAGTAAAGGATAAATTTACAGTAGGAGAGAAAGTATATTCTGCGCGCTATGATAGCCTTGCTATTATTGAAACTGAAAAATATACAGATAAATATGGGTGGATATATAGGGTATGGCTTTTAAGTGATCGGCAACTTCAATATGCCCATCAAGAGGCGTATGAGTTAGCCTCCTTACAGCACTTAAAAGATCTAGGAGTTAAAATTTAGGTCTTGACATTCTGCACCATATAGAAATACACTGTCGCCGTCATAATCGTTATTAGCGTGATTATTATGATAAACGGCTTCCGCAACCTACCCATCAACGCTAACTTGGAGGCAAGGGAGAAAACCAGACGTAGGGTTGTGTTTGGGACAGTGTATTTCTATATGGAGCAGTAAAGGATAAATTTACAGTAGGAGAGAAAGTATATTCTGCGCGCTATGATAGCCTTGCTATTATTGAAACCGAAAAATATGACGTACGCTACGGGTGGGTTTATAGAGCCTGGCTATTATCTGATAGGTGGATGCAATACTGTTATCAACCTGCTTGCGAATTAGCTAGTTTAGAGCATTTGAGAGAGCTGGGAGTTAAGGTATGAGTGAATTTCACAAAAGTTATGATACTAATCTTACTGAGTTGCAACGACTTAAAATAGAGCTTGCTAAAGTACGTAAACGTAATCAACAATTAGAAGAAGAATCAGTTAAAAATAGCTGGATTCTAAACCCCGATAGAGCAGGTGGATGCTTTACTCAACAAGAGATTAATGACGCTAATGCGTGGAGATAGGTATGAGTGACAGTCCAGAACTATATGAAAAGCTTATCTATCAGAATGATGATAAGTTCTACCAACTACGACTAGTAGTTAATGAATTTCGTGGCAAGCAGTATGTGCACGTTCGTAAATACTTCATGACCTATGAAGGCGAGTATCAGGCTAGTAAAGAAGGTATTAGTATGGAAGCATCCATGTCAAATACTCTCAGTCTACTTGATGGACTAACGGAAATCGTATCCAAAGAAGAATCCGTAGCCATTATCAATAAACACTTTAGCGACAAAATTTTAGAGTTGCAGAAGCCTGCTTAATCCTGTATAATAGACCCTATGAACAAAATAAAAGCCTACTTAGATGAAGCATCAATTTCCTACTATTCGGGAACACCCGTCATGTCTGACGAGGTGTTTGATCGCTTGGCTGAGTCCATTGGGTACGGTAGCGTAGGTGCTAAGCAGCATGAGAATGTTAAGCAGCACTTCCGTCAGATGTATAGCCTTCAAAAGTATTACGAGGGTGAGGGCGCTAAGCCTTTGCCTGAGTATAAAACTACGGCTACCCCTAAGCTGGACGGCGCTGCAATCTCAATTCTTTATATTGATGGTACGCTAGTACTGGCCCTAACCCGTGGTGACGGTATCAAAGGTCAAGACATTACCGCTAAAGTAGTTGCTCACGGGGGTCTAGTACCGCTTACTAGTACTCATACTGGAGTATACCAAGTTACGGGTGAAGTAGTAGCCCCAAAGAATATTGAAAATAGCCGTAACTATGCAGCAGGTTCTTTGAATCTGAAAGACGTAGCTGAGTTTAAGACTCGGGCTATCTCATTCTTTGCATATGGAGTATTCCCATACTTCCATCAGACATTCGATGAAGATATGCATGAGCTTACCATTCTAGGATTTAATACAGTATATGACTCAGAAATTCATAACATTTATGACTGCGACGGCATTGTTCAGCGTATTAACGATAATGCTATTTTTGAATCACTTGGGTATACCGCTAAAGCACCCAGGGGAGCCTATGCCATCAAGGAACGAAAAGAGGCAGTCGAGACTCAAATCCTAGCCGTAGAATGGGGTGTTGGTAAGTCCGGTAAGGTTACTCCAGTAGCTATTCTTAAGCCGATTTACATTGGCGATAAATTAGTATCTAGAGCTACGTTGAACAATCCCGGATTTATCGAAATGCTAGGACTCTGTATCGGGGATACAGTAGGAGTTATTTTGGGTGGGGAGATTATTCCTTGTATCACTTACAAAGTTGACGCTTAAAATTTCCTTCCCAGGGCATTAGAAATTTAGACTTGTAAAGCCATTCCAAATACTGTATAATAGATACTTCAAGACAATAAAACTATGCAAAAGATCGAAATTCCTACAACCTGCCCTTGTTGCTCTTACCAACTTATCTTTGTGAAAGATCAGTTGTTCTGCCGTAACACGGCTTGCACAGCGCAGCTTAATAAGAAACTAGAGAACTTCTGTAAAGTATTGTCAATCAAAGGCTTCGGCCCAAAGACTATTGAAAAACTAAATCTTGCAGACATTACTGAACTTTTCTACATAGAAAGGGATAAAGCTATAGAGGCTCTAGGAGAGAAGCTAGCAGATAAGTTACTCAATGAAATTGAGAGATCAAAGGGTGCTGATCTAGCCACTGTTATCTCTAGTATGAGCATCCCTTTAGTTGGGGGAACGGCTGCAAAGAAGATCGCTACAGTTGTAGCATCAATCGAAGAAATTACTCAAGAAACTTGCAAAATAGCAGGTCTAGGTGATAAGGTAACAGAGAATCTATTGAACTGGATTGCTACAGATTACCAAGAAATGAAAGAATTTTTACCCTTTACTTTTGAGGGTACAATGAAAGTTACTAATCCAGACGGTAAAAAAGTCTGTATTACAGGTAAGTTAAAGTCCTTTAAGAAGAAAGCCGATGCAGAATCTCTCTTGTCTGCGGCAGGTTACACGTTAGTAGACTCAGTTACCAAAACAACTGATTATCTAGTAGATGAAGGCGATAGTATGTCGGAAAAGAGAAAAAAAGCCGTCCAGTACGGTATTACAATTATAACTGATCTTAATGATCTATTGAAAGAAAAATTAAATGACTGAATCTAAAGCTAAAAAATGGTCTGATGCTACTGTTGACCAACTCATGTCTATCGTGGGTAACACGTCACCGGTGAGCGTTGAGCTGGTTGAGCAAGCAGCTACTGCTATTGGCGTTACCGTGCGCTCAGTGGCATCTAAGTTGCGTCAACTAGACCGTGAAGTTGCTTCGATGGCTAAGGAAAAGGTTGCTGCCTTTACTCCTGAGCAAGGTGCTGCACTTACCTCGTTTGTTAACGCAAATGCTGGTGACCTAACTTACAAGGAAATTGCTGAGCAGTTCCCAGGTAATTTTAGTGCAAAACAAATCCAAGGCAAATTGCTTGCTCTGGAATTGACTGGTAGTGTGAAGGCAGCCGAGAAGGTTGAAGTTGCACGTACATACAGTGATGCTGAAGAAGCTACTTTCGTGACTATGGCGCAAGCTGGTAAGTACATTGAAGAAATCGCTATTACCCTAGGTAAGAGCATCCCTTCAGTTCGCGGTAAGGCTCTGAGCCTGACACGCAAGGGTCAAATTGATAAGATCCCTGCGCAAAAAGATAGCCATGCTAAGAACACGGTTGATCCAGTAGTTGCACTTGGTGACAAGATTGCTACTATGACTATTGCTGAAATCGCTAAAGCTGTAGATAAGACTGACCGTGGAGTCAAGACTCTCCTTACCCGTCGTGGTGTTAAGGTTGCAGACTATGACGGCGCAGCGAAGAAAGCTAAGGCAGAAGCCAAAGCAGCTTAATCCTAGAGATTAAACCTGAGGCCGGAAGTTTACAAGGACTTCCGGCCTTTTTACCTTGGTAAACACAATGCAAGTAATCCTTAAGTATTATGATACTGAATCTTTAACCGTAGAAGAAGTTGTTCGGCAGGCTGAACACAATTACGGTAAAGCGACTAAGGTTGAGGTATCTCCCGAGTCGTTTAAACCACATGACCTAATTTACTTTGGTCTACAACAGATTATTACACACCGCCAGCTTAGTCTTCTATATGACGATAAGTTTGGTTACCAAAAGAGTTTGCAAGACCTGCGCAACGAAACCCTTACTAAGATGGGGGAAATTCTAGATCAGGTAATTATTGATAACGAGAGCAAAGTGACCTAATGGATATTTCAGCAGTCGTTTTAAATAAGGTATTATTAGAAAAGAACCTAGACGTTTGGTCTAAGCTTAAACTCGCCTTTTTAGACCCTGCCTATTCCTCAACTTATAGTGCCATTACTAGGTACTATGAAAAGTATAGTACTATACCGTCGTTCGACGATCTAGAAGCCGTAGTGCGGGAAGGGATAGCGCAGAAGACCCTGGCTACCATCCGCCTCATTGATGATACTGACGTATCCGCAGAAGTTGCTCTAGACGCTCTAATAGATCAATACACACAGAATCAGTGTATTGTAATGTTGGATAAGTTCATTGATAAGCTGCCAATCTATGACAGTCTGGAAATCAAAGAAAATCTAGCCAGTATAGTACTACATTTAGATGAAAAGACCCTCAAGACAGAGGGCGTATATGCCATGAATGATATCATGGTTTTCGTTCGTCCGGAAGAACTTGCGAAGAACCGCGTTCACTTAGGCTTGAATAATACATTCGATTCGATATTGGGTGGAGTAGCAAGACAAGAGCTTATCCTTATCGGCGGTAAACGTGGCTCCGGTAAATCTATTACTTGTAGTAATGTCATGATTAATCAGTATGAAATGGGTAATACCAGCGTATACTTTACGATTGAAATGGTTGCCAGAGAGACACTTCATAGAAATATGAGTATCTTAGCTAACGTTAACCATATGAATCTAAAGAATAATACTCTTACGGATTCAGAAATGCTTAGCGTTGTAAAAGCTAGAGCAAATATGTTTAAGAACGCGGATGAACTAGTTAAGCAGTTTATCTCAGATAGAGACCAATATAAGTTCGAAGAAGCTGTAGTTAGAGAGTGCGAGTTAAAAGACTCACAGATGGTTATCATTGATGATCGTGCACTATCGCTAACTTCAATAGACTTACATTTAGGTAAGCTTAAAGCTAGATTTGGAGATAACTTTACAGTAGCAGTAGTAGATTATTTAAATCAGATCGTAGTTGAAGGTGGTAGTACTAGTGACCAGTTCGACTGGAAGCCGCAGATCGTTATTAGTAAGAAACTAAAAGAACTTGCACGTAAGCACGATATTGTTATGATATCACCTTATCAGATCGACGATAATGGGGGCACTCGATTCGCTAAAGGTATTTTAGATGCAGCAGACATTGCCGTTATCATGGAAGCCCACGCTAAGGAAGATAGTGCTATTAGTATGGAAACGACCAAGATTCGTGGCGCTAAAGAGATGAAGTTCACTAGTCCTATGGATTGGGACTCTCTACGTATTAGTCCTCAATCTATTGAGAAGCCTGCCGTGAAAGAGAAAGTTAAACGTGAGTCTAAGAAAGATGACCACAAAGCAATCGGCGAAGTTGCTGGCGATTTACCTTGGGATGCATAATGAAGAAACTAACTTATGAAGATATTAGAGATCAACTTGATGAAGCAGAGTTAGCGGATATTAGTATGGAGTATTGGATGCAGCAAGAAACTATGGGGCCTATTACTGACTGGGAAGGTTTATTAAAGTTCCAGCAAGGCTATATGTACTACAGGCATAGGATTCAAAATGAGTGATCCAGTACTAGAACTATTAAAAGAAAAGGGCGTACCCTTTACAATATCAGGAAAAGACTATGTCACAAAATGTTTCAATCCCGATCACGCCGACAACAGCCCTTCCTTTAGAATTGACCGTACAACCGGAATATGTCACTGTTTTAGCTGCGGCTTCAAGACAAATATCTTCAAGTACTACGGACTTCTCACAAACAACGTATCAATACGTATTGTCAAGCTTAAGGAAAAGCTAAAAGCTATACAAGAGAATACTGAAGGCCTCGTCCCATTAGAGGGTACAAAACCATTCAATAAAGTATTTCGAGGTATTAGCGTTGCTACCTTAAGGTACTTTGGCGCTTTCGAGACAGATAAGATTGAGAAGCTAGAAGATAGAATTATTTTTCCGATCAAGGACGTTAGAGATAAGACAGTATCATACGTGGGTAGGCACCTACTATCTAATGGCAATCCTAGATACCAAAACTACCCCTCAGGCGCTACTATACCTATGTTCCCCTCTAGGTTTGATAAAGTACCTAGGAATATAGTCTTAGTAGAAGGCATTTTTGATATGCTAAATTGCTATGATAAAGGTTTGCAGAATGTTGTGTGTACCTTCGGCACTTCAAAATTATTGAACGAAGTGCCTATGAAATTACTGTCCTATAAAGTGATGGGTATCGAGAAGATATTTATCCTTTACGATGGTGATGCAGCAGGACGTGAAGCGGCTAAAAAGATTAAACCATTGATAGAAGAAGCAGGATTCTTGTGCGAAATTATAGACTTGCCAGAAGGAGATGATCCTGGTATAATTAGTCAAGAATATGTAGATTCAATTATAGAATACACCAAATGATAACATACAAAGCAATTTCGTCTAATTCAATAGACGAGTTCAATAGGCAGTGTAACTCAGTAATACAAGCAGGATTTATACCTTTAGGTAATGTATCTACTGCTTACTGCTCAGGAGAGTATACAAGTTTCCCCCAATTCACATAGGCATTTACATATGAAGATTGCTCTAATAGACAAAGCCCCCTCTAGAAACAAGTATAGCGAGTATTTCAGATTTGATTTTGATACTTTCCATATGAGTTCAGTAGCAGTCCCTAAACTGTTGAAGAAGGATGTAGACCTAGTTGTCGATCTAGACCCTTATGACTTCGTCATTCTGGTCGGTAGCGAGCCAGCTAAAGAATACGCGAAAATCTCATCCGTGACCAATTATGCTGGACAGCTAATGCATGATAAGTTTATCTGCATTAGTAATCCTGCGATTCTACACTTCAAGCCAGAAGGTGAAGAAGCGTTCAAGCGTGCTGTAGATAAAATTCATAAGTATATCTCAGGTGAGATTAGGAACGCTAAGACTGATGGCGAATATCTAGGTATTACCGATAGCAAGAAGGCATTTGCATATCTTACAGAAGTATACGAAAATGCTCAAGGTTACGTAGCTTGGGATACTGAAACAACTTGCCTATACCCTCGCGATGGGTATGTTCTAGGACTATCTTTATCTTATAAGCCAAAACAAGGCGCATATATTAGTACAGACTGTCTAGACGAAGACTGTATAGAGATGCTGGATAAAATCATCCAGAAGTATGCCGCAGTCTTCCATAACATGAAGTTCGATATTAAGATGATTGAGTATCATCTAGGGCTTAAGTTTAATAGAGATAAAGTGCATGACACAATGTGTATGCACTACTGTCTAGATGAGAACGAGGGCCACGGACTTAAGCCCTTAGCCCTAAAGTATACCGATTATGGGGACTATGACTCAGAACTAGACGAGTTTAAGAAGGCATATTGTGCGCGTACAGGAGTTTCTACAGATGACTTTACTTATGATCTAATCCCTTTCGATATCATTAGCCGTTACGCTGCAATCGACCCAACAGTAACCTTAGAACTCTTTCATAAGTTCTGGCCTATTCTGCAAAAGAATGCAAAGATTCTTAATGCTTACAATACACTTCTAATACCAGGAACGTTGTTCCTGATGGACATGGAAGAAGTAGGTATCCCAATTGACCGGGAACGTATGACAGCAGCAGAGAACTATCTCGATAAATGGATTGCAGAAGCTAAGGAAGATGTATATGGATTCCAAGATGTTAAAAACTTCGAAAAAGATGCAGGAATCATCTTTAACCCCAACTCCGTCCAACAGTTGCGTAAAGTCTTATTCGACTATGTTGGACTTAGTCCTATACAAGGAAAGCTTACTGCAACTGGAGCAATCTCAACAGACGCGGAGGTCCTCGAAGCTCTATCAGAGGAGCACCCCCTGCCAGCAGCTATCCTTAAAGTCCGTAAGTTAGGGAAGATCAAGAACACTTATATTAGCAAGATTTTACCGGAGCTAGATCGTGATAGCCGTATTCGTACAAACTTCAATCTTATCTTTACCACATCTGGGCGTCTTAGTTCTAGTGGGAAGTTTAATGCACAGCAGATACCTAGAGACGATCCAATTATTAAAGGATGTATCGCAGCCCCACCTGGTTATAAAATAGTATCTCAGGACTTGCAGACTGCGGAAATGTTTTATGCTGCAGTACTATCTGGAGATAAGAATCTACAAGAAGTATTTAAAAGTGGTGGAGACTTCCATAGTAGTATCGCTAAAATGGTTTTTGATCTTCCGTGTAATGTGGATGACGTAAAGAAGCTATTTAAGGAAAAAAGACAGTCCGCAAAGGCTATTTCTTTCGGTATCCTGTACGGTAGTGGTCCACAAAAAGTTTCAGATACTGTATCAAAAGCAACAGGCGAATATTATGGAATTGATAGAGCAAGAGACGATATTAAGACATACTTTGATAAATTCAGTAAACTTAAAACATGGCTTAAAGACCGTAAGGACTTCATTGAGGCTAATGGTTATACTTATAGTTTCTTTGGGCGTAAGCGTCGCCTTATTAATGTCTTCAGTACGGATAAGGGCATCGCTGCCCATGAGGTACGATCAGGTATTAACGCAGAAATACAGTCCATTGCCTCTGATATAAATCTATTAGCTGCTATTGATACGGCCAATGAGATTATGACTAAGAAGCTGGATGCTAAGATCTTTGCACTAGTCCATGACTCAATCGTCGCTATCGTGAAAGACGAATATGTAGTTGAGTACCGTGAAATAGTTAAGCGTAATACACAAAAAGATCGAGGCTGTAGTATTGCAGGGTGTTCTGTTGGGGTGGACATTGAAATTGGTCAAGACTACTCCTTCGGTAAGTTTGATGAATACTACCAACTAGACAGTGGTACGCTATTAAAAAATATACATTGACTTTTATAGCTCTTTCGTGTATAATATATATTACACACGAAAGATAACGCTATGTCAAAAATATTAACAGATACTGTTTTTAATACGTATACCCCGGAATCCTGTTATTGGGCAGGTTTTTTAGCTGCCGACGGGTCCATAGATATCAATGGTACTATATCTATGGAGTTAGGTGGTAAGGACTCATACCACGTATATTCTTTTAAAGAGTACTGTGGGGCAGGCCATGAAGTATGCCATAATACTATAAGAGACTCTTATAGAATAAGATTTTGCTCTAATATACTAAAAGACTCATTATATTATAACTTTGCTATTACTGTAAATAAGACCTTTAGTCTACAGTACCCTTTACTAGAAGAGTCCTGGCAGTACGCTGCATATCATAGAGGGTTTTTTGATGGGGATGGGTGCTTAACAGAGTTTTTTACTAATAGACCTATGGCTAGTTATAGGGTATATCTAACTAGTGGGTCTTTAGAGTTTCTTGAGTCTACATTAACTCATTTAAGAGAATTAGGGGTTATTAAAGGCGGCTCAATACAAAAAAAGGCCGCTAACTGTTGGCATATCCAATTAGCTGTAAAAGACGCAGCTAGTTATCTTACTTGGATATACTCCATTGAGGGGCCTAAATTATCCAGAAAGTACGATAAATATACAGATATTATTGTCCTGGGCAATAGAAAGCATGTATAAAGGATGGAAAATTCGATAAACGTTATGCACTTGAGGGAGCTTGCTTATCCCGTATTCCGGTTAGGGACAAACAAGCCTAGTATAGATGATGGCGTTCTATACTATATGTATACTAAGGATGAAGACGAGGGTACTAGGTATGAACTAAAGATTGTAGACGACCCTAAGCTGCAGCAACCAACGCTTGCACTAAGGCGTCTACATCTTAAGAACATCGGTGTACCCCTATCGAAGATTCATCACGCAATCTTCTTCCTTGGGGACTTGATTAAACTTGCGACACCTACCATGTGGTTCATAGATTCCAATGGTAGGATGTTCAACTACAATAAAACAAATAGAGCAGACCTAAAGTTTCACAAGATTACTAAATTACTACCGATTAAATCAGGTGGCGTAATCGTTGAGGTTGAGGGTATGAATACCCGCTTTAAGGCGCTGTACGTGCCAAGCGACGAAATGAAATATGTAGGCATACTACACCTTGGCATGACATTAGTGCTATATGGCTTTTATGCTGAAAAACACGAAGATACATGGAGAAAAGTATAGTGGGCAAGGCTATAATAAGTAACAGAATATACCTAGATACTACACCAGAAATCGCACAATCAATAGCTAGAGCACTGACTTATAAGATAAAGAAACCCCCTAGACCTGGTATCTCTTTTGGGCAGTTTGAAATCATTAAAAACTATAAGATGCTACCAAAAGGGGTTATGTCTATACCCTCTGGTAGATCAGACTTAATTCCAGAAGATTATGAAGTTCTAGATAGGCGTATAATTCATGAATTGCCATTCCCAGATCCTAAACTGCAGCTCCGTCCAGCTCAGCAACCTTGGTATGATGAAGCGGATGACTCATGCTTTCTGAACGCGCTAGTGGGTTGGGGCAAGACATTTTGGGCGCTTTACTTTGCGCGTAAACTAGGTCAAAAAACACTCATCGTATGTCATAATACGATGCTAAGAGATCAATGGATAGACGAGGTTAAGAAACTATATGGTATACCTGTTGGTATTATTGGAAGCAGTGAGTGGGATATCGATCATACTATTGTTGTTGGAAATATTCAGACCCTCACAAAGAATACGGCTAAAATATCTAAAGAGTTTGGTACTGTTATTGTTGACGAGTGTCATCATGTCACTGCCACTACTTTTACTTCGTTCTTAGATGGGATGTACGCTAGGTATAAAATAGGCCTTAGCGGTACTATGGTGCGTAAAGACGGTAGGCATTGTATGTTTAAGGACTTCTTCGGCCCTAAACTGTATCAGCCTCCTCAATCGGATACTATGACGCCTTCAGTTAGAGTAGTAAAGACAGGCATTACGCTAAGTCCGGGAGACCCTTGGGTTGAGAAGATTAATAAGCTTCTTTATGACCCAGAGTACCAGATATTTATCGCTAAGACGGCGCAGTTTTATATGAGTAAGGGGCACAAAGTCCTTGTAGTAGCAGATCGAGTAGAGTTTTTACAAAATGTAGGAGAACTAATTGGCGACGAATGTGTGTGTATTACTGGCGGGACTTCCAAAGACGATCGCCCAATCCTGCGCGCGCAGCTTGAATCAGGTGAAAAGAGCTGCGTTACTGGTTCCCGCCAAATCGTTTCAGAGGGATGGTCTGTTAACATCCTTAGTTGCGTTATCTTAGCAGCACCTATTGCTAATGATACTCTGCTAGAGCAGGTTTGTGGTCGGGTTATGCGTGAACATGAAGATAAACTAGACCCTATTATCGTAGATATGCACTTTAGCGGCCATGCTGATAGGGTGCAGAATAAGCTAAGGTTAGGGTTCTATATGAGAAAAGGGTGGGAGGTTACAAATGTTTGAGGTATTTCCTGCAATTAAGTATAAGCAAGACTTAATACAAAAAATATATGGCGAAATTAAGATGATTCAAGGTAATTGTACTCATGTAGGCTTAACAGGTAAGTTCAAAGGAGACACAGGTAATTACTGTAAATCAGATGACTCATATTGGGTAGAGTTCAAGTGCCTAAACTGTGGTAAGCAGTGGATGGAGGATCAAGAAGAAGTGTCATCTAAATACTCTAAAGAAGGCATTAGTTACTTAAAGGTGTGAAAATTTTAACTTGTGTAGATATTCAGATTGTGTTATAATAGTTACTCAAAAGGCGCGGTATGACCTTATTCTTTAACCTTGAAACTCTAGAGACGCAATCATGTAACGACTCAAATAAGTTTATGGCTATGTTGGAGTATCACTTCACTAAAAGATTACCTAATAAGTGGTCTAAGTATAAACCTAGTAGAATACCCCTAGCGGGTACATCTTTTCTTCTGAACCCCTTGTCCCTATTCCAGGATAAGACTACAGACATACTATATAAGTTGCAGTATGTAAAATTAGCAGCTAGACGGGACTACTTTTTGTATAAAGAGTACAAATGTAGGTCATTACAGTTGTCATACTTTCCCGATCTAAATATGGCAGCGATCAGTTCAAATCCGTTATTACAAATAACTAAATCAGAAATATTCTTTAAATACGAGGAAAATCCAAATGGCATTAGCATTTAATAAAACCCAAGGTAAGGCAATTAAGAACTCTCACGAGTCGTACGCATATAAGGACGGTGAAAACACTGTTCGCATGATTGGGGGAATTCTCCCGCGTTATGTGTACTGGCTAAAAGGCACAAATAACAAGGATATCCCTGTTGAATGTCTGGCTTTTGACCGTGAAATGGAAAAATTCAATAACAAGGAAGTTGATCACGTTCCTGAGTTTTTCCCTGATAAGAAGTGTTCTTGGAGCTATAGTGTTAACTGTATCGCTACGGTTGACGGTGCACCTAAAGTGGTTGTACTTAATCTTAAGAAGAAGTTGTTCGAGCAAGTTTGCTCCGCAGCAGGTGATCTAGGTCTTGACCCTACAGACGTAGATGCAGGTTTTGACATTGTGTTCAAGCGTGCAAAGACTGGCCCCCTGCCTTTCAACGTCGAGTATACTCTTTCTCAACTTAAGTTGAAGAAGCGTGGCCTTAGTGATGCTGAGAAGGCTCTGTTGGTTGCAGAAGACTTCCTGCCTATTGACGCTAAGTTTATCCGTCAGACTCCTGATGAAGTTAAGGCACTCTTAGTGCGTATGACTACAGGTGCTGAAGATGCAGCCCCTGGGGTAGACGGCGAAGCAGTAAACGAACTAGGTTAATACACATGAGCCCCTAAGAATTTAACAGCTTAGGGGCTTTTTGCACTGGAGAACGAATGAAGATAGTATTCACCGCGGACTTGCATATCAAGCTAGGGCAGAAGGGTGTACCGGTTAGTTGGTCAAAGAATAGATATGAGCTACTTATTGAAGCATTAGTAGAAGAGTGTAAAGGCAAAGACCTATTGATTATAGGCGGAGACATATTTGACCATATGCCTACAATGGAAGAGCAGGAAGTATATCATATGTTGATATGTGCTCTAGAGATTCCTACTTTAGTATTCTCGGGCAATCATGAGGCACTAACTAAAACTACCACGTTCTTTACTTTTCTAAAGCAGGTTACTAATAGAATAAATCGTTTAGTAACTGTGGTAGATAACTACTACTCTACTGACGAATTTGATATTATTCCTTACAACAAGCTAAAGCACTTCGTACAAAACTACGACACTTTAGACTTTCATAATAAACTTCTGTTCACTCACGTACGCGGAGATATTCCGCCCCACGTTAAGGCAGAAATTGATCTAGACTTACTTAATCGCTGGGAGCTTGTAGTTGCTGGCGACTTACACTCGTATGAAAACTCTCAAAGAAATATTGTATACCCGGGGTCGCCTGTTACTACGAGTTTTCACCGGTCTAGTGTGGATACTGGTATTATTATTGTTGATACGGGACTTCTAACCCACACTTGGGTTAAGCTAAAATTACCTCAGTTAATCAGAAAAACCATCCAAGCAGGCGAAGAAATGCCTACTACAGATTACGACCATACGATCTATGAGGTTGAGGGCGATATGGCCATGTTAGGCTCAATGCTAGACTCAGAACTTATAGATAAGAAGGTTGTCAAGCGTGAGACTGATACCGCATTAATGCTAGACCCTACTATGACCTTGCAAGAGGAAGTTAAGGAGTATTTACTCTATATCTTGCAATTAGACGAGAATACTGTAGAGGCAGTACTACAAGTACTAAACGATAATATGGACAAAATCAATGATTAAATTCAAAGAAATGCGTTGGTCTAATGCCTTTTCATATGGCAAAAATAATAAGATCAGCCTCGATGCCTCCTCTTTAGTACAGTTAGTAGGTAAGAATGGCAAAGGTAAGAGTTCAATAGCGTTAATACTAGAAGAAGTACTATATAACCAGAACTCCAAGAAGATTAAAAAAGCTGATATCCTAAACAGATATACTAAAGATAAAACCTATACAATTGAGCTTGATTTTGAAAAAGATACTACAAAATATACTATTACCACCGTTAGGTCTGCTACTAGTGGCACTGTGGTACTTATTCGAGATAATATTGATGTTAGTAGCCATACTGCTACTGGCACCTATAAGGCTATTGAGCAAATTATTGGCTATGATTTTAAAACTTTTTCTCAGATTGTGTATCAAAGTTCTGTCTCTGCGTTGGAGTTCTTAACTGCGACAGATACAGCTAGAAAGAAGTTTTTAATTGAGCTGCTTAACCTTTCAAAGTATACGACTGCTGCCGACGTATTCAAAGCTTTAGCAGTTACCGTAGGTAAGCAAGTAGACGCAGTTGAGGTTAAAATACGTACTACCCAAGGATGGGTATCTAAGTATGAAAAAGAAGATTTAACCCTAAAGTGTATCGAAGAAGAGCTGAGTGCTCCTACTAGTATACTAGCACAGGTTATTCTGCTTAATAATGAGCTTAGTAACATAGTTAGTACTAACAAGAAAATTACGCAAAATAATACGTACATTCAGATTTTCAATGCGATAGAACTTGACTCCGCAGTTATAACGTCAGATGCAGATACTTTAGTGGCTAGAAAGATCGAACTCGCACAGAAGCAGAAGACACTCAAAGATGGCATATCTTTAGCAGCTAAACATCGTGGACCTACTATTAAGTGCCCTACCTGTTCACAGGATATGGATAATAGTACCATGTTTAATATGGCTATAGAGTTTAATAACGTGCGCCATCCTCTAGAGCGAGAAATTACAGCGCTAGAAACCTCTATAAAGGATACAGAAGCCTTAGTAGTTAAGATTACTGCGCACGATAAAAAAGTACAAGAATGGGAAAAATATCATGCTCTCATTGATCAAGATATACCTACAGAACTGCTGGATAAGAATATACTGGCTTCCGAAATTAACATACTACAGGCTAGTGCGGATGCTATTAATACTAGTATCGCAAGTACAAAACGCGCTAATAAAGTTGCGGCAGACCACAACTCCAAAGTAGTAGTTATTAGTGGCCAAATGGTAGATATGAAGAAAGAACTTAAGTCTTTGTCCGAAGAATTAAGTCTACTAGTAGATGAACTATCCAAGATTCAGATTCTAGTTAAGTCTTTCAGCACTACCGGCTTAGTAGCTTACAAAATTGAAGGCCTAGTCAAGGACTTAGAAGAACTAACTAATAAGTATCTAACAATTATTGCAGATGGTAGATTTCAGTTATCCTTTAAGATTGCCGCAGCGGATAAGCTTAACGTAGTTATTACCGATAATGGCAGAGACATTGATATGCTTGCACTTAGTTCTGGTGAACGTGCCCGGGTAAACGTATCTACACTACTTGCTATCCGTAAGCTAATGCAGACACTTAGTAACTCAAGAACTAATCTACTAATACTAGATGAAACTATTGAGAACTTAGATGCAGACGGAAAAGAAAAATTAATCGAGATTCTATTAGAAGAAGAAAGCCTTAATACCTTCCTTATTTCGCACGGCTTCTCACATCCTTTATTAGAGAAAATATCTGTAATAAAAGAGAATAACATATCGAGGATTGAATAATGGCAGTAGACCCTAGAGCTAAAGGAGCCAGAGCAGAGACTCTAATTAGAGATCAACTACGCGCTCTAACAGGATTAAATTGGGAGCGTGTCCCTTCCTCTGGGGCGTTAGACCCTAAGCATGGGCTAAAGGGCGACCTTTATGTGCCTAATGAGAAGAATCTTTACTGTGTAGAAGTAAAACACTATATAGATGACCACCTTACTAGTAAAATGCTAACAGATAAGAACCCTCAGTTTATTGAGTGGTGGGAACAAGCAGTTAGGCAAGGTAACCAAATAGATAAGATTCCGCTACTTTTATTCAAGTTTGATCGTAGTAAGATATTTGCTGCTTTTCAAGATATGCCATCAGCAGACTACAGATACCTTTTCTTCAACGGTTTAGGGTACGAAGTTTATATTAGTCTGCTAGAGGACTTCATCAAATATGAGCAACCGGAATTTATTACTTGACATACAAGTTTAAATTTGATATAATTACACATGAAAACATTTAATCAACTAACCACACCTGAGCCAAACAGTCTTGCGATTGTAGACTCCCTTAATCTGGCCTTTAGGTATAAGCACGCTAAAGTAGTAGACTTTGCTGTAGACTACATGAAAACAGTACAAAGTCTACAAAGGTCATATAAGTGTAACAAACTTATTATTGCAGGAGATATGGGCTCCTCAACGTATCGTAAAAACCTTTCCCCGATTTACAAACAAAACCGTAAAGACAAATATGAAAATCAGACAGAGGAAGAGGCAGCTGAATTTGAGGCGTTCTTTGCAGAGGTCCAGGACATTCTTGCCGCTTACGATGACGCAGGAACTTATCCAGTGGCTAGATTCCCTGGGGTTGAAGCCGACGATATCGCAGCGTACATCGTCGCTAAACGAAAACGTTTCCAACTCTCCCAAATCTGGTTAATATCGTCAGACCGGGATTGGTCACTTTTAGTGGATGAGGGCGTAAGCCAGTTCTCGTATGTTACGCGTAAAGAATTTACTGTAGATAATTGGAGTGAGCATTATGAATTTACTAGGGATGAGTATATTTCTATTAAGTGTCTTATGGGTGATAGTGGGGATAATGTGCTGGGAGTCCCAGGCATCGGCCCCAAAAGGGCTCTACAGCTGGTTCAAGAGTACGGTTCGACCTACGATATTATTGCTGCCCTTCCTATTACTAGTAAGTACAAGTATATATCTGCTCTTAACACGTTCGGGGGTGATAATCTGATGCTAAACTATAGGCTAATGGACTTAATCACATACTGTGAAGAAGCTATTGGCGAAGAAAACTGTAAAAAACTTGATAAAATGATGGAAGAATACCTATGCTAAAACCAGATATTAAACAAATGCTAGAGATAGCTAAAGATATGGGACTAAGTACCCTAGAGGATGCGTTCACTGAGTATATGCGTCATTACGATTTGTTCTTCCTATTATCTGACTATCAGAATCAGCTTCAGAAGTTTACTACAGATATCGCTAATCTTAATTGGCTAGAAGGTGAGAGTATGTACCTTAAAGATATGACCATTGAAGAGTGCCTAGCGTTACTTGAAAAAGTTCAGAACGATGATAAGGCCTAGAAATATGCTGGAGAAGATACAGTTTAACAAAAGACTGTGTGAGTTCTATGGAGTGGATCAACAAGTAGATGCTCTGCAAGAAGCAATATACGTAATGGTAGAGCATTTGGAAAAATTACAGTTAAGGGTAGATGAGTATGATAGAAGTGCCAGAGTATTTAAAAATTCAGATTCAGATCAAGTTAGACGACCCTAGAGCCGCACCCCTTCGGGCGCACCCTTCTGATGCAGGAGCAGATTTATTCTCCATGTTAGAAGTGGCTATCTATCCTGGCGAACAAAAAACTATTGATACAGGAGTAGCGATTAAAATTCCGTTAGGCTTCGTTGGCCTTATTTATAACAGGAGTTCTCAAGGGAAACTCAGGATTCAAATAGCTAACGGTACTGGAATTATTGATTCGGATTATCGCGGAAATATAAAAGTGATGTTGATAAATAATGGGGAAGACCCATACTTTATTTCGCCTCTAGCGACTAGAATTGCTCAGTTAGTTATTGCCCCTATTACTTTGGCAGTATTTGCCCCATATAGGGGAATAGACTGGAATGACACTCTTCGCGGTACTGGAGGATTCGGGAGTACCGGAGTATGAGCGAATATGAGGGGGCGTATACTAACACCTTAGGTGTATGCACAGGTACAATACCTTTAGATACCTGGGTCCATACACCCCCTATTAGCTATAAACTATATGTGCCACCAAAACCTGTAGGATATTGGATAATTGACCCGCATAGTACTTATAGTTTTAATACCTTTGCAATGTACTCAAAACCAACAGACGATCAAATTAAAAATACAGAAACTCTTTTAGGATGGGGTTGGAAAGATTATGACAGAAGTTGAGCAGAAAATTTACGACGCTCTTAGCGAGACTAAGAGACTAATGGCTACCTTAGTAGATAATGTAGAAGATAATAAAGAAATTAGGTTCTGCATTACCACATTAGAAATGCAACTAATGAAACTTGTAGGTCGCAGAGTAATTAAGGATACAAGAAAGAATGCTTGATACAATTTATGAAGAATTTATCGCTAAATCGCGATACGCGAGATATTTAGAAGATGAAGATAGACGAGAAAACTGGATTGAGACAGTTGATAGATATTTTGCTTTCATGGAAAATCATCTTATAGATAAGCACGATTATATAATACCATTAGATGTACTAGAAGAGTTGAAGAAAGCTGTACAAACTAAAGAAGTATTACCCAGTATGCGCGCTATAATGACTGCTGGTGATGCCTTGGAACGAGATAATACTGCCGGGTATAATTGTGCATATCTACCTATTGATGATCCTAAGTCTTTTGATGAGGCAATGTTTATTCTTCTATGTGGAACAGGTGTAGGATTTTCTGTAGAAAGACAGTATATTAAATGCTTGCCTGAAGTACCTGATAGAATATATAATTCAGAATCCTTTATCGTAGTTCATGACTCTAAAGAGGGGTGGGCTAAGTCTTTAAGACAACTTATAGCTATGCTATATAGTGGGGAAGCCGTTAAGTGGGATGTATCTAGCGTTAGGCCTGCAGGTGCACCGCTGAAAACATTTGGTGGTAGGGCTTCAGGGCCTGCTCCTTTGGAAGACCTATTTAGATTTGTTACTAAAATATTTAAAGGTGCACAAGGGCGACGTCTAACTAGTCTAGAGTGTCATGATATAATGTGCAAAATTGGGGAAGTAGTTGTTGTAGGTGGGGTTAGACGAAGTGCTATGATTAGTCTATCTAATCTTAGTGATGATCGTATGCGCCATGCTAAATCAGGTGCTTGGTGGGAGACTAACGGGCAACGAGCCTTAGCTAATAATAGTGCTTGCTACACTGAGAAACCTGATGTAGGTATTTTTATGCAGGAATGGCTATCCTTGTATGAATCAAAGAGCGGAGAAAGGGGTATCTTTAATCGAGAAGCGGCTCAAAATATAGTTCGTAAGAATGGTAGACGTAAGGATACGTATGAATTCGGAACTAATCCCTGTTCTGAAATTATACTAAGGCCATATCAGTTCTGTAATCTATCCACTGTAATTGTTAGGTCAGAAGATACAGAAGAATCTTTAGTGCGTAAAGCCAAGTTAGCCACCATACTAGGAACCTTTCAGTCCACTCTAACTGAGTTCCCTTATTTGCGTAAAGTCTGGAAAGATAATACTGAAGAAGAGAGATTATTAGGGGTTAGTATGAGTGGTTCTTTAGATTGTAGCTTACTAAATAATCCCGACGATCCTAGTTTACCTATACTATTACAGGCTATACGTAATGCTGTTATTGATCAGAATAAAATACTCTCAGAACAGATAGGCATACCACAATCGGTAGCAGTTACCGCAATTAAACCAGAGGGTACTACTTCACAGCTAACAGATAGTGCTAGTGGGTTACATGCTAGACATAGTAAGTTTTATTATAGACGTATTAGGGGCGACATTAAAGACCCATTAACTCAATTTATGGTTAATGTAGGGGTTCCTTGTGAGCCTTGTGTAATGAAACCAGATACAACGGTAGTATTTACTTTTCCTAAGAGGGCCCCCGAAGGGTCGCTTACTAGAGAGGATTTAAGTGCTATTCAGCATTTAAAACTGTGGTTAATGTATCAAAGAAACTATTGTGAACATAAACCCTCTATTACAGTATCTGTACTAGAAAAAGAGTGGCCTACTGTAGGTGCGTTTGTTTGGGAACATTTTGATGAAATGTCTGGGGTAAGCTTCTTACCAAATGACGGCGGTACCTATAGACAGGCTCCTTATGAGGACTGTACTGAAGAACAGTACTACACAATGCTCAAAACTATCCCTACTAGTATAGACTGGGATAGCTTAGTGGAGTATACAGATAATGTTAAGGGCACACAAACCTTAGCCTGTAGCGCGGATGGGTGCGAAATAATGTAGGTTATTCAGTGGTAAGATAAAAACACATAGAGGCTGGAAATTAAGTACAGCTATTTAATATTTTAAGAAAGAAAACATGGAACAGAGATTTAATTTTAAGTTTACCCAAGCAGAGGTAAACGTTATTCTAGCTGCATTAGCTGAGCGTCCTTTTAAAGATGTTCAAGCATTGATTAACCAGATTATTGAGGGATTCAATGCACAGGTTACTCCAGCCCCTGCAGACTCCCTAGTTACAGACGTAAAAGCTAAGTAATAAAAAAGCCCGCTATAGTGATATAGCGGGCTTTTAGTCATTTAAACGTATTTTTATTAGACGCAGTAACGTACTTTTCAAATTCATCGGCTAGGGAACTTATGGCGACCTTACCTGAGTTAGTTTTAAAGAAATCGGATAACTTATGTAGATTGTTAGACAGAGTAAGCTGTTGTGACATAGTCATCGCCTGACCCAAAGCTAGATAAGTTTCAAATTTCTGCAGGGAGGCTAGTACCATTGCCGGATTGGCTTTAATCGCAGCTACGATTGCATCTGGTGTAACAATTCTAAGTAATTCTGATAACATTTTATTCCTTATATTAGACTATGTCTACAGAGATACGCGCGCGTATCCCTATATTGTTCTGCTATCCATTCAACTAGTTTATTAGCCTGAATAGCATCTTTCTTTACTGTGCCCTCAGGGGGTATAGTCATTTCCGGACTTAGGTACTCCGGGAGTTTAATAGGTTCCATTGTAATACTCCTAACGTATTCTTCGTGCTCTAATAATCTCTTGAGCCTTGCGAATTTCATCAGCTTTCCACTTTTGAAGGTCTAGTTGATCGTGAAGTTCTTTGGAGATCCTTGCTGCCTCTTGGTCCGCTTGTACTTGTAGTGCCTGCGCTGCCTTGAGGTCCTGCTGAACCTGAAGAATCTGTAGATTCTTTAGTTCCTGAAGAGTATTCATGACCTGTTGGTCTATAGTCTCCTTCATCACCAGCTCCTCCGGCTTCACCATCGTCGTCGTCATGACAGCAGTCTCCTTTGGGACCCAATGGTCCAGTAGGTCCTGGAGGTCCAGTATTTCCTGGGGGTCCAATAGGTCCACTAAGCCCTTGAGGTCCAGAGGGACCGGCTGGACCGGCTGGACCGGCTGGACCGGCTGGACCTTGGCTACAACATCCTGAATCTGCGTATTCAATGACGTCATAATCTACAATCAGGCTACCCGGGTATTCGCGGCAGACTGGTTGCCCGATGCTACCTGAGTGCCACTGTTGAAAACAACTGAACTTTGTTTTACAGTTTGTAAATCAGCTGTCAATGCAGATAGTTGGTTTAGAATACTGTATTGCAGTTGTTGTTGTTGCTGTGCTTGTTGTTGCTGAGCATTGGCCACGGCGTTGTTATTGTTGCTAATAGTAATACCGGCACCCATTTCGTGCATTCTACGATCTCCACGTAGTTCAATAATCTCAGCTTGAGCAACCACTAGGCGACGATTTAGTTCAGCATCATTTTGAGCAACAATTAGTGCGCGTGTTGCTTGACCATCTGCACTAACTGCATTAGCTAGGTCGAACGCATTCTGAGCATTAGCAGTTGCTAGATCTTTAAATGCTAAAGCACTTGCTGTACCTGTAGCTTCGATAGCTGATTGTGTTCTAGCATCTCCTAGAGCTAACTGTACCCCTAGATCGCCGGTTACCTTAGCTATTTGAACTTGGGTTGCTGAAGCAGTTAAGGCTGCCTGTACACCTAACTCACCTGCTTGTTTAGTTAATGAAACACCTAGTGCAGCATTACCTTCTGCAATTGTCTTTATAATATCTGCCTGTGCTAGTGCATCGAAACGTGCATTAGTTAGGGCTTCTGAAGAAGCAACTGCTTGATTAATTTGTACAATAGGATCGGTAGTGTTATTACGATTACCGAAAAGACCACCCCCGTTGCCGCCTAATAAGGCTCCGCCCAATACACCTCCCAGCAATCCGGCTCCCAAGCCACCACCAATTGCCCCACCCATACCCGCACCGCCCGCTGGGGCTGTGAATAAATTTACTGGATTTTCTACTAACATACTATTCTCCTTAGAACTTTCTAATTCGGTGCTAATTGCACCACTTGCGGCAGGGACCATAATTGTACTCTGATCTCCGCCAAACTCAAGGTAAATCGGCGTTGGTTCGCTCGAAGTACCTTTTAACTTAAAATAAACAACATCGCCTGCTTTTACATGAACATGATGCACTGCAGCAGTAACATCATTAACATATGGAAAAACATGAACACTATCAGGTTTTGTTACCGATATAATGCCATCGGTTGGCATAACAACTTTGTTGGTAGTGTTTTCTGTACCTTCAACTATTGACCACATTATCTCCCTTTCCATAAACATACAGAGTGACTCGAAATGGTCACGTTATAAAAACACTTAAATATAAAACTTAAAAGAGGAATGAAAAAGAGTATCTTTTATAAGGCTTTATAATTTAAATATTAATTACTGTAACAATAATTATAATACTTCTGTTAAAAAAGATCAAGCACAGTTTTCTTGGTCCTCAAAACTATGGACGTAAAAAAGCCCCCAAACATCACTGTTTGGGGGCTTTTTCTTTAATTGCGGTAGGCCATAATAATCTGTTTACACATCTTACTACGCACAATATCCTGGTCTATGAACTCAATTACCTCAATTCCGGGGATTCCGTGTAACCGTCCAATAGCGTCTTCGAGTCCACTATATTCAATATCAGCTTGTTCAGTATCGCCACTAATAATCATCTTACAATTCTTACCAATGCGGCTAAGGAGCATTTTCATTTCTTCTTTTGAGCAGTTCTGTGCCTCATCTAGCAGTACTATGCAGTCTTCAAAAGTGGTTCCCCGTAAGAATCCAAGTGGGGTTGGTTCAATGTCTTTGTTTCTGAGGGCATGTTCATAAAATCCTTTACCCAAAGCTCGACTAAATATGGCATCAAAAGGTAGTAAATAGGGGGCATATTTTTCCTCTAAGGTTCCTGGTAGAAATCCAAGCCCGCGGCCTGTTTCAACATTTGGTCTAGTTAGAATGATCTTACTCACTCTGCGATGGAATAGTTCACTAGCTGCGTAGTAAGCCGCAATGAACGTTTTACCTGTTCCTGCACTTCCTACTCCAAAGACAATATCACAATGCCTAATAGCATCTAGATACTCTCCTTGAATGTAATTAAGCGGCTCTACTTCTTTAAAGTTGTAGTTAGGTTGGTACCCCTTAGATTCTTGCCTACTATTAGACCTATCTTCCTGGGTATGTTCTCTGACAACTTTTTTAGCAGGGAAACTGCGACTAGCTTTACCAGAACTTCTTGCCATATTTATCCTTATTGAAAAAATTGCTTATACTTTGGTGCTCTAGTAATTAGAACATCTTTTACATGGTGCCGGTTTATATCACAGGCACTTCTCTGTCCGTATAAGGCTGCTTTGCTTTTTAAACAAAGCTTTTCTACATTATCAAACCACGCTGCAGGAGTACAGCCAGTGGTTATCTTACAAGCTCTACGCTCGTTATCCAAGCCCCCAATGCCGCCATTATAAGCTGCATCAGCAAAGGCTAAGGAATTCTCTACATCAGTATATCTTAGGTAATACTGATAGTTATCTTTCATTTTTAGTACGACCGCTCTAATTTGCAAGTCAGGCCTAGTGTACACGTTTCCCCAATTAAGTTCCCGCAACACTGAATGTTTATCCCGTATCTCTGCAAGCGCGTCGAAACGCACCTGTCCGGCCTGATTATAGGCTCTTGTAATTTGTCCGAGTCCGGCTCCTTCTTCACTAGCCGATTTAAGTCTTGAAGATGGGTTCCAACATCTTGGATGTGTAAGAGAGATACATGATTCATGCTCGATCAATGCCCCAAGGTAAAAGGGTGAGGATGAGCACTCCAGTAAGTCTGCTGCTCACTCCGTAGTACTGGTAGATATGTATGTGCTTGTGTTGGTATATACGATGTTACGGGGTCCGCCTTCACTTGGTTGCCGAATAGTCCTAATAGTGCAAAGAGTACCGCACACATAGAGGCAAAAATAATAGCTGCGCCAACCGCAGTTTCTTTAGCCTTGTTATACATTTCTAGCATATCTGCATAGTCGAATAGGGCTTTTCTTGCAAGGTGCGAGAACCACACAGCAATGACGGGTGTGGCAAGTTGTGCGGCTAGGGTTGCTGTAAGTGCTCCACCATTAGGATCACTCCAGTACATAAATAGCATTACTAATAAGGTACCGCCAACTAGAATAAGGTTTCTACTTCTTAGGTGCTTCATCTTTTGGAATCTCCGCTAGTTGACGTAAGTAACGTGCTTTAATAGCTGTATCAATAGGGTCTAGCTTCTTAGCCTGTGCTTGTTTAACTTCAATCTCGAATACCTTATCCTCGATTAAAGATATACGAAGATTATTAGTAGTCTTTTCTACCAGTTGCTGAGTTTGAGCATTTTCTTTCTTTACGTCTTCTGCATGGGCATACCTAGCATCAAATGTAAATAGTGCAGTTACTAATGCAATCATAGTTAGAATAAGACTTCCGTATTTCTTAATCCATTCCATTTTCTATCTCCATAACACAGGGTTCCCAGTCATCACAGGTTCTTAATGCTGCGCAGGTAATACCCCAACGTAAACAAATAGCAGCTGGCATGCCTGCAATATCTGCCCACTTAGGCGTAACGGGCAACTCTGACGCTTTTAGCGTCGCACCTGTCCCAGTTCGCATACACTCCTGGTTATCTGGAGTATCCTCATACTCTTCACAATTCATACATAAACGGGCTCTGGCTGTACCTTCTAGTACATTCCATTTAGCCATCTTATCGCCCCAGAATATCGTATTAGGCTGTCTGGGGTCTGGAGGCCCCAAGTTGGCCATCTTGATGCACATTAGGTGGTTAGCTAGATTAACCTCTTTATACATACTAGCAACAGGACAATTATCCATTATTTTATATTCCCTAATTGTTTAATAAGCTTTATGCTTATGGACTGTTGTTTAGCACATACACCGTATGCAGTAGACAGGTCGCCATATGCTAAAATAGCGTCTTCGAATGTAGCGACAACAATATCTTCTTTTAACATAGCGCACTGAAGAAAGGCAGCACTATCAATATTCACTACTGCCGCTGGTGGGATCACTGGCGGATCTACTTTTTTTGTAGAAGCACAGCCGAGTAGAAATACTGAAAGAATTACGGCAAGGATAGTTTTCACTTTTGATTATCCTTCATACTCTGGTTTACTCTCTTATTAACGGAGTTAAAGGTTTCTGAAAAAGTTAGAGTTGGGGTACACCCACCATCTTTTATGATAGTTAAGGTCTTACCTTTTACACCATATAAAATTCCTTTAATATCTTTAGCGAGTGCTTCGTTGGCAATCCTAGACTCAGTGACTAAAGTATTGGAGTTAGCTTCGATAGCGGTAATCTTAGTATTAGTTTTGATGGTTTCATCGTTAATCATCTTAACGTATTTAACTTCAGCTTTCTCATACCCATCATAGTGCCCACGTTCATAGACCGCGAATAGGCCCCCTAGTACTAATAGTACTAGGGCAATCTGTTTCCAAAATAATTGAAGAAGTAGCATTTAATTAAAGTCCTCCAAAGTTAGTTGCAAGGAAAATATTTTCGCCAGCGTCATTGGGAGAAGATATGGCTAAGTCGCCGCTCATCCCCTTCGTATTTGGTGGTCATAGTGAACCCAGTCTGACTTCTTGGTGTGGCCTTGTTGCTTACTCGTCAACGAACATATCGGACAGAGCGAAGAGAAGTTGTGGCTCGATGCTGACATCGCCCATTTCAGACAACTTGATCTTCGGCAAACTCACTTCGACTTCTTCTTCAACCAAGGCAGAAAACTGCTTGTTGAACTCAGCCATGTTTTCACTGGAAACAGTGAATTGCTGACCTGATTCGTCGGGTGTGCCGAATTGCTCAAAGATACCCATGCGAGACTTTTCGTAAGTCTCCATGATCGGCTTGATGGCTAGAAGGGCGGTGCTTACGCGAAACGCCACCTTTACCGGAAGCTTCATTGCCGCCAGGGATTGAAGCGAAGGGGAAACTGACTGAACAAGAATAGATAATTTCATTGGTATTTGTTGGTTGGTTGAGTGATTACAGCGGGTACGAGGACGTCACTGTGATGCCAGTCGCTTTTGCCATTTGCGGAGGTTGACCTTCGACGTAGGGCAGGGGCGGAGCGTAGCTGATGTTGGTGTTGACAGCAATACCTGCGGCAGTTGCGGCAGTGGTTGCGTCATTGAATGCTTTTGCGGCGGCTTGCACGGCGGCAGCGAGAATAGCGAGAGCTTCGACAGTTTGAGACATGAAATTTCCTTACGAGAATGAGTAGAACTCTGTTTGTGCTGGCCAGGGTTCGATGCCAGAGACTAGTATTATAGTCAGTTATGACTTAGTGTTACAGGCCGAGTTTAAACTAATCTCCAAGAAGAGTTGACAAAACGCAATTGAACGGTGCAGTTGCCGGTGTTGATAGTCATATCCTCGGACAAGCCCATGATCGTCTGGGCGTTACGGGCGATGACGTTGGTCGCCAAGCTGTTCGTGACCGTCACCCAAACCATGTCACCCGAGGCGGGACTGGCAGGGAGGGTTCCGGTGGTTGCAGCGGCATTGGTGAAGATATAGTGGTTGTTCGCGGTCATTGCTTGAGTAGTAGCACTAACTACCACAATAGCGGGGGAACCTACTACTACATCACCCGAACCAAGAATCGAAGCTCCGTTGATAGTCTTGATGTTGGTGCCAGAGACCAGAGAGGCGTGTGCCCCGACCTCTGTATAAGTGTAGCTGGGTTTGGCCGCAGCCTTGGCCCATGAATACACATCAGATGCGGGAGCAGAGCCAGCGGTAGTGGCGTAGCTGACAGACTGACTTCCGATGTTGCCGGAATCAATTATGTTTAACCAAGCAGTCCACGCTGCGCTACTTAGACCCCGAACAGCAAGCCTTCCTGTTCGATAATCCTGCTGAATCTGCGCTCCCCAAGTCGTCGGAGCAGCAGGGTATGACTGCTGATACAGTGCCCCATCGCTGTAGGGATTTCCCGTCCCGCCGCTGAAGTAATTTATCCCGGACGCCCCTTTGGTGTCGGTATTTACTGTCGCAGATAGAGCATAAAGTCCAGATACCGTGGCCGCGTTACCAGAGATATTCGTCTGATCCCCGGTGTTTGTTCCGCTACTGGCTCCAGAATGAGTCCCAGAACCAGTAGGGTAGGAGCCAGCAACTTGTGCCCCAACTTCGGCATAGGTATAAGTCGGTTTGGTTGCCGCTTTAGCCCATGCGTACACATCAGACGCAGGAAGAGTGGTCGGAAGCGTCTGGTCGCCCGTGTTCGTACCGGAACTTGAT
>SESF01030285.1_pt1 | contig 48998 bp, 58 predicted proteins | sample 3171521 | NCBI WGS metagenome assembly SESF01 (sample SAMN10866945, study PRJNA518727) | freshwater metagenome | biome: subpolar coniferous forest; feature: holomictic lake; material: water; isolation source: holomictic Lake 227, 6 m and 8 m depth | place: Canada: near Kenora, Ontario | collected...
GAAGTGGTATCATTTTCAAAGGCGAAGGTTGGACGCCTAAACACTTTAAATAAAGGGAGAAGAATGAGAACTATAGCTGTTATACCTGCCAGAGGTGGCAGTAAAGGAGTACCTAAAAAGAACATTAAAGAACTAGCTGGCTACCCTCTAATTTGCTATTCTATTAATACTGCTATGCAGATATTTGGAAGAGTCTATGTTAGCACAGATTGTTCAGAGATTGCGAAAGTAGCTAGAGCATATGGGGCAAAAATTATCAATAGACCTAGTGAATTAGCTTCAGATACTGCTACTGACTTTGATTGGCTCAGTCATGCTTTTAGAGAAGTTGAATGTGAAAACATTGCAATTTTCAGACCTACTACTCCCCTCAGATGTGCTAGTACAGTTGTAGAAGGAATAGCTAGATTTGAAAAGATGGAATGCACTAGTATGCGGTCTGCTCACGAAGCACCTGAATCACCTCTCAAATGGTTCTCTTTGTTTGGAGAGCATTGGTTGATGAATATGAATGCTGATAAACCTAGACAGTCTCTTCCTACTCTCTTTATTCCTAATGGCTATCTAGATATTACAAAGAGGAAGACTATAGAGAAGGGAAGTGCATTTGGGAATGACATTCTAAGTTTTAAAACAGAACCTGTAGTAGAGGTAGATACACAAGAAGAATTCGATTATCTTGAATATATCATAAGGAGGAATCATGAAGAAAGAATTGGCTTGGCTGTTATGCCCAATCTTAGCAATAGCTAACCAGCTATCTGGTACATGGGGAAGTCCATGGGGATGGGCTAGTATATTAGCTATAGCAGTGTTTTTACAGCTATATGGGAAACTACGTACTTGGCAGGGATATACGACTCTGGCGTTGTTCTGGGTCTTGCAGACACTACCCATTACGCTTGGGGGAGACTCTGTGGTTGCGTCCTGGTACAGCCTTTTGTGGGTTTGGCTACTGGGGTACATTCAGGGGTTATGGTTCGCCATATGCAATCGTAGAACGTTTTTATATGCTCTATTCCCGATGGTACTCTATGGGGTCTGGATTACTCTTAGTAATGTATCAGCAACAGCGAACCTCTTCCCTTGGAAGTTTTGTGAGGGCATCATGGGTTTCGCTTTGGGTATTCCATTTGCGTTAGCTATTGGTGATGAAAAATGAAACTTTTAAAACAAATTCTTTACGCTCTATTAATGGTTATCGGGTGTTTTATTACAGGATTCTTTATGTATTTTGCCGCTAAATACGATGGTCATTAAATAAACTTATAAGGATACGAATTAGTTTTCTTAGCATTACATATACGGTGTGCTATTTGTAGATTATTTAAATGATGAGTTCCACCTTTAGAAATAGGCTTTTTATGGTCTATACTAGAGTTAGTTATAACGGACTCTTTTTTACATAATTCACAAGTCAGTACACCGTATTTTTTTATGTTCTTATCATAAACTTTCTTAATCTTCAACATTGAAAGATTACCAGCTAAAGTACGTCTTTTTTGAGCATAGAAACAATATATGGGTTTCAATCTCTCCCAATTCTCTTTTCTCCAAAGACCGTGTTTTTCTTTGTTATTATTATACCACTTCTTTTTACATTGAAGATACTTTTCCTTATTACCTTCTCTCCATTTTTTAGCTCTAGATACATATTCCTGAACATGTGTAGTATAATATTGTTTCATGAGAGCTTTAGCTTTCTCTTTATTTCTATGATAATACAACCTCATATATTCATTATATTTAGCTTTATCCATATTTCCTCAGATAAAATTTTTGCACATTGGGTCGGTATCTTTAATGAAGAGTTCCTGACATTGACGACAGTAAACATTAAACGTACAGCGGGTGGTGCAATTAGCTTTCCCCGTCTCAAACACTAGCTTATAATGCTCAGGACTGCCCCAGAACTTGAGGATGTTCTCAGGTGAGGGGTAATGACTACTCAGCTTGTAATCGTCTGTAAAACGCTGGTCTGGGCACAAATACGTGTTACCATCAGCACACAATTGAATGCAACAAGGAGAAGCATAGCATTGGTCAAAGTTCTTGAGAGGCTTAAAGTTCTCGTCGAACTTATGAACAATCGTATACACCCTAAAGTTCTCATCCTCTAGTTCCCTGCACTTCTCAAACTGCTCCAATACCTTCTCAATCTCATATCCACCAATCTTATCCTTCAGTTCCCCCATCCCTTGATGACTCCAGTCAGCAGGACGTGCATGGAAGTCCTTTGCTCCCAACTCTTTAGCTAACTGACAAGCTTGATAGATTTCGTGCTGATTGTAAGAGAAGATTAGAAACTTGAACGACACATCGCACTTAGACCTGGTATATTTACAATAGTCTGCAAGCTTTTTTAGATTAGTTACTGTACGAACGAACTGGTCTGATTTACGACCAACTTTATAGGTTTCCCTAGTTGCCGCATCTACAGAGATACCAATCCAACGACAAGTCTCAGCCATGGCCTTGATAAGAGGCTCATTGAAGTTAGTGCCATTAGTAGCCATTGAGGCTTCCATACCAGCTTCCTTACATGCATAAAGAGCATCTTTTAAGCCCGTATGTAGGGTTGGTTCACCACCGCCACCATAGCAAACTGCTTTAACCCCCCACTTCCCTAGAAACTTTGTTAGATTAATTAAATGCTCGTCTGGCATTCTACGAAGGTCTTTAGCAATAATCGTGTTATCCTCAAGTAAATACCTATGTGCATTACAATGGTCACACATGAGATTACACGAATGAATAGGGTCTAATGACGCTTCTACAGGCGGTAGCGGGGCAGGTCGCTTACCATCCTTCCAGTCTCTAATTGATTGATACCATGGGGCATAGAGTAGTCCCTTAAAAGAGTTGAAAGAATTTAGTTCATTTTTTTTTGACCATTCACGCATATTTTTTCTCCATTTTCTGTTGATAAAAAGATTTCCAAGTTGCTCTATTGTAATTGGCACGGATATTACAAGATAAATCTAATGTTATTAAGTTTTCATGATTACAGTTTTCTTTAATATAATCTATATGATGTATGTGTAATTTTTGTCCGTGAACTATCAAATGTTCTTCTTCGGTCATGCCGCAGTTTTGACATGTATAATTATCTCGTTTTCTTATAGTTTCTTTTAATTCATCAGTAAAATCCATAGTATATGGTAAATAACTTCTACCATCTATATAATTCCAATGATTCTCCCCTAATTTCTTAGCTCGTTGTTTTTGTCGTGTTGCCGAAGACCTTTTTACACCTAAATTAGCTTTTATAGAGGCTTCTTTCATACGTTCTGCAACTTGTTCTCCAAAAACTTCTTTTCGTGTCCACCCGTCTTTAAAGCAAGGAGATAGATGATGAGGAGGTTTAATTCCTTTTCTTTTTAAAGTCTCTGAAATTTTTCTTTTTGTTTCTTCAGAATGTTTCACTTCTTAGACCACTCTTTCATTATTTCGCTCCTTTATTTAGATAGTTAATATGTTCTGCCAATCTCTTCTGCAAGTCAGGTACTTCTTCTCCCAAGATGCGGTCAGTATTAAACTTAGGTATCATTTTTAATCTATTAAATATACTTCCAATTCGTAGACTTGTTGCATCCTCTTTACATTGATGTGTATGATAACTGATATGATTTAGAAAGTTGTCTTGATGAAAGGCTATAATGCTACCACTTGGATTCATGATTTGATAGCAGATATAGTCTACTCCCCAGTTAGGGGGAGCAGGGTGCAACCACCATCCAAAGAAGGCTCTACACTCTCTAGTGAACATGGGGAAGCAAGGGAACTTAGGCATATCGTGTCTAGGAACAGGTGTATTGTCTTTAATGCTAAGGCATAGCACATTGTCCATTCTATTACGTTTAGCCGCTTGATAACCTTCCCAAATGACTTCATCCCAGTTATACTTTACAATCTCAAGGTCATCAGCAAAAATCCAGACTAATTCACCTACAGATTGGTCAGCCGCCCAGTTATAGTAATCTCGGTTACTAAACTCAGAGCGTTCACGAAGGAGTAGACGGATATTGAGAGAGGGCCATTTCTTTTGGGCATCTTCTACATAGAGGGGAGATTGAGGGTCACAGGTGTCGCAGATTACAAGAATCTCTATATCGTTCTTGTGGGTAGTGTGGGTATAAATGGATTCCATGGCACGATGGAATAGAACAGGTCTATCCCGTGTTGGAATGATTAAACTATACTTTATCATACGTTTCCTTACTGGTTAATGAGATTAAAGTTCTTACCCCATAGATAGTTATAAACTTGTCTACGTTGAAAAGTAACTTTATCATCTTTTAAAAAGGTTCTTACATTGTAATGTGTTGTGTCTTCTAATTTCTTATCAGTACATGGATGATAATGATTAATGCGGGCAACTTCACTAAAATAGAACTTCCCTATGTCTTTAGCATGTCGCCATAACTCCCAATCTCCGTAGAAACGGTTATAGTCGGGGCACCAAACTTGCCGGTTAGGAAATCTATCAGCATACTTGGTGCCTATAACACCGAAAGCACTTTCTACTTTACGTGGGTCTGAAATATTCACCTGATTAAGTCCCAATACTCCATCTATATCAGGGAACTCTCTCTGAAAATCCTCTATTATCACATCTAAAGTATCTTCATATAACTCACAATCATCGTTAAGATAACAGAGAGCATCGGCTTTCATATCCTTCAAATAGCTATTCCAAAAGGTAGGAACTCTATATTCTTCCAGATACAGTGAATGGATATTCGTAATCCCTTGAAACAACTTCACGTAGTCTTGACGTTCCTTCTCATCACCGAAATAGAGATATAGATTCATATCCTCTTTAGCTGTCTTGAGAATGGAATTAACACATACGTCTAGTTTTTCTCTACGATTTAGCGTAGGAATTACAATATCAAGCTTCACTTATTCTTTTTCCTTCTTATCACCGATTTTCATATTCTCGTAATCTTTATACTCACTGCTCTTAACCTTATTCTCGTCCTCGTTCTTCTTATTATACGGCCAAACTGCGGGTTTCTGAGACATGCTATTTTCCTCCTTTCAGAGTACAAGCATTTGCCTGCTCTTCTAATTTCGTATATTTAATTACTTTTCTAAGCCATTCTTTCCTACCAATAGTAGGTAAGTTTTTATTACATGTTAAACACAGTATACCAAAATCACAATCTTTCCATATTTTAATATTTTTCTCTATACATTTGTTTCTTGTTAACCAATTAGCAGGTGAACCTTGTATTGGTTCATTCCCTGTTTTATGGTCAAAATTAACTCTATTATAAACATTATCATTTTTCTTAGTAAAATACACTAACTTTACTCCACATATCTCACAGTGAGGATTAATAGGTAAAATTTTTAACCATTCATTCTGTACTAATCTCATTGATTTGTTAGAAAGAAAAAGAATACGTTCTTTATTATCATGATAATACTTTTTACCATAATCTTTATTTTTTAAACGGAATTTTTTCTTCCAATCTGTATTATAAAGTTTTCGATAATTACGTCTTTCTAAAGATAGATTATCACGCCCAATTTTTGAGACAGCGTTTTTACAAAGTTTACATTGAGAATGTTTACCGTATTTACCATGAATAGCGGAACTAAAATCTTCTAAAGGTTTTATTTGTAAACACTTAGAACACTTTTTTGAATCGTTTACTTTTTCAGGGTACATGCGTTTGCAGCCTCTTCCAAACGTGCCAAATTACCAGCATCTACTGCCCATGTAGATACAGTTCTACGAACTTCTACAATAGGTCCATTTGTAGTCAGTTGAGCACTAAATGGGGTGTTAGCTGGAATTAAATACTTCTGTTCACTCTCTGTAAGTACATAGGTTTTAGGTTGAAATGAAGCACAACCTGTTAAAATCAACACAAACAACACTGAAGCAATTAGTTTTCTCATATTATCCTTTCAAGTACTTATACTTGTCACGCATTTCTTGCATTTGTTTAGATAGTTGATTTACTTTGTCTATATCCGCTACAGCCAAAGCCTTCCTATATGCCGCCTCAATACCTTTAAATTCTTCCCAGATACGTTCCTTCTCTCTATTACCAGAACCATTCATCCACATAATGATAATGGTCAATATAGAACCTACTATACCTAGTATCACTGCTATACTCATTTGGCACCTCTCACTTATATTAACGCTTTTTTTGAATTCTGGCTACAATTTATTTACACATATTCTGGTCTAAATATCATATCTACAACGTTACCGCTTGTTTCATAAGCTATGGCAATGCCTACTCTTTGCTGAATACGACCACCTCCAAGAGGAGGAGCAGTACGAGATACTTTACCGGGTGTTTGAGATAGATATAAAACATCACCTGGAACGATATTAGCACTACCAACTGTATTAGCATTTTGAATTAGACCGTCTGTCATTTTAACATATCCAGGCGCTACTAGTATACCCATACATCTCTTTCTCCATATGTCCGCATCAGCCGCATTAAAGGTATATTGGTCAGATACATATACCAAATCTCCAAAAGATACCCCTGATTCAATGTTAATAGAAGCACCATTGAATGAAGCGTTTTCAAAGTCTGCTTTAAAAAGATGATTATGAACAAAAAAGTTCTGTAGATTTGCTACTGTACTTGCTGATTTAATATAATAACTACCTTCATATGCTGATTGACCAGTATTACGAATAGTTACATAGATAGTATTATTAAAAGAACACCAAGCCCATTCTTCTTGAATGGCATCATCGCTAGATAAAGAAAGAAGACCACGAATATTAGTTGTAGGTTTAATAGTAATAGCATAAACGGTTTGTACAGGTTCTGTTATCGTAGAAATACGTATATAATACATTCGTGAACTATTGTTAACAATACAGCTATCCCAATCTCCAGGTGTTTCCCAAGTTATCATGCCATCTGTTTGCAAGTTGTCCGTGGAATCATGTATGTCATTATTACTTAAATTTATCCAAGATGTTCCATTCCAGTATTCAAGTTCTAGAGAATAACCGATACCTGTAACATCGAAAGTATAATCTACGCCTTTAAATATAGAAGAAGAGCCGAGATATTGATAATCACCAATACCTGAAATAATAGAAAAACTGGTTAGTCCTGAAACCGCATCTATCGTATCATCTTGATAAATAGAGTTTGTATAGTCAAATACTTTATCAAAAGAAGAATTTAAAGCAGTAGCTTCTCCCCGATTAACTAGAAGTTTGTCATCCATATATAACTGATTTTTAGAGTTATACTTATAATTGGTAGGTGCAATAGACCATATACTATATCCAGATTCAGCATAATAATGAGTCCAATTCGTATAATTCAAATGAGTGTTACCCAATATCTGATTTCTCAAGAACTTTCTATTTAATCCTGTATCCGCATAAATTTGGTCCAATTCGTTAACATCGAAAGTACCTTGTGCTGTTTTTCCATTTGCTTCAATTGTCATATCATTGACAAGACTAATTTTTTCTGACAGCGGTAATGAGGGGTCTACTTTATAAATCATTTTTATTCTCCTTTTCTGAAATTAACCATACGTTTTCTGTTATCTTTCTAGGTACAATGCCAAAAACAGTTGTAAAATTAGTACGAGATTCTTCAGTCCATGTAGTGTCCATAAGAGCAAACCATTTTTGAAATTTTGTATTTATACCTATATCCGCTGGATTTACTTGTAATATAAAACAGATATTAGCCCAATATGTACCTTCGGAGTCTCTTATAACTCCTGTATCTTGAATAAATTGGACTAATGCTTTATAAAAATCCTTAGTATCTGCAAATTTATCTTTTTTAATGTTTAAAGTCTCCAAAATTTTAGATGATAGCATATTGTGATTCCAACTTATTCTAGAAGGAACTTCCTCGCAAGTACCATGAGCCTCAACACTTGAATCGCCTCTTAACCAACCAGCTAAAGGTACATAACTCCATCCTCTACGTTCTCTATCATCATTAAAAAAATCCATAACTGGATAAAATTTAGAATAATCAATTTCTTTTATCATTTTTCACTCCTTTAGTATGCTATTAATACGAATCTCTCTAGTAAGCTCGATGCATCATCCAAACATTGTTTGTTATTTTTTGTGGCGTAAGTCCAGTCAGTTCTGCAAATTCTGCACGTTTTAATTCATTCCACGAACTGGCTGTCAATACATACCAGCAATCGTACACATCATTTTTAAATCGAATCTTCATCATAACTTCCATAGCGAAAGCAGATTTTAATACACCTGAATCATTAGTAAACTTAACTAATTCTTGAAATAACTTTTTAACGGAGGAAAACTTAGTATCAAGTCCTAAAGTTACTAACATAGAACTGTCCACCATTGGTCGTCCCCAATCTGACCTCTCCGGAATTGCTTCTACATTCTTAAAACTTTCTATTGGAGAATCACCACGAAGCCAACCTTTAAAAAAGTAATGCTTAACATTATGTAGGTTTGGAAAGTCTGGATCCAACCTATCTATAAGAGGTTCGAATTTACTGAAATCATTAGCTGGTAACATAATGATTACTTCTTCTTGATAATATCTTGCACTTGTTCTGATAAGTCAGCTACAACCTTAGCCATTGCTCCCATAAGAACTGACTGAGCATCCCCAACCTCTGTCGGTATATACTTCTCGGCTACGTAGTCTTCCATACGACAAATATGACAATACTTCTCTATGGGTTTATACAAATCGTTATTAACCTTGAAATGAGTAATTGGACATGAATGACAAGTTCTAGCTGCCGGACAAGACGACATACAACCAGTTTTAACCTTGTCGATTTCTGAGAAAATACCACGAATAATTGGAACTTCATCGAAGATGTTACCAAGTTTAAAGATACCTTGACTAGCCGCACGATGACAGGGATAAACGTCTCCATTAGGTTGAATAGCCACATACTCCTTACCAGCACCGCAATAATTTGTATCCATCGGAGAGTTACCATCAATGATTGACAATGTTTTATCAATAAAGGTAAGTTTGCAAGACTCATTGTGTTTCTTTAAAAATCTACGATACTGATATAACAGACTGAGTTGTCCTCTATATAGATTTAATGCTGTCTCATCCCAATCAGCTTCCATAACTGCATGGTGTGTAATGGATTTAATTTTCAACATCTCAACGATAAAACGAATATTAGTTGCCAATCGGTTAACATTTTCTGGTGTGAAAGTCAATCTACATGACAAATACGTGTCTAAAATGTACTGATGCATATTAGCAACGTTATCATATATTTTGAATAACTGTTCTTTATCGGTGGTTCGATTCTTCATACCAATCTGGTCGCCGTCAATACTAACCTGAACTGAACCATGCAATATAGCCCATTCCTTGAAGAATTCTGTATCAAAATATGTACCGTTTGTGCAGATAGTATATCTAGACTCGGTAGCATGTGTCGATGGGACGTTCTTCCATAATTCATTAGCGTACTTAGCTAGACCGAGAACTGTTTCAGGAAAGAGCATTGGTTCTCCGCCAAAAAAGGTGATTCGCATAAAGTTTGGATAAAGTTCTTTCAATCTATCCAAGACTTTTTTACCGCTATCCAATGTCATAGTATCTGGATTTTGATGATGATAACAGTACGAACATTTAAGATTACATGCGTTGGTAATCATTAGGTCGATTGCTTTAATAACTTCACTCACGGTAGACTCCTTGATTTGTAGGGAACTAGTTTTGTGATGTTCATGTTTCTTTTTTCTGCTTCATCTAATACATAGTTAAACAAACGATATTCTAATATATTAGTGTTACAGTGCGATTTGGTTGGTTCAAAAGGATGTTTATTAAACTCATAATTTTCAGCTAAACAATGTGCTCTGGTACAAAGACGTAAGTCCTCAATTTCGCATCCCTTACAACAATCATACAACGTCGTTGTCCACTCATCCATATTTGTAAAAAATTTTGCATCATTGTTCATACCACCATAGATATCACCAATCTTCATTTCTGGGAACGATGAAAAGTAATCGCAAGGATATATATCACCTGTCGGTGTTACAGCTAAGTATGTATGGCCGCAACCACAAAACAAAGAAGACATCGCATCAGCGTCTAATGTCCCTTTTCTCTTTTTAGCCATACTGCCTTTGAACACTCTATCATATGTTGATATATCAAATTTTGGTTTATCATCAAAGTACAAGTAATCAACCACTTTTTTTAACAAAGACACATAAGCATTCAATCCTTCATCGGTAGCAATAATCTTTCCGCAATTCGCCGCAGATATCTTCATCTTAACGCCACTATCGAAAAAGTACTTTATCTCTGAGAACAAATCAGTATCGAATGGGTCGGCAACTACGAAATGAAACTCGCCACCGTTGGTCTTAACAATGTCGATACATGGTTGAATCTTCTTTAGATACTTATCTTTTCCATAAAACTCACGTTGTGCGCTACAACTAACTGTGAGGTCTAGATGATGTCTATGACTCTTAATCCATTCCTGTACCTCGACACTCTCATCAATAACGATACCGTTGGTTGTCATGGAAAACATAACTTGGGGATACTTATCCACAATATAACGAACCACGTCAAAATTTAATAAAGGTTCTCCACCAAATAAATGAAATCTAGCACGATTGCCGATAGTTTTATTCATGAACTTAACAGCTGTGTCAGCGACCTCTTTAGTCATAACAGATTTTTTTCTGAACACATCTGGCTGATAACAGTACGAACATTTAGCATTGCATTCTTGAGCAACAATGAGATATATAGAATTATAGTTATTGTCTTTAGAAAGACCTTCCCAACTGTAACTACCTTCCATTAAATATGAGCGAACTTGTTTTCTAAAACTTTGAATTTGCTCTTCGTTTGCCATAATTTCTCCTACGCTGACCAGGTGTATGGGTCACACTTACAACTCCACGAATCATGAGGACTTCTCCATGCAATTGCTGTTCCAGGAATACTATCGCCCCAATTCCAAGGAACAGTCCCATCCCACGTAACTGAGGTGGTTCCATTCCATGATTTAAATGGATAATTCGTTCCGGCTACAGTATTGATACTACCACAAAGATATACCCAATGTTCCGGACAAGATGGACCATCGGAACTACATCTATCATTGCATTTACAAAAACCGCAGCTTGCAAAATACTGATATCCACAATCTACACAATATTTACATTGTTCAGTTTCGCAGATACAACTAGTTTTTAAAGCATTAATAGTAGTTCGCATTTCCTCCCAATGAGATTTTCCAATTTTAGTTGAATTTATAGTTAATGTAGGCACAGCCCAACTAATAGTAACTGTATCACCAGGACAATAACCAGATTGATTGTCACCAGAATGAATTTTTGCAATCTGTGTTCTTAACTCATCTACGTGAATTTTTCTGACTGTACTTGCATTTGCAGTAATTATTAAGTCAGTCCATGTAGCTGATGACAAACCTCTACGAGTCAATTCATCGTTAATTGCTGTACGTAATTCATCTATATGTATCTTTCTAGGTAATGTAACATTGGCAGTAAGAGTAAAATCTTCGAATGTAGTCGTATTAGTTGCACATCGTGCAGGCGGTAATGTATGTGCCATATTATTCTCCTTTAAGCCGCATAGACTGCATTAGCATATCCGTTTTTCCATTTAGAATCACCGTTATCATAATAAATACCTTCACGAAGTGCTGGTCCCACAATAGTTACATCGGTTAAACTTGCAAATGTATAAGATGAAGTAACGTTAACCCATTTACCCGAAGCTGAACTATATCTTAATATCTGCGCATCTGCAATACTTGTAATAGTGACATCAGCCAAATTACTTAAAGAAACTTTAGCCGCATCTGCACCACTATGTACGTGTGTCTTGAAAGTACCGCCTGCGTTCTTAAGAAAATAATCAATACTTGTTGTTACACCTGAACTATCTACACCTACTTTAGCCTGAAGGGTTGAAATAGGAACATTCTTTTCATTGACGTGCGTAGCTAAAACATTTGTGACGTTATCCACTACCGTTGTGAATGAATCAAGACTTACTGGGTATGACATTTTTAATCCTTTAAATTACTGAATTTTTTAGAATGTGTTAAAGCTTCAATAATCTTATCTTTAGTTAACAATAAAGTACGTGTTTCATTTCTACCAAGAATTACTAAATCTGCTAATTTACAATCTTTTTCTTCTTTGTTTACAGTAATCCATATCTCAATAAAATCAAAGAGACAATGTTCTCCTTTAATGATAACTTCTTTACAATGTGGACATACCTCTTTACTAAATTCCCAATACATGATTATTTGTAAGTCTTCTAACTGTTCCGCTAATATATGATTTTGCGAGTTAAATGTAAAACGTGTAATATCGCCAATATTATTCATATTAATCTCCATATGGATGTTTTACTTCTATTACGTTATAATCTTTTTCTAAGTTTTGTCGTTGAGTTTTTGATAATTTCTCTTGTTTATTATATTTATTACTATCGCTCAAAATAATATAGGTATCTTTTTCTTTGTCTCGTCTTATAATTATATCATTCAAAATTCCACCACCCCAGAAGAATTTATTCTTAAGTCATTTAGAGAAGAAACTAATTCTTTAGATATCTGTTTATAGATTGTTTTTCCGTGTCGCATAACATCGTTTGGAGAAAAATAAACGGACCTACGAGTACTATTAATATTAGATGAAGTACTATCAAACCAATTAGCAATAAAAAATCTATTTTTATAGGTACCTCGTCCTTGAATATAAGCTGAAGCATATGCTAAAGTATATAAAGCTAAATTCTCAATGGGCCAAGAATTGCTAGCTGTATCATAAACAAATAAATGATGAGCTTTATCAGTATACAATGTTCCATCTGAAGCCAACCGAACATAACCACTAAAATAAAAAATATACTTTCCGCTAGCAAAACACCTATAATTTTGTAATTGATATGTTCCAGTAGTTCCAGCTGACCAAGTATCGGTGGCTATATCATAAATTCGCATAGCATTAACACCTGGAAATTCATACACAGTACCATTCCAAAATCTTCCACCGAATTTATAAATTTTTCCATTGACACATATACAATCCATTTGTTCTATTTTTCCAGTTTGAAACGGTGCTGAACTATCAGCTGTCAATGTAGCCCATGTATCATTTACAAAATCATACCTATATAAAGTGTTAGTCTCACCAGCAGTTATTCCTGTAGCATTGTTACCACCAAAAACGTAGTAATAATTACCGTAACGAGTGCCACCATGATGTGCTTTATAATCGGTCATATTAGTTACCTGTGTCCACGTATTACTGGCAATATTATAATAATATACTGAATTATATGCTTGTATTCCAGAAAAAGAAGAACAGCCTCCGAAAATATAAATTCTATTATTCCATAAACATGCTGTTCCATTTTCCCAAAGCACAGGAATAACGGCACCATTTGATAACCATGTATTCGTTTCTATCTCATATCGTTGCACTAAATTAACCGCTAGTGCAGACCCTCCACTTTCTCCACCTAAAAAATACAAAATACCATCAACTACAAGAGTATAACCAAAAGAATAGTTTCCAGCACTAGCATTACCATCGGATTGAACAAACGCAGTAACCATTATATAACCTTTCTAGTATAAGCTAATTCAATCCATCCAAAACGTATTTTCTTTCCAGTAGAAGCAATACTACCTTTTAAATGTATATGAAAATATCCAGCATTTGCATATGTACCAGCAGGTGTAGTTAATGTTTTAGTTGTCCATGTTGAGTTTGATGCAGGTGTAATAGTATCAGAACCATCGGTAGTACCAGTTGTATCAAATATTTCACATGTTAAAGTACAAGTGGAAGTATCATCTGTCCAGACATATATTTTCTGGGCATTAGAATTCCATGTATTAAAATTCTCAGGTACTCTTATTTGTATCACAATATCATAATCGTTTGTGGCATCCGAAGTTAATTCATAATAATTCATATGATTAGTTTGGTCATGTGTAGCAGTAATAATCACACTATTAGATGAACCATCCGCATACATCACCGCACCAGGATATTCTGGTGTAAGTGATAAACAAACAGTTTCAATAGCTACCGAATTATAAAGAGTAGTTGTTGTGATAGATAATCCTGATAAAGACAAAAAAGTATATTGGCCTGCACTTTGGTCCCAAAATACTAATCTATCTGCTCCAGGTGCGGCAAAACTAGTATTTGCTAAATCAGATAAAGCTAAAGCTACAAATTCTAAAGCACTAGCTCCACTGTTAACTCTGACTGTTTTTAAACCTTGCCCTGAATAAGAATCAGGTGTATCAACTAAAGCTAAAAATGTAACTCCAGTAACAACACTAGAAAAAGTACCAGGGGAACCAGCAACTGTACAAATCTTTAAAACACCTCCAACAACAATCAAATCTCCTAGTGTATGAGGACCCGTTCCGGAACCTGGGTCATATAGTCTGTTAAATAAACGTATATCGGCTAGATTAGATTCAGCAACTATAGAAAGAACAGGATATAAAACATTAAATAAATAAGCAGATACCCCACTACCATACTTGGTTCCATCATTATATTTAAACGTATTAAATTGACCGATTGATTCGGTTACTTGATAATATATACCAGACGAATCCATACGTATTCTAGGAAGAGTAACTGATGTTTCAATGATAGCACCGATAATCTCAGAACCTATGATAAGTCCACCTATAAGAGAGGTAGGTGTAATTACCACATTGCCAATCTGTCCAGATGTAGCCGTTATGGTGCCTTTAAAGTAAGCATCGCCAGTTGCTAAGATTTTAAGATTAGCATTAGACAATAACTGATTAGTTTCGCAAGCATACATACCAGTATTATTTATCAATATACCAGCTGAATTAGTTCCTCCATCCCCTACTTCGGCTGAGGTTCTAATAACGGTATTAGTATTAACTTCAAAGGTAACACCTCCAATATTACCAGCTGAGATAGTAGGAACACTACCATCACTAGGAAAATTGACAACAACACCCAAAATAGAGTCATAAACTCTCATACCATCTTTATCAAAAATACATCCATTCTGTCCAGAACCTACATTTGACCCTGTACTAATAATTCCTGTCGTAGTAGCATATAATCGGTTATTCCCGATAGTCCAACCACCGATTTGTCCAGATGTGCCATATATAGTTCCTCGTACTGCTACATTATTAAACTCGGCTTCTCCTAAAGAGTTAATTTGAAATCCACTAGTACCGGATATAAAATTAGCGGATTCGATACTATTAGGAAGAATGCTGATGTTCCCAATTCTTGCACCTGTAGTAGAAAACTTAGCTAATTCATAGCCATCTATTCTATAAAAATAAATACCAGATGGATTCCATTTTGTTAATAGGTTGCCATCATAATCTCTTTGAGTAATTTGATTACTATCCATTAACATGGTACCAGAAGTATTACTAATCTTAAGATTCTCACTGAGTCTAATATTACCTATGATATTATCAGCAAGAATAGAACCAATGTTGTCCCTCAATAGAGCTTGTGTATCTTCTTCAAATTTATCATTGAAACCAAATAGACGATACTCTTTAAAGCTTTGGATGTAAGCATTCCAGCCTCCATCAGAGGTATCTTGGATTAAGGATGTAAAACCAGGTTTAGGAACAACTATTTTAGCTACGGTTAAATGAGCTTGAGTATTCTCTATTACAAGTCGTGAAGGATAGAGATTTACATAGTATACAGCTGAAGCATTAAAAACAAGCTGACATGTAGTGTCTTCTGTGAGTTCATAAACACTGCCACCAGCTGTGCCTTTACCTGCTCTAACTATAATACTATCAGATATGGGAGAGGTGGCTTCCACTTCTAATCCATTAAGAATCCTAGGAGGAACGACCTCAATAAGAATCTGCATAACAGAGCCTATTAATTCGTTGGCTGAAACATCTCCTCCTGTACTCTGTAGGGCAAACGGAGCTATATCGGTGTGAGCTTGCTGACTCTTATAAGGCAGGGCTCCATTATACTTAATTCTAGAATCAATTAAGTTGTTGACTTGTGTATAAAGATTTTTGTAACTTATAGACATTGTGAAACCTCATGAAATTTCTTAATTCTATTTGTAACCTTTTTCATATCGTTCAATTCACTCTGCCAAATGACTAAAGTTTTGTATCCATATTTTTTATACACTTTCATCTTCAACTTATCTCTTTTAACATACTCTTTTTGGTCATGCCAATAATCACCGAAAAACTCTATAATTTTCTTTTGTCCATTACAATTAATAAAATCTGGATTATACCCTTCAATCATAAAACTACCATCTCCAACAAATTTGTACTCCTTCGGGTATAATGTATGAAGAAGAGAACTAATCAAAACTTCTTTTGTATTAGGAGAAATAGAACAATTCTGTCTCCATTTACGTACTACTCTAGTTTTATATTCAGGATTACTCCATTTTTTCTTCATTCTTTCAGATTTAACTTTATTGTAACAAGGATTGCATATTTTATTTTGCCATTTAATTTGTGTCCCGCATTTACAAAATTTAGGAGTAATTGAACGACCATCTTTATAACCAGAATGAAGAACACCTTGTTTAGCACATTTTCTACATCTTAAAGCTCCAAATCGAGCTATAAGTATACCGCAATCTTGGCAACGTCTATTTCTTTTAATTTTTAAATTTTTATACGATACGCTCATTGGGTGCCTTCTTTAGAGTGATTTCTACATTCCAAGACTTAGCAAGGTCTTTGAAGAAGTCTTCACTGAATTGTGCTCCTAGTCCTTTTGCTGTACCTATCTGAAAAATAGCATTACAAAAGTCACAGTTTCTTAAATCAGCGTACCTATAGTCTATATAAGGTAAATAAATGTCTGTCATGGAAGTGTGACGAAAGTCTCCTCTACGGGCCCATACCTCGCCCTTCCAATGAGAACTTCTGAAATTACAGTTACGAGCGATGACACGATTCATATTTGTAACTTTACCTTCTTCACCTATTACACAGTTGGCCAATACTACTCCACTGATATCCTCATCGGGTCTATCAAACTTACATATAATCGCATTAGTGAAGTCTTCACCTGCAACGCTATAGTTAGATATAAGAGGTGAAATATCAATCTTGTTCTTGATGTACATTTTTATTTCTTCTCTTTGTGCTCCAGTTAATTTAGGTTTCATGCAGGATACTTTCCCAATGTTAGTTGATAGCCATTCGGTTTAGTAGAAATAGAATCAATAAAATAGAGACCGTTGTTTATATAGTTATAAGGGTCTGTAAGACTTACCGTTTGTCCTAATTTTAAATAGGGTGCGTAAAGTACATCAACTGTTAATTTCGAATGATTCTTATAGTACTCTCTTAAATACGATTTAGCCAATACGTCGAGTGATGATTGGTCATATAACATCTTTTCATCGATATCGGTTTTCTTATAAACTCTATCACCCAACTTAGGTAAAAGATTATCGGGGTCTGCTAAACTATTAGTTGAAGTAATAGTCTGTGTTACTGTATCTCCTTCAAAACCGCTACATCCACTTATTAAAGTAACACCTTCAAAAGTAGTAGCAGTGAGACCGGTATACGAAAACTCTTTGTAAGCAAGATTGTTAATATAAGCTGTTTCAGTTTGTCCTGACCCTGGCTCTGCGAATCCTGCTGTAGAGTTAACGTAGATGGTGCCAGAACCTGTTATATCAGATGTCAACGTCGTCGTAGGTATAAGTTTAGCTTCAGACCTTAGAATAATGTCTCCATATGCTGACAGTTCTGATATTGCTACAACCCAGATGCCTTCTCTAAGAACTCGTCCACTTGAATCCTTAACAACTCCATAATTAATTTTTTTAACATTCTCAAGAATGACTTTCAGATATCTAGCTTGAAAACCTATGCCTAGGTCGCCTTCTTCAAACGTAGTAGACGAACCTCCTGTCATCTGAACATTGTGCGTTTTATCGCTTATCTCGTAAAAGTCAGTACCATTGATGGAGTACAGAATAGAGAAGCGAAAATCAATATCAAATTTACGAATCTCGTCTGGCTTATAGAAGCCACCTACGATGTCGATAGCTTGAATTGTCTGTACACTACCGAAGTCTAAGATAGAATACTCATATCCAGAAGGAGGTTCGGCATAGAACTCTGTTTGTACTTGTGTGTCCCATCTACCGTCAATAATAGCGGCGGCACCACGTGCAGGTGTGAAGGTAGCATAATATTGAAACGAGGCTTCAACGACTACTCTAGTTGGGTCAGGAATCATGGTGGAACTAAGTTTAATAATAACGTTATCATAGTCAATCTTTACATTAGCAGTAGTGTACAGAATCCAATAAGTAGCTGTTGAGAGAGATTCTACCACAGCATTCTCAGAACTGCCAGGTACAGAGTAGACCGCATTACCGTAGTCCATATTAGGGTCATTAGGACCAATGCTATACACTGCTACTCCATACGCATCGTAGATAGTAATAGACTGCGAAGGTAATAGACTTTGATGCATGAATAGAATTTGATAGTAGTAATAAGACCTAGTCTCCGTAGTTGTACCGCCGTGTTTACCGCTTGTAGTTGTAGTAGTCGTTTCTGTTCTCGTAGTTAGACGAATTTTAACAGGCTGCGATACTGCTTGATGTGGTTTATTGTCTACCGGGAATCCATTTACAAACAATTTAGGTTCATATGTATCTAGTAGAATTCTTCCAGCATTAGAGATAGCGCATAGCCAGTAAGTATATCCGTCTAATGTTTTATCATAAATAAGTTCAGTTTGAGATGCATAAGCTTTATACGAAGCGCCTGTGGTGTTGAAATTAATATTCTCATTAAACATGAGATTCGTAGGATTGTTGTTTTTGCCGTATAGCACAACACGAGTGTATAAATCCTCTTCTTCCATGTAATTAATGCCAGATACCAAATTCAAAGTATAGTCAGCTACTGTTCTCTGATACATGAAACTAGACCATATTTTAGCATCCCCTTGAGTTCTGATAATATAATTAGGAGCGAGATATTTACGAAGTTTGTCTATAGCGTCATAACGATTTGCTAATTCTCTTGGACGAAATTCAATAGCATTTAGTTCGATGCCAGAAGACTGTAGAGTTTTAAATGTATAATCGATATTACAAGTAACGTAAGAGGTCAGATTAATGTTAGTATTTAGAACGATACGTCCATTGCGTTTATCAAAATAAGAGACTGTTGCTCCAGGAACAGTGAAGTCGCTAGTTGTCATCGAAGTAGTAATATTAGAATACTTGAGATACCAAACTCGTCCAGATGGATAAGTAGCTGTAAACTTCATGACAGAACATACTGGATGAGCCAATAAAGCGTAAGAAGTAGTAACGGGTATGCCAGTTAAATTTGTACCAGAAATACCTGTCCAAGTAAAAATGTCTCCATTGATACTTCCTTGACCGCTATTGGGTAATCCCTCGACTGAATCTAAAGCAATCTGAGAATCTCCAACACTTGTGGGAGAGGTTAAATGATGACGAATTACCACAGACGATGTAGTATAATTAGGTGTAAGTACATCTGTAGCAGTAAACTCTTGTGCCGAGAACGTAGTAGTTAAATGGTTAGCAATAACGTTTGCGGCCGAGGTTTCTCCAAATAGATAATTACCGTATCCGTCTGCTTGTGTAAGTAAAGCTTCAAGGATGTCTTCACAATAAGCTCCTTCAGTATAGAAGAAGTAAGATTTGCAGACCAAGTCATAGTTGTTGAGTGCTTGTAAAGGTGCTCCCAATTTAACTTGTCCCACGTTATAATACACGTCAAAGCCATCGTATTGAGGGTCTTCACTTAGATTAGCTTTGTCTCTAAAAGTAAAAATAGGCTTAGGATTATCAGCGATAGAATTATTAGCAAAGTTAAACACTTGAGCAAATGTTTGATTAGGAACAGGAAGAAATTGAGGACTCATTGTTTCGTCTTCAATCTCAATCTTAGTGCCTTCTACCTTGAGGTCTACATCCCACTGCTTTAGCACAGAAATGTAGTCTAAACAAGTGAGACTTATAGTTCTAGAACCTGCGGCATTAGCGAAAGTTCTTTGCTCTATTTTTCCATAGAAACTATTCCAAATCTGAGCAGAACCGTCGTATTGTTCAGATAGAGAAATAATATCTCCTACGTTTATAGGAGCTAATCCACCTGAACCGAAGATACCTTGATTGTTATCTAAAACAAAAGAGGCTGTAGCTGACCCAAACTGCGTACTATAAGAAATAGACCAGTCTAAAACATAGTAAGTATAGTCTACTCCGTTAATAAGCAGAGTGAACTTAGCAGATATGTTTTTCTGTGCTATCTGTGTAGTTGTGATTTGGTCCAGTACTCTAGCCATTATGCATCCGCCATTGTTTGAAATGTTGACTCTAAATCAAATGTATCATCTACGCCTTTTAACCAAACTCGTTTAAGATTCATGAACTTTCCGTAATAGATACCGCCTAAGTGGTCAGTAATTTTCAGATAACTACCGTTCTTCACATAGTTTTTAATCTTTGTAATAAAAGAATCTGAAGGATAAACTTCTAACCATTGAAATACTAAATCTTGAGGTACATACTTAGTCTCAGGAGAAAAGAATGCGTTATCTCCATTAGCTAGAGTTACTTTCACTTGAGTCCCTACAACCTCAATATTCATGTTCTCATTAGAACGATAGATAGTTCCGTCTGATACAAATGCTGAACCATTCCAGATACTTACATTCCAAGAATTGCGTCCCATGATTAGCCTCTCCTTGCGCTTAGAGCGAACTCGTCTTCAAGATTTCTAGCTGTGCTAAAATATGTACTATTGGGCATGATATACGTTTCCATAGTATTACGCAAAGCTACGAGATTTCTGTTGATAAGTTCTAGTTTTTTATTTGATACGTCTATCTTAGAAGCTAATTCAGTGACCTGTGTTTTAGTTTCAACTGATGTTTGTACTTGCTTCTTTTTACCGGCAGAACTCATTAAGATACCGCCTACGATTAATGCGCCAGCGAGAACAGCCCACCCGATAGGGCCCATGCCTAGCAATGAAGCTCCTACGACAGAAGACATAGCTAATCCCCCTGCAATACCCCCTGCGATAGCGCCTAAGCCTGTCATAATGCCCCCTCCTATAGCACCCACTTGAGAAGACCCGCTCTGTCTAGCAGATTGATAAGCCGAATATCCTGTCATTGCGCCTTGTAGACCGGCATAAGCTACTTGACCACGAGACATTGTTAATCCCTTAGTACCGCCAGAATTTACCCCTGTAGTACCGTAGGATGTAATACCAGAGAATCCTCCATTATTGCCACTATATTGCATTTGTTGTGAACCAGTAAGAGCGGGCTGAGAAAACCATCCGTTAGAAAGAAGACCAGCGGCTATACCTCCCCCAGCACCACCAGCGAATGTAGCGATACCAGCTGAACCCCCGCCTGCTCCTCCTGTAGCTCTAGAATTCATCCCATCACTGAACCCTCTTACAATCCAGTTATAGGTCTGTTTGCCTCCAACATCGAAGGCTCCTTCAATCTTACCAGAGAGACCGCCGAAAACTCCTTTAACGCTTGCCATAGAAGAACCAAATAAATCTCCTAAGCCAGTGGCCATAACCATATTTGTTAAACCTTCAGCAACAGTCTTTCTATATCCTTCGACTAAAGCGTCATTGATAGCTTTTCCTATATTACTAAAACCTGCTGTGCCTGAAAGAATATCAGTAAATGCGTTAGTTAATTTTCCTTGAATAATGCCTGCATATTCGTTGACTAACTCTATTTGTTTAGTTAGAATGAGTAAAGCTTGATTCTTTTTCTCTAAATCGCTAGCTCCAGCTTCTTCCATAATACGAGCTTTTTCAATTTCAATTTGCAATGAATCATAACCTAAAGCTTTAAGAGTTTGAGCTTGAGCAGTTAGAGTTTTAAGTCTATTATCCTCATTACCTGGTTCTGTACCTCCTAAAGTGTTAGCAGAGATACCTAATGATTTTGCCATAGCCGCTGTACTAGCTGGGGTAGTCAAATCAACTTTAGTATTAGGTCTTCCCATGATTTTGTTCGCTAGAGCTTTTCCTAAGTTCGCTCCGTATTGCAGAGGATTCATTAACTTCCCTGCAAGATGAAGAGAAGGTATCAATATCTCTCTAATGAACTTGTTTAGTTCAAATAAAGCATCGCCTGCGTTCTTAATAGCTTCTTCATAACTATTTGCTCCCATTACTCCAATGAAGAAAGCAGATAATGATTGTTCTCTGAGTCTACCGAATACATTAATCTGATTTTCTAAACTTCTATTCTGTAAATCGAAAGCTTCTGTAATGGCTTTAATCTTATCTTCAAGAGTCATGTTCTTGACTTTTTCTAACTGAACAACTAACTTTTCAAGAGCATCTGTAGCGGCTAAAGAGGAAACGCCCTTAGCAGAACGTTCTCCGAACAGTTGGTTAACTAAAGCTCCTTTTTCAGAAGTAGGTGTAGAATTAATTTTCTTTAATGTTTCTAAGAATACGTTTAGCCAGTCACTTCTTCCACGAACTCTAATACCTGCGGCTTCGAATTTCTCAACGTTCTTAGTCATTTCTTGAAAGGCACGAGCTAACTGAGTGCCGCCCATGGTAGACCTTTGCATGTAGTTGTTCAATACAACTGTCATCGTCAAAGTATCTTCCATAGAAAGATTGTAGTTCTTTGCAATAGGAGCAAACATCTTCAAAGCATTAATATATTCACCAAGATTACCAGAGTTCTCTTTCCAAAGAGTAACGAATGTACCACCAATACTCTGCATCTTCTGCATAGGGGTTAGAGTGCTATCCATAGAAGCGCCGAACATATTGTACAAGTCAACCATAATACGAGCAGTGTCCTTAACATCTCCGAAAGTACCAATAGCTAGTTTTAATGCTACATTCATACCGGCTTGAGCATCTGCGGCTTTCATACCAGTTTCAGCGAACTGATAATAAATCTGACTAATGTCTTTAATACTTCGCCCTGTTTCTTCTGAGAGAGTCAGCACTTCTTTACCAAGTTGTTTCATAAAAACAGGCATATTAGCAACTTGAGTCGATACAGCCATCATCTTTCGTATAGCAGTATCAAATTCTATAATATTTCTAGCGGCATCTCCCATAGCTTTCATGGTCTCTTGAAAAGCGAAACGCATTGCCGTCCAGATGGGAATAGTCAAGGCTGCACGACCAGCTAGTTTACCAATAGATGCCATTAAACCGTCTGAAGCAGCCGAAGACTTCTTATAAGTAGTCTCGCCAGCGCCAACAGACCGTTGAAAAGCTTCGATAGCCTGTTTAGCCTGGTCTACTCCCATTGTTTTAAAGGTAATAATATATTGTAGTGTTTGTGTATCGGCTGCCATTGTCTTTACGCCTTTTTAGGTTTTTTGAAAACCCAATTAACTTGTGGAGGAACTTCTTCTTTACGAACAGGTTGAGAAGTTTGCTGTTGTTTAGGTCTATCAGCTATTTTCTTCTTATCAACCCTATTCTTATAGTGCATATAAGATTCTTCGTAAATATCATCCTCTAGCACAATATCTGTAACTTCACCCATAGCTACATCCAGATTCAACACGCTATAGAACCCGATATAGTTTAAAAATAGTATCTGTAAATCAGAATAATTAGATGTGTTTTCGAACAAGTGAAAATTCACTTCCTTACAAGCACCGTATACAGACTGCCAATAAGGTGTTTTAGCTAACTGACGAACACGTTTTATTAGAACGTCTCCTGAACAGTTAAAGTTCAACTCTAGAGAGGAAGGACGCATAGAATACCGCCAAGTTGATTAAAGATTCGTCGCTATTCATAAAATCATCGTAGGTATTCCAAGCCCTAATCCAAATATCGTTTTCCTTTTTCTCTGTAGTCAGAAAAGCTAAGTAAGTAAAAACAAATACGTTGATGTTACTCTCCAAAGAAATATCCATGTAGACAGTTCTTCGCATCGTTAGTTCTTGATATTGAGTATTGATTTTAAGAATTTCTTCTTTATAAGTTTGAAGGTCTTCGTTAGGTTTGTTCTCTTTGATAGCTTGACCTAACTTATACATGTAATCTTGTCTTTGTTTTTCAAGCACAACTAACTTAGAGTCGATATCCTTAATATCTACGCCCTTCTTTAGATAAAGAGCAATAAGAGTATCTTCCATCATGTACTTCTCATCACGCATCAATTCAGAGAACTTTGTAACTCGTTTTTCGTTGGCTTCTTGCTTCTGCTTGAATGTTGGTTTACCAGCACGATACTGAACATTTTTATGTTCAAATTGAATAGAGTTGTTCACAATCATTTCTGATAGTTTATCTACTTCAAGCATCTGCTGAATCTTAGATTGCAAACTATTAATTTCTTTTTCTACGTTTTTTTCCTCTGTTACTTCCTTACTTTCTTCCATACTTACCTCCTTTATTGAAAAAAAAAGAGACGATAGCTCCTTTTAAGAGTTATACGTCTCCAGTGGGTTTTTTAAAGTGAAATTGAGTAATGTTTAGACCTCTATTGTGAGCGATAATCAAATCTCTCAGCTGTCTAAATTCCTCATACACTAATTCTTTCGCATCGGACTTAATGGTCTCCCGACTTTCAATTATTTCAAAACGTTTTAAAATCTTCCCTACTAGAGCTTTTCCAGCATAATCAATGAGTTCTTTTAGATACTCTTCCTCAATTTGGAATACTCGTCCCATACACACCTCCTACTTGTGGAAGGGGGCAGATTTCTCCACCCCCATTCCGATTTATCTTACAGTACGTTTTCTTGAGTTGTTATAAATGCATCTTGACATTCCAACGTAACCCCACGAGTAACATAGTCATTCAGGGGAGCGCCAGCATCAACGCCCGTAGCCGCAAGATTGAGATACTTATAACCAATCTTAAACTGCGTCTTAGTGCTGTCTTTATAAATCTTAATCACAAGATTCATATTGCTAGTAAAATTACGAGAATCAATGATTCCATAACTTAATCCGGCTTTACCACGTAGAACTTCTTCAATCGTATACTGTTCAAGAATACGACCCAAAGTGATACGATTTGTATAATCTCTAATACCACGCATCACGATGTCTCTATTACCAATTTCTCTAACGTCTTGCCTATCGAACGAAGTATCAATACCAACGCTCTGAAGACGATAAAGATAATTAGAAGTTTGCAGATAGATACTGCAACATTCAGCGGTAATACCAGCAACGTCTACATCGTTATTAACAAATGTGTTATTGCCTGCAATATCAGAACCAGCAGAATACCAAACAAGAATAATGTCACCGGCAACAGAAAGACCGTTGATGGTCAACGTACCAGCACCATTATAGGACCAATCGCCCGGTTCCAATAGCAATGTTCCAACGCCTGCCCGCATACGAACAACTTTAAACAAGAATGCACCAGAATCATCTGGATTAGCAATAGGCGTAGGGTCAGACAAAGTAACTGTAGAATTAGTCCCAGCCGCAATAGTTTGTCTCTTATGAATCAAATACTTATTTCCATAAAGTAGAACATTTTCTTGTTCGCCAACCATTGTGAAACTGCGTTCAATCAACGCTTGAGGGTCACCGATAGAGAGACCCATACCAGCCAAACGAAGATTGGGATAATACACTGTACCCAAGAAGGTTCCAGAATCATCCGTCTTATATCCAGCAATGTCAACAGAGGAAGTACGAAAATCTGTCAGCTGAATAGAATTAACAGTATCACCAACGTTAGCTAGTTTACGATGAAACTCCAAATTACCATATTCTAACTGACGCATAGAAACGTTAACAGCAGGCGTACTCTTCCGCCAATCAACGATACCAGCACGTCCAATTTCTTCAATCTTTGCCCTGTTCAATGTGGTAGTGGCTGTCAGTTCTTGCAAACGGTCAATTTCGGCTGAACCCACATCCCCATAGATAGGGATAATACGAGGTTTATAATTTGAGGAATGTATCAATTTAGTTCTCCTTTGAGAAAGTATTAATCATACCAACTAGTTGCTTCTCCGTTAAGCGTCCTAATTGTTTCTCGTTTAAAAATAATGTTTTGAAGCCATATTCTCTGAATATAGCATATCTTTTTCTCCGATACTTTATTTCGCTCCCATAAGATTTCTTTTTAAAATAACTATAGTAAACTTCAATAAACTGTTTTTGTCCATTACAGTTAATAAAATCGGGACATAAACCGTGTAAAATAAATTCACCGTCGCCTACATATTTAAAAGGTAATTTATGAGAGAGTATTACATCATTAACTTGTTTCTCTAATCCCGTCATATCACGAGATTTAAGTTTGGAAGCTATTTTAGTTTTAACTTCTTCAGTCATCTGTCTACTTCTAATTTTACTCATCTTTGCTTTCCAAACTGGATTTGTCCATTGTTTTTTCATTCTTTCACTCAACTTGGACAAAGTAGTTGGTGTCTTTTTACGACCTAACTGCGAACAATGCCGACATCTACCTTCACCATATATGACAGTTTGCCATATAATAGATTTACCACAATCTTTACAAACATGTTTTTGTCTATAAAAAGCATTTTCTTTATAATGAGGATTGTTACTGCCGAATTGATTTAATCTCATTTAAAAATAACCCCAACCCGTTTGGCCATTAAATGCTTTATTATCTGGTTTAATATCATACCGAGATGCAAATCCTCCAGATGAACCACCGCCTTTTGGCCCTTTATTTGACCCTTTATTTACCCACGCACTAAATTTGCCACCCATTACAGTCTTGAGCCAATCTTTAGTTTTCTCAATATAGTTCACTGCGCCTATAGGATTCTTAACAATCAATAGATATTTTCCTTCACTTTTATCTACACCGGTAAAAGAGAAGGCTAACGAACCTCTAGGTGAATAAATATACTGTTCTTTCCCAACACCGGTTCCAGCTAATCCTGCAAGAGGAACTCGTATAGCACTATCGAAATAACCGGGTACTCTTCTAGCTTTTAATCCAACCATACCTCCGTTATTCAGTAACATCCAATAAGGAGTAAGTTGATTCATTACTAAAATATTACCTACTCCATATGCTTCATCTGATATTTTCTCAGCACGAATAGTTTGCTCTAAAGTTCCAGTACTCCCTGCTCGTTTTCCTTTTCCTTGATAGCCCAATCCGATGATGTCAGCCATATGATTGCGAGTTTCTGTAGCTGTCTCAGAGATACCCAATTGAGTGTTTCTATGAGCAATATCAATGATTTCAGCCATTTGTTTCGGCTTAGTACCTATTACTGTTACTGAAATCATGAACTTTTCCGAACTGATATACTTATACTATGTCTGCACTTATCCTTTTCATCCGAACTTCCATAGATGTCAATCTTTGAATCATTCACGAAGTCTAGTACATAATCTCTGCCATTAGCAATACGTTCTAATGAAGTGTTGTCACCTGAAGCGTGTGCATGGTCATAGTGTACCCATCCAGTTTTAAGCTTATCTTTGATATAATCTGCCAAATCGAGTCTCTGAGCATCACTGCTTGCGAATACGTCGATTATACAGAGGTATTTGTTATATAACGTGTCAGCACCTATCTCTTGTCGAGTGGTCGTGGTCTGAGCTAACCTGACGCAAACTACGGGTATCTGAATGTCTTTACCATAAACATTAGCAAACGTCTTCATTAATGATATATTGTTCCAGTCCTGTTTAAAACAGTTTTCTAAATAATACAGTAATGAAAGTTCGATATTTCTAGACTCACGAAACCAGGATGCCATTGAAAATCTCCTTCCATTTTTCTCTATTCCAGTTAGTTTTTCTATGACAACTCACACAAAGAGAAATGAGATTACTAGTATTATTATTTTGTTTGTCATAATCCTTATGGTGAACATCTAATTGTCTATAATTCTCTAATTGAGAACAACCGCAAAGTCTACACGAATACTTGTCTCTAAAACGAATTTTTTCTTTTAAATGATTATCAAACTCTTTTCCATACTCTTCAAATGATTTACCACCTTGCCATTGAGGGTGTTTAGATTTATCACTGAAAAGTTGTAATTTAATTTCACTCATTTTCTTTTTACATGCATCATCTCTTTTTAACCCTAAATTAGAATTTCCAATCTTCTGTATAGTTTCTTTTGAATGATGACGACCTTTAATTGATGAACACATTTCATCGTAATTATCTTCCCATCGCTTTTTTAAAGCACATTTATGACATAACGAAGCATAGACGTTCTTTATTTCCACTTTGCAAGAATTACAAGTATGTTTAATTAAATACAATCCATGTTTTGTAGCATTCCGTTTACCGGAACAACTTTTACAAGTTTTAGACCGATTTAGTTTAATAATATTGCCACAAACACAGGTTTTCACAATTTCTCCTTAGTCACAGATTACTTGAATTAGAGATACGTTAGTCGCTGTAGTTACGTTAACAGCGTCAGCATCGATATCTAACCCCGGACCAAAACATTTAGTATCCAATGTAGAAATGTGACATTGAAAAATAACGTTAGCTTTACTATCCTTGAGTACAACCACAGCGGCACCAGCTGATGGGTCTACGATAATAGCACGAATAACTGTTCTTTCTAGACCGCTATTGGCAACACCTGTAAATTTAAGATTTCTCATTTATTTCTCCTTAGTTCATGCGACTGATTACTACACGCATGGTTTGAAAAGGGCGTTGCTGAATAATAGCTTTATTACCAGCACCCTCTTTAAATACTTGATATTCTATATTATCTATTTTGATTTTTTGACACTTTCTAAAGTAACTATCATACTTTGCATCACAAAGAACTTCTTTAGCACCAATGTTTGCTAATCCATATTGCTTCCATACCAAAGCTTCAGGGTTAATCTCCCTAACGTAACCCTTTATGACAATAGGGTTTAGGTTAAGTACAACCTTGTTCTTCTCGTACTCATCATAATCATCTCCTGCCATCTGTGAAGCAAAATAGATATAGATTTTAGAAGACACTTCATTATTCTTGTAAATGTCTTGCGCTACTCTAAGTTTCTTTTGCATGTATATCTCCTTTGGAGAGGGAGAATAATCTCCCTCTTTTTTTATTTAGGTCTATCTTCTTCTTTAACCGTTTTATTAACAGCAATATACTTACCTAGAAACTTAATAATAGGAAGTACAATATTGTCGTCTTTCAGTGTTGGTGTTAATTTGACAATCCATGTTGCTAAACCAACGACAGCCAAATAACCAACAACCAGAGTTTCTTTATTCGCTACTACCCACGATATAATCGCACCGATGTCCATTTTAGTCCTCCTTTCACTCCTTACGCAAGGAGTTTCATAATCTGACCCAATACGAGTGTAGAAAGGTCAGCCGTGCTCAATACTTCATTAACCAACTTAACATCCGCATCTTCCATGTCCAAAGCATCCTTTGACTTATAGATTTCCATAGCCAAATTCAACTGACGAATCACTTCCCCGTTTTTTGCTTTAGCAATACAGAGAGTATTTGCTACAATATCCTTCATAAAAAGCGGTTTGTCTCCTTGTGTCATCGCAACGCCTTCAAGATTAACAATCGCCGTACAGAAATTAATTTTCTTCATTTTATATCCTCACCTTTAATTGTTATTTTATTATTGCTGTCACTTTAGTTCTAAATTCTCTATATCCTGTACTAGTTAGCTTTAAGTCATCAACATCTTGCAAATTTCTAATTTGGTTCCTTTGTAATCCTTCAACCTCTTCATCAAGTGTGGCCCCCCACCAAATACCGGAGGCAACTATCAATAAAATAGTAACAATTTGCCCTACAATAATCATTCTCCAACCACGACTAGAATTAACATACTCTGTTATTTTCTTGTCAGGGTCGGAGGCTTTCAAAGCTACCATATCGTTCTTCACAGAAGCTATTTCTGTACGAATAATAACGTGTTCAGCAGAATTTTCATCTACTTTCTTAGCTAATCCATCTAAAGCTGTCAAAAGATGTCTCCTCCATTCTAGTTCATTGTTGTCATTATCCATTTACAACCTCCGCTAAAATTTCAGAAATTCCGTTAGCTTTACTAAGTATACCGTTTATTTTATCACCGTTCACTTTCCGGAGAACTAAGTGCTTGTCAAAAGCAGTAAAGATATACAATTTAGTATCTGGCGCTAATGTTCTATCTAGTAAACGAGTAACGCAGATACCATCAGCGAAAGATAACACATAATCAACAAGAGCCGCATAATATGTACCTGTTTCAAATTCAATTAAAAAATCACTTGCATATTTTAATGTTTTTACTTCAAATCCTAATGCTTCTGCTTTCATACTAAATAGTCTTAAAAAATCTTCATCGTCATCCAGATAAAGTAATCTTTTCTGAGAACGAGTATTATCACCGTCCCAAGTCATAACGTTACTCCTGACGAATCAATGTGAATTTCTGTTGCGTGACCGATTGATAACCAGCATATGTTACATCTACAGTTACCACATAATCACCTTCAGGCCATGATGTTGCTGATTGTAAAACATAACTATATACGCCATCCGCATCTTTAATCATATTCTCATTCAATACAACACTAACCATGGATGGATTCTTAATAGTCACACGAGCCGTTGTAGGTGTTGTGATATTAAAAACAGACGTAATCTTAACAGCGGTTCCAGCATAGAACGTGGGTAATAGCTTATTTAACATATGTCTCCTTATGAGATAATCGTTGTACTATATGGACGAGCATCATCGCTTTGTTTACCACCATCTACATGAATGTCCATATTAACAAGATTACTAAATCTAATAGCCTGAATAACTGTGTCTTTCGGTGAAACAGAATAGGCTGAAAATCTTATCTGTTGAAAAATATAGTCCTTGAATGCTATAAGAAAACCAGCAGGCCATTGAGAATACGGTGACCAGTAACTCATCGTACAATCTCTTTAGCATACATATCAATTGTAACATGTTCTGATAGTTTAGTTCTATAAATCTTAGGCCACAGATTACCGAGATAACGTTGAAGAGAAAGAACAATCTTATTAGAGTTAGAAATAACGTATTTACCGTTATTTGCTATAACTTCCTTTCGTCCGCCTAAATCTTGGTCTGTGGTCATAACTTTATCTCCTCAGTTTAATTGATTACGTATCCCTATTGTCCATCAATGAATTACATAGGGGCTTTTTCTGAAGTGAACTTTACAACAATTCCATTCTTATCCATCTCAGCTAAATATCCGTCTATTTCGGCAAGTTCTTTTTCCTTCAACGCAATCATCTCATCTCTTTGAGCGACGATGTTCTTTCGTTGCTCCTCAAGAAACCCACGCTCAAAAGAAATCTTCTTGTTGGTTGAGGAGAATTGCTCATCGAACTCCATTGTGTTATTGTCAATTCTTCTTCCTACTATTGCCATATTTCCTCCTTATGTCGCTTGTTGTATAGCGGTGATAATTCCGTCTTTCACGGTAATAGTCCCGTCATTTCCAGTAACGGGAGTCAGCTTGAGACCTACCGTGTAAGTCCCGTCTGCAACTGGAGCAGTTCCATCAGCGGCATAATGCTTGGACTTTATTTTTGTTACGGTCAATGTGTCAGTGGCAAAGGTCATATCCGCATCATCGGTAAGCCGACCATTAGTCGTTGCGATAGGAACTCTCCCCGATGTGAGTCTTGCCCCGTCATCGAGGACAAACGCTTTCCTGGCATTTCCAGTGCTGATGGTTGCGAAATAATCATCAGTAAGAAATTCAATCTGTCCTGCAACGGCTACAGTAGTAAGTGTTCCAGTTGTTAATTTAATAGGAGCAGTTCCTGCTGTTGCCGTTCCTGCGCCAATATGAAGTTTTGCAGTTGATGCAGTAAGCCCGATGCCAACATTGCCCTCTATGAGCAATCCGTTGCTGGGAGCATCATATACGGTTGCGTAATTTGATCCGATTACCGAATTACCTTTTACTCCAAAAGACGCTAACGTGGTTAAGGAAGCAGTATTTACTCCAACCTTTCCAGTTCCCCAGACGGTAAGGACAGACCCCGTATAATTCCCGTCAATATTGTTAATGTCCCCGCCAAGACAGACCGTCCCGCTATTCTGATGGTCTGTTTTAAAAATAACTCTTTGGGTAAAAGCTCCCGAGCCAGAAGCGGTATTAAAAACCATTAACTGGCCTTTATAAAACTGAAATCCTGCACTGTACCCAGTAGATATTCTTGTCCAACCTCCACTACCGTAGTAGGCGTTTTCTGCTATAAACCCGTTGTTAAAAGAATAAGGTTGGAAAACAAAAGCTCCAAACCGCATTGTAAACATCGAAGTATTGTACCCTCCGACATCAAGTACGCAGGTTGGCGTGGAATTCCCGACACCTACAAAACCCCCATTTGGTTGAAGTTTTAAATAGGAAGTTGTCCGAGTCGCATGAGATGTTCCTTGGATAGCAATGCTGTCGTTTGCGGCAGAGCCACCATTGATGGTTGCGGTTTGAAGTCCGTATGTTAAAACTTGTATCTGTGAGGTTGCTCCCGTGACCGTTCCTGTTTCAAGCAAAGCTCCAGAAAGCGAAGTTAAATAAGTCGAGTTGTCATAGGATACAGTAGTCCCTGACGCTTTGACGAATCCCGTTCCGTTTAATTTGGCCTGCGCTCCAAGAGACGAAAGAGTCTGGTCGCCAGTGTTGCTTCCGCTTACTGAAGCACTTGCTCCGATGGTTAAAGGATTGGTACTCCACGCAACATCCGTTGCCGTGGCTTGAAGAAGTTTCCCCGTGGGTGTTGCGGGAAAGGCAAGCCTGTCCCATTTCGGAGTATCGTTCCCGAACAATATGTCTCCACGGACTACTGTTCCTGCCACTGAGTCCCCGTGCGTCGCAGAGAGGACGTTGTGTGCTGTGACAGAGGTCAGATAGGTGTTAGTATCAACCACTAATGTTCCTGCGCTTCCAGAAAATTTAACAAAGCCATCAGTAGTATATTTTGTAAATTTTGTCGTTCCGTCTCCCAACACTTGAATTTTCTCTGAGCCGTTGTTCTGCACACTTAACAGAGTTTTTCCAGCGGCAAGGGCTTTCGTACCAGTTCCATTTGCGGAATAAGAATCTATTATCACCGCAGGAACGCCATCGTCTGGGTCAGACACCATGAACCCACGCAATTCTATTGCAGGATTGTCTGGACTATCGGAAAAACCGTCTACGAATAATCCGCCTTTGGTTGCGTTTATTTCCTTCAGAAGTCCGTAGGTGTTTGTGTTCGCTAGGGTAGTTATTCCGTGAGTGACATCCGTATCACGCATATCCAAATTATAAGCTGTTCCAGTCGTTCCAATTTGGATACTTCCGTTCGATAGTAATCCCGTGAAAGTAGGCGCACCGTTAATGATGGTTTGGGGACTGGTCTGGTCTAAAAGCATTGCTCCTGAAAGAGAGGTGAGATAAGAATTTGAATCTAAACTAAAATCTCCTTTAAGAAATTGACTGGATGTTCCCGCCGTTATTTTTGCTTGTTTGTTATTAAGCTGTGTTTGAAGAGCAGAAGTTACTCCCTTCACCCTAGATATTTCTGTAAGACTTGGATAAGTGGACGTGGCAAGAGAATAGAAATCTTTGTTAGCGTCCAAGGATACTAGCGTGTTAGCCAGTCCTCCAGGAATTCCGACCTTTGAATTATCTAAATCCAAACGAAAGAGTTGCGCCCCTTGAAGACTGCTGAAGTAAATGTAATTAGCAGGAGGTAGTGTTATTCTCCCGACATAACCACCCGCCCCACCTGCCCATTCTCCAAAGAACATTCTTGTGCCATCGGTTGAGATTGCGTTTGGTGGCCCGTAAGTCGAGGGGATTGGAAGATTTGCTTGTTCGTATGTGATAGGGTCTATTCTTATTACGTTATTTCCGACATTGGAAAATGCATATAAATAATGCCCGTCATAAAGAACTCCGTAATCTCCGGTTGTCGTATACAAATAGATTAAGTTGTAAGATAAATCCGACTTTTTAACTCTTACGATATAATTTGCCGACTCCGCTCCAAGGTAGAGGTAATCTCCGACCATGGACATCAGACAGGTTATCGGGCCAATAGAAAGAGAAGCAGAGGTAATAGATGACAAATCAGAAATAGGCATCTTGATAACGTACGAGGTAGCGGTCGAGACGTAGATATTTATTCCGTCAGTGTGAGTGGCGTGAGCGGAATTGAATCCGGTTAAGGTGACCGATTGATTCAAAGAGAAGTCAGATAACTTATACTGATAAACCACTGAGGGTGACGCAAACTGCGTTGCGTAGAGATATGTTCCATCACAGGCCATGGAATGATAAACGACGGGAGAATCCGACCACGCATTAGAAACCACTTTTGTGGCCGCCATTGTATTCGCATCAATCTTGTATATGTTCCCGTACCCTGTTAATGCATAGATGTATCCATCATAATAAAGGACTTTTCCGCAGTCTGGGTCTCCTCCCAAAGATACACTTGTCTGAGTGTTTAAATCCTCTGGGTCAAACTTGGTTACTATGGCGTTCGCTCCTACCGTCCCAACATACCAATGGTTGTTTGCGAATACTGACGACTGAGTTCCATAAGCGTACGCAATTTCTTGAAATTCTCCAGTGTGGTATGAAACATTAAAATTGTTAGCCAGTTCGTAATTGGTTTGAGATTTACTTACTGGTTCTATAGAAGTCCCAGCGATACTCCAAATCCCATTCTTACGTCCATAGATTGTCCCGTCAGAAGGAGCATCAGTCAAATAACCTACTGTAGTCCACGGTGTACCTGTTACATATCCTTGCGCTTGTACCCAAACTTGCGTAGCATATAGAGAAAGTGAATTAATAACATTCTGAAGTTGAGATGTTGTAGCAAAATTTGGTGTCCAATTATACCATATATGATGAAAAGAATCATAGGTAAGTAATTGACCGCTGGATAATCCACTACTAACGCCGACGTTAGATAAAGCATCTAGAGTATGTGTGTGATTAACATTTGATTTATTATCTAAAGCCAAACGAAGGTCAGTTTGATGTTCTATAACGCCCGTGATAGTACCCCATGCACCTCCACTACCAGATACAATAGACCAAGTAGCGTTTTTACGTGCATACTGTTGTCCATCTGAAGGGGCATCTATCAAATAACCTTGTAAAGATACCCAAGACTGTGTAGCGTATCCAAAAAGAGCAGAGGAAATAGCACTGATAACTTGACTAGCAGTTTGGTATCCAACATTGTTAGTAAAACCTCCAACGTTAACATCTGTTTGAGTACCGATAATACTACTCCACGTTACAGTAGTAACCGGTATATAAAATTCAAGACCAGATTCATCAGTTTTTACTCTAACAGCTTTTCCAGTTTGACCACTATAAGAAGAAGGAGTATCAGTAAGTTCTAAAAAAGTATTAACGGTTGCAATCTGACTAGCGATATAATTAATTAAATCTGTTTGAAGAAGAACATTACCTTGTATTTGACCCCATAATTGAGCAATAGGAGACCAGCCCGTATTAGTAGCATTACGAATTTTGAGAATATAGCTTAAGGTCCCAAGATTAGTATCTACCCACAGTTTTCCGTATCCTTGCGCTCCAGGGTCGTTGTCTTGAACATATCCTGGGACGTGAAGGTCGTCTCCTGTTAAGTCCTTATGTAAGCAAAGATTGTCTTGTCCCATTTTTCCTTATAAAAGTTCGAATGCACCGTGGCTATTTCTTTTCGCAATACCTATGATTTTCTGAATCTTAAGATGCAACGGCAGGTCCGCAGGTACATTAATACGGATATCCGGCAGTGAGTAGGACTTATTATCAGGATAAATAAGAGTAGCCGCTACAAGAGCAATTAGATTTCTTTCATTAGGCTCTGGGTCTGGATAAAGAGTACCACTAACAACTTCCCACGTGTAAAAATTATTGCAACTCAAATGCACTAAAGCTGAATGAATATATCCAGCAATCTCAGAGCTTGAGTAATTAGGATAGTATTTATATTGAATCTCTATAATATCCCCGGAAGTCATGGAAGCAGAAACGGTGAGTTTATTAGTAACAGAGTCGTAGGAATACTGACCAGAGGTGAGGGCCACATCATTCTTTAGAACTTCAATGATGGAATTAACATTAGGTTCTGTTAATGTAAAGGTAGCAGAATTCTCATAAACAAAGATATCCCCAGGAGACATCGGTTTTTCCGAGTCATTGAGGATATAACGTATAAGTGTTTCCAAAGTAGTAAGTGTGGTTTCTTGTGGCATGTAAGTCTTCTCTCTCTTTTTTAGGTTTATAACTGAGAAGAATCTGAATACCTCTTCCTCCCAAAAATTTAAACCCTTTATTCCTAAAGACTGATAAAAATTTGTTATCTTTTCGAATCTTTGCGTATACTTCTTTCTTAGTATTCCAAACTAATACAGTGATAAGTTGTTTAGCAATATCGGGGGTATTAGCTTTAACTTTAATATAGTATCGTTCCTTACCTCCTCCGATACTCTTCCACAACATAATGATTCCAACATATTCACCTTTCTCTTCCAAGGTGTACACGTGCGAACTAGCTTTGATTAATCTCTTCAGATTATGAACATCTGATATATAAATGCGTGAATTGTCATGAGTATAATAAAAATCGTAGTCGAAATCTGTCATGATAAAATTCAGTAAATCGGCCAGATGTGTTTTCTTCGTAAGTCTGAAAGATTCAATCATATCTTTTCCTATTATGTTGAGTTGTTAACGTATAACTAAGTTACTGTACATAACGCTTTGGTGAAGAGGGAGAGAAGGGTCATCCCCTATGAACGCTCCCTCTTCGTATTCTAACTAGACTGTACGAACGAATTTGCTGATAGCATACGAGTTAATCGTAGCCGCAACAATCTGCTCATAGCCAGTGAGTGCAACAGCGAGGTAACGAGTCGTCGAGACCTGAACAGGGTTAGGAGAAACGAACACAAGGCGTTCAGCCTTATCTCCGGTTTCACTAATAACTCCGCCAAGCTTCTCAATCTCGTTCATGCGCTTACGAACGAACAGGAGGGGTTTCCCCATCTCTGTCTGTACGCCAGCGAGGTAGCAAGTGTTCGAATTAAGAACGCCGCCAACCACGTTACTGCCATCATAAGTGTAAGGTTCGTTGATACGAACGACTTCGATACCGAGAGCCTTAAAAGCCTCGATTGAAGACTGGAACTTGTTATCCTTCCAATCCATCAACTTGATATCTTTGTCGATAGCTGTACCAGCAACCAGCACATAGTTCTCAGAGTAATCGATAATCTGGTCAATCATGTCAACTACGTAACGGTAGTTAAACGATGTTTCGCCAGACCTCAGGTCATTCAGATTGCCACGAGCAATTGCGGCCGCATCCAACAAACTTACCACTTTCTGATTCTCAATAGCATTCAAGGAACGGTTGATGGTGATTTTCTTACGAGCCAACACACGTTCTTTTGAAATAGCCAAATCTGTAATCTTGATATAGTACTCGTTAGTAGCGATATCAAGAAAAGTCAACAGCGTAGGAGTATACGGAGTGACGTTAGTAGTCGTCGTGCCAGAAGCCACAGTGCTGATAACATAGTCTGTGTCAAAAATCACGTCGAAATAATAAACGTACTCGTTAGGGTCCGCAGAATCCACTTCGCAAATAGCGGACACGAGGTCCGGATAAGGGCGACGAGGGTCTTTAGGTTCCCCGATAATCCTAGCAATTTCTAGATGGTCATATTTATTCATTTAGAGTGTAACCTTTCTAAAGTATTTTTTATCCTTCCCATCCTTCATTGGTTGAGAAAGCCTCAGTTGGGTAAACCTTCCGGTCTACTTTTGTTTCTTAATGTTTTCTTGAACGGCTTTGCTATCTCGTCCGAAAGCCAACTCATCCACTCTACTACGTGTAGAAGTTTCGCCTTCATTCAGATTCTTATCAGCAGAGCCCTTAGTGAGGTCCGGCTTTTCAGTCGGTGTCACTTTGGCCAATTTGAGTTCAGCGTTTTCCTTACGGAGTTTCGCCATCTCATACTTGGTTTCATCCATGATATCTTCATCTTTCATTTCCTTAGCGAATTCACCGAGTTCGTCTTTACGAGCCTGAATCTTAGAAGCGAGTTCAATCTTCGCTTTTTCAGTTTCGGCATCCTGGAACTTCTTCAACTCAGCGGTAGCTTGTTCCAACTTAGCCATCACTTCTTTCAAATCAGCCTCAAGTTTTTCAACTGCGGCCTTATTGAGAGACGTATCGCTTGCACTAGGTGTTCCCGGTTTGCTCTTTTCATTAAGAGACGTATCATTAGCATCAGCGGCAGGCTTCACATAATTAATAAGCGATGTGACGTGCGGTTGCACGAATGCCTTAACAGAGGGGGCCAAATCTGTCTGGGCTTTGGTATCTTGCACCAAGGCCAATTCGATTTTTGCCTTTACATCAGCGATTGCTTCTGCTCCCAGTCCGTCCTTAGCACCGGCTTCGATTGCCATTGCTTGAATCATTTCTTCAACAGTACTAGCTTTATAAAACTTCATCAATTCGTCCATGTTTAACTCCCTTGCTATTTTTAGGATTTTATTTTTGACTGTTTCCTGCGAAATGCCCAATTTTTTCAACGATTCCGCCGCAAAGGGCAGTCTAGCTGAAGCATTGTGAACATGTGTTTGGTCGTGAATAGGAAACATTCTTATCTTTCGTGGTTTACCCGTTTTCTTGTTTTTGGATGTAACCACTACAGCGAACTTCTCATCAGAAAGTTTTGCTCTTTCTTGATAAGAAAGCGTCATCGATAATTGTGGGTCTGGATTACATTTATTGACCACCGCATAAGGACTATCGGTTCTCTCAACAGGTCTTATCTCCTGGAAGTGAGGTTTGTCCTTTTCCCAACTTGCGCCACATTTCGGACACTTGGAAGTGTTTCCATGTACCTGGAACGGAGCCGCACAATGTTTGCATTTCATCTCTTTAGACAACTCTAACATCTTTCCTTCAATGTTATGAGCGATAACCATTTCTAGTTCTTCGTCATTACCTTCGAAAGAAGTAATAAAAGCATTAATGTCCTCAAGGAGGGCAACATTGACATCAGTTGTCACTTCTGTCAATGCACGTCCTTTTTCTTGCTTACCTGTGAAGCTAACTTGCATAGAAGTTCCACATTTAGCGCAACTAATTTTACCACAGTTGTTCTGCAAATCAAAATTAAGAAGATTATACTCTCCTTTAGCATGACAAACTGCACAATCAATCTTACTCATGATATCAGTAATAGATGTGCAATCGCTAGCCATTTCATTATCATCTTCTTCGCTCTCAATTACTTCATCTAACTTTTCATAGTAGTCTTCCGTTTGAGAAAGATGAACGTATGCAATATAACCCGCTTTAATTGGGTCATCGTTAGTTAGATTGTATTGAGCACCATATTTAGTACCGTGTTCCTTTTCAATTTCCATACCAGCTTTAAATTCTTCTTTATCAATCTTAGTGAAATCGATGCCCAATGTTTTACCAACAATTTCCACAAGAGCATCAGTTACTTCGAAATCCCAAGCCGCTCTAGGAGCTGATTCACCGGTATGAAGAAAAGATGTAGGTTTAGTCATAACCTTCGCAAATTCAAGAACTCTGTTGTTTGCCATCTCAAGAACATCTGCCCCAGGAAAAGCGGGAGACTCTTTAAGAAGCAAGGCACCTCCAGCAAAACAAATATCGTTTAGACTGTAAGATGTGCTAGAGAGTGCTGTTTTATTGCCCCAAGCTTCGAAAGACACAGAAAGAGCACCTTTTTGCATAAGGTCTTTGATAGTGTTGAAATCGTCTTGAAGGTTAGATTTGAAAAAAGAACCGTAAGCAATAATCTGGTCGCCTTTAAGTTCCGCATCAATCCAGGTACCGCAAATACGTTTACGAAAGTGGTCAAAATCGACTGCCTTACCAACAAGGGTAGAAAGCGATTTAGCAACTTCTTCACGAGGAAGCAAACATCCATTCCTGTTCACTCTATCCGTAAAAGCATATTTACATTTGAAAATGGCCAAGTCATGAGAAGGAAGACTAATACCACGTTTCGATGCAATACTAGCAAGTTCAACATCATCCTTCCCTTCTTCCAAAAACTCGTACTCGGAAGCATACGTCATATCTTCTAACCACTTATCGATGTCATTTTTCATGTATTTGTAACTCCTTTTTAAAAAATAATTGCCATTTATTTCTATCACCTTGTGTAGTTTTGCAATGACACTTATGGCACAAAGCAATGAGATTATCTACGCTATTGTTCTTTTTATCGTAGTCAATATGATGACAATCTAATTGACGTCCGTTTTCTAGTTGACTACATCCGCACATCTGACATTGATATTTATCACGAAATCTTATTTGTTCTTTCAATGAATTATCAAACTCAGCACCGTATTCTTCGAAAGATTTACCGCCTTGCCATCTTGACGCTAATTCTTTTTTTCTAAACTGAGCATTACATGATTTTGAACAAAATAAATTCTTACTTCTTTTAAAACGCCACTCTGCTCTATAAATCTCTTTTCCACAAAAAGAACAAGGTACTAAAACACCGTTACGTTTAAATAAACCGTCTTTACCTCTAATTTGCATCTTTTTCGCCATATCTAAAGAATCTATCAGCGGGAGATTCGGTATAATTATTAGCATCTCCATGCTGTTCTGGAAGTTCAACGTAACCATCTTTCTTGTTACGTGCTTTTAAAACGCTCCAGGCAACACGAAAGGCCGTTTGTTCGTCTTTATAAAATTTAAGTGCGTTATTAAAAGCCTTTCTAAATGCAGATTGAGAAGCTGAAGGGTATTTCTGCACAGCGGGCGGGAGTCCAGTGTTTTCTTTATAAGGAGCATCTTCATACACTGATTCAGAAATCACTTCAGCCGGTAGGTTAACAATATCAAATTCGTCACGAGTAAAGTTCGGACTAGGAAGAGGCGGTAGGTCGTCGGACATAGTAGGCTTTTCGAAAGGCATATTAAGTTCGAATACTTCACCTTCCTCAGGTTTCTCTAAAGAAGCATTCTTGTAGTTCTTCTTCTCAGGGCCCATTTTATCAGCCGGAACCTTGTCATTAGTTTTCGTGGTATTCTTTACCCCAGGTTCTTTAACCTTAGTGGGATTAGATTTACCAGGAAGACCCTTAGCTCCAATCTGTTCATCGATGTTGGTGATGACAGGAGGAAACATGACATCAACGATGCCTTTCTTTTTCTCGTCCTTGAGACGAGCAACTTCTGTTTCGAAGTCCGTTTCTCCAAGAATCGTAACAATTGTCTGACGAGAAAGAAGACCACGGTCATAAAGACTGCGAAGAAGCGTTTTACCGTCTTCTGAAACAAAGTCTGTAATGGGGGAAGCAGTGATGTTAATTTTAACACTCTTCCACTTCTTGTTATTCTTAATTGCAATTTCCTTCATAATATCATGAAGAAGACATTTAAAATCTGTAACTGCTTGTCTCACTTCTGACATAAAAGGAGCGGCATTAAGTTTACTTTGTTTTGCCTTGCTTCCCGATGTGCCTTCTAGCAAATCGATTAAACCTAATCCTGCAAGAAGTCTACGTTCAATAACAGCGAAAAGTTCTTGACTAATAATTTTAGAGTAATCGGGAATTAAATGCTCCATGGTCGTATCAAACTGAGTTGCATACGTGGGAGCACCGGTGGGAAGACCGTTAATGACAGGAATTTCGTATTTCTTTTTGGCGAGCAGTTCTTGAAAGTCTTTGCTAACTTTCTCAAGGTCTTCACGAGAATAAGAGATATTTCCGTCAAGATACATGTTCTCTGTGCCTTTTTTAATTAGAAAAAGATACTCAAGAGCACGAGCAACAACAAATTCACCTTTTTCAGAGAGAAGTTGCATAAATACCAAATTATGCCAAATGCCTCTACGAATTAGATAAGGTTTAGTCTCACGTGTACCCCAATGTTCATAGGGCATCTGTAGATAAATAGTTTCTTGTTTATTACGAGGGAGAGGAATGTCGTCTTTCTTATCATTACTTACTCTAATCGCATATTTCTCTTCACCTAATGTAATAGTAGGGTCTTCTGCATTCTTACAAACAATGTCTTCTCCATCTACAAAAAACATTGTATTAGGTAATTGATATCCATCTACATTTTCCCAGAAAGCCCTCAAAAGAAGTTGTGAAGAACCCTTCCAACGTTCTCTACAATATTCTTTAGCCAAAGGTCCTACTCCTGTAGGAACATGTCCACGAAGTCCTTCATTAATATTGTCTAACCATTCATTTAAAAGTTTTGTGAGTGAGGCATCTTCTGTGGAGACTTGATAGTTAACTCCAGAGACTGCGGCCATTCCGAAATCAATTGTGCTATTAACCAAACCAGAGATATCATGTTTGAGAACATCTTTAGCGGCTAAAACTTTATCACGATACTTTTGAGGTTCCGCAATCGGTTTAATTTGGAATACACTCATCAAATCCGCAACATATTGAAGTAATGGATTAAGACCTTTTATTAAATGCGTACCCATGTTGTCTCCTTATGGCATTTTTTACATTGGGTTTCACCATTACTTAATTCCCAGAAAGGTTCGTGTTTCATAGCAAGACGTAATAGAATCTCTTTCTCTTCGGCTGGTGAAAACTGATTGTAAGTCTGCAAAAATTCTTTGAATAATATGTTGAATTCTTTCACATGATGAGCATGTAAAGAAGCTCCGTGCTGACCACAGCACTGACAAGTGAAACTATCTCTTGTAAAGACTTCATTACGCCATGTTTTATATTGTGGTAGGTCTCGTATCATTGATTGTAATTTCATGATACCGCCTTTCCAATTGAAATTACCAGAGCGTTTTTGACTTTTATTATAACAAGAACGACACATTTTGATATTTTTCTTTGAAATTGTATTACCACAAGAACAAATCGGTAATGAAACTTTAGGACGATTCGATGGTTTACCTAATTTTGCTAAGGACATCTTTTCTCTTGTATCTATAGAATGACTACGACCAAAAAAAGGATTTTTCTCTCCTTTTAATGTTTTTAAATATTCGTAATATTCTTTTCGTGTCATATGATTCCTTTGTAGAATTCTTTTCGGATGATACCTTTGATATTATTGAATTCGTTGTACCATTGTGCAATAGAAAAAACTTGAAACGCTTGGAACAAATGGTCATCAGACGAAAGACAAGAATAAATTGTGCGAGTACCTGACTGCATTGCAATTACTTGGTTAAACTGTGCATCAAATTTATAATCGAGAGGAATTTCCATCTTCTCAGCATAAAGTAGGTCTTTTAAATGCTTGACTGACCAATCCGACACATACTCTTCTTTATAAATAAGAGCACCCTTATCATATTTGGCAAATCCTTTATTATCTCTTTCGAAATCAATCGCAATCTTTTCGTTAAAGGAAACCCAAACTAAATTTTCTTTAGGAAATACTTCTGCGAGACTACGAAAAATTGCACGACCTGTTCCGTCAGTGCAATCTAAGGCGATATAATTGGCTCCAAATCTTTCTCCGAGATATTGAAACACTTTAAACTGTTCTTTATCCGTAAGATTGTAGAGAGTAATATTATAAGCAAAGCGATAAATCTTGTTTACTTCAAAAATAATTCCAATTTCTGTCGGAGCTGACTCCCCAATATCAGCAAATATGTAGCAATTCTGCACATTTGTGGGTTTTTCAATTATGAGGTCTTCCTTAAATCGGTGATAGCTTTCCTTAGTGACCTCAAACATCTTGGTGTATTTTTCTTCATTGTAACATTTACGGACACGCTCCATATCGAAGACCGACACTCCTTCTTCGACCACCTCACCCTTGATGAACACCCGAAAGCCTAAACTTTGTTCGCCTCCAAAATCTTTTACTGCTTGCTCCTTAGCTCTCAAGTCCCACTTGGGATTTACATACTGAGGCAAATTTACAACTGATGCTCTTTTGCTCAAATCATAGAAAACTCGTCCACAAGGCGTGTATTTAGTGAAGTTTGTCATGCCGGATATGCGAAAAACGCATCCGTTTTCACTAACCGAGTCTCTCCGCATGTTATAAACCTGCTCCGTTTCGAAGCTGGCCTCTTCTATATAAAGACGTGTAAAATGCTTTTGAAAGAACTGTGCGCCTGGTTTTTTACCAGAGATGTTCATGTTTACACTTTCTAAACTATATCCAGTGTTTAGAGTGAAACGATAATTCGGACTCTTGGTTGTGTGTGGTTCGAAGACAGCAAAGAAGGGATGATTATCTAAAATGGTAACAATATCTTCTAACACGCCACGAATATGTATCTGGTCGTAGGAACTAAAACCAACTCTCTCATTTTCTCCTACTGCCATATTGATTAGCATATCAACCTTTTCAGCTAAGAGAGTTTTGCCGAAAAGACGACCACCTAAACAATATAAATCTCCAGCACCCTTACGAAGATTGAAATTTTCTTTGTCAGAAATAGTTATGTCTTTATCTATCATGTATTCGTAGGATAAAAGAGGAAATTGACCAATACGAATGTGAGCTAGATTGTCTTCTTCCATCATGGAGAGATTATCATAGTCACTAAACAGACATTCTGCCATTGCAATTGAGTCATTAAAACAATTCATAAACTGAATATCAGAATCCTCAAGCTTCTCTATCATCTATCATACCTAAAATTCTTATCATAACGAGAAGCACAACTAAATTTCTTCTTAGCTTTCTTACGTCCTTCACGTACTTCTTGTAAATGTTTTTCACGATAACGTGCTTGAGAAAATAATTCTAAATATCTAGACATAACTTTGTCTAAATTCTTAATCTTTTTTCCACGGTTAAAATGAATTTTTGTATGACAACTATGACAAAGAATTAAAAAATCTTCTTCTGTCTCTTTACCTAGATTAGTATAAGTTTTATGATGTAATTCTAATCTATCAGTACTACCGCAAACTTTACACCTAGATTCGGAGGTAAGGTATTTCTTTCTGGTTACTCCCCAGTGCTCTGAGTGTAAGTAATGTTCATAACTTTCTAAGTACTCGTTCATTTCTGTAAGTTCCTCTATACAAGTTTACGTTTAAAGACAACTCAACCACTTATCAGGCATAAGACCAACTGTTCTATACGCAGTCGGAAGAAACGTTTAGCTTTTATCGGGAACGTGTTCTCGTACACGTAAAACGTCAGGTCTTGTATGCCTATCAAATCCCGTTTATTCTGCGACTTTATGCAGAGCTTCGTGGTTCCCTTACCCCCATTCAGGAATAAGTTTTAGCCAGGTTAACTCCCAGCCGAAAGCAGGTTATCGTTTCTTTTCGTTTCGATTAAGTCGAAAACTGTAAAAGCACTTTAATGCTGGAGACCCGTCTTTTTAGGACGGGCCTTAATTAAATATTAACGCCGAGACGAGTACGCATCGTCTCTTTCAAAAGTTGAACATCGTATACGGAAGGCTTAAAGCCAAAAATCTCAGCTAAAATAGCCGCCAATTTGTCTTCGTTGGTAGCCATGCCGTATTGATATGTAGCATCTGCACCGTGAGCTTGAGATACCGGTTTATCAACTCCTGTAGGATTCTTCATTTATTTCTCCTTTACTGCTAGACTTTTACAACCTTCGTAGCTTGCTCTCCCTTAGGACCTTCTCCAAGTTCGAACTCTACTTCTTGATTCTCTTTCAATGTCTTAAAACCTTCACCTTGGATAGAAGAATGATGCACGAAAACATCTTTCCCATCAGCCTTAGTAATAAAACCATAACCTTTTGCATCATTAAACCACTTCACTTTACCCTTTTCCACTTTTGACTCTCCTTAATATTTCTATTTAATTAATATGTATATACGTGTTTCTATAGTTATATGTACCCAGGTTTTGATTCAAAGGACCTTCGGCCGAACCTTGTGCTCCTCTATACGTATACAACTTATACAGAGGCTTTTTTACTGGAGCCGCTTGAAGGACTTGAACCCTCAGCAGGCGGTTTACAAAACCGCTACTCTACCATTGAGTTAAAGCGGCTGGTTGGATTTTTATACGTTCTCCAGAACCCGTCTCAACCATTTAGTTTACGGCCACGGTTGGTGTCAAATGCCCTGGTTGTCGCAAATACTACTAAGAAATTGCGACATTACATTGCGAGTTAATATCAGCAATCAACTCAATAATGCTCTCAAGAGACAACTTCATACCCGTATACTTAGTGATTAGGGTAACTACCTTTTGCTGATTAGTAGAAATTGATGCATCAGAATAGGTTGCAACGTGCGTATTCGTTCCATTTGTTTTATTAACTGTTAGTACTATTTTAGGCATTTCAAAATTCTCTCTGTATTTTAGATTGTGTTACTAGAAACTTGTATTAAAAACTTGGAGCCGGTTTTGGCTTACGCTCAGGTTACACCGGCGAACCTTAAGACTCTGTAACTGACACATCCGTATGAGGGGTGGCGTCCACAGAATCAGGTGTTACAATTGGGGCGGGTGTAGAAGCTGAGACCATATCTTCTACTGGGGTTGTGACCCCGTTCCCGCCTTTTTGAATAATATTGCTAGGAGTGTTATATTGCTCTACTTTTTCTATCTTATTAATTACCCAATCAATATAGTCTTCACTGGTTTCTAGCACCCCAGCTAGGTCCTTTTTAGTAATCTTTTGGTCATGGTATAGCTGAAAGAGTACTTTATTATAGATAACTCTGTCACGAAAATAGGGATGTTTTTGTGACTCCCATATGTCTGTCTTCATCTTAAGAAGCACCATCTTCGAACAATGGGGACATACGAGAGTACGTGATGCTTGATTCTCATTTAACCAAACAGAAAAACGACGTTTAAGATGCTTTAGAACATCATATTCAGACTTCTTCTCTTTATCAGCAAACAACCCTAAGCTATTCTTTAACTTAATAATGGCTTCTGAGTTCTCATGCATGACATTAACTAACTGAATGGGGATTGTTTTGGATTCAGCAAAATCGTTTAATTTGTCTTGTAAACGATATTGAATGATTTCGTAGAAAATGATTTCTTTGAGGGTATTGATATCAGAGACAGATTCGATAGAGTAGTCTTTAAAGTACTTCTCCAAGAGACTAAGAGCTTGCTTTCTCTCCTCGCCCTTGAACTTATTAACAATCTCTTTATGGTCTTTGGTTAAGTACATATGATTCCTTGAGTTAAAGTTAAAAACTACGTCCTCTATCTATATTAACGCTTTTTTCCAAATATGGCTACAACTATTTTCAATATATTTTACATTACTACTAAAAACGTCTAATTATCTATCTAATCTTATTAAAATGCTAGTAATTGCATATATACTATGGTAATGTCCATATATCCACTTATACCTCCGTAATTACCCCTCTATGCTTTATTCCTATGACCCCCCACTATAGTCTATTAAAAAGTCATGTCTGGGAACAGATAGTGTGGGGATGTCCGGCACGCTCCTTATAACTCCTTATAGCAGACCCCCCTCCCTATAGCTATAACACTAGCAATTTATAGCATGATATAACTCCCCAATTCATGAATAGAAAAAAATGAGCTCCTTTTATCTGATAGTACCTGCTATACAAAATTATACTATTGCTATACCTTGCTATATAGCTCTGAAGGCTATCTATTGCTATAAATTGTTATATTCTGCTATCTAATGCAACTATTGAGTCAATGTTATAACCTGCTATAAGGTGTTAGCTAATGCAACTCCTCTCTGAAGGCTATATTCTGCTATGTATTGCTATACAATGCTAGTTCCTCTCTCTATGTTATAGATTGTTAGTTATTGTTAGTCGCCGCTATGTATTGTTATATATTGTTAGTAAGTGTTTTATCCGTTTAGTTAATGTTAGTAATTGTTAGTTATTGTTATATAATGCAACTATCCTCTGTATGTGTTAGTGTATGCTATAAGGTGTTATGCCGTGCTATATCCAGTTATGTGGAAGAGTAGCCGATTAGTTAATGCTATAAGATGCTATCTAATGCTAGTTCCGCTCTAGTATAGAAAAGGAGTTAGTTATTGCTATAAGAAGTTAGATATTGCTATGTATGGCTATAAGGTGCAACTTTCCCCCAAATGCTATAATGTGCTATATTCTGCTATAAGGTGAGTGTGCAAGTTATATCCGACAGAATGTTATAAAAGGCTATAAGGTGTTAGAAGATGCTATAAGAAGATAGAAAGAGTTATAAGAAGAGGAAAGTGTGTCATTATGACACGGGTTACACTTATAATTTAAAATCATAAAAAGTGTGTCATTATGTGTCAAAGTGTGTCAAAAGTGTGTCAAAATAGCAAAATTATCACTTTTCATCAAGCTATAATGCACACTATTGGTGCTATACCGTGCTATAAGTGGCTATAGCATGATAGCTAATGCAAGGGGCACGATACTTGCTTCTCTTATAGTGTAGGCAGCGGGCAGCTAAACCCTGCTATATCCTGCTATAAGCGGCTAGCAAGAAGTATAAGGAAGTTAGTCCTTGCTAGTAAAAGAGTTAGCACGATATAAGGAATTGTTCATTGACAATCAGAGTTCGTGGTAGCTCTCCAAAGCTCTTAATTGAGCAGAAAAGAGAGACAAACCATGATAGAGATTAAAGGAATTAGCACCGAGCAGTTCGAAGCGCAATCCGCTTCAAAAAGAACAGGGGACTTGCAAAAAGCATATGCGGAGTTAGCAGATGCTTTGGTAAGTTCGAACGAAGTCTCCGGTGAGATTTCGTGCGAGTCCTTGTTCGGTGAAGTTAAGAAACATAAGCAGACGTTATACGGTGCTCGTAAAGACGAGGTCCTGAGCACCCTTGCTTTCTTGAGTTATGAGAAAGCGTCCGCTGATGCGTATTACTTCAAGAAGCTCCTTTTTAAATCTTCAAGCGAGCAGATGAAGGTCCGTGCTAGCTTGAAGGCTAAAAAAGCCTTCGATGCTACCAAAAGCGTAACCAAATAACTCAAAGCTACACCTTGAGCTACCATGAACTCTGAAAGTCAACCG
>SESF01014926.1_pt1 | contig 48957 bp, 43 predicted proteins | sample 3171521 | NCBI WGS metagenome assembly SESF01 (sample SAMN10866945, study PRJNA518727) | freshwater metagenome | biome: subpolar coniferous forest; feature: holomictic lake; material: water; isolation source: holomictic Lake 227, 6 m and 8 m depth | place: Canada: near Kenora, Ontario | collected...
GGTCAAGCGCCCGTGCCGGTCAAGCGCCCGTGCCGGTCAAGCGCCCGTTCGACGAACCTGACGAACTTCGGATTGCGGAATTCCTTTATCTTCTCCCAAACCGCGCGGGGGAGGGGAAGGCGGAAAAAGTCGCCGGCGTCCCGTGCCAAAAGTTTCAACTCTCCGCGATTCAAGATTCTTTCCACTTGCCATCCAGTTTCAAATTGCTGAATGATCTGCCACATGGATACATCCTCCTCGGGGGTCAATGGTTGAGCGGCGATGTCCACCTTTTCTGACAAAATCCTCTTGAGTTCGGGTCGCTGTTTGACTTCACCCCACAGCGCACGGTGCCTCTCATCAAGAGCCAGAAGGTTTGTAATCGCCCTGTTCTTCGCATCGGCACGGACGCTTGCCGCCGTGAATAGGAGGCTTCCGATAATCCCTGCCGCACCAATGACCGAGGACCAGTTACTTTGAAACCAAGAGAGAATACCCGCCATGCCCTCGTTCTAAAGCGCGAAGGCTGGCGGTGGCAAGCCTAGACCGACTTTAGGCAGCAGCGGGGATCTCCGGCCGCGCATCAACCAATACGCGCCGCGGGACCCTTACCACGCGCTCCTTTGGCCCCACCCCCGGGCCGGGCGGCATCGCTGCCATCGCTTTGTCGGTAATGTCCAGGCCGACTACGGCGAAATCACCGTCTTCCATTTCGAGTATCTGCGAGCAGCGAGCTCCAGTAGAGCACTGCTGCCGACCGTTCTGACCAAGTCTTCGGATAAACATAGGCAAACTATGCTTATATGCATATCCCTTGTCAAGGGGGTAATATTGTAGTGATGGCGTGTGACAAAAGCCGAGCGCCGAGAGGCCATCATTGCCGAAGTCGTCCGCATTATGGGCACCGAACGAGAGCGTCTGAAGCTTTCCAAGAACAAGGTGGCTTACCTGACCGGATTGAATCAATCGACCGTAAGTCGCCTGGAGAACCATCACGATAATCCGACAATAGATTCTCTTTTGCGCGTGACAGAGGTGTTGGAGCTTAATCTTGGTGAGGTGCTCAAGCGGGCGATCCAGAACGTGGACAAGCGGAAGGGCTAAGAATTCCCCCGAGGCCGCTTACAATTACGAACTAGTCGCGCTTTGAGGGGGCAGCGGAAGGAAAGGGGCCTTCCAAAATTCGGTGTTGCCCCCGGTGCCGGCCTGCTCATAATGGGATGCATCCTCAGCCGGTGTTCCGATCTCCTTATGGAACACGACCCCCAATACCCCGCCCAGCCAATCCCCTTAAATTACCCAATCGGCTACCTCTCAAACGGTGGCGTCCAGCGCTACCTTCTTGAAGCCGAGTCCACCACCGGTTTTGTCGCCCTAAAAACCGCTGACGGCACTACCTTGGTCAGCAACGCTATGCAGGTCTCGATTGCCGCCAGCCGCTCCATCTCCTTTTGGCCTTGTGCCGGCTACGAAGACGCGACCCCCGCCGGCCAGATTGTCAGCTTTGACTGCCACGGGAACGCCCTGGCCCACCTGGAGGTTCGGGGGCTGATGGGCCTCGAATACCTTGATTGCAGCTTCAATCAACTCGCCGAACTCGCCCTCGACGGGCTGACCAACCTCCAGGGCCTTGACGCCGACAATAACCAACTCGCCAGCCTTGATGTTCGCGGGCTTAACGCCTTGCGGGTTCTCAATTGCGCGAGCAACCGGCTGAGGAAGCTCGATCTTTCCGGCCTCGACACGCTGCAAATCCTCGACTGCTCAAACAACCAGCTTGTTTCCCTTAGGCTCGACGGCTGCACCGCCCTCCAGGATTCCAAGACCAACGAAAAACGGTGAGACCGCTCGGTGCGTAACGCGCCGCAGCATCAAGGAACACAGAACATTTGTTGCTTTTACGAAGGCAATAACTGTGCCGGTAAAAAGTGCGAGAAAGTGCTTGGCAAATTCCAGGGAACGGCGAAGATTGCGCCGTCATGCAGGACAATTCTCAGAAACGGATGTAAGACAAAAACAAACTATACTTGCGTAGCTTTTGGCTACGGGGCTGTCCTGAAACCGCGAATTTCTCAAGCCTTCCCAGAACCAAGCCGCCACTCGGCGCGGCTTGGCGTGCTTCTGGGAAGGGCGCTTCGCGGTGCCCAGGACAGGGTGCGTTGAGTCCGCGCCCTTTTGTTCCGGGACGGGGTTTCGCAGTGAGAGGAAAAACTTGGAGAACGAAAGAATTCTATGAAGGCAATCGACCGAAGAAATGCTTCTTTTCAAAGCTTCAACAACGTATCAGCCCGCGCGTTCATCGTCGCGGGTTTTTTGCTATGTGCCAGCGGCGCACTGGCTCAACCCGCTTATCCCGGCGGCGACGGATCGTATATTTCCTACCCGCCGCTCAATTCATGGTCGTTCAACGACACCACCAACTGGACGAGCGACAACGGCCATGCGCCGGTGTCGTTTACCAATGTTGCCTCAGTAACCTTTTTTGGTGATGGCACGCCATTGGTGTTGAACAGTGCCGACCCGGCCTGGCTGCAATACAATGTCATGGAACCGGACGGAACTACCAACCTCACGGTTGACGTTGGCAGCGTCGCCTTCTGGTTTGCGCCGGCATGGGCCGGAACGAACAACGGCGGGTCAGGCCCCGGCGAATGGGGACGGCTGATTGAAGTGGGAGCCTACACATCCGATGCCAGTTTCGGCTGGTGGAGCCTTTATGTGGATGATGTCGGAGCCAATCTGTATTTCACCGTGCAGCCCGGTGACAGTTCCACCACTACCTACGTGACCGCCCCCATTAGCTGGACGAGCAATTATTGGCACCTCGTCGCTCTGACGTATTCGGCCACCAACACGGCGTTGTATTTGGACGGCGTGCTGGCGGCGAGCGGAAATGGCGTCACATCGTGGCCGGGGACGAATGTGCTGGCGGGAGGGTTTTTCATCGGCAGCGACAGCAATGGCGTGAATCAAGCACAGGGTGCGTTTGACGACTTTTACACCTACAATGTCCCGCTGGACACCAACGCGCTTTACTATGGGAATTACGGGACAGTTTGGGCAGACTATTACCTCGTTCCGTGGAACATGCCGGCCAGCATTGCTTCCGCCCCGTCTTCCCCACAAGTTTCACCCACCTTCGTGGCGATCACAGGGTCTGGCTATCTGCAAACCATCAGCACCTTAACCAATTGTGTCACCAACAGCGCCGTTTGGATGAGCAACGTGGTAGCGACATCCCTGACGAACGGAACGGTCAATGTGGCGTTCTCAATTTCAGGAGGGTCAAACGGGTTGCCGTACGACGTGTTTGCGACCGGCGGTCTGGTCAGCCCTGGCATCACCAACAGCCAGTGGGGATGGATGGGCCAGGTCTACCAATGCACGCGGTATCTGCTGACCAATTTGCCGCCCTCTTCCGCGCTACTGATCTTGGGGACCCCGCAGGACAGCGACGGGGACGGTTTGACGGATGCCTACGAATTGCTGGTGTCGCACACCGATCCTCACAAAGCAGATACCAGCGGTGACGGGATTTGGGATGGGTGGAAAGTAGTGTGGGGGCTCAACCCGCTCATCAATAACCCGGCTCAGGGCGGGCAACGGGCCAACTTTACTTATTATGCCGAGGGTTGGCTATCGGACATTTCCGGGGTCAGGGTGGAGACCGTGGGAAGCGATTATGAGGGCAACGTAACCGGCAACTGAGCACAGAGCGAGGAACTACTATGAAAAGCATACGCTATACTCTCTTGGCACTGTGGGTCGCGACCGCCGTTTGCCAGGCGCAGGAGATCACGGATCCGGAGTGGTTCCGGCTCGCACGGGGCCAGGCGGTTCCGCCCGAGGCCGGGGAGATGCCGTCGGAAGAAAAGGATCCGGCGCTGAGTGATGCCTGGAGCCCCCAGGGGCTGCAAAACGGGCCGGCAATTGCCGAGGCCAACACACCTGAGATCGAAGCGCTGGCGCGCGGACTGGAGAACGACCCGGTGCAGATTTACAATTACGTGCATGATTACATTGGTTACGTTCATTACTTCGGCTCGAAGAAGGGCGCTCAATTGACGCTGCTGGAAAGGAAAGGCAACGACTTCGACCAGTGCGCGCTGCTAGTTGCACTGCTGCGGGCAGCGGGTTACAGCCCCGGCTATCGGTTCGGCCTGATGGCCATTCCTTACGCGGCCGGGGACAGCTCTGATTACGATCTCCAGCACTGGCTGTGCTTAAGCCTCCTCAACACGAACTGGAACTACACCTCCAACTATCTTTGCAACCTTTTCCTGGGCACGCGGGGGTTTCCGGCCTTTGGCACGATCACTGACAACAATACCGTGCGGTTCCAGCGGGTGTGGGTGACGTTGTCGTTGGGCGGGACCAACTACGTTCTGGACCCGGCCTTCAAGGTGAGTGAGCCGATTGCGGGCACCAACCTGCCCAGCGTGATGAGTTTCAGCAGTAATTCCCTGATGAGTGCCGCGCAGGGCAGCGGCAACGGTAGTTACGTGGCTAATCTCAACGAAGCAGCCATCGGCAACAACCTGACGGCCTGCACGACCAACCTGCTAAACTACCTGCGGAACGACAACCCCAATGCCAGCGTCCGTCAAATCCTGAGCGCCTGGGGCAGGTCCATGGACCCATGGTACGAGACAACGTTGCCGCAAGGTCTCCCGTTCGTGACCTACACGGACGCAACGAACTGGAGCTATGAGCCGACCAATCTGATGTCCACCCTGAGCATCAGCTTTGCGGGCACCAATTACCAGTGGTACATGCCCCAACTGCAAGGCCAGCGGCTGAGCCTGACCTTTGACGCCAGCGGCACCGCGCAACTCTGGCAGGACGACACGTTGCTGGTGCAGCGGGCGACGACAAGCGCCGACACAAATGTCGTGCTGGCGGTCAGGCACCCGTTTGGCTACTGGAATTGGACCACCAACGGGTTGGTGCTGGATGGCGCGGCGGACCAGACCGTCACCAATTCCTACCAACGGACCAACGCGACCTATGCGCTAATTTACGCGTTTGAGCCGGACTGGGGCTGGTTGCGGGACCGCCAGAACCGGCTGGCTGCCTATCGTCAGCAGGGACTGGCGGAGACCTCGCGGCAGGTGGTGGCCGAGACGTTGAACGTTATGGGTCTAAGCTGGATGCTCCAGACCGACTACACCGAGCGAGCACTGGGCGCGCAGTTGGGCATCCTACGGCAATACCACCATCGGTTCGGGCGGATGGCGCAGGAGGCAGGCCATGGCTACTATGTGGATGTCTATATGCAGTGCTCCGGCGAGGCGTCCAGTGCGGGCCTTGACGCCGCCAACACCTACCGGGAAGACCAACACTTCGACCTGACCGCCTTTTTTGGCAGCGCGCTGGAGCATGGCATCATCGAGCAACTGCAAGCCACCAACCTCGTAGGCGCTTCGACCGTGAAAATGCTCGAAATTGCCAACACCAACAGCCAGGCCATCTACCTGGCCAGCAGCACCAACTGGACCACTGGCGCCAAAGTGCGAACCAATCTGGTCAACTATCCGAACCTCACCAAGCTGGACAGTTTGGTGAACTCGGGCTATCGCCTGCTGCTGCCCCAGAACGGCTCGAACCACGTTGCGGGGGGTGGGAGTTGGGCGGGCTACGCCTATGAAGCGCGACTCAACAACAGCACGAGCTCGATCACCAAGATGGCGATTAGCGGCGGCTATCAGGGCGGTTACGTGTCCGACCCGGCGGCGACTGCCAACCCGCCGTACGTTTCTCAGTCGGCAGAGCAGCAGCCGCAATTCTTCACGGCCGCCCCGGTCTCTACCACCCCGATTTACGCCGCTGACCCGGTTGACCTCACGGACGGGACGTTTGAATTGGAAACCACGGACCTGTCCCTAGGGCAGCCGGAGCCGCGGGGGATTCGCTTTTCGCGCTACTACAATGGCACGCGGCGCTATAGCAACCCCGCCGGCCTAGCGCCCGGTTGGATACACAACTATTGCGTGCGGACGGTCGCGGCCAGCGCGCCGGAGGCCGGCTTGGGCCAAGCCACGCCAGCCCAGATGGCACCGATGCTTGTGGCGACGGCGGCCGCGATCGGGCTTTATAGCGGCGCTCAACCGAACCCTAAGAACTGGATGGTGACGGCGCTGATCGCCAAGTGGGGCATTGACCAGCTCACGCGCAACGGCGTATCAGTCTCGCTGGGCCATCAGACGCTCCAGTTCGTGCGGCAACCCAACGGCAGTTTCACGCCGCCGGCCAACTGCACCTGGACCTTGAGCAAAGGGAGCACGTACACCTTGCAGCAGCGGCATGGCAACAGTTTCAGCTTCGATTCGCTGGGGCGGCTGGGCAGCATCACGGACCCGTACAACCAATCGCTGAGCGTGTCCTACCTCTCCAACACCAGCAACCTGCCGCAGACCGTGACGGACTGGAAAGGGCGCACCCTCACGTTCAACTACACGGGCGGCCAACTGACCTCCACGGCCGACAATTCGGGTCGCTCGGTGGGTTATGGCTACAGCGGGCAGGGGGATCTCACGTCGGTCACTGACCCGGAGAACAAGACCAGCACCTATGCCTACGATACCAACCATCAGATTACGGCGACATTCGATGCGCTCAATCGGCTGGTCGTCTCGAATGTCTATGACGGCGTCGGCCACGTGGCCACCCAATATACCCAGGGGGACACGAATAAGGCGTGGCAGATTTACTGGGCGGGTTTTCGGAATGCCACAAAAGACCCGGCCGGGGGCCGGCGGGTTTACTTCTACGATTACATGTTCCGCCCCTGGGAATGGGCGGATGAACTGGCCAATGTGAGTTACGCCTATCATGATGGGCAGGACCATGTCATCTGGACGGCGACGCCGCTTACAAATTGGACTGGATACCTCTTTGATGCCGATCACAACCTAGTGCTGCGGCAGGACCCGCTTTTCCACTATCGGCAATTCTTCTACGACACTCAGATGAACCTGATTCGCTCGGTGGACGAGCGGGGCAATAGCAACCGGTTCGGTTACAATGCGCAGTTCAGCCTGACGAGCTCGACCAACGGGGCGGGCGATTGGGTGACTTACAGTTACAACACGGACGGTACGCTGCACACCCGCGCCGACTCCGCCGGCACAACCAGCTACGGCTTTGACTCATACGGGCAGTTGAACAGCATCACCCATCCAAACAGCCTGGGCAGCGAGAGCTTCGGGAACACGTCCCTTGGGGACGTGAGCAGCCACACGGACGGGCGCGGCTTCGTCAAGAGCTTCCAATACAACTCGCGCCGGGAGCTTACGAACTCGGTTGCGCCGACCAATCTCACCGTGAAAGTCGCTTATGATGCTGTGGGCAACCCGCAATCCGTGACGGACGCGCGCACTAACAGCACCACCAGCTTTTGGAGTCCGACGCGCCACTTGGCCGGCACGGTTCTTCCGGCCACTCCCCAGGGCGTGCCTGCAGTCACGAACTTCTATGACAGTCGAGACTGGCTGGTGCAAACTATCAACCCGCAACAATCAACCATCAACTACTCGAACGACCAAGCCGGGCGCCTGGTCTCGCTGACCGACCCCCTGCTGCGCACGGCGCGCTTCGGCTATGACCCGGATGGCCGCAAGATTGCCACCACCAACGCCGCCCAGGAGTTCACCCTTGAGCAGTGGGATGCCTGCGGGCAACTGACCAACTGGGTGGACCCCGCCAGCCACGCCGTGGGGCGGGGTTTTGACACGGCCGGGAACCAGATCACCCTGACCAACCGCAGAGGCAAGCCCTGGCAGTTCCAGTTCGACGCCGCCAACCGGCTGACCAACACGATCACGCCGCTGCTCCACTCGACCAAGCTGGCGTATAACAACCGGGGGCTGTTGCAATCCGTCATAAAACCCAGCACGCAGTCGGCCACTTTCGGCTATGATGCCAGGGGGCGCCAGACCAATCGAGTGGATCAGGTGGGGACGACCAGCTACCGGTATGACCCGAACAACAACCTGACGAATGCCTTTGAGAATGGAAAGACCAACTCCTGGGGGTTCGACGCCTACGACCGTGTGTCCAGCTATCGCGATCCGGATGGCAACCTGGTTCAGTACCGCCGAGATCAGAATGGGAACGTCACGAGTCTGATTTACCCTGGCAACCGGGTGGTCAATTACTCTTATGATAGCCTGAATCGGTTAACCAATGTAACCGATTGGGCCAGCGGGCAAACGACGCTCGTCTATGATTTGGCCAACCGCCTCACCAGCATCACGCGGCCTAACGGCACGGTACGCCTCATCAACTATGATGCGGCGGGCGAGACGACCAACATCATCGAGAAGACGACCAGCGGGTTCCCGATTGCATTCTACCGACTCAACTACGACGGTGCTGCCAGGGTGCAATGGGAGTTTGGCGCGCCGCTGCCAAAGACCAACGCCGCCCCGCAAGCCCGGACGATGACCTACAACGACGACAACCAAATCGCCACCTTCCGAGGCCCGACAATGGGCAGCGCCGGGACCGTGGGGTATGATGTGGACGGCAATCTGACCTCGGGGCCGTTGACCAACGATACGTTTGTCAGTTACGGTTACAACGCCCGCAACCAACTGACCGGCGCCGGTGGTTTCGCTTACGCTTACGATCCAGTCGGCAACCGCGTCGCGATCACCAATGGCACCAACGTCACGCGCTTCGTCATCAACCCCAATGCCGTGCTCTCCCAAGTGCTGATGCGAGTGCGAGCCGGGGTCACGAATTACTACATCTACGGCCCCGGGCTGCTCCACGAAATCACCGAGACGGCCACGACGACGAGCACGCTCACATATCACTTTGACTTGCGCGGCAGCACCGTCGCCCTCACAGACGGCAGCGGCAATGTGACGGACCGCGTGCAATACTCGGCCTACGGAATGATTACTTTGCGCAACGGCACGAATGACACGCCATTCCTTTACAATGGCTGCTATGGCGTGATGACCGATCCTAACGGCCTGCTGTACATGCGCGCCCGGTACTACAACCCCTATATCTGCCGGTTCACTAATCCCGACCCGGTGGGATTCGCAGCCGGGCTAAATTGGTACTGCTACGCCGACGGTAATCCCATTAGCATGATGGACCCGTTTGGGCTGGGAGCGGTGGGAGAGAGCACAGGTAACTCGTGGTTTACGACCACTGGAACTATCGGCTCAGCTGGCGTGCTTGAGCAGGCTGGCATTGTTCGAGACAACTACAACGCGTGGGTCGCGCAGTATGTGACAGACTCTGGCGGATATTCGCCCACCAGGGATGCGATTCGTGCATTCTGGAATCAGCCGGAAAACTCAACCGCGCTTTCGCGTTCAATTCAACCGATGTGGAGGTGGGAGCAGAGTTTGGCGGGTGCTAGTCCGAGCATGGCAAATGCCACCGCAACAGCCTCGGCTGTGAATAACGCCGCCGCATACGCCAAGTGGGGCGGGCGTGGGTTAATTGTCGTTAGTGCTGGCTTGAGCGCTTACGACGTGGCCAACGCTCCCGACCCATACCGAGCAACAGCGCAGAACGGCGGTGCAGTCGTTGGCGGTGCTGGTGGCGCAACGGCTGGCGCTTGGGCGGGCGGCATAATCGGGTCTGCCTTCCCAGGTCCGGGCACGGCCATTGGCGCGGTGGTTGGTGCAATCGTTGGCGGTGCGGGAGGAGGCATCGGCGGAAACGCGCTTGGCGGCGCGGCCTACGATGCGAATTACGGTCCTAATTCGCCCTGGTTTCCACCGAACCCTTGAAGAGAGGAATGACATGCGCTTTGACACAAATCTCCTCAAGAATCGGGCCATCGTCAACGTCAGTGACGAAAGCTTTGGTATCACTTTCACCCATTGGACCAGGAAACGGCGTTCCTGGTCTGTGCAGTGGCGGGACGTAATTGCTATCGAGGCAATGGTGGTTGAAGTTCCTTGCTTCGAGGCGGGCTTTGTCTTTCAGCTTGCTGAAAAGAAAGAATGCTTCATATCCGACGATATGGAAAACTGGGGAGCACTGGAGGAAGCAGTTCGGAAGAGGTTCACGGATTTTAACTGGAGCAACGCTGATGTGGCGAAACTCTACGAGAACAGGAACAAGCGTCTCCCATGTTGGAAGCGTGTAAAATAGCGCACATGCAGGCTGTTTGCTCCCGCCGTCAACGCCAACATCCCCAAGTGGCCCCCGTCGCCAAGACTTGCCGGCTTTCGCTTCCCCCGTGAACGGACTCCGCCGCGAAACACGGCATGGACGGAAACGCGGTTGGCGGCGCGGCCTGTGACGCAAACTACGGTCTTGGTTCGCCTTGGTTTCCGTCGAATCCTTGAAGTGAAGAAGAACATGAAATCAACCGCGCCGATGCAGTTGCGGAAAAGAGACATCATCGAAAAGATTGTTGACGCCGTGATGTTGCGCGGCCCCATGATTCGATTAGGCTGCTGGCTCGAACATAAGGTCTTCAAGATAGACGTTTACGAATTGCGGGGAGAGGAGGTTATTCCCTACAGGCGACGAACGCCGCGATTCAAGGTTCACGATATATCAACGTGGCGGCAAGTCTTCATCTGTTTTGGCGTTCCTCGACTCCAGCACTGGGCAAAGCGGGAGTTCTATTGGAAAGTAACTGCTCTGTAATGTCGCCGCCAACACCTAACTAGCGCTATGGAAACCAGAGCGAATGGGACGTTCACGCCTAGGCTTTCCAAGCGCACGGTGTTGCTGCTTGCCGCTGTAACCGCTCCATTCTTAAGCTTGGTACTCATCAGGCCGGAGTGGGTTGGGCGCCTGACCGGGGTCGCGTTCTTTTGCACTTTTGTCGGTGTGGCAACTCTGATATATGGCTTGCATCCGAAGTCCGCTTTTCTCCACCGCAAGAGTAAATTCGCGCGGTCAGGTTCCATCCAGGTCAAACGCAATGCGCAGAGGGTCATCCGCGGGTTGGTTATACTGGGGGGTTGCTTCTTCCTCATTTTCGTGACAAGACCTGTTTTGGAAGATTGCTTTCAGACACTCCAGCAAGGTAAGCCGTATCTTATGCAAACCACAGGTCGCGTAAGCGGGAATGAGTTCATATTTGGGTTATACTGTGTGAAACAGAGCCTCATCATCAAGGAGGAGACGCGAAGCGACGGATACATCGCTCTCTTTTGCCCTCGCCTGGCGCGAGTAGGAAGAACGTATCATTTCCTGATCGCTCCGAAAAGCAAGGTGGTGTTGGATTGGTCCGAGGTCCAATGAGCGAGACGACGAACCCGAACCGCTCCCAGGTGCTAATGCGATTGCGGGCCGAGGCCACGTATTGCTACATTTATGGCCCCGGGCTGCTCTACGAAATCGCCGAGACGCCCACGTATCACTATAACTTGCATGGCAGCACCATCGCCCTCACGCACGGCAGCGGCAAGCGGGGCTCTCAGGCTCCCTGCAACGGATGCCTCATTGGCGGGAACACCGACGCTGCCCAGCTTCTTATCGTTAAGACTTGCAGCAAGGATTCCTGTCATTCACTCGGCGCTTCCGGTGGCTGGCGGATTTATTACGCCGCTAACAAGGCTATGCAGAAGGTGTTTCTGTTGTTCATCCATCACAAGAAGGATTATGAGCTTCCCAAGCTAGGATTTTTGCTTCAGAAGCTTGAGCGGGCTCTTCCGGGGTCCTGTTAATTAGGCATTTCGCCCATCCGCCCCACCTCGCACAAACTTAATTATGTCTAGTAATCACGCCTTTTAAAATGCAACCCACCCGTAAACCCCTTTACCCAGCCCTGGAGTGGCGCGATCCCTATACAGTGCTTGCCCGGCAAACAACACAACATGCTCAGGCTGCTTGTGTAGATTCTGCTTGGATGTTGGTTGGCTTCTGCTAATTCTCACAGCGGATTTGCTCATCATAAGGCGTATATATGGCGAACCCGCCAAAGCTGTGCGGCGAACCCGTGCTAACCACTAGCACCCCGAGGTCATTGCCATTAGCTCCTACAGCGCTACGGCGTCCTATAAGATCCAGCTTTGCCCCCAACACCGCCCACGAACAACTTAGTTCAAAGGCAGCTCGATGAGCCTTTTCCCGATGTCAATTCTTCTACGTCTGATTCGGTTTTCTTGCGTCCGAGGGATACTGCTAGCCCTCCGACAAACCATCAATCTCGTTTCCTTCAGGTCCGCATTTCTCGCCCTTGCATGGGCCGCGTTCATTTCGGCTGCCCGCGGCCAAACGCTTGATTGGAACGGGACCTGGATTGGAAGTTACCACAATTCAGGCACGCTGCCCTGTGGAACCAATTATGCGAACAGCGGACAACTCACCATCACGCTTTCGGGCACAGGCGGCACTGTCTCCGGTAACGCCCAAGTAACTGGCGCATTTTGCTACGATACCTCTACCTGCTTGATAACCGCAAACGTCGGTGCCTCCGGTAATGCTTCGGGAACCGTTTCAGGGAATTCGATCAATCTCAACTTAAGCCTTACGATAACTGGCGGGCCGTGTCAGGGGACCGCTTTGAGCGTGACTCTAGTCGGCACCAATTCCGATGCGGGAACTACAGGTACTTTTAATTCCAGAGGCTCATTCACCCTCGCCAAGACATCCGCAACATCGAATTACTCCAACCCTGGACTTGCCCGCAAATGGTGGGAAAGCCACATGGTAAGGGAACCGATCGACACCGAGAATGGCGCTCACGTCTTAAATCATTCGCTTCTCAAGGTTAATGGGGCGCAGGAATTGGCGTTTGCCATTGATTACAACTCCCTCTGCCTTTCCAACGATGTTCTAGGTGTGGGATGGTCTCATAATTACGAAGTGCGATTACAACCACAATCCGGCGGGAGCATCCAGTTGGTGTGGAATTCCAAAAGGGCAAACCTTTTCACGAACCAGGCGTCGAACACGAACCTCTTCAGTTGTTCTGATCTCCCGGTCGTTTATAATTCTCTGATCCGCAACACGAACGGCAGTTACACGCTGAAGGAGCCCAGCCAGCGGCAATTTCAATTTGACAGCCTGGGTCGCTTGCAACAAGTCGTCAATCCCCACGGCCAGTCAATTCAACTCGTTTACCAATCCACTACCTCCTACCCCACGCAGATAGTTGATTCTGTTTCCGGCAAGTCCCTGTTCTTGAATTATTCCAGCAGCAACCTGCTCTACCAAGTTTCCGATGATCTTGGCCGCAAAGTTGTGTTTGCGTACGATCCTACAAATCACCTCACGCGAATCGTAAAAAGCCTCGGAACCGTATTTCAAACCAACAGCTTTTCGTATGACTCTGTGGGCCGCGTTCTCTCGGAGACAAACCAAGAAGGCATTTGTATTTTTACCGACACCTACGACCCTCAAGGCCGAGTCTCATTCCAACATGACGCCCTCCCTGGCCAACAGGCGACCTATCTTTGTTACGACGAAAGCCAGACCAACCGGCTCATAACGACCGTCATTGACCGCACAGGAGCACCCAACGTCTACATTTACGACCAGAACTACCTCCTGCTCAGTCTCACCGATGCTCTCGGCAACACCACCAGCTATGGTTACGATACGAATGGAAACCAAGTCGCCATAACCAACGCCCTAGGGCAGGTTCAACACTTTTCCTACGACAGTGCGGGCAACCGCATTTCCTCAACCGACGCTTTGGGATACACAACGACCTCTCGATACGATGGCCGAAACAATCTCACGAACCTGGTCAATGCTGCAAGCAATACGGCTTCTTTCACTTTTGATGCCAATAATAATCTTCTCACTGCGCTGGACTTCATGACGAATCAGGTGTCGTTATCCTACGACACCAACTCGCTGCTAAAGCAAACCACATCCGCCCGAGGAGGTGTGACGACCTTCGTGCATAGCGCTGGTTTGCTCACAAGCGTCACGGATGCCGCCCCGAACACCACAAAAATGGGCTTTGACCCAGTTGGCCGTTTGATTTCCGTCACCAATGCAGACGGATTCGTCAGCACCAACGCCTACGACTTAAACAACAACCTCGCTGCCAGATCCGACGGACTTGGCAACACGTGGCGATACACCTACGATTCCGCCGGTCGCAAGCTGACCCAAGCCGACCCTCTGGGGAACACGAACTGGTTTTATTACAACGGCAATGGCGATTTGACCAACCACACGGACCCCACAGGATCTGCCACCCTCTACGGTTACGATGCTGAAGATCGGATGGCTAGAGTCACCGACGCAAACCGTCACACCCGCACGATCATTTACGATGCCGCTGGCCGCCTCGTTTCAATTACCGACGCCCTGAACCACACCAACTCCTTCCAATACGACGCCGTGGGCAACTTGATTGTGACGGTGGACGCCCTCCGGATCACCAATCAAATCACGACCTACGACGTTCGTAACCAGCCCGTGCTGGCGCAGGACGCGCTCGGTCATCAAAGCAGAATGTCTTACGACGCCTTGCAGCGGTTGATTCAAACCGTTGACCCACTCATCCGCACCAATATTCTCGCATACGACCCCTTGAGCCGCTTGATCAATAAGATCGATCCGTTACGGCTTCTCAGCCAACAGCAGTTCGATAGCGACGGCAATCGTACTGCCGTAATCAACCCCAAGTCAGCGCGAACCTCATTTCAATACGATCTTGCAAACCGGTTGCTAAACACAACGAACGCAACCAGCAGACGGACAGCTTACGCGTATGACGGACGCAATTTGGTCACGAAGATCACGCAGCCATCCGGCGCTTTGACGACCTTGACTTACGACCCTGCCGGTCGCCTCACCAATTCCCAGGACTCAGTCGGAACCATCATTTACGGCTACGACAACAAGAGCCGGCTGGTGACCATCCGTGAGAATGGCGACAATATCACGCGCCAATACGACGCCCTCGACCACCTCACAAATTACACGGATTCGGCCGGCAACGTCCTACGCTACGCCTATGATTCCGTCGGGAACCTCACCAACCTTACATATCCGGACGGCAACGCAGTTGCTTACGCTTATGACGTGGCCAACCGCCTCACGTCCGTAAAGGACTGGAATGGTCGCACAACCGCGTATTCATACGATGCCAACGGGCGCATTACGAATATCGCCAACCAGAACGGCACCGTCGAACAGCGAGGCTACGATGTGGCGGGGAGGCTCATTCAACAGGCAACCATTGCTTCCGTAACGAACATTATATTTCAGGTTGATTACGCCTACGATGCGGTTGGGCAAATTATTGGGGAGATCAGGCAACCTGCCGCCACTGCTTACCAGCCCGGAGCGGTCACCATGACTTATGGCGCGGACGATGCGCTCACAAATTACGCCGGCCAAACGGTTGCCAGCGATCTCAACGGCAACATGACCTATGGCCCGCTGACTAACACCTCCTTCGTCACCTATGGCTATGATTCGCGAAGTCGCTTAACGGGCGCAGGAGGCACCACCTATGCATACGATCCGGCCGGCAATCGAGTCGGCCTGACAAATAGCGGAGTCGCAAAGCGGTTCGTGATCAATCCGCACGCTACCCTTTCACAAATGCTTATGCGGGTCAAGAACGGCGTCACGAATTACTACGTCTATGGAGTCGGCCTGCTTTACGAGGTCACGCCTACCAGCGGGACAAACAAGGTGCTTACCTATCACTGCGATTACCGTGGCAGCACGGTGGCGATCACAGATGCCAGCGGAAATGTGACTGACCGCGTTTCTTACTCCCCCTACGGTAGCATTGTTTCACGCAGCGGCAGCACCGACACGCCGTTTCTGTTCAACGGCAAATATGGCGTAATGACGGACCTGAACGGCTTACTCTATATGCGAGCGCGGTATTACGACCCGACAACTTGTCGCTTTCTGAATACTGATCCAATTGGCCTCGCGGGAGGAATGAACTCTTACGTATATGCTGTCGGGAACCCGGTGAGCTTTGCAGATCCCACCGGACTTTGTTCTGGTAGTACCAGCCAGATCCTAAATGCCTCTCTCGCCCCCCAGATCTCACAATCTATTGGCCAACATGTAATGGATCAAGCTTGGCAGCAACTCAAAGATGCTCTTACTGTCGAACTCACGCCTGTCCCACCGTTGCGGGATTTTGTCGAGACACTGCTGGATTTTGACCGGGATTCAATTATTATCATCTCGCAACAACTCATGCATCCACCCCCACCTTCGGAGGAGCTTCAGCTAATAATCGTCAGACAAGGCGCTCTCAATTCCTATTCTGTTTCCTCTGCCAACACAATTACAGGTAATGGCCTAAATGCCCGGAGGCGGCAGGGTATACCGTATTAACAAAGGAACGAAGTCTGAGATGCATTTATCGACTGGCGCTTGTTTGAGTAGCAGATGTAGCATTGTGATAGCTAATACGCTTGACTTATGGATTGCGTGCGGCTTTGATGTATTAGCAAGAGAAGGTTCTTACATGCCATTCATCCAACGTCTTTTTCAACTGCCGCGCATTCTGCAAATATATATTGCCCTGTTAATGGGATGGACGCTGTTTGGCGTCGTCTCCCAGCTTACTGTTGCTAGCTTCTCGGGGGCAGCCGCGCTCCTACTGCTAAATATTGCGGTCCTCATTGGACTGACTTACAAATCCCAAATACTTAGAATGTTGTGGCTAATTGCTAATTGGTTAATTACGGTTCTGATAGGATACGGCTTGTGTATCGCGATATTCTCTGGCAAGACTATTCCAGGGCATTTTTTATTGGAGGGTGTGTGTCCTTTATTGTTTTCTATGTTCTCAGTATGCGTTTTAGGTAGTAATTCCGTCAGAACGTGCTTTGGCGTCTCTAAGGCAAGCAAGTAGCAAGGAAGTTCATCATAAGGTAACTCATGCGCAATCTGCTCTTGGACAAAATCAATGTAACTGGAATTTAGAAGCTGAAACAGATTCCATAGTCTTGAGTTAATATGAATGTGGTTAACGGAATGTTTCTTCCAATGCGAACGGCTATTGCCGTTGCCGTTTGTCTAGCATTATGTGTTTGCGAACCATCGCTAAATGCCCAAACCTACAGCTACGATTTGGGCGGCCGACTGACCAGCGTGGTTTATGGCGGTGGCAGCGAGGTCAACTACGCCTATGACCCAGCCGCAAACATTTCCGGGATTTCCAGCACGAGCGCTCCGAACACCAATTCCCCTGCCGTAACGATTGTCAGCCCGACGCCCGGGAGCACGGTTTATAGCGCCATCCTTCCTTTCAGCGGAACCGCCACCGGCAAAAACCAAGTCATCTTGGTCTATTATCAATTGAACAACGGCCCCTGGGAGCCAGCGACAACCTCAAACGGTTGGACGAACTGGACCGCTTTTGTCACGCTCAACTCCGGAGCGAATCTTTTCACTGTCTATGCGGAGGATGCTGTAGGAAACTCGGGAAGCAGCAGCATTATGGTTAACGCCGTCTTGCCTCTTCCTTGGAGTCCGAGCCAACTGGGAACGAATTTGAGCCTGTGGCTTGATGCGTCGAGTAGCGGCAGCGTCACCGTAAACGGCGCAAATGTCAGCCAGTGGAGCGATATTAGCGGGCGAGGGAACAATGTGACTAATTCAAATGTATCCGCGCAACCTCTATACCAGCCTACCGGCCTGAACAACCTCCCGACTATCAACTTCTCCACCTCGGGCATGTGGTTGGTCGGCACGGGCACTTTTGGCGTTTCTGGAAATTCCCCCCGTGCGTTGGCCGCAGTTATGAACGGCGGCCTTCTCGCGACCGGCACACCCGCCAACACTGAGGCCTTTGGTTTTGATATTACGGCCGGGGGTAACGTTTGGGCACCCTATTTCTACGGTACTGACGTTTACGGGTATGCACCCGCCTTTTCTTACCATAGTGTTGTCATGTTCGGACAGTATTCCAACGGTGTCGGTTCTGGATATGCAAACGGTAGTTTCTTTGGCAGCACCAGCTTTACTGCCAATACGGTTCCGGCGCCCATCCGATTGGGAACCCGCAGCGATGGCGCAACCCGCACAGGAGCATTCTCCGAAATAGTGTATGTCAATACTGCTTTGCCCTCAGCTCAGCAGCAAAGGCTTGAAGGGTATCTTGCTTGGAAGTGGGGCCTGCAAACGAACCTGCCAGCGAGCCACCCCTACTACAACATTGCCCCAGCAGTCGCCCCCAATAACGCGCTAGTTGCAATTGCCCAGGCAACCTCCACAATTGCGCCGCGCACATTGTCTTTCGCATGGAGTACAATCGCCGGAGTGAGCTATCAGGTGGAGTATTCAACTAACCTGAGTTCAGCAAACTGGATCAATTTGGGGAACATCGTGGTTGCGACTAATAACACCCTGTCTGCATCCGACGTGATCAGCACAAACACACAGCGCTATTACCGCGTCGTTCTTTTGCCCTGACGTGTCCGGCAACTGCGTTCCGCTTGAGAGACCTCGAACAATCAAGCTGATCGGGCTGGCTCAGTCAGGCGAGCTATGAAGTCCTACATCTCGCCATGCCGAAATTCCTCGAAGGTTCGGCACAACCGGGTTCCAAGTCGCAAATGCTTTGTTCCTACGGGCGTTTTGACCAGTTTTTCATAGATCAGAAAGTCGACAAGGTCTGGAAACCGTTCCGCCGAGAGATGATTGCGGGTCTTCTTTCTCAGCCGAAACCTGGTTTTGATGTGCTTCCCTAGTTTCTTCCAGCTCACTTTTTCATCCGGCTCGATCATTCGCATATATTCAACATAGAGTCCGCAAAGGTATTCAACGTAGTTGGTCATGTTCGCGTCGGCGCCGATGCTGTTCGGCGGATACGGCATGCGCGACGGTTTGGGGGCGGACGTTCGGATGTTGATGGGCGCCTGGTTGGAGCCGCCGATGGCCACCGACACTCCGCCCGTCGCAGCGGACGCCCGAATCCCTCCGAGAACGGTAACATTTTCTACGTTGGCTCTGGTCTTCCTGGTCTTGGCGATATGCTTCTCCAGCATCATCAGAGCGTGCTGTACGTCCGCCGCCGAATGCTCAAGTGGCCGCGGTGCCTTTTGCTCCTGGGACGCCTTGAGGCCGCGCAGCCAATCCACGGGATAGGCGCTAGCCTGTGCGTCGACGAGCTTGTGGCAGGTGGAGCAAAGCAATATCAGGTTGTCGTAATGGTCCTTTTCTGCCGCGCTCAACAAAGGATCGTACCTTGCCCCACCTTTCCTGCGGGCGCGGATGTGGCAGATTTCCCCCACCACTACGTCACCGACGATCAGTGGGCCTTTGCATTCGGGGATGGCGCATTGGCTACCGGAAATCGCGAACAGTTTTTTGATCGTGGGCTGTTGAATGCTCATATCACGTAAGCGGGCTCTGCCCGTCGTGTCGTTCAGAGTAAGAAGGTATCATCATAAGTGTCAATGGCAGTTGCCAGCTATTTGGTCTTACCCATTACTCGGCTGCTGCGGCACTGAACGGGTCGCGTGCGGTGGATCGCTTTGACAACCTGAGCCCCGAGGCATGACTTGCCATTCTGGTGGTTTCGTTCCAAACCTTCGGTCCTCCTGTGATCCGGGTCGTCCTTGCCGCCAAGCCCCCCCTTCAATTGTGCTGATCTTCGCCGCGCGGGGGCATCCGCGCCCACCATCCACCGAAAAGTCGGCCCCGAGATTCCTCTGAAAATCCTTTTCGGCCCTGCCGATCAGTGTTGCCTCTTGTCCAAAAGCGCTTTTGAATTGCTCTTCAATGGAGGACAAGGGAGGTAGTCAAGAGACAGGGCGGCTTGCGCATGAGTTTCGCCGGGCAAACCTTGTTCTGGCTCCGAAGGATTATTTTCTTGGACCGGTATTCGCCGCCGCTAAGCAGACTGGCCCACGTGAAGTGACCATCGGGAACCGGCGCTACCTCATCGGCGGATTCCACCCCATGCGACCGGAGTTAAGTCCTCCCGCCCTTGATGTCCGCCATGCCCGCGCCATCTTTTCCCTCTTGAGCTTCCGCGACCCTTATGATGACTCACGGCTCATTCGCTTTTCGTTCAATGAATTTTGCCAATGCTACGCCCGGACCAATGGCGGACGTTATGCGCGTGAGATCAAAAAGATCGTGGCTGATCTCATGGATTCCTACATCCGCATCACTGACACGGGTACAAATGTGGATCATGAATACCGCCTTATCGAACGGATTGATATTGAAGGGCGCCCACCACGAAGAAAAGATTCCCGCGCGGCCACCAGCCGACAGAGAGAAATATGGTTCAACGGCTGCACACTCTCTCCTGAATTCCATGGTTTGCTTGGACGCATTGCGGAACTCCAGCATCTGGATCTCGACGTGTTCACCTCTATCCGTTCACCTCTCGCTCAATCCATCTACCTCTATATCCCCAGCCGTGCCCACCATCATTCCGAAAACGATCCCTTTGAAATTACCCTTTCCAGATTATTAGAACAGGTCTCCTTCCCTATCCCCTCGCAAAAGAACCGGCGGTGCCAACTTTTCACCCAAAACAACAATCCGATTATCTCTCAACTAAACGGTGCTGAAACCCTGACCGGACGCTTCCGAGTGAAGTTGGCCGAGACTACGGACGGAACAGATTGGAAATTGCAGGCTTGGGTTGAGCAGAACAAACGCAAGCCGAAGCTGAGCGAGGAAAGCTCGAAATTAGTGGCAGCCTATCTTAAAAGCGGACGCCCACGTGAGCTTCTCGATCAGGCGCTAAAAAACATTCAACCTTTGGCTGGCTACGAAAACGACCTCCTGGAAGCCGCCAGAGTGGACGTTCAAAGAAGCCGTCGGTTCTTTGAAATGGCGAAGGCCATTCTTAAGGGGCCTCGTTTTGTCGCCCTGCTATCCGAAGCCAAAGGTGATGCTCTTGAGGGCAAGGCCGCCACCAAGAACCCCACGGCCAGGCTCATCCACCACATCATGGAGGCAATTTCCACACCTCTTGCACCCCAACACGTCAATTGAGTTTGTTTGGACAACTAATGCGTTCCGCAGAATATCTTTGGACAACCAATGCGTTCGGCGAAGATTGTTTGGACAACTAATGCGTCTGGCCCCCCACCAAATCTCGCAACCTGTTGACTGCCAGTTGATACAAAATATACGCTTCCCCTCTCCCATCAATGGTTCCCATCTAATGATATACCATTGGGAATGCGATAGACATCGCAACAGGCCGAGCACAGCCCCGTCGCGCAAGACAGCGACCATTTGAGTCCCCTGTTTCCCCCCATCCTCAAAGTATCGCCGACTCACGCTCCCCCAGTCGAGGCCCCCTCGTGAGCTTTCCTCTACTACAGTTTCAACTGCACATCTTGGCTTCCACATCTTTCGGAAGCTCCCCAGCGGGCCGGGAGACACCCTGGCGCCCCCGCTTCGCGGAGATAGTGGATAGGATATTTTCACGTTCCCCTACCCCGTCGCCAAGACTCGCCGGCTTTCGCTTCCCCTTGAAAGACTACGCCGCGAAACACAGCGAGACTTGGCTCTTCCCACCGAAACAGATACGCAGTCCTGGACCTTTCTACGTTTCGGCTCCGCTGCCGACCGGCCCCGTTCCCCTCACGGCCGACAGCCTCCACCTTCACTCCGAAACATCCAAGACTGCCAGAATACGAAGCACCCCCACCGTCGCGATGGCATTCCTGTAAACCCTGCCGCGCTTGAATTTGGCTCCGCTGTGGCCGCGAGAAACGATGCGGCCACTTCTGGAAAAGACCGCTTTTAGTGGTGGTGAGGGGGGCGGGGGCCTGCCGGGAAAAACAGGAAGCCCAAGCGACCAAAAGATTACAGCCTTTTTTGGTATTGCAATCCAACCTCTTACGGTTTTGGAATCGGGTTGTAATGGAGTTGCGGTGCTGGAAAAGCCGCAATGCCTTCCAGTCTATTTGGACAACAGCTCCTCTTGGAGTCCCTTAAGTTGCTGGTGCAGCAACACGAGCGTGAAAGAGCGCTCGCGGCCAAAACCACGGGCGCTTCCGCTCTGCTAGGGCAGAAATCTCTAGTCGCGCCTTTCACATTCCCGGGCAAGCCTTACGAATACAAAGTAACGGCCTTGAGGGAGTGCCCCACCCCCGACAGCCTCCACTTGTGCGATACGCCCGACAGGGCCGCGGAATATTGGAGGATGCACGTTCCGGCGAATCCTTACTTCAACCCCGAGTGCGAGTGCTTCACCGTGCTACTCCTCAACACGCGCCGCCGAGTCAAAGGCCACCACGTGGTCTCGATCGGCACCCTCGATACCATTCTCGTGCATCCACGTGAAGTCTTCCGGCTGGCGCTAATCGTCGCGGCGGCGGCCGTCGTACTTTGTCACAACCATCCATCGGGAGATCCAACGCCATCCGAGGCGGACATCAAGGTGACGCGCGATCTAATACGGGCCGGCCAACTTCTTAAAATCGACGTTCTTGATCACGTCATCCTCGGAAACCCCAAGCACTGTAGCTTACGCGAGCTTGGCTACTTTTACACCTAGGCAAGATGGACAACCACGACCCCAGCCCAGTAATACACATTCCAGCACCGCCTGAGGAGGTTCCTGGGGGCACGGTGCTCCCAATGGACCAGGCCGCTGCTCCTTCGGGGGCAGCGACCGAAGCTTTGCAGGCGCCCACCAGCAAGGCTATGGAACAGTCTGATCACAGCACAACCGCGCTCTTTGGCGAGGTCATTTATGCTTACAGCCGATCGCAGGCGGTGGCCGACGGCCTTCAGGTGGAGGCCACGAAGACTGCCGGCGAGGCTGGCATCCGTTTTCCGGTCTTTCTCACCCGTGCTGTCTTTGATACCTACGTCGCCGTTCCCCCGGGCGTGGAGTGCCAGGATGAGAGCGGTCGCCTCTGGGACCTCTTGTGGATGCTCCGCCATGCAATCCTGAGCTCCCGGCCTGCCCAGGACCGACTTTCCTTTGCTCTCTATGTCCGCAATGACAACCGCAAAGCCCGCCTCGTCAAACTCCTCGCCGCCTGCGGCCCACTGGATATAGACGACCCGCAACCTGCCATCACGGTCCTCTTGCCCGGGGAAGATTGAACCCTGCACCGATTATGCCAACCCCCGCTCACACTGCCTTTGGCACCATGGCGAATGGAAAACAACGGAGCCACTACCATTGCTCCCTTGCCACCACCACCCGCAACTTTGCCGCTCGAAACGCGGCCGGCATCACGCAGATTTACGCCGCCCACCCGGAGAAGACCCATGTCATTCCCGCTTACGGCAGGCTGACCTTTTGGTCCTGCGCCAGCGCGACCGACCCCACTCCAGCAGGCGCCATTACCATGGTCATCTGTCCGGGGAATCAACTTTCCACTCTCAAAGTTTCAGAGCTGCCCCACCTCCAGCACATTGATTGCAGCTATAACGATCTTGAGATGCTGGAGCTCACCGGGCTCCCTGCCCTGAAGACCCTGCTTGCGATGGAGAATCGCCTCTTCACGCTTTGCACTGCGGGAGTGCCGAACCTCCAGACCCTTGATTGCTATGGCAACAAGCTCACTTCGCTTGACTTTTCCGGCAACCCGAACCTCCAGGTTCTCGATTGCTCCGCAAACCGCTTGCTTTCCCTCAAGCTCGGCGGCGGCAAATCCCTCCATACCCTTTATGCTTACTGCAATCAGATCCACAGGCTCGACCTTGCCTCTTTGCCCGCGCTGCGCAACTACGATCTTGGCGGTGGCCATTCCAGCGATTCAGCCCGTGTTCCCGACGCGTGCCTTGTTTGTAACGACGGCCCCCTTCTCCTTATCCCTCCAGAGCAAGCCCCCGACCTCGCAGAGACCGCCAGGAATACCCGCTCGGTGGCCAAGTACTTCAGTCCCCGCGCCCGGCCGCTTTCTCCAGAGGAGGCTGCCGTCCGCGCAACGGCCTACGCCCTCAAACAAGCCACCCCCAAGGCCGTCGCCACGGCCGCTCCCGCCATGGCCGCTCTCATCACCGGCCCTTGCTGGCTCGTGCCCGTCCCGGCCAGCCGAGGCAACCTGGCCCCTAATCTGATCCTGGCCCGCGCGATTGCCCAATGGGTTCCCGGGGCGCGCGTTAAATGCGCCGTTGCCCGCACCCACCCGGTGGAGTCCTCTTGTCGGCGCCGCTTGCGCGGCCTGCTCGGGCTCGTTGCCGCCGATCATGCCATTGTGCGCATTGCCGGCCCGATGGAACCCCTACCCCTCTTCTTTGTGGATAACGTCATCACGACCGGGGCGACCATCACGGCCTGTCGGCGTGCCCTGGGTTGGGGCACTGGCCTCACCTACGCCGATGCCAGCACCCGCCGCAACTCTTTCCCCATGCAATGGGAACTTCCAAACCAACCAACGAACTATGAAAACCCAAACCAAACCCACCACATCCAACAACCAGCCTGTGCATAAAATCCGCCATGGCGCCATCAGCGCCAGCATCTGGCGTCAGGAGACCGAAAAAGGTCCCCTCTTCAACGTTTCATTCCAACGCTCCTATAAAGACGGCGAGGAATGGAAGAGCTCCACGAGCTTTGGCGCTCAGAATCTGCTGGTCGTAAGCCTGATCGCGACACGGGCTTTTGAGTGGATCAGCGAACAGCCGAGCACCCCGGAACAGCAGTAGTATGTTGGATGCTCCCCCCATAGCCCAGCCGAGACGGCACGGTTCTACCGCCAGGAGCCTGGGCATGGGAACGACTCCTCTCCCGAAGGCTGCACCCCCCGCCAAACCGTGGCGTGGGGTGTTCTTCGAGGGACCGGAGTCCGATCAGGACCGCGAGGGCGACGAAATCTCGGTTTGGTTTGTCTATGTCGGGGACAAGGAGGCCGAGCCGGTCGGGAAGGTCTATCGCTGCAATTCCTTTGCTCCCGCTCAGTCGCTGGCACAGCGCATGGCCAAGGACCGCAGACTGGAGCTCATTCACGAGGCGATGGCCACTTCCACCAGGTGCCGACGAGAAGTCGGCCCCTAACGACATTAGCGCGTTGTGCCCTGCTGTTCGCCTTGGTTCGGGACAGGCGCTCCTTTTTATTGCGTTGCGAGGCCCTCTTGAAGTTCCGTTCGTCTGCGTTAGAATATGGTTCCATTTATACATGGGGAGTTGTCAACGCAGAACGCTTCACCCGGAAGGCAATTGCCCCCTAAACCATTATTTTCTAGGCAGTTACACAATTGCCAGCGAAACTTCCAAATCGAACACCGCCCCATTTGGGCGAAGGCTCGGGGTATTCCGCCGCCGAACTGCTACGCTCTCCACCCTCAAAACGGACAGTGTCCGTTTTGCCCTTTTGCGCCCAAACTGGCACATTTCCGGCGCGCGGCTTGCTGACACGTCCGTTTTCTGCTTGATAACGCAGACAGTCAAAATGAGGATGGCGCACATGTTAATCGCTTTTCTCGACCTGCTCGGGTTTTCTGAATACACAAGATCAGATCTTACGGCGGCAATGGGCCTCTTGGATAATCAGAGGGGCGTTTTGGATGATAAGTTGCAGGAGGCTAGAATCCATCCGGCGGCAGTCTATAATGATCGCGGACTTGCGGCTTTGGCACAGGCCCATTCTGTGGATAGTTTTCACGACCTGCTTCCGTTTAGCGACTCCTTGTTCATAACAAGCCTGGTGCCAGATCTGTTTGCTCATCAATTATCGCATTTTCTTGCGGAATGTTTTCTTTTAGTCGGACACGCCTACGCTGACGCGGACAATGAAGATCATCCCGAGGAAGTCCAAATGCGCGATCTTATCACTGCTCGACCTACAGAAACCGTTCACTGGTATCCCCCTCTGTGGCAAGGTGGAATATGCGCTGGTGAGGTTTGTACCGTGCAGGCGCGAGGAATTCTTGCAGCTCAACCGTTTACGGTTCCCAATCTTGCCGGTGAAGCTGTAGTTCGTTCGGTTGGTTTGCACAAGACCGCGAAAGGCCCGCGCTTATATTGTGATGACTCATTCACAACTTTGGTCAGTAATGATGTTCGAGCATTCATTCAACCTGTGCCGAACACGGCAGCATCAGAATTGCTTTGGCCTGCGTTTCAATATGTGAATCGCAACAATCCAACAGCCGAGTTCTGTCAATTTCTCGATTTGTGGCGGCCGGCGGTTGGACTTTGGAAAGCTAAACGCGCCGACAGAGCCTTTGAACATTATGATGCGTTTCTTCGACTTTTGATCCAGTCACTCATTTCCTGGGGTAAACATGCCGGCGCGGAAATCGATGCCCGTGATTACGCAAAGGCAAAAGTGCGAGAATATATTGGCGAGGATTTGGTTAAGGATTACGTGAACGGTTGAGAAGGTCGGCACCGCAGCAACGCCCCCTCAGGGGAGCCTGCACGGCCTGCGGCAGGCGGTTCGGGACAAGAAAGCTCTGTCGTGACACTAACGCTGTCCTGTTTCAAGTTGGCAGCATAACCATCATTGCTTAAACCGACAGGCTGGAGCATGACGACCTACCCCCTAGCGTGCCCGAGCACGCCAGCCAGCGGTGCCCAAACCGCCCGCAGGCGAAGTGACGGATACAGCGTTTCGCACGCTGGCATTTGGCGAAATCGTAGCGACCGCTAACGCTGTTCCTCAACCACGGAACTCCGCCATCCTGATCCTGCTTGGCCGCCCCTGCTCCGGCGATTCGGGCAAGCCGTCAAAAGGCGACCCTCCCCAATTGCGAAATTCCTACTTGCATAGTTCGCCTATTTACGTTAGCAATCTATTCATGTACGTTGAAGTCCGCCGGGCGCATATAACTCATCCATTGCTCGCCGATTCTGCTCGAATCTTTACGCGTGACATTGTTAATGGCTGGAATCAAAAGATAAACAATCGGTTGGATCTTTCCATAAACACCCTTAAGGCAGAAAGCGAGGATAGAGAGATATTTCAGTTTCGAGATTATGGGATCACATTGGAGTCTTCCAGGAGAGCGACCAAGAACCCAGTAGTATCTCCGCTAATAGAGATCATCAACCAGAAGCAACTTGATGAATGCGCTCCACTACATGAGTACCGCATTTTTGCCGGAATTGGCGTTCTATCGGCACCTCCCACGATCCTCCCACAACGCATTGGTAAACAACGACCGCCCGCGCCCCTGGTTGCCCTATTTGTCCAAAATCCAGGCTCTCTTGCCTGCTTGCCTTCCGACGATCAGATCGCATTGCGAGTTAGCATCCCCTACGATCTGGAACAAGTCTGGACTGTATTGCACGACTTGGCACTGGATTTCTATTGTTGCATGCAGTTCCTAGCTCGTTTCCTTCGCCCCTCCGACTATGCCAACAAGGAACAATTAAGAGCTTTGGGAGAATGCAAGACCATTTTCTTCACTAACCGCCGCAATAAATTCTATGGACTACCCATCGATCTCAAAGGAAACACTTGGTATGTTCCATTTACATCCGCATGCAGAGACTCCCTGACAAGTCCAGATTCCCCCATCTTCTATCGAAAGTTGCTAGATATTTGGAAAGACTTCCGAGATTACTTCTCTCACCGAGAGATACCAAATCCTAAGTTCGTCACACGCATCCATAAGATTCTGCACCCGGAAGATGTGCTGAAAGTTATTCAAACGGACAAATATTTCAGAAAGGTGTATAAGCAATTACCCTTAGGAACGGTGAAGATCGAGATTTCCAGTCAAATGGCAAAGCACGGTATAGGTGATTATGTGTTCATCATACCAACGCACAGGCCCAAAAGGCATTACCATCGCGAGCTTGTCGCGCGCAAGTTGTTCGGCCGCAACGGCACATGGTCTAAGAAGTTGTGGGCCTTCCAGCCAATGAAAAGGAGGGGCTACTCTGACATCTCACCTTATGTTATTATTCTTGTATTCCGTTTTCTCCCCCCACCTTCGAAGGAGTAAACAACGATGCCTGGCATAACCGACGATAGTGATGCAAAGCAGTTTTACGCAGCCTACCTAGACGTAGTGGGCATCAAGGAAGTTTCTAAACTCGATGCGCCAAGTTACCGATTACGCATGGAGAACTTTTACGAAGCAGTGCGTGAAACACTCGGTCCCTTGAACAAAGATCGTAAAGTAATGTGTTGGCTTTTTAGCGACAGCGCCATATTCACGTCACACGATGTTACAAGACTTGCTCGCCTAGTCTCGGAAGTCCGAATGGCCGCCCTGGATATGGCAGATCCTATTCTCATTAAAGGTTGTTTAGTTCAAAGTCGTAGAGAAGATAAGGACATTTGGAATCAAGCAGTTAAGGCTGTTGGCGATGGCATTTTGAACGGCTTCAGTTTTAGCGCAACCATTGTCCGAGCTTATATCGACCAAGAACAATTTAAAGGGATTGGCATATCGGTTCATTCAAACATTCGCGACGACACCGTGAAAGACGCAGACGGTACTTGTTTGTTAGTGCCTAGCATTTGTTTTCCTCAGGCTCGCTCTAGCCCGATCTCCTATCGCGATATTACCTTTAATAACACTAGGAACGCTTACTCAAGTGGCACTTTAGACAAACTGCTGGATAAGTTCTGCCACGCTAAATTCAAGTCCTATAAGTTTGAACGCTTTTACACTTCCTTGTTTTGCGCTTGGCTTGCCGGGATGGAAAGGGAGCATTTCATGGGTGAGCAGGATCAGCCGAAACGCTTTAAGGACAAGAATGGAAAGACGGATGGAGCACTTGAGTTTTTCGGAAAGCTCGGGAAGGGCTATTTTGAGAAGCGGTTCAGTTCAGTCGAAGGCAGAAAGTACATCTACCTAGCAGCGTGGAAGACCCTCCACAGGCTTTTTCCTGAGAAGGAAGTGAAGGTTAAAAGGGACTCTTCGATGCAACCCCCTGAGCAGGTTAAAGAGGCTTCGAGATATTTCGGCACCCTGTCAAAATTAGAGCGTCTGCTCGATGATTTGCCTGAACCTTTCTTCAGCGCCAAGGAAAAGGAAGAGTTCATTAGGGAGAGGGTTCGCCTCTCGCGGTAAACCGCAAGCTAAACCAATGATGCCGCGCATAAACGTAAACGAGCTTTTGTATTCATTGTATGAAAGCTTGAATTGCAAAGGCATAGAATGATAGACATGGTTACAAGACATTGGCCGTTTGGTTTCCTGATATTGGTTGGTATCACTAATATCGTCCTGAATTCGTGGGTTAATCGCGCCGCAAGCAAGGCGGACACATACGGAGCAGCCTTGCTTTCAAAGGATTTTGGCATTGCATTTCTCGTTGGAACCCTGTCGATCTTGTGCCTACTTTTAGCGTACAAACATTGGTCGAACCTGGGCTCTGGATTACTACTGATGGGTGCCACTTCTATTGTCGGAGGCACGCTCTGGGGTGTGCTAGGCAAGGGCAACAAATTGACCATCTCTGAGTGGGGCCTCTTCTGTTGCATTGCCGTTTTTTACCTTTACAGGGGTTTTTCTCCCCTGATAGGCAAGCTTTCTAGGTAGTTAGGCGATTTCATCGCCTCCGGTTCGTTTCTGCGTCCACTCGAATAGCTGGATTTTCGGTTCTCGCGGCCTTCACCCGCCTGCGGCGCCATAGAGCTTAATTGCCGCGCGCGCTTCGCGTAATCACCCTGCTTTGGGCTTTTCCCCGTCACGGGGTCCCCTCGCCTTTTTGTCTAATTGTTTTCTGGTCTGTATTTGCTCCGCCTCCGTTTTTGCTTCCGCCCTCACTGGCTCGCTTTCATTCGGGGGCCGACGCCAAGGTAACGCACGGCGACTGCCTCAAGGTCTTGCGCCAGTTGCCGGATGCTTGCGTGGATTTGGTTTTCACCGACCCGCCTTATCTTGTGCGCTACCACGACCGAAGCGGGCGGCGCGTTCCCAATGACGACAACACCCTTTGGATGTTTCCGGCGTTCGCGGAACTCTATCGGGTTTTGAAGCCGGACAGCTACGCCATCAGCTTTTACGGCTGGGGCAAAGCAGAGCGGTTCTTGTCGGTCTGGCGGGAGTGCGGTTTCCGGCCAGTGGGGCACTTCGTTTGGGTGAAGCGTTACGCCTCATGCGTGCGCCGCGTCCAAATGAAGCACGAGCAGGCTTATCTGTTGGCAAAGGGTAATCCCCTACCCCCGGCCTCTCCGCCCGCCGACGTGTTACCGTGGAGCTATACCGGTAACCGCTTGCATCCCACGCAAAAGCCGGTGGCGAGCTTGACCCCGATCATTGAAGCGTTTTCGCCGATTGGCGGTCTGGTGGTGGACGCCTTTGCGGGCAGCGGCTCCACTGGAGTTGCCGCACGGCAATGCCGCCGCCGTTTCCTGCTCATCGAAAAGGACGCCGCGTATTGCCGCACGGCACAGGAACGCTTGCGCTGACGAACAAAAAGGCCGCCTCCTTCGGGAGGCGGCACCCTTTCCCCCATGAGCACAAAACACCCCCAACCGCTCAAAGTCGGCTCGCCGCAACGGCCGTGCCGACAATGACACCGACAACCCCGCGAAGCATGGCAAAGCGCCCGGCGATGAAATCTCATTCTGCCTCCGCCTACCTGCCGGTGCCTTCGACAAAATGGCCGCCGCAGTCGCCGCCTTTGACAAGCGAAAACCACGGCAATCTTGAACTACCGAGCCCCCGCCCCGAACCGGCGGGGGCTTCTTTCTTAATGGCCCACCCACACGACCCCCTGTTTCTTACGACCAGGGCTTGCTGCCCTGGACCCGCGCCAGCGGGTAGTAACCCTCTGGACTCCCCTCCCCCTGCTCACCCCCCACGGCATTACCGCAAGCACGAGTTTCTGACTGTCTTAATGTCATAAATTCAGACTTTAGGACGCAACCATCCTCAATCACAAAAGCGTGTTGACACCATTGGTTTATTGCTTTGGTGTGATTGTCAGACAATCCGACTTTATGACAACTCGCATCGCTTTCGTGAACGGCAAAGGTGGCGTTGGCAAGACCACCTGCTCGATGCTCATGGCCGCCGCCTGGCAGGACGCCGGCCAGTCTGTTTCCTTGGACGACCGGGACCCCCAGCAGAGCGCCACCAATGCCGCCGCCATCTTTGGCATCCCCCTGGGCACGGGCGGCAATATCGTCATTGTGGATACCGCCCCCACCATCGGCCAGCCCGCCACCTTTGAGGCCATTAGAACGGCGGACTTGGTTGTATTGGTCAGCACCCCCAGCCCGCTGGACTTGGCGACCACTGCCGCCACCGCCCAGCGCATCCAGGCCGAGCGCACCGGCCCGACTCGCCTGCTTTTTAACCTGGTCCAGACCAATAACCGCTTCTTTACCGACATGCCGGAGACGGCCAAGGAAATCCCCTTCCCCGCCTTAAGGCATTTTCTCGTGCGCCGGACGGCTTACCAGAGCGCCCAGCTCTACGGTTGGCGTGCCCTGCCGCCATTGCATCGCGAGGAAGTGCTCCAAGTGGCGATCGAAGTGGCGGAACTGCTTCAGTCACAAAATCAGACGGTCAGACATTAAGACTTTCATAATTTACGACAATGAAACCAACCGATTCCAGCGAAAGAATAAAAGCCCTCATGCGGCAGCACACGGCAACGATGGCCGCCCCCATGCCAGCCCCAACGCCGACCACGGCCTTGCGACCGCCGCCGGTTGCCGCTATCGCCACGGCCAACCCGACGGCACGTCCGGCAGCCGTGCCGGAGATCCCCAAGGTCAGTTGGGATCGAATCACCATCCGGCTCACAGCAGGGGAGTTGGAAAAAATCAACGACGTGGTGATTGCCACCCAACAGGCCAACCGCTGGGGCAGGGTGACGACCACCGACATTTTACGCGTGGCCTTGCGCCGCATAAAGAATCAGGAAGCGATTGACGCACGCGAAATTAAGGCATTACGGGCGCGGGACGGACGTTTTGCCAGGGGCGGCAACGTCTGACATTCACAATGTCAGACAATCCGACTTTAAGACATTAAGACACGCCGCTTCACGAGGCGCGTTTTTCCTTTCAGGGTGAGGGAACACGCTCTTGACTTCCTGCCGATTCGGTCAGAGAACGGAAATGCTCCATGTCCGAACCGTTCAACCCCGCAATCCTTCAACCCGGAGACACCCTCCTGTATTTCAGCCATGATTTTGGGAGCTGGCTCATTGCCCTCAAAACCTGGACCAAGGTTGCCCATGTCGAAATCTACCGGGGCAATCAGATAAGCTATTCAAGCCGATGCGAAACCGGCGTGAACGCCTATCCGCTGCGGCTTGTCGGCGTCGCCGCCGTCCGGCGCCCCAAACAGCCTCTTGGTTTGTTGTCGGCTGATGCCTGGTTCGAAGCCAATGCGCGCGGCCAGCCCCATGACTGGCTTGGATTGCTTTGCTTCGCGCTCGCACGCAGGGCAGGGGAGCGGCACAAAATGTTCTGCTCCGAGCTGGCAACGCACTATTACCGCGCCGCCGGCCTTGTGCCCTTCGATCCCCGCTGGCCCGCAGTCCGCGTGCCGCCGAGCTTCTTCTTGGTTTCATCCGCCTTTGAGACAATCTGGTCGGACAGGGATTGGTTTTAACCGTGCTTCCACATCTTGCCAGCCGGCATCGCGCCGAGGCTCTGACCCGCTGGCTTCAGAAAAACGGTTACCTGCTTTAAGCAGGCGAGGGGAGGGGAAGAGACGCGGCTTAAAAGGGGTACAGCCTGGCTATGGGGCTTGGCAGGCTGCAGATGATCCCACGGCAGGTCAGGAATCCCGACGCAAAAATAAACACGGCGATAAATACCTGTTGGCGAATCTTCGCAATACCACCGTCGGCACATGCTGGGCCAATTGGATGCTTAGCGCCATGCTCAGCAAGAACTGGCGCAATCTGAAGGTTCAGACAAGTATCTTTGGCGTGTCGTCAACGGAACGGTTTTCTCTCGCCTCTAAAGCGTAACGGCCTAATGTAACCCCAAAAAACGTCATGGCATAACACCACGCCTTCTCTTCCTCTTCTGGTGTCGCCTCAGAAAAAAATAACTCGCTCTCATTGCTCGGTGGTTGAACCCCGAAAGAAAGATGATGATGGCCAGCTTCATGCATGATCGAGCGTATCCGCTGAACCATCACCGGCATTCCAGTGTCGTCTTCCCACCTCCTCATTTGGCTGTCATCAAGCGCGATGGCGTGCCCGCCACCTCCAAGTGCAAACAACCACGAGGCGTATCCCGCTCTTGGAAGCTTCTCTTTTTTTTGCACGCTCAATCGCCACTCATCCTTTACGAACGTGACCAACCGATTATACCTTTTGATGTCCTCGACCTTGCGAAACGCACCTCGCTTCTTCTGGGCGAGTAACTCCTCGGGCCCGTACGCGGCCAGGAACTTGCTAGCGTCCCTCAAAGCGGATCTCGCAGCCTTAAGAAAATCTTCTTCAGAAATGCCTCTGCTCACGCAATCCTATGTTAGTGGTTCATCACAAACCAATCCACTTCCTCAAGGGCCTTAAACTGAGCGAACATCTCAGCGCGCCCAAGGAGCGAACCACTCCCCGGACCCGGTGAACCGCAACTCCACACACCGAGCCGATGTGTCTTAATATAGGCCAACACCTCCCTTTTCTGGGACACGCTCAGTTGCTTGCGAATGGCATTCTCAAGCGTTAAGTTCAATGCGGCGCTAGCCAGACTAAACGCCAAGCTGTTCATTAGTTTTGGGTTCTTCTCAAACTGAGCTGACTTTGGGAGGGGGAGCTTGTCCGAAGCCCTTTCGACGCCAAAACCACATAAATCGTCAAGATCGCCGTTGGACATCTCCTCTCTTTTTCGCGCAACGACGATCGACGCTGTCAACCATTCTTGAACCGTCGGAACACCATCATAATACTGGTCACAAAAAAAAGTATGTCCCGAAGCGGCCTTGGGAACGCTTGTTTGCGAAGCTGCTAACATATTCATTGTCAGTGATTTATGATGGATTCTTGCTGACTGCCGAGTATGTTTTAACCGTTTCACGCAATACCTGCAAGCATTTGTTTTGCCTAAAACAGGCAACAACCTACTTGTTTGACGTTGTCGCGGTCACAAGCTCGCCAATGGGCACAAACCCGGGTTACGCTACTCTTGCCTTCACTATAGCTTTTCACACGACGCCGGCAACTTCAAAAATCGAATTAAACATAGCCCGTTGGAGATGGCACGGGAAGACTAATCTCTTGCAAATCCCAAGGGGGCATTAATATTTTACTCTGCCTTCCGCAAGGCTACGAGATCTTGAGTCCCCATTTCCCCCGCCCCCTTACATCCCCATCACCATCCCAATTTCCTGCTCTCGCTTCCGTTCCAGTGCGCTTTGCGGCACGATTTCTATTTCCTGCTCCCTTGCTGGAGCCTTCCGCGTGACTTTGGCTTCCGTGTTCCGCGCGCGCGCCCTCGCTTTAGCCGCCAGCTTTCTCTCTTTCCCCAGCCGCTCCGAGATCGTCAACTCCCGCTCCGGCCCCTTTCCCGTTTCCAGCCTTCCCAGTTGTGCCGATGTCATTCCACGGCTTTTCTCGGGCGCCTTCTCTTCGGATTGCCCGTGTACAAGTTCCGTCGCCATCAGCCGCTCGCGCACCTGCGACACATTCTCCCGCAGCAGCTCCAGGTCATCCGTATACATTTTTAGCCCCTTGCTCCCGCGTGAGATTGAAACGAGAAACTCTGTCAGGTCAATCGCGCCGTATGATAGCTCCGCGCTTTGCGCCAGAAACACCCGATCGACCGTCTTCCCCTGCGCGGCGTGCGACGTGAGGGTATAGCCGTAGGCCAGGTGTTTGGAATCCCGATTCAGCCGGCAGCCGTTATCCAGGACAATCTTCCCGTCATGCGAGATGTAGTCCACCGCGTGAATGCTCCCGTTGCGGAGCACACGCCGGTCCTCGCTGCGGCAGTTGGCCGTGATGCGAAGCAGGTCCCCTTCACAAATCTCTATCGTATCCCGCTCATGGACGCTGAAGGTATCCGGGGCGCCGAGGGGGAGGGCTTTGATCTTCGTATGAAACCCATCATCGCTGCGCACCCTGACCATGCCGCCGCTTTTCCCAATGACTTCCAATCGTTCGCCCAAGGCGAAGCCCTTCACATGCCCGTTCACCTGCACCACGAGCCCGGGCTTGTACTGGTCCGGGTCGCTTTTTTGGGCATCCGTCCATGAAAGGTTCGGCAGGACTTCCCATTGACACCCATCCTTCACAACTGGTTCATAGACGCTGAACGCCTCGGGGGCAGCTAGAGGCAGGAGTTTGCTCTTACTCGCAGCGGGGCCGGTCCCCCGTACCCTGACCATGTCATCGCGCACTCCAATAACCTCTAGTTTTTCGCCCAAGGAAAAGCCCTTCACGGGGTTATTGATCTCCACCAACAGACCTCGTTTATATTGCTTCGGATCGCTTTTTTGATCCCCCGTCCATATCTGTTCTCCCATCACTATACTCTGGTCGGCCGGCTTGATAAGCCCCTTTCCCTTGAGCGCGGTGCGAATGCCCTCCGTCACATCGTTGCATTCAGCGTGAGTCGGAGCGACCACGAGGGCAGTCTCGCCCTTCTCAATCGCGGCGACATAATCCTTTGCCAGCGCGGTCTTTCGTTCCTCGCGAGTCATTTCATAGACACCCCCCATCTTTTGCATTAGCTCGATGGCCTCTTCCGTCTTCCCTTGGAGCACCAGCTCCACCACGCGCTTGTAGTTTCCCTTCTGCCGTTGGATTTGTGTTACCTCTGCAACCTCCATTCTCCCCGCCTTCCGCAAATGATCAAACGCCTGTCCACGCTCAACGGCGTGATGCTGCCCGACATCACCCGCGAACACTAGCCGTGCTTTAAGTTCCTGCGCGAGCGTGATCAGGCGGTCAGCTTCACGCGCCGACAGCAGTCCCGCCTCATCGACGAGCAGGACTGCCCCGCGAGCCTCCACTTGCAGCTTTTCACTGGTGAGCAGCTTTGCCACGGTCTCCGCGTTTTCAAACCCTGCCTTTCGCAATACATCGTGCGCCGTTACACCCCAAGGCGCGAGCGCCAGCAACTTACCGTATCCCCCCTCAACACCGCGCTTAATCTCCTGCAAAACCCTTGTCTTGCCCACCCCAGGATTGCCCGCAATGCCCGTGATGAAATCCTGTGAGTTCAGGACATGGAAGACCGCGTTCTTCTGCTCGGGATTCAACTCCTCATCCCGAATCCGCCAGAACGAATTCATGGCTTCAAATCTGCCTTTCCCAAACAAACATTGATCGGCAATCCGGTCTTCCTCCGCCAGAACTTCCGCCGTCGTCACGTACATCTCTCCATTGCGCTCCCGGCGGATGAGCGGGGCCTGTGCAACCACGTTCCTTACACCGGCAACGCTCGCCTTGCCCACACAGAATGTCTTGAGCGCCTCCGCGACCAGTTGATCTTCTGATACCACACTCTTGCGCTCGAAAACGTGCTCCAATCCCAGTGCGACCGCCTTCCGATCATCGTCGTTGGTCTCAAAGGCATACCGGGTGGAGAGGAAGGACGGGGCGGTCGCCTTGTTCATCGACACCCGCCCTCCGGCCTTTACCCCTCGGTGTCGCTCGGCCCAGGCAGCGTCTTTCTGCCCCAGCGACAACCTGCTCGCCGTCAATTCCCCGGCGGCCTGCGTCCGGCCAGCCGCAGGTTCCGCCACCATTTGCAGACTTAACTCGCTTGCCCGGGACCGCTTTAAGACCGCCGCAATGCCCTCCAGGGCCCTTCTTTCCTCGGGCAGGAGGTTTCCCCACCAGTAGGGCTCGATCTCCGAAATATGCAGGCCCTTGACCTTTCGCTCACGGGTCAGGACCGCGAGCTTCGCCTTTTGGGCCGGGTCGGTAATGCCCCGCTTGATCGCTTCCGCTTCAATCGTCTTTGTGCGCCGGCTGAATTTGTCGTTGAAGTCCTCCGAAATCCCGGCAATCTCAAACGCATCTTTGGTTGGAATGATCTTCAACCCCAGGCTCCGCAAATTCGCCGCGAGGTAATGCGTGGCCACCCAGTTGTAATAATCCGCCTTCTTGTGGATGCGGCCCATTTGGAGAGCTTTCCACCGCCCTTCGTCGGCGTCCCAAGTCACGTTCGGGATGTAGAGATGGCAATGCAGGTGCGGGTCGGGAATCCCGCCCTGGGGCCTGGCGGTCAGGTGGACGTATTCCGCCGCAACCAGGACGCCCGTTTTTCGATCCCCATCTCGGCGTCCATTGGCCCGGTCCCGCGTTGCCGCTTCCTCCTCCACGAGCTCCCTGATGTCGTGGACAGTCTGTCGCAAGGCCCGGATGATGCGTTCGTCTTTTGTCCAGGCGTAAACCAGGGACACGGACTTAGGGACGTTGAACGTCATATCGAACCCAGGCCGCCTGTCATCCCGCATTCGCGGGGTCAGTTTTTCTCCGGTAACCGGGTGCAGATTCTTGCAGAGCGCCCCGAAGTCTTCGTCCCTTACCGCCCCCTTGAGCCCCAGCATGGCTGCCCCCTTGCCGCCCCAGTTTCCCGCGAATTCCTGGTTGTCTTTGGAGTAGTATTCTTCCAGCGTCTGTGAGCCAATGAAGTAGTGGATGACTTCCTTGGCCGATTTTGAGGTGTAGATCTGGATTATCATGGCCGTCTTGGGAACTTTTTATTGCGTCTTGAGAATCAATGATCCGTCCGGGAAATGAATTTTTCCGCCACGATGCTTACGTCTCGCTCCTTGGAGCGCCCCCGGGCTCGCCGCCGCGCGTTCCAGCGCGTCCAAGGTCTCTCCAGCGGCCAAGGAAAGGCATTGTCGCACTCGGTAGGCGAGGGGTTCGCTGAGCATGAAAAAAGCGCCCTTGTGGACGCCGCGGGTGGTTGAGTGCTCTTGGGCGGCCTCTTCGCCGTCTTGATGGGCCTTTTTGGGGCCCTTGGAGGGGCAACCCATGGGGGTGAGTTCCTCGTTGCAGTAGTCCATTGGCGGAACTACCGATTTGATGGTGATCATAGGTCGGATGAACAGCATTGCTGTTTTCCGGCACCAACCTGATATGCCTTTCAAAACCAATGGATTTACGAAGGCAACACCAAAAAGCACCCCAACATCAACATCTCGACTCCTGCAAACCATCCTGCAAACCAAGGAGCTTCTGACAATCAGGCAACCATCAACCAAATGGACAAAACGACTACTAGACAACACCCCTAAGCACAGCTTAGGGCAAACACAGCCGCAGCGAATCGGATTCCAATTCATGGCGGAGCGCGGGTTAGCAGGTGGTTTTGGGCACGTCACAGGTGGCCTTGAGAAAGGCTTCGATTTGCGTCCGGGGAATGAGGATCTTCCGCAGGGCTTTCGAGCCGGTCAGAAACCCGCGAGCGAGCAGTCTTCTCACGGATTTCGTGCTGATTTTGAGGACCGCCGCCGCCTCTTCCACGGTGTAAACCAGGGGCTCCGGCATGGCCTGTTTTCTTTCGTTTTCGTTCATAATTTTTCTTTCGTTTTCTTCGTCGCGAATTCGTGCGACGCGTGGGATTTTCGCGAGGAGCCTGCCGGTTGCCTATTGGAGGAGTTCTTGGAAAAGGTTGTAAGACCTCTTGGAAAAGGTTGGAGAAGAACTTGGAAAACGCTTGCAAGCCATTGCCCTTATGATACTTATGCCGCCGCACAAACCGGGCATGGCATCGTCCAAATGAATCAGAAGGCCAACCAGACCGGGGCTATTTCAGCCCACGAATTGTGTTCGGGCGGCATCGAATCCGAGCCTAAGCGGCTTGGACGGCGGCTGATTCTCAAGTTCATTGGAGGGAAGAACCCGGAGCTCGACAGGATTCAGTGCCGCTGGAGCGAGGCCAGCCAGGTAGCCTATTGGCAACAAGGTGACCCCCCCGAGAACAGCCCCATGGCCTGGACGCCCGTTCCGCAGGCTCTCGCCCTCATATTCCTGGACTACCTGTCCGCAGCGGGGACGGAGACTGTTGGCCCGACCTTTTTTTGCGACGCCAACGGAGGGGGTCTAGCCACCGCCCTTGGTAACGCCATCAGCGACAAGGAGGGCAAGCTCCACGAGCTTTTCGTGGAACGTCTCCCCCGCGGCCTACCAATAACCCGCGTCAAACAGGTTTTTGCCGGCAAGAACGTCCATGGCAAGGAGGAGGGTGAACGCCGCATCTTTGTCAGGTCCGACCATCTGCCACCCGATTGCGTCGAGGTGCATTGGGGATTCGGAGGCCCAGGACAGATCACTGACCTTGAGGTCCTCCGGGGTATGGCGCGGCGAATCCGGGAGTCATTGGAGATTCCCGTTGAACCTGCCCCACAGGTGGGGGAAGGGGAGCTGGCAAGTAAACCCCGCCCCGTTCCTGTGACCGAGAGCGCTCCGCCGAAACCCGCACCGGCCCAACAACCGGAGTTGCCGAGAGCGGAGCCGGCACCGCCAGCCGAACCAGTTCCGGCACCCCCGGCAGCCGCATTCAATTTGGGGAAGTGGCTGGCCGATGAGTTCGGCCAGGCGCTGAAGTCATTGCGCGAACAGGCCGCTGTAAGACCCCCAATCGAACACCCGCAGCCACACGAGCCGCTGGCCGCAGAAGAGCGTTCGCAGAAGATTGACGCAGGGGGGGACGAGTTTGCGTTTGAACTCAAATCAGCACCAGAGCCGGAGGAAGAGGAGCGGGAGGAGGAGGAAGAGGATGATTTAAACCCCGAACCGCCGCCGCCGGTTGACCCGCGCCTCTTTGAGATCCACAACCCCGACCAGCTTGAATGGGATGATTCCGACGGCCTGATCAATTTCAGCGGCGACGACAGCGAAGCCGACCTCTGGCGGATCAGGGATGCCAGCGAAGGCCTTTTAATTTTCGGCTCTGTTGGCAGCGGTAAGACTAGCGGCAGCGGTTCCGCTTTTGCCCGGGCGTTTTTGCAGGCTGGCTTTGGGGGGCTCGTCATGACCGCCAAACCCGACGAGGCAAGACGCTGGTTGAGGATGTGCCGGGAAACCGGACGCGCCGACGATTACGTCCATGTTACCCCTGGCAGCGACCACAAATTGAGCTTTCTGCAATACGAATCCCAGCGTCCCGGAAATCGTATTGCCGTCACCGACGACCTGATTGCGCTCTTCCGCTGCCTCATCGGCGTCATGTCGCGCAGCAAACGAAGTGAAGTTGGGGATGATTTTTGGTCCAACACGACCAATCAGCTCATGCGGAAGCTCATGGACATTTTCCTGCTCGCCGGGGAACCGCTCACGCTCGACAGGATGGTTCGATTCATCAATGTTGCTCCCACGGATGCAAAGACGGACTGGCGAGGCATTAAGATGTTCGCCAGCGTCATCACCCGCGCCGAGGAAGCCGCGCTCGATGGAACCGACGAGGACAAACGCATTTGCAAGGATACATATGATTATTGGACGCAGGTCTATCCCAAGATCACGGAGGTGACCCGTAGTGGCTTCATCACCGCCTTCTCGGCAATGGCCGACACCTTGAGCGGACGCGGTATTTACGAGATGATCGGCACCGAAACCAACCTCACCCCGGAGATGATCCTTTCCGGCAAAATTGTCATCCTGGATATTCCGCTCAAGGGCAACATCCAGGGCGGACTCATGGTGCAGGCCATGTGGAAATTGCTATTCCAACAGGCGGTTGAACGCCGGGCCGACAAGGGGCTAAAAACCGCCAGACCAGCCTTTCTCTGGGAGGACGAGGGACACGAATTCTTTTCCCAGAATGATGTTCGTTTCCAGCCTTCCGCGCGGGATTGCCGCGCCCCCCACGTCATCATCTCCCAGAACCTGCATAACTTTTTTCACCTGGGACACCACGAACACGCCGTCAAGGCCGTGTTCGCCGCGATGAATACCTACATCTTCCACACTAACGGCGACCTGGACACGAACCGCTGGGCATCCGAGCGCATCGGCGAGATCAAGAAATTGAAGCTGACCACAGACGGGCTCTTAAAGCCACTAAGAGACAAGGATATTTCATTTTCTGAGCGTCGACCCGAGGAGGTTGGGAACGTGGGCACGATGAAGATTTCCGAGGAGAAAAAATCGGCCATCCGCCCGGAGGATTTCATGAAGCTCAAAAGGGGCGGGGAGGGGACCTGCGAAGCCGTCATTCTCTGGCTCGCACACAGATTTGCCGCCAACCAGAACAGGAATTTCTGCGTCCTCACCTTTGAGCAGGAACCACGAACATAAATCAAAAAGCAAAACTAAATAGTAACTATGAGCGAAGTATTCAAGGACATGATGGTACAGCCGGAAGCGGCATTTGATAATGCCCTGAACAGCCTTACCAAGAAGACAGCAGCCACGGTCTGGGGCAAATTCAAACGGCAGCTTTCGACTGCCAGCGAACCCTTCTTTCGGAAGGACATGGGGGAGCGCTATCTCAGTAAGGACAGCCTTTACGGCGGGGCGGTAGTATGGGTCATTGCCACCCTCGTTGCCCTGGGGCTGCCGATGTTTCGTTCCGCAGCCGGAATGCTTTGCGATATCGCCGGGATCTATCGCCTGGCTCCTCTATTCCATCATTGGCTGCCCACCCTTTTGACCGGCGGCGCCCTGGTCTATTACCACATCACCTTTGGCCGGGAGAGCATGACGCTAATGGAAAAGTATCGCGCCGACGGAACCGCCTATCACACCCAGAGCCGTGGAACCCCGCGCTGGGGGAATGAAGGGATCTTTATCGGGATCGGCATCACCGTGGTCCTGTTCCTGTTCAACCTGCCCGCCGCCATCCTCTTCGCCGCCTCCTGTGCCATGAGCGCCAAGCTTGCCGGCGAACAACAGGCCGCCATTTATGCGCGCTATCTGGACGCGCTGGATCAGAAGATCGAACAGGAATACCTGGAAGACGCCATGCTTGGAAAGTGTCCGACGGAGATCACACAATTGACCAAGCCGCTGCCCGCTGACATGAATTCCGATTTGCGCAGCAACATCGCGGCTGCTGCCGTGGGAAAATCAGTCAAGATCGTGGCGAAGGGTCCGAGAAGCCCATCCGCTACCGCTGAGCCGACCCTTGTTCCGCAGAGCTGATGCAAGCTTTCGCTAAAGAACGTAGATATTTGTGCGGGCGGGCGAGTCCGTTACGCGTGGCGACCGGCGGCAACGCGAACTGGGTTCAAGGCCCGTTGCCGCCGCTCGCCCGCCCGCAAGCTATTCAGAATTTAACCTTCTGCGCCATTGCCTGGCTGTGCTCATTGCGGAGGTGGCCGTAGGTCTTCATGGCAAGGGCACCGCCGTCCTTGTGGCCGAGCCAACGGGAGACGGTGGGGATGTCCACGCCGGATTCAATGCACCTTGTCGCGAACAAATGCCGGAAGTCGTGGTGCCGCAATCGGTGAATCCCTAGCTGATTACAAGCCTTGTGGAGTGAAACGGGGCACTCCGTTACCTCCATCACTTTCTCAGTAGGCTGGGGTGGCGGGGTGCGGCTTGCCTGCATTCGGCCGAGAAGTTCCGCCATGTTGGGAAGTATTGGAACCCGACGAATCTCCCAGTTCTTTGTGTGCGTTACGGGATCGCCGCGCACGATTATTTCCTTTCGTTTCCAGTCAATATCCCCCCAGGTCACCCACTGGGCTTCCGTGTATAAGCGCATACCCCCATACGCCAGAAACTCCAAAAGATCGGCTGCCTTTGGCCCCCAGCTACTCCCGTTACGAACATGGTCGATGATGGCACTAAATTGGTCTTTCTCTGGCAACTGTAATATCTTGGCGGTGATTCTTGCTCGTGCAAGACCTACCGCAGGGTTCTTAAGAGCTTCGCCGCCCCCGCGAACCAGCTCTTCATTTCCCTCCTCGAAAACGAGCCGAAGCGTATCTATCACGTTGTTGAAATACTGACTGGCAATATCCTCCTTGAGCTTGTTCGCCCAATCGCGACAAGCTTCGTGCGTGATTTGGTCGAGACGAAGTCCCTTGATTTCAGGCCATGAGCTCCCAATCTTCGCAATGCAAATATCACGGTAGTGCTTGCTAGTCTCCTTCATCGAATGATCCGTTTTGACCCGGGCGCTATAGAGATCAATCGCCTCCTGAAACAGAAGCATTCTCCCGTGGTGCTGGCGCTCGCTCTGCTCTTTCAGGAAGTCGATCAACTTCAGCTTGGCGGTCGAAAACACATCCGTATCCAAACTCTTTCGAATGATCTTGCCCCTGACTTTGACTCTTGCATAATACGTGCCGCTGCTCACATATTGAAGCAGATGCGGAACGCGGGTGAATGAGCGCCAGTGGCCGTCTTTAGACAGGCTTCCGGTTTCTTTTTTCGGTGGCGTTTCCAGCGGTTGCGTTGGCGTTGTATCCATATTGCTGTCAGGTATACAAAACCGGGATACAAAGAAAATAAAGCAGAAAAATGCGCCTTCTGTAAACTGCTTATTTGCAATAGTTTTCGGTTTGTTGGTAGGATACTCAAGTGGCCAACGAGGGCAGACTGTAAATCTGCTGGCTTACGCCTCCGAAGGTTCGAATCCTTCTCCTACCACCACCTTCAAAATGATCCAATCAGCACCCCAAATATGGAACTGACGAAGTTGGGCTGGAATTCTGACCTCCAGCAGCAATTCGCGCCCCACTATGCCAAGGGTCTGATCCCGGCTCGCGTCGCGGTGGAGAATAAACATTTCTTCAGCGTCTGGACCGCTGAAGCGGAGCTTCTCGCGCAGGTCTCGGGCAAGTGCTTCCACGAAGCTCGCCGGTCCAACTCAAAACTTCCCAAGGTCGGCGATTGGGTCGCCGTAAAGCTCGTGCCCAATGAGGAGAAGGCCGTTATTCAGGCTATCCTTCCGCGACGCACCCAACTCTCCCGCAAGATGGCCGGCCACGGCGCCACCGAGCACATCCTGGCCACGAATATCGACACGGCATTTATGGTGACCGCCGCGGACTTGAGTTTCGACGCGGTGTGCCTGGAGCAGATGCTCGTTGTGGCACATGAAAGCGGCGCTCGCCCGGTCGTCGTTCTCAATAAAATCGATTTGTGCGATGACCTTGACGCGAAGCTCGCGGCGGCCACGCGCGTGGCCGGCGGCGCATCCGTGCTCGCGGCCTGTGCGCTCACCGGGCGGGGCGTGAAGAATTTGTCGGAACTGATCAAACCCGGCGACACGGCCGTATTCATCGGCACTTCGGGTGTTGGTAAGTCGAGCCTCATCAATCGCCTCTATGGAGAGGACATCCAGGCTACGGTGGAAGTGCGCACGAATGACGCCAAAGGCCGGCATACGACCTCGTGGCGTGAGATGATTTTTCTCCCACAAGGCGGCGTGGTCATTGATACGCCGGGCATGAGGGAGTTCCACATCTGGATTGCCAATGAAGGATCGAAGCAGGCTTTTCCCGAGGTCGAAGCGCTGTCTCCGCACTGCCGCTTTCGGGACTGCACCCATACCAAGGAGAAAAAGTGTGCGGTGCTCGAAGCGCTTGCCGTCGGCACGCTCCCGCGCGCGAGGTATGACAGTTTCATCAAGCTCCAACTTGAAATCCGCTACCTCCACGAAGCCGAGAAGCGAGCCTCCCGGCAAGCCCGCAAGAAGAGCGGCCGTGTGGTCCGTCGCGCGTTCAGCCGGGAGAATTGAACCGCCCCAGCTCGGTTCTTTGCGGCTGGCGGCGTCCAACAGCACTTTTCAGACGATATAGGTTCCTCTGCGCTGGATTTGTGCGACAATGGGGTGTGCTTTCTCCATTGTGAACATTTCATCCGCCATTTTTGATTGCAGCGCGCCGGATTTGGATTCGTGTCCTGACGAGTCACTCCCGGAGTTCGCCTTCATCGGCCGCTCCAACGTCGGCAAGTCCTCGTTGCTGAACATGCTCGCGGGCGAGCAGGGAATGGCCCGCGTCTCATCCACGCCAGGGTTCACCAAACTGATTAACATCTTCACGATGAACCAATGCTGGCGGCTGGTGGATCTGCCAGGATATGGCTTTGCCCAGATTGCTCGAAAGCACAAGGCCCGGTTCAACGCCGCCGCGGCCGATTACTTGGAGCATCGCCCGAACCTCTGCCTGGTCTTTGCGCTAATCGAGTCCGGTCTGGCGCCGCAAGGAATCGATCTTGAATTTGTGGAATGGCTCGTGCGCCACGCCGTGCCCTTTGTGCTCGTCTTCGCCAAGACCGACAAGGTATCCGCCGCCACGGTGCAGAGTAACATCGCAGCCTTCACGGATCGCATTTCGGCATGGTTCGAAAAGTCGCCAGCGGTGTTCACCTGTTCCGCAGCGACTGGGCAGGGCCGGCAAGAGTTGCTCGGGGTAATCGACGAGCAGATGACGGCAATCAACGCCGCGTCGCGCCGGGCACCGGTACAAGGGGAAACCCTAAGCCCGCAAGCACGCAATCGAGAGAATCGAAAACCGCGTCCCGACCTCAACCGGCCTTGGTGAAGTCGTGGCAGTATGGGGCGCTCCCGGGGGGGGGATTCCCGGACCGACTGCTATCGACTCCGTACGGTCCCCCAAGCTACAGGTTTTGTTGTTCCCACCCCAGACAGGAGGATCGCGACTTGGGGAAACAACGAATGTGGCTTCGTCAGCCCGTGATCATGGACGGGCGACGGCGAAATCGCGGTCTGGCGGCTATTGCTTTCGTTCTATTACGTTCAAAAACCAGCCCTGCATCGCGCCCGTTATTGACCGCCGCGCTCATCCGTGCGAGCATCGAGCACATGAAACGCTTGTTGCTCGGCGGCCTGCTGCTCGTATCGCTCGTATCTTTCTCCTCGTGCCGGAGCACGATGTATTCAGCTTACGAAACAGTCGGAGTCTATAAACGTGACCTGCTGAAGAAACGGGTTGTGGCCGCGCGCGACGAAGAAAAGGAAGCGCAGCAGGAATTCAAGGATGCCCTTACGCGGCTGAAAGAATTGACAGGGTTCGAAGGGGGCGAACTCGAGAAACGCTATCGGCAACTTCAATCAAATTATGATGACGCGGCGTCACGGGTGGCGGCCGTTCACAAGCGCGTCCGGGACGTGGAGACGGTGGCAGGAGACCTGTTCGCTGAGTGGGAGAAAGAGAACAAGCAGATTGAAACCGACTCGTTACGCCAGGTAAGCCGCCAGCAATTGAACGATACGCGACACCGTTACGACGAAATGCTCGTCGCGCTGAAGAGATCCGAGCAGAGCATGGACCCTGTGCTGCACAAGCTTCATGATTATGTGTTGGCGCTCAAGCACACTCTCAACGCCCAAGCCATCGCCGCCCTCGGAGGCGAATCCGCCAAAATCCAGGCGGATGTTTCGCGGTTGATCGAAGATATGAACGCCTCGATTGCGCACGCGGACGACTTCATTCGGCAGATGCCCGCAAGCAACTGAAGCCCTAATTCAGATGTTCGTTATCGTCGCGGTGTAGGGCTCGGGAACCAGCCGTGCAGGAATTGCTTCTCGCTCCCTGCGAACGTCGCTTCCGCCAGGAATTCGGTGCCTTGTTGGTTACCCCAGGAATAATTGATCAAGAGCTGGCCACCCTCCTCACAAAAGCCGATGTCCGAGTTGTTGATATTCTTGGCTTTGGCGATCCGCTGGCACAACTCCGGCGCCAGTTTCGGATTGGCTATTTTGCGATCATCGTCTGAGGCCTTCAGCACTGGGTTGAGCGGGCTGGGCTCCCAATGAATCAAGTCCCGGGACCGGACCACCCGCATCTCGTAGCCGTTATGCGCTTCAAGGTAGAAATCATAGAAATAGCCGTCCAGATAACGCAGGCAGTGCGGGGCGGTATATCGATCCTTGGCATAGTTACACTCCGGCGGCGTCAGTTCCCAGTGATGCAGTTCGTTGGATTTGAGGAAGCGCGCTGTAAAGGCTACCCCTGCCTGATCGGCCGGCCGGTCGATTTCAAACATCAGGATGTATTCTCGCCCCGCTTTACACAGTGAGGTATTGAAGATGCCGAAGTTGGGGTCTTGGAATACGGTCCATGATTCCCATGTTTTCAGATCCTTCGAGGCAAACATCTGGATGGTAGAGCGTTTGCTGCTGGTCCCGGTGACGTATATCGTATTGCCTGCGACAAAGGCGCTGCCAAATTCATGCCCTATCGCAAAAGGGGGTGTCGCCTCTCCGGTCCGCCGATTGACGAACCGGAAATACGACTGCTTGAGGGTGTTGGCCCAATACCCCGGACGCACCCATTCGAAGCGATAGACTTGTTTGTGAAAGATAACCGGCGTGGTCTCGACCAAGTCGCAATCGATGGTGCCGCGCTTGATGATCAGCGGTCGCCCTGCTGCATCCACTGGTATCTTCGGTGCGGCGTGCAATCCAGCAACCGAGGCCACGAACCCTGCCAGAGCAAACAGGAAGAATCGCTGAGCGGCATTCATTGTTCATAGGTTATCCAGAGCAGAGCACCCATCAAGAAACTTTCCGATATTGCCTGCCGCTGCCCGATTCCCGCTTGCGGTTGGGCATCCACGCTTCAATCTTCTGCTGGTTTCTGGTTGCGTCTGCCTGGATGTTACCCAGGTCACTGGCATGACGCTTCTCGGGTCTCCGCTCCGGATGATTGCACCTAAGGAATATACCCTTTCATCAGACTTTGTGACATGCGGAATAAGCTGCGATTGACTTTTGGGTCTGAAGAGTGGAAGGTACATGGTGTTACCTGGTGGTGGGCGAACTGAGTCGCCCACGGACACCTAAAAGTTCATTCGATCAAAAGCTCTAGTTATGAACTTAGCAAGCGAAAGGGCCAAAGCAGGGCGTGAGGTCGTGCGACGCAGCCTGGCCGCTATTGTCATCATGAGTGCTGGGTGCCTTTTCGGTTGGTATATCGTACATGTGGTCCTGTCGCTCTTGCAGGCCGAATTGTTTGTGCTGCGAGGCGGTCTTCCGTTTTACCCATAATTGGAGATGCCAGGATGAAGACGGTGGCAATCATAGGAGCCTCGAACGACCGGCGGAAATACGGCAATAAAGCAGTGCGAGCCCATCTGCAGCAGGGCTACACGGTTTACCCGGTCAATCCCAGCGAATCACAGATCGAGAACCTGCCTGTCTTCAAAAGTATCAAGGACGTGCCCGGGCGACCCGAACGCACTAGCGTTTACGTGTCACCACAGGTTCTGCTGACTCTCTTGCCGGACATCGCCGCCAAGGGTTGTGATGAACTTTGGCTCAACCCTGGGACCGCGTCGCCTGAAGTTGTTGCCGAAGCGGAACGTCTTGGACTCAATGTGGTGCAGGCGTGCAGCATACTTGATCTCGGTCTCTCCCCGTCGCAGTTATGAACGAGGCAGCCGGATCGTTTACAATTCGCTCCGGCACTGGGATGATTTCAAGATTCCGGCCTTCCAACGCATACTGATCAACTCCATGTTCTGGACATTGACGCTGGACGTCCCTACGAGCTGACACGCGAAAGCACCGGGTCTAACGTTTCTGCGCCAGCAACCACTTGTAAAGTTCGGGATTGTTGTAGGTTTCCGTCCAGCAATTGTGTTTGGCTTCAGGGTATTCGGTGAACTTAACGTTGCCACCCGCAGCTTTGATGGCCTCGACCATGTCCCGGGAGCGCTGCACCGGAACTGTCCCGTCTTTTGCGCCATGAAAGACCCAGATCGGCAATGCGGCGAGCTTCGTGGCATCCGCTGGATTGCCACTCCCACAAATGGGGACAATGGCCGCGAACCTCTCGGGGTGAGCGGCTGCGAGCATCCAGGTGCCAGAGCCGCCCATGCTCAAGCCGGTCAGGTAAACACGATGTTTATCCACTCGGCACTTGCGAATAACGTCATTCAAGAGGGCATTAAGCGTATCACTGTTCCAGCCACGCCCGGCGCTCTGGGGAGACACTAGAATGAACGGGAAGTCGGGCATAGATTCCACGATCTTGGGCAGGCCTTCGGTCTTCACTTTGGCCAGGTTTGTGCCGGACTCTCCCGAGCCGTGCAGGAACAGTATGAGCGGCCAGCGCTGTTTGGATTTTTCGTAGCCTGGAGGCAAAAACAACAAGTAATCGATCTTTGCGGTCACGGTGATTTGCGCTTCGAAGTGCTTTTCCTGTTGAACCAGGCTTGCCCGGGGCTCTGCGGCGAGAGCGCGGGTGGCCACAAGGACCATGATTGAAACCAGGAATGGGATTCTAGAGTTCATAGGTTCGGTTCTTCGATAAATTGCCGCCTGTTTGACGCCGGTGGGAGCGGATTGTTCACAAAAACTGCCAATGGGTTCCTTGTTGGCAAAGGGCATTCTTTTCCGGGGTGATCTTCGCTAG
>SESF01009848.1_pt1 | contig 48849 bp, 30 predicted proteins | sample 3171521 | NCBI WGS metagenome assembly SESF01 (sample SAMN10866945, study PRJNA518727) | freshwater metagenome | biome: subpolar coniferous forest; feature: holomictic lake; material: water; isolation source: holomictic Lake 227, 6 m and 8 m depth | place: Canada: near Kenora, Ontario | collected...
AAATTGCATACCTCATAGTTTGCCCTCTTGCCCAGCAACACCCCTCAAGCCCTGGCAGACCCACAGGCCCATTATACACAAAAAAAGGCGTTTTCGCTGCCTCGTTCTTCTTTGTACTATCGCATCAGGGGAAGACATGTTCAGAATATCGCAATCATCGTCCCTTTAATCAAGGAGATGTATCCGGCAGAATTAATGGCCACGCGATATCCATTACATTTTATCTTTGTGAGTTGATCTGCAGTAAGCCCGGCTGAGTTCGTCCCAAAGCGCAGACGGTTGTACTCGATATTGCCTGAGATCGCTAGCTTCCCGGCCCAGGAAGCGTCGGCGCTTCTGGCGAAACTCAATTTGCCGTCCACATTCATGTTCAGCGCGCTGTCTGCATTAAGCGTCAGGACCCCCAGCGTGTTGGTCGTGCTTCCCACATCCAAAATTCCACCGGCGAGGGTCAAGTTGTTCGTTGAACTCAACGTGTTGTTCACGCCCAGCCTGAACATGCCATTGCTGACCGTGGTGGACCCTGTATACAGATTGGTACTTAAGAGAAGGAGAGTGCCCGCACCTGTCTTTGTCAACGCGCCAACCATGGCACCGTAGTTGCCACTATTATTAACCACCGTATTGATAGTCAGATCAGGCGCCGCGTTGCCGGTCACATCTGAGACGTTAAATGTGGTCACCCCGTTACTGTTACTGCCATTGCCGACCGTCACAAAGCCCGTCAAGCCCGTGTTTGTGATCATCGAAGCCGATGAGCCGGACACCGTGACCACACCCTGCAACTGATACGTTCCGTAAGCACCTAAAGTCATGCCCTTGGTCACCTCCAGAACGGCGCCGTTCTTCAGGGTCAGATCCTGCAAGATGTTAACCGCTCCGATGCTTCCCGTCGAACTGCTCGCCTTGCCCCCGTCGATCACCAACTTGGTCGCTGGTGTCGTCCCAATCAGGCCGAATGCGTTGCGGTAGAGCAGAAGCAATGTGCCGTTGGTGTTGACCGTAATGGTTCGGGCGTTTGTGTTGAACAGAACGGTAGATGACTCCGAGGCCCCCACCTGTAGGGTGCCTCCGTTGACAATGGTGTCGCCAGTATACGTCATGGAGTTGGCAATGCCTCCGAGAATCAGGGTGCCGGACCCGGACTTGGTGAGCGCCATTCTGCGTGTGCCATCATCCAATATAGAACCCGAGTAGGTCGTCGTGTTGGTCTGGTTAACTTTAAGCATACGGGGATCTGTCATGGTCTCGTAATTAGGCCTAAACTCACCCGTTGAAGCCCCCGACAGTTCGCTCACCGTAAACGTGCCTCCCGCAAAGATTCCGCCTGGGGTAAGTATGCCATTCAACACCAGCTTAGGCGCGCCAGCGAATGCGTTAGGGTTTAGCAAGATCATGCGCGTGTTTGGATCAATGGTGATTGTGCCAGAGAAAGGATTATTGGCGTTTACTTCAACGTACGCCTGGGATTGTTTAATGGTTCCCGAACCAGAAAGCACATTTGTAAAAGTAGTGTTTGCGGTACGATTGAAATCGAGCGTGCCGTTTGGCTCAAGGGTGACATCGCTGGTCAACCAACCCGCCGAACCACCCAACATGAGCGTGCCATTGCTGATGGTCGTGCTGCCGCTGTAGGTGTTGGCGCCTGTGAGAAGGAGTGTGCCCGCTCCTGTCTTTACCAACGCGCTCACATTGGTTGCGTTATAGCCGCTATTTTTGATCATGGCGGAAATGGTCAGATCAGCCGCCGCATTGCCGTTCACATCAGCCACATCAAACGTGGTCACCCCACCGGTAGAGTCGCTACCGATATTCACATAGCCCGTGGCACCTGTGGCGTTCGTAATCACCGAAGAAGACGTGCCGGAGACCGTCACAGTGCCCCGCAGTTGGTACGTGCCATATGTCAGGAAAGTCTTGGTCACCTCCAGAACAGCGCCGTTCTTCAGGGTCAGGTCAAGCAGCGTGTTGACCGCCCCGCTACTTCCCGACGAACTGGTCACCTTACCACCGTCGATCAACAGTTTGGTCGTTACCGACCCACTCGTCGTGCCGAATGCGTTGCGATAGATTAGAAGCAATGTGCCGTTCGTGTTGACCGTGATGGTTCGGGCGCTTGTGTTGAACAGACTTATAGATGACTCCGAGGCTCCCACCTGCAGAGTACCTCCGTTGACCGTGATGTCGCCGGTGGCGGTGAACGAGTTCCCCACGCCGCCGAGCGTCAACGTGCCGGTACCGGCCTTGGTCAGGGAAACACCGCTGCCCGCGAGGGCAGAGTAGATGATGGTGGCGGTATTGGCTGTTACAATGCTGGAGCTTGACAGTGTGAGGGTGCCGTTTGTAATACTGTAGGCTGTCCCGCTTGTGCCTGTACCCTGTGCCCCCTGCCCGAAGGTCATATTGCCGATGGTCAGCGTACCCGCTGTAATCGTCTGGCTGGCCGCACTGCCGCCGAATACGGCGTGGTCTCCGGCTGTCCAGGACGCTCGTGCCGCAGACGTGCTGTTATCGTCCCAGTTACCGCCGGACAGCCAGTTCTGCCCCGTCGTCGTCGCATTGTCGCTGGCGCTGTTGACCGTGCTTGCACCACCGTCCCACCACAACGTCGCGGCCGGAGAGACCTGAGCAAGACCTACACAAATTGCGAGCGCAAGGCTTGCCGCTAAATTAGATAGATTCTTCTGTTTCTGTGTATTCATGGTTGTTGCCTTTCCTATCTGTTATCCCTCTCATACTGCTGTTCACCAGCACCTCTTTATTAATCGTATTGAGATTAGCATTTCCCCTTCAAGATAGCGTTCAAAATTTCACGATTCTATTTTTTTGACCACGTCCTCATTTCTTACCCATGGTATACACGGTCAGTCCGTCCGGCGCGCGCGGGCCGGGGATAATCAGACTCGCGAGCCATCCCACCACCACGCAACTGATCACGCCGATCACGGCGTAGAGCCAGAAGACCGCGAGGTTGCTCGCATAGACAGCACCGACCAGCAGCGCGCTGGACACGGCGCCGATGAGCGCGCCCGTGCCATGGGCACGGCGGCTGAAGACGCCGAGCAGGAAGAGTCCCGAGATCGTGCCGCCAAAGAGACTGATCACCGCGATGAAGGTCTCCCAGAGAGAGCGGACGTCGGTCTTCGCCAGCACCACCGCAAGACCCGTGCCTGCAAAGCCGATGATTACCGTGATCCAGCGGGCCACCTTGAGACAGCCCGCATCCGACAGCTTCGGATAGAGACGGCGATGGAAATCGGTCACCCAGACTGTGGCGATACTGTTGAGGCTCCCTGCAAGCGTAGACTGCGCAGCAGCGAAAATGCCGGCCACAATCAGTCCAGCCACGCCCATGGGCAGTTCGTTCACGATGAAGAGCGGAAAGATACCGTCCGTCTGTACTGCTGGATCCAGACACTCAGGGTTGTGACGATAAAAGACGAAGAGCGCCGTACCAATCGCGAAGAAGACCGCCTGAGCAGGGACGGCAATCAGCGCGTTGGTCCAAATGGCTTTAGCGGCTGTCTTGCGGTCTGGGGTCGTGACATAACGCTGTACAATATCTTGGCTGGCAATGTAGGGGAAAAGATTCATAAAGATACCGCCCAGCATAATAATCCAGCCTGATGCAATCGCGACATCCAATGACCACGGTACCGTCTGGAAGAACTTGCCGTGCGCGGAGGCTTCCTGAATGATGGAGCCCACTCCTCCATCCACCCGTAACACAATTGCCACCAATGCCCAGATCGCCCCGCCCATCAGGATGAGGGTCTGAATGAAGTCTGTCCAAATCACCGCCTCCATGCCGCCGAGCACGGTATAGATGACACACAGCACGCCCATGAGCACAATGCACGTCGTGACATCCATGTCGCTGACCGTGGCAAGCGCCAGCGAGGGAAGGAAGAGTACGATCGCCACACGTCCGCACTGAAAGAGCATGAAGAGCGCGCTGGCGATCAGACGCGAGGCCAGATTGAAACGGCGCTCCAGATACTCGTAGGCGGAGGTCACATTCAAGGTCCGATAGAAGGGCAAGAAGACCAGCGTCACCAGCGGCGTGATGATCAGATACGCATTGGTCAGAAAGAGGTTCCACCCCACACTGTAGGCCTGTGCGGGAATCGCCATGAAGGTGATGGAGCTCAGCATCGTAGCAAAAATACTGACCCCCGCCGCCCACCACGGGATACGCTGGCCACCTCTGAAAAAGTCGTCTGTGGTCTTGTTCTTGCGCATGAATGAGGCGCCCAGCCAGACCATGCCGCCCAGATAAAGCAACAGCGTCACATAGTTGACCAGCCCGAAACCAGCCTTCTCTCCGGTCAACCTGCCAACCTGCACCGTCGGACTACGCACCCCCGGACGGACTTCTCCGCTCGGCACGACGAAACGTCCTTGCCACAAAACCGCAGGAACCGTGACCTGTGCAGCCGCCATCTCACCCATCACGCACCACGTATCCGTGATCGTGTGGTACGCCAGAATCTGTCGCGAGAAGCCGGGATGTTCAGCGACAGGCTGGAAGCCAACCTTTGATCCGTCATCGCCCCCCAGCAACAGCAGATGCGACTGTCCAGCAGCAGGTGCTGGCGAGGGTGCGCCAGCAATGGCCTTCGGCAGATCAGCAATGCGCTCCCACGTGCCCTTCTTAGGGTCAAACCGAAAACAATCCTTGAGATACGTCCTGACCGGCTTCCCGTCCGGACCCGCCGCCAGGCTCACACCGCCCATGAGGTAGAATGCGCCAGACTGTGCACCGCCTGCTGCCAGTGTCCGTGCGGAACCCGGCCAAGCCGGCAACTCCTTCCATTGGGCCTGTGTATCCGCGAGATCCAGCGACCAGAAGGTCTTCAATGCCGTTGTCGCCGAAGGAGTCTCCTCGCCGCCGGCCACATAGAGCGTCTCACCCAGCACAGCACCGCAACCATTCGCACAGGGACGGGGCAGAGGGGGCAAGTTTTTGAACTGGACATCTCGTCCGTCCCAGGAGAGCAAGAAGACATCGGCCCTATTCCGCTCCGCATCGCTGCCACCCGCACAAACGATACCGAGCGGAGTTATGAGCGACACGCCGTATGCCAATGGACGCGGCAATCTAGAAACCGTCTTCCACGCTCCGGCAGGATCGGATAAAACATATATTGCATCGTGCCAGACTTTCTTTCCGCCCTCCCAGGGGGCTTTATCAGGAAAGTTTGCACCACCCGCCACGATCAGCGCGCCACCGCTCACGCCCGCGAAGGGACCCGCAACGCCCCGCGCATCCGGAAGAGGCGGCAATGTGTCCCACGCCAGCCGCCCAGCATCCGCAGAGACGAGACCCGACAGGAGTGAACACACGACTGCAATAAGCATTTTTCTCATACTTTTCTTTGCTTCGTAAAAGCGGCGTCGCTCCGGCTAATACCGGTTTGCCGCAAGCACTCCAAAAAAAACCGCTTCCCTCTGCGGCTCACCGAGACGGTTCGCCCTACCATTTCTTCCATTCGTGTGGTTCGTGTCATTCGATGCTAAAAGTTGCTCCCTCGTTTATTGCCGCTCTATCGCTAACGCTCATCGCTCTTGCAAGCAAGCCTTAAGCGAGCGTTCGGACATCGTGTATACACTCGTCCTCTGCGCGTGCTTATTGCCGGGGTCTCACTGCCGACTGCCACTGCCGACTGCTACTGTGCCACCCCGGGCGGAGGGCTTGCTTGCAAAATCCGAGAACCCGATCGCTTCAGCCTCTGCGCAGAGTGTAGCGGCCTGTTCGTCCGTCAGTGCCCACAACGGAAGGCGCACAGTGCCGCAGTCTAATCCGATGGCCCGCATAAACGCCTTGCCTGCAGGAGGCATGCCACCGTAACGGATCAGCACGGCAATCATCGCATTCGCCCGCGCCTGCTCAGCCTGAGCCGTGGCCAGATCGCCCTTCTTGAAAGCCTTGATGATCCGATGATAAATCGGCGCCGCATAGTTAAACGTACTGCCGATTGCACCCTCAGCACCTACAGCGAGTCCGGCAAGAAGCATTTCGTCGCGGCCGAAAAGAACATCGAAACGTCCACCTTCCCAGCGCACGCAGGAGGCGTAATCCATCAGATTCTCATGCGTGAATTTGATGCCCGCCAGATTCGGAATGCGGTCTGTCGCTGTCCGCAGAAAATCAAAGGCGGGGATCGTCACCCCTGTGACACAGGGGATATGGTAATAATAGAAGGGCAGGTCAGGTGCAGCGGACGCGACCTCCGCGCAAAAAGCAACCAGATCCTCAGCCTTTGTCGGTTTGAAGCAGAAGGGCGCCATACAGCCCACCGCTGATGCCCCGATTTTCTGCGCATGCGCAGCCAGGGCACGGCAATCGCCCAGCGAAGTATGCCCGACATGGACGATCACGCGCAGTTTTTTTTCTGCGCACGCCTGCCATTGTGCAGCCACCTTCATGCGCTCGGCGATCGTCATTGACACGCCCTCGCCCGTGGTGCCGCAGACAAACGCGCCCGCAACCTTGTTCGCAACCAGCGAAGCCGCCAGCGTCTCAATGACGGCCATATTCACTTCGCCGTCTTTCTTAAACGGCGTGAACGGCGCTGCGACTAATCCTTTAATCCGATTCATGTATTGCTCCTTTAAATGGCGACATTCTATCATGATCCGATGCATGAATACGTTCAATATTTTGCAATTCTGTTTTTTTGACCATAACTCGACTTGCCCCAAATAAAACAATAGCTTATACTAACACCATGAAACGTTCTGTATGTACCTTGCCATTTGAATATGTTGACACTCCGGAGAAGCGTGTGTTCAACCTTGAATCCGATGGCATTCCGTGCATTCCTGCGCTGGGATACAGCCACCACACCAGTTGCAAGCCCAGCGTGTCAGAGCACCTGCATCCCGGATGCCTCGAAATCTCCCTCTGCATGCGGGGTTCACTGGTCTTCGAGTGTACTGGGCAATCCTATCAGCTATTGCCTGGAAATGTTTTCATCACGCAACCCGATGAATGGCACAGGCTGAGTACCAATCCCAAGGGACTGGTCATGTACTGGATCTTCTTTCGCCTTGAAGCCACTTCACGCTCGCTCCTCCACCTCCCCGCAGAGGAATCCGCAGTCCTGCAACAGAAGCTCCGCACCTTCAAGCACCATCTCTTCAAAGGTACGGATCGTCTCCGCATGACCTTCCAAAAACTCTTTGACATTTATGACACGGCTCCCGTCGGTCCCTTCCGGACGCTCTCTATGCGCAGCGCGGTGCTGGATCTGTTACTCGCCCTGATCGAAGCTGCCCAAACCAAATCTGAGTTCCCAGAGTCCGCGCGGGTCGAACGTCTGATCGAGGTCATGCGGAAACATCCTGAAGAGGAGTATTCCGTCAACCGGCTCGTACAAGAAACAGCGCTCTCCCCCAGCCAACTTACAACCCGCTTCAAACAGTTGACCGGCTCGCCCCCCTACACCTTTCTCCTCGCCTGCCGTCTCCGTTCCGCACAAACATTATTACGGGATTCCGATAAGACCGTCACGCAGATCGCCCTTGCCCTGGGCTTCGCCTCCTCCCAGCATTTCGCGATGCAATTCAAACGTGAGTTCGGCATCACCCCCAGTGCCTATAGGTGTGAAAGTAAGAACGGCACACTCCTGGACCCCAACCGCTAAGAAAGACGCCGCTTGAAACAAGGGGTTCATCAGCAGTGGAGATAGGCTTTCACGGCGGACGTGAGCACTGCAGGCGTATGCGGAAGCTTAGCAAGGTCAAAGCGCGGTAAGAGATCGCGCAGGGAAAGATACTCGCCCCAGGCAGCCCAGCCGCACCACCACGCCAGCAGACCGATAATCTGTTCGGGGGGAAGTCCGGCTTCGCGAAGCGCGCAAATACGCGTATCGCCGTGACGTTTGGCCAGTCGCCGACCCTCTTCGCTCACGACCAGCGGCACGTGCAGGAAAGCGGGGGGCGTCAACCCAAGTGCGCGATAAAGCAGGAGTTGACGTGGCGTCGCAGGCAATAAATCATCTCCTCTCACCACTTCCGTGATGCCCATAGCTGCATCGTCCACGACAACCGCGAGCATATAACCTGCGCCCTGCGCCTCCCGAGCCAACACAAAATCACCCACCGCGCTCGAGACATCTTGTTCGTACTCGCCTGCAAACAGATCCGTAAAGGCGACTTGACTCATTCCAGCTTTTACGCAATTAAATCGCCAGGCTGGCAGACGTCCAGCCGGTAATGCTCGGGCCGCTGCGTCGTAGCTGTCAAAACGATTTCGGCAAGTGCCTGCATAGTAAAGCCCGTCCTCCGCATGTGGGGCAGACTGGCCCGTCTCCACGTCGCGTCTTGTACACACGCACGGATAGACAAGCCCCTGTTGACGGAGCACCTCTAACGCTTCCGCATAGCGGGCGGTCCTCCCCGTTTGGGTATAAGGCGCATCAGGTCCGCCTACATCCGGGCCTTCATCCCAATCAAAGCCCAGCCAGCGCAGATCCTCCAGTGCCTCGCGCGCCGCGCCTGCTTTGTTTTTGGGATGATCCAAGTCTTCCATGCGTAAAATCATCGTTCCGCCGGCAGCGCGAAGGCGCAGCCACGCGATCATAAATGTGCGCGCATTTCCGAGGTGCAATGCACCCGTCGGGCTCGGCGCAAGACGTCCGCGTAGGGATGAATAATGGCTTTCCATAAAATAAAAATTGTCAAGAAAAAATGAGTACTTTTTTTCGAATAAAAGAATGCGCGTATCATACTCAAGCCCGACCCGAAACAAAAGCAAAAAAAGATCAGTCAAACGTCCTTGAAAATCAAGGACTTACGAAAAAACCACAAAATATAGTGGACAAGTGTCCCGAGACATACTATATATAGATCTGTTTCACAGGGGTGGAGCGTTCATTTTCTGTGTGTAACTGAACGAGTTAAAGTCTTATTAAGGGACCTCTGACGTTATGAGTATTGAGTCATTAAAGAGTTACGTATTTACATCTAAATACAGTCGATATATACCGGAGAAGATGCGCCGGGAAACATTTGAAGAGGCGGTTGAGCGCGTGATTGATATGCATCGCCGCCATTTTACAGCCAAGGGCATTGATGTTGAAGATTTGCTTGCGGTCTGCGAAGAGGGCATGAAGAAGCGCATGGTGCTGGGTAGCCAGCGTGCTATGCAATTCGGAGGCGATCCTATTTTGAGGAAACATGCGCGTATCTACAATTGTACCACGTCCTATTGTGATCGCCCGCGGTTCTTTCAGGAAGCGTTATGGTTGTTGCTCTGTGGATGCGGAGTGGGATTCTCGGTGCAGACGCATCACATTGCAAAGCTCCCGGACATCAAGCGTCCGCTGGGCGCAAATGCAACATTTGTTGTCCCGGACTCCATTGAAGGATGGGCAGACGCACTGGGTGTCTTGCTCTCCAGCTATTTTGTTTCCAATGCGTCCTTCCCGGAATATTCGGGTTCCATTGTTCATTTTGATTATTCACAAATCCGTCCGAAGGGACGTTCTATCAGCTCCGGCATGGGCCGCGCACCTGGCCCTGAACCGTTGCACCGCAGCATCGAGCTGATTCGTTCACTCATTGATAAGCGCATTGAAGAGGGCCTCACGCGGTTGCGCTCCGTCGATGCGTATGACATTCTGATGCATGCCTCTGACGCGGTGCTCTCAGGTGGCGTCCGTCGTAGCGCGACCATCTGCCTCTTCTCGCCAGATGATGACTTGATGGCGACAGCGAAGACCGGAAACTGGTTCACGGAAAATCCGCAGCGTGCGCGTTCAAACAATTCCGCAATCTTGCTCCGCAACGACACCTCGCGCCAGCAATTCTCCAAGCTGATGAGATCCGTGAAGGAATTCGGTGAGCCTGGCTTCGTCTGGACGGACAGCCTGGAGATGACCTTTAATCCGTGCGGTGAAATCGGACTCTATCCACAGATCGACGGTGTCAGCGGTTTCGCTTTCTGTAACCTGTGTGAAATTAACATGGGCATCGTGGATGACGCGGAAAAATTCCGCGCCGCCTGCCATGCAGCCGCGATTCTTGGTACCCTGCAGGCAGACTACACAGACTTCCCCTATCTTGGCGAGACCAGTACGCGTATCGCCAAGCGTGAAGCCCTACTCGGCATCTCGATGACGGGCATGATGGAACATCCTGCGGTCGCCTTCGATGCCGCGCTACAACGGGAGATGGCGCACTACATTATCAAGATCAACGAAGAAGTCTCAACGCGCATCGGCATCAATCCCTGCGCTCGCGCTACGTGTGTCAAACCTGCGGGCACCACCAGTAGCATTCTTGGCACATCGTCCGGCATTCATCCGCATCATGCCAAGCGCTACTTCCGGCGCGCACAGGCAAACGAAGATGAACTTCTGGTTGACTTCTTCAAGGGACAGAATCCGAAAGCGGTCGAAAAATCGGTCTGGAATCCAAACGGCACCGATGTCGTGCTGACCTTCTGTGTGACCGCCAGTCCGGATGCGCTCACCAAGCGTGACGTGAACGCCGTTGACCTGCTGAACAAGGTCAAGCTCACCAAGGAAAACTGGATTGATGCTGGCAAGCGTGTGGAACTCTGCGCACAACCCTGGCTGAGTCACAACGTCTCCAACACCATCTCGGTCAAGGACGAAGAATGGGATAATGTCGAGTCCTTCATCTTTGACAACCGTCATGCCTTCGCCGGTATCTCTCTCTTGCCGGAAGGCGGCGACCTTGACTATCCGCAGGCGCCCTTCTGCGAAGTCCTCGGTGCTGCAGAAATCGTTGATTACTACGGCGTTGGTGCCTTGTTGGCCTCGGGACTGATTGTGGACGGCATGCATGCCTTCGACGATAACCTCTGGGCGGCCTGCGACAGTGTACTGGGACGCGGTGAAAACCTTGACACGCCAACGGCAAAAGTTTATCCTAAACGCGTTTATGAAGCCATGGAAGAGATCCGGACAGCCAAGATTGACTGGATTCGGCGCGCACACAAGTTCGCCTCCAATTATTTCGCTGGCGATCGCATCAAGCTCACCCGTTGCCTCAAGCGCGTTAGCGCCTGTAAGCACTGGGAAGATTTGACGCGCTCGTATGCGCCGGTTGACTACACATTGTTGATCGAACGCCAGGATAACACAGTGGTCGGACAGACCGTTGCGTGCTCAGGCGGCAAGTGTGAGTTGATTTAACTTAGATTGACGAAGTTTATAGGCTGCATGGCTGTCGGGTTGTCAAAGACCTGATGATCGTGCAGCCTACTAACTTACTGACAGCAAACCTGATTATGAGCAAACACGAAAAACATCACAAAGAAGAGAAGACTGAACAGACACCCGTAACCGAACAGGAACAGGCGACACAAGAAGCCACGCCTGCTGAAGCCGAGGTGAAAGAAACCGCGCCTGTGCCCGAAGAAGAAAAGCCAACGCCTGAAAGCGAACTGGCCGCCATGAAGGACCGCTACATGCGTCTCATGGCCGACTTCGACAATTTCCGCAAGCGTCAGATTCGCGAACGCGAGGAGTGGATTAAACGGGCCAATGAATCGCTGCTGACCGACTTTCTTCCGGTGGTCGATCATCTGCATATTGCACTGACCAAGGAGACGGATAACTCCAGTCCCTTCGTTTCCGGCGTCAAGATGGTCTATGACCAGTTTGTCGCCGCCCTTGAAAAGAACAATGTGGTGCCTGTGGATGCAAAGGGACAACCCTTCAATCCAGAATGGCACGAGGCCCTCTCCCAGCTTCCGTCAGAGACAGTCCCGGCGAATGAAGTCATTGAGCAATTCCGCCGTGGCTGGAGCCTCTCTGGACGACTCCTGCGTCCTGCACAGGTCATTGTCTCCGCTGGCAAGCCGGATGCGAGCGAATCCAACCACTAATCCGAACGAATGAGTAAAACCAAGCCATTTCGTTATCCCTCTCCTAAAAAAGCCGCCATTGATAGTGCAGCCGTAAGGGATTTTGTGACCACATGTTCGAAAAGGATCATGACAGCAGATTGTGTGCGCGAAATGCTTGGAGAACCCACATCGTCAATCCATCGCGCACTCCGGGCCGAAGGGTTCTCGCTTGTGTCGCACCGTGAATGTCCGGGGTTTCTGGATTCGGGACAGCTGTTGCTCTGGCCTAACAATTCACCGTTGCCGGAGCAGCAGGAAGCACTGACGCATTCCCCCGCCTACAACCCACTCGATGGCCGATGTTTTCAACCCGAGTCCCTGCTTTCAAAGGCAGAGATCACCAACAAGCTTTTTGAAGGTGACTGCCTTGAGGTCTTGCCTTTTTTCCCATCGAAGAGTATTGACTTAATCTTGTGTGATTTACCGTATGGAACCACTCAAAACAAATGGGACAGCGTCATTCCACTTGAGCCCCTTTGGCAACAATATGCCAGAATTCTGAAGCCCAACGGTGCTGTTATTTTAACATCTCAAGGTATTTTTACAGCCAAGGTCATTCTGAGTATGGAATCTTGGTTTAAGTATAAGATTGTCTGGGAAAAATCGAAGCCTACTAATTTTCTAAACGCCAAAAAACAACCGCTCCGCAAACACGAAGATCTTTGCGTCTTTTACGCCAGTCAACCCGTATTCAACCCTGAAATGGGCAAAGGCGAACCTTACGATAAGGGAGTCAGAAAAAATCAATTGTCCGGAAGTTACGGAGATTTTTTACCCTCACATGTAAAGAGCGCTGGGGCGCGTTATCCGACCGACGTGGTCTATTTTAAAACGGCTGAAAGCGAAGGGCCTGTCTGGCATCCGACACAGAAACCCATTGAGCTGGGACGATACTTAATCCGCACCTACACGAATCCGGGAGCCTTGGTACTGGACAATGCCTTCGGAAGTGGCAGTTTTCTCGTTGCATCCGCCATGGAGGGTCGTAACTATGTCGGCATTGAACGTAATCAGGATGTGCATCTTTTCAAGCGCGTACAAGTAGACTATGTTGGCATTGCAAAAAAGCGTCTTGAGGAAGTAGCATTAAGACAGGGAGGCTGCGCATGAAGAAGGGTCTCTCCTATAACGAACGGTCTTGGGCTATTGACCTAATATCCGAGATCAATCAATACCTAACAGGCAAACATCGAGCAATCCAACGTGCTGGCGGCGAGATGGGGCTTTCTGCAAAGGAAGGTGGACAGACACTCTTTCCTGATGTACTTCTTTTTGGGGATCAATCCCAACTGGCGGCCATCCATGGCTGGGAACTTAAAATGCCAGATACGGATATTACAGACGATGCTTTATTGAAAAATGCGCACGAAAAGTGCCGTCGTCTCGGACTCTCTTCCTTCCTCGTATGGAATGCCGTAGATGCTGTTTTGTGGCGTATTGACGGTGATTCTCATATCCAAATAAAAACATGGCACTGCGAAGGCATTCAGTGTCGTGACGACGTGCGTACGTTAAAAGCTTCTTGGATTGTCTGCTTAAAATCTATTCTCTCTGACTTGAATGACTATTTCGAGCAAGGCGTGATACGTGCGTCCCAAACATTGCCGACGCAGATGGATGCCGTGATCACCTCCATTCTTGATAGCCAGACAGGTGTTTTAGTCAAAGAATTGAAGCAAAGAGAAAGCGAATCGAGAGAGGCGCGAACAACTATTTCTATTTGGTGGAGAGCCGTAAAGTCCGAATATGCGAAAAATGACCAGTTCCCCCAACTTGCAAAAGAAATTCTGTTACACTGGATCCATCGTTTCTTGTTTGCTCATTATTTAAGGCAGTTTGTGTCAGAAGCATTAAGTATACACACCCTTGAAGCCGCCTCCATTCAAGAGGCCGAGAAAATCTTCACATCTATTTCATCACGCCATGATTTTGCGCAGCTTTTCACGCCACGTTTTGGTTCCGACCTCCTTCCGCCGCAGACATGGAACACACTGTTGGAATTTAATAGCCTTTTATCTGATCTTAAAATATCAGAGATTGATCAGTCTCTGCTACAATCGACTTTGCAAGATGTGCGGAAAGCAAGCCAGCGCAAACTGGCAGGTCAGTTCTGCACGCCACAGCCATTAGCCGATTTACTCGTGAAATTGACGGTCAACAATTACAAAGATCCCGTTTTAGATCCCTGTTGCGGAACAGGAACAATAGCACGCGCAGCCTTTCTGCAAAAAGTGGCGCATGGTATAAGCCCGATTGATGCAGTTAAATCAACATGGGCTTCTGAGCGCTACGAGACCCCCCTTCAGTTTGCGACACTATCTCTTGCCGCTGGAGAAGCACCGTTTGAGACCTTGAGAGTCTTTAAGCATGATGTTCTGACATTGGAGCCAAACGAAGCTCTTTCGTTTGTTGATGCAAAAACAGGGGATCGCTTTTCAGAACACATGCCCCTATTCCCTTCGATTGTCTTGAATCCGCCATTTATTCGATTTGAAGATTTAGTCAATGATCTACCTCAAATTGCAAAGATTCGTGCAGGTGTTGCCGAGACAACAGGCGAAGATGTCCCCGGAAAAGCAGATTACTTTGTCCCCATTATTTTAAATTTATGGAAGATCGTCGCACCCCAAGGACGCATTGGTGCAATCTTCCCCAATGCTTGGCTTGGGTCGAATTGGGGACAAGCCTTCCGTCGCATAGTGCAGCGCTTTTTTGTTATTGAGTCCATTATTACTTCTGGTAAAAGCCGATGGTTTAAAAACGCCAAAATCGTCACAAATGTGGTCGTCCTGCAAAAACGTGACGACCTTGGAAAGTGTTCGCGATCTGATGAATCCATTTGTTTTGGGGTAACGCAAAAAGAACTGGATGCGTGTTCAGATGAGGATACGACCGAAATAGCAGATACTATCTCCTCCAAAAGCCAGGGATCATCCCTCGTGCGCACAAACAGCATTTCTTCTGCACAACTCGATGCTTTTGACAGAAAAGGTCTTTGCTGGGCGGCACATTTTACAACGCTAGATTGGTGGGCAACAGTAGAGAAATTACTCATTCCTGCCTCGTCTTTCTTTGATATTAAGCGCGGGGAACGACGCGGATGGGATCCCCTCTTTTATCCAGCAACTTCATCTGATGTCGAGGCTGATTACTTATTACCCGTCGTGAAGACAGCAGCAAATGTTAAATCGCTTGTCGCTCAACCTGATGGCATAGCTTTTTGTTGTTCCGAATCACTGGCCTCTTTAAAAGCAAAAGGACATACCGGTGCAATGGGTTGGATTAATAAGTTTGAGTTCGCACTTAACAAAAAGGGAAAACCTTTAACAAAAAGCCTTGCTCGCAAAAACAGACACTGGTATGAAATGAGGAGAGACACAACAGCGCATTTAGCCGTCTCCATGAACCCTGATAAACGCCTTTTTTTTATGCGCCTTAATCCTGCCGCTTTTGTGAATCAGCGGTTGATACGGTTGACGGCAAAAAACAATGAGGTGGATATTGACCTTTGCCATGCTTTACTTTCCTCTTTGCTGGGGTGCTTCTATTTGGAAGCATTAGGGTTTGGAAGAGGGTTAGGAGTCTTGGATTTAAACGCCTCCAAAATAGCTCGGCAAATACAGATTTTAAACCCTAGTATTGTCACGGAGACCAATCGTCAATCTATTCTCAAAGCCTTTAAGGTATTGACGCTACGCGAAGTGCTTCCGTTTGAGAGAGAAATGCAATCAGAAGATAGAATGGGGTTTGAGCAAATCGTCTTTGAAAGTTTTGGACTGACTAGCATATTCCCGGCCGTACAGAAATCGGTTATGGAGTTACATTTTATTAGGCATGCTGCGAGACAATGATTTAATACGGAGTTAATTATTTATGGCAAACAAACGTGATTATTATACCGTACTGGGCATGAGTAAATCTGCCAGCACGGAGGAAATAAAGAAGGCATACCGCAAACTGGCGATGCAGTATCATCCGGATCGTAATTCAAACGACAAGGATGCTGCTGAAAAATTTAAGGAAGCCAGCGAAGCTTACGAAGTGCTGAGCGATGATGCCAAGCGTCAACGTTATGATCAGTATGGTCACGAGGGTGTGAAGTCTTCCTTCGGGTCTGGTGGCTTTGACTTTGGACGCGATTTCACGCACATGCAGGACATTGATCTGCAAGACATCTTGGGCAGCTTTTTCGGCGGAGGCGGAGGCGGGGGGAGTAGTCGGCGTCGCTCGCGCAATCCTAATGAGGCGCAACGTGGCAATGACTTGCGCTTTGATCTGGAAATTGACTTTGAGGAGGCTGTGTTCGGTTCCGAGCGCCAAGTCGACCTTACCGTCAACGATACCTGCGAAACCTGTAAGGGATCAGGCGCGGCTGAAGGCTCAGGACGCGAGAGTTGCAAGCAGTGTGGAGGCCAAGGCTTTGTGGTCCAAGGCAATGGATTTTTCCAGATGCGCCATGCGTGTCCCATTTGTAACGGTGAAGGCAGTATCGTTAAAAATCCTTGCCGGAAATGCCAAGGAACTGGCCGTGTAAAAGCACCGCGTCATATCGCACTCAAGATCCCGAAGGGCGTTGAGACGGGTTCGCGGCTGCGACTCACCGGAAAAGGCGAAAGCGGTACACGCGGCGGTGAACATGGCGACCTCTATGTCGTACTCCATGTCCGTGATCATGAAGTGTTTGAGCGCCATGGCGATGATTTGGCGTGTAACGTACACATCTCGCCGGCACTTGCGGCTCTGGGCGGAGACATCGACGTGCCAACCCCCGAAGGGTATGCGCGTCTGAAACTGCCCCCCGGAACTACGACTGGAAAAGTTTTCCGCTTGCGCGATAAGGGCATGCCCAGCCTGCAAGGCGGTTGCGGCGATTTCCATGTGCGCGTAGAGATTGAAGTGCCTCAGAACCTCGGCAGCGGACAGCGCAAAGCGATGGAAGCCTTTGCCGCGACCTTGTCGCCGGACAACTTCCCAGAGGCACGCAAGTTCCAGAAACAAACCGAACGCTTCTTCGAACGGCGTGATGCGCTCAGGAAAATGAAATGACCCTTTTTGTGACCACTCCGTGGTCACAAACGAGTGGGTAAAAAAGAGCTGTTTTTAATCACTTCCTTGCGACTACTGTGTGGTCGCAATAACACATGCACCGCCACCTCGTTACACCTGACGCTCTCCTCACCGACACGTGCGTGCTCGGCAAGGAGGAGGCGCGCCATCTACAGACGGTACTTCGCGTAAAACTGGGCGACATGATCCAACGCTTCGACGGGCAGGGACGTACGCGAATGGAAACAGTGACCGGCCTTGAGAAGAACAGCCTCACGCTCACAGCTATCGAACCCGTTATTTCACATCCAAAAGCACTCTGCGCTATCACCCTCTTCGCTTGTGTCAGCAAAGGCAAGCACATGGATTGGACAATCGAGAAGGCTGTGGAACTTGGCGTGGCGCGCATTGTGCCCGTCATCTCAGACCGTACCATTGTCCGGGTCGATGCAGATGATCGCGATGCCAAGGCCGACCGCTGGATGCGCATCGCGGAAGAAGCGGCGCGACAATGCGGAAGCGCTTGGCTACCTGAACTCCTTGCTCCTCGATCCTTCAAGGAAAGCCTCGCCCTTGTGAAGCAAACGACCCCAACCTTTGTCGCCGCGCTCACGCCTAATGCCAAACCTTTACGTGATTTTCTTTTGCCAGCAACTCGGGGGTCAGGGGTCGGGGCTCAGGGTTCAGGTAGGGCTTGGGTCTCCGACCCAGCCGAGGCGCGTTCGGGGAACGTCGCCCTACCTCCTCCCTCCTCCCTGTTACTTCCTACCTCCTCTCTACAACCTCGTCCCTCCCAAGCCGGCTGGTTTGTCGGTCCTGAAGGCGACTTCACGCCGGACGAACTCAGCCTTCTGCTGAACGCAGGTACCATCCCCGTCAGCCTTGGCCCCCTTGTGCTTCGCGCAGAAACTGCCTGCCTGTATGGATTATGCGCATTGAATTGCGCCTGGATGTAAAACATGTCAACACACGACCTATTTTCAGAGGAGACGACACCTGAGCAAAAGCCCACGGCGCATGAGCCGCTGGCGGCGCGGATGCGTCCGCAATGCCTCGAAGAGGTCGTGGGACAAGATCACATCCTCGGCCCCGGGAAACTGTTGCGCCGCGTCATTGAAGCAGACCGGCTGACCAATGTCATTTTTTACGGTCCGCCTGGTTGTGGCAAGACAACGCTGGCGGAGGTCATCGCGCGGGTCACCCAGCGTCGGTTTGAGCGTACCAGTGGCGTGCTATCAAACGTAGCGACCTTGCGAAACATCTGTGAACATGCGAAGCTTTTTAAGAACACGATCGGCACCATCCTCTTCGTAGATGAAATTCACCGCTTTAACAAATCACAGCAGGATGTGTTGCTCCCTTACATCGAAGACGGCACGGTCACCCTCATCGGCGCCACCACGCACAATCCCAACATCTTTGTCAACAGTCCGCTGACCTCGCGCTCGCTCGTCTTTGAGCTGCGTCCACTTGATGAGCCATCCGTGATTGATCTGGTTCGCCGCGCCCTGGCAGATGCTAGCCGCGGACTGGGTCATCTCACAACCGCAATTACGCCAGAAGCTGAAACATTTCTGGCCACGATGTGTGACGGCGATGCGCGCCGCGCCTTGACTGCCTTGGATGTAGCCGTCCGCTCAACGCCACCCCGTGAAGACGGTGTCATCCACATTACGCACGAAGTGATGGAGGACTGCGTCCAGCGCAAGATGGTGCTCTACGACAAGGACGAGGACGGTCACTATGACACCATCTCCGCCTTCATTAAATCCGTACGAGGCTCGAATCCGGATGCCGCGCTCTACTGGCTCGCTAAGATGATTGAAGCAGGCGAAGATCCGCGCTTCATTGCGCGGCGGCTGATCATCCTGGCCTCCGAAGATATCGGCAACGCCGATCCGCGCGGGCTGACCGTCGCAGTCGCGGCCATGCAGGCAGTTGAGTTTATCGGCATGCCAGAGGGGCGCCTTACCTTGGCACAGGCCACCACCTACCTGGCGACCGCGCCCAAGAGCAACGCCTCCTACCTGGCTATGGACGAAGCGTTAGCTGATGTGCGCTCAGGACGTCTGTTGGCAGTCCCCGAACATCTCAAAAATAGTCATGTCAAGGCAGAGGGTAAAGAGAATCTTGACGTAGCCTACAAATATCCACATGACTTTGAAAACCATGCCGTGCAGCAAGATTACTTGCCGGTTGACAAGACCTACTATCGCCCCACCGATCAAGGCTACGAAGAGACCATCGCCAAGCGCATGGCGCTTATGAAAAAAGAAAAGGCAGCAGTAGCAGTAGGTAGTAGCAGTAGATAGCATAGGCATCCCTATGAAATCGTAAGAGCACTGCCTACCGATAGAGCGGGGATTTCTGCTGACTGGTCAGGATGTTGTAATGGCGCATGGCCATGGTCCACCAGTTCGGCAACAAGCGATTGGGCATCTTCCACAGAAGGTCATGCGCATGCGCCATGGAATCCGCATTTCGGAGTAGCGCGAGCAACTCGCGCCGACTCAGTGCGTCAGGTCCACGCGTCAAGAGACGATCGCAAAGCGATTTATAATACGTGGTCATGCCGTGATTCAACTTTTGTTTGACACGCATCAGCGACACATGAGCCGCATTGATATAGGGGTCCAGCAACACCTGCGCAATACCAAAGTGACGTTGGAGCCATTCAGGCGGAGGAAGCTCGCTCCTAATCGCGTCAAGCCGTTTCTCCATCTGGGCGACCAAGATAGGCTTATGGGTTTCAGGGGGCGTACGAAAGAGTCCGATATGCAGGAACAGACGGCCAAAGCCGTCGTGCGCAAGGATAGCGGAAATCGGGATCGAGCACACAAGGCCCAAAGTCACAGGCAACATCCAGAAGAAGAAGACCGGCTTGATCTCGTATGAGATCATAGCAATGGCCAGGCCCGTCAGCGTGTGCCATGTGTGTGCACGCAAGATGGAGGGCCAGTCAATGCCGCCAACATCACGGCATTGCGTACCCCATGAGATCTCTCGTCCAATCAAAACAAAGAAAACAGAGAGCGTGGTGAAGAGCATCAGGATCGGCGCCAAGAGCGCAGAGAAGAGATGTTCGATGCACAGGCTTAGCGTGACGCGAATGGTCCCTCCGAAAGCCACGCGCTTTGCGCGATTGCAGATAATCAAGATCCAAGCCAGCACCTTAGGAAGACTGAGAAGCACCATCGTCACAAAGAAAAGCATGAGGGAAAGCTTGCCTCCCCCGATATCCAGATAGGCCGAGATCCCGATGTCCACGTCAAAGGGCTGGATGGTACGTGCCATATCACGATGATATTGCAAAATGCCGAGGCCGAGGAAGATTAACCAGAGCGGCGAGCAGAGATAGGAGAGGATGCCGAGGGTCAGATGCATGCGGTTGATCGGCTTGAATCCTTGCGCGAACAAAAGCCAACTATGCTGGAAGTTGCCGCGACACCATCGGCGATCCCGCTTGGCGCAATCGATCATCGTCGGAGGTAAGTTCTCATAAGAGCCCCCGAGATTATAGGCGAGCCAGACTTGATAGTTCGCGCGACGCATCAGAGCAGCTTCGACATAGTCATGACTCATGAAACGCGCACGGCCAGACCCCGGAAGGGCGGGCAGGGAGCAATGCTCGATGAAGGGGGCGGTTCGAATGATGGCGTTGTGACCCCAAAAATTTCCATTGTAGGACTGCCAGAAATTGAGACCCGCTTGAAAGATGGGGCCATAGCAGTGGCCTGCAAACTGGAGCATCCGGGCAAAGATCGTCTCCGACTGGATAGGCTGAGGCGCGGTCTGGAGGATGCCCGTCTGCGGATTGGCCTCCATCAACTGAACCATTTTGATCAGGGTCTTAGCCTCCATCAGGCTATCCGCGTCAAGCACGACCATATAGCGATAGCACTTACCCCAGCGTCTGCAGAAATCGCTAACGTTTCCGCTCTTGCGATTGATCGGGATGTGACGCTTACGGTAAAATATATGACCGAAAGCATTGAGCTGCTTGCAGAGGTCAATCCATTCTACTTCCTCTTCAATCCACTTGTTAGGATCGGTCGAGTCGCTGAGGATGAAGAAGTCAAAGCGGCGGTACACCCCTGCTTCCTTCAACGCCAGAAACATGGCGCGTACCCCTTCATAAACACGTGGGACATCTTCGTTATAGATGGGGATCAGCAGGGCAGTTGCCGGAAGCTGGCTGAGATCCTGTTCGCCGGAGGGCAGCGTCGCGGTGATTTCATCGTTATCTTTTTTGCGCAGCAACACAATAAACCCAATACAGGCCTGGACAAAACCAAACACCACCATGCCAAAAAGCGGGACAAAGAGCACGAGCATCGCAGCCTCCACACCTGAAAGCCCTCCCCGCCAAAGGACGTCCGCCATAAGCCAGACCGCGACAGAGGTCATGACCAAGATGCACGAAAAGAAGAAAAAACGACGCCGCGCGGAATTGTGGGCTGGATTGATGACCTGGATGGACAAACGGGTGTCAGGTGATTCGCTCATAGTTACCAAATGTTCTGTCGTGATTAATGCGTGTACCAGAAGAGAAAGCCGAGAAGCCCCAAGAAGAGTCCCCAAACGAACAAGGTTTTCAAAAGGGGAAACGATTCGAAACTTTCCATGGCGCTACCCATGAGCTCGGGCATGAGCCCAAGATCGATTTCACGAGGAACCATGCTGGTAAAGGCGAAATCTGGACCCGTACGTACGATACGAGAGCGAATAATGTTGGCGAGCTCCTCGGGCCGATTGACCGAGTCGAGGAAGGCATAAGGCCAGCGCATCGGGCCATCGCCGAGATAGAGCGCGAGCATACTGTTGCCCAGAGAGATGCTTTTGCCTTGCATGACCTGCTGAGGCAGGTAATGGCCAATCCACTCCTCAATACGGTTGCGCACCTCATCAATCGCAAGTCCCGGAATGTTCAACTCCCCTTCGACAGGGTCTGCTAAAATTCGGTCATGAACGCGTTGTAAAACAAGCGCCGTCAGACGCGCGCGTTGCAAATGGCTTCCCACACGACAGGCTCGAAGATAGTTTTCAACCTTTTCGTAAGCTTCGTTCCATTCCTCTGCGTGCGCAGGATCCCAAGGAGGAAGACTTATGGATTCCAGAGATAGATCCATGTTTCAGTCACCGGCTTTGCATTTCGGCAGATAAAGGCACGACATTCAACAGGGACGCCGTCCTTAGGTGCCATGGCCTTAAAGAAAACGCGCCAGGTCCGTTCGTAGGCATTATACTGTTGCACGGGCTTTCCAAGCAGAGTGGCGTTCTGGACGCTGACCGTGGCGGTCAACAGGTTGGTCGAAACCGCATCTTCGCAGACTTCCGGCCAGCGAATATCAAGGACGAATTTTCGGATGACGGTCTTGCCGTCCTGAACGCGAGCCAGATCCTCTTGGTCGGGAATGTCCGCGACCCGCGTAGAGACCACGCGCCCAACTTCGGGCAGCTTGGGGTTATCGCTGAACCACTGAATATCGTAGGCGTACTCCGCGCTTTGCCCTGGAGCAAGCGTTTTTTTAGGTTCCCAAAAGGCAACAATATTATCGTTGAATTCATCCACTGTCGGAAGCTCAAGCAACCGGATGGCGCCTTCGCCCCAGTCACCGATCGGCGTAACCCAAGCGGAGGGACGGTCTTGGTAATGGGCCTCAAGATCGCTATACGATGAGAACGCGCGATCACGCTGGAAAAGACCGAATCCCTTAGGGTTCTTATCTACGAAGGAACAAAAACGAAACTTGCCTTCATGCGCAAGTGGACGCCAGAGCCACTCTCCTACACCATTATTCAGGAGCAATCCGTCCGAGTCATGGACCTCCGGACGAAAGTCCGAGAAACGCAAGCCCGCCTGACGCCCATACCAGTACATGCTGGTGAGCGGCGCGATGCCGAGATGAGCGATCTTCTTACGGGCATAGATCGCAATCCGAGTCCGTATCGACGTCGTGATAGGACCAGGCGTGATGACAAACTCGGCTGCGCCCGCGAGGCTTGGACTATCGATCAACCCAAAGATACGGATGCACTGATCCTTGTCCGCAGGCCGGTTCAACCAGAAGGCCCGAAAACGCGGGAACTCTTCTGCCCCAGGGCCACCGCAGTTAAGTGCAATTGCTCGGGCAGAAAGACCGTAGCGCAGATCCTTAGCCAAAGCACGGAAATAGGTGGCGCCTTGAAAAACGGCGAGCTCATCCAGATAATCAGGGCGATTCAGAGGATAGTGAATCCGAAGGCCGGAGAATTTCATCTTTCCCTCGGGAATGGCCACGGTACAGTTTGTTCCAAAATCAAAAAGGTCCTGATTGTAGTGAACGGCCTCGACGCGGCCGCCTTGTATCAGATTAACATCGACCTGATCACTCTGAATCCATCCTGGATGAAAGAGATGCACTTGAAAAGGAATATGGTCATATCGCCAAATCGCCTTTTTCGGATTGAAACGAATGTCTCGATACTGGTCGTAGGTGAGTTTGCGAACCTCCTTCGGCGGCTCCTGCCGCCAGTCTGCAAACGGGGCGTTCGCCAGTTGCGCTGCACGCTCTTTAACCTGATCGTAGGTGTAGATGTCATCTTCACGAGCAAAAGCACTGGAGACTCCACCCGAGAAGATTAACAGAGAAAGAGCCAGAAACGTTCGTTGATTAATCATAGCGCACACTCACCTTAACGATTGATGGAACAAAACTGCTTTCTTATTTCAGCGTGAAACCCATGCTAAAAAGTTAGTTAGAGTATTATGCACAGTTGGCGTTGGAAAATCAAGAAATAAGACCCGTCAAAAAACCTGCTTTATTTCCTACATAAAAGCGTATATAGTGAATGCGTTTTAAAAATTTGTATTAATCAAGGAGCACAATGAGCACAGTCACAGAGCGCAACGAGAACAAGGGCGGCATGGGTACGCTGGCATTAATTCCAATTATGTTCGGCTTTTTTGCAATGGGCTTTACAGATGTCATCGGAACAGCCATGGCGTATGTGAAGAAAGATTTCGGACTCTCGGATACAATGACCAGCTTCCTGCCGTCAATGATCTTCCTCTGGTTTTTTGTCGTCTCTGTTCCGACGGGTATGATCACGACTCGCATCGGTCGCAAAAACACGGTGCTCCTCAGCTTAGCCGTCACGATCCTCGGCACGCTCCTACCGCTCGTGAGTTATACAAAATATACGATCTTCATTGCCTTCGCTCTGCTGGGCATCGGCAACACGATCATCCAGGCGGCTTTGCCGGCGCTCATGAGCAATGTGGTCAGCGCGGATCAATTGACCAGCCGCCTCTCCCTCGGTCAGTTTGTCAAAGCGCTCTGCGCCACCGTCAGCCCCTTCATTGCCTCCCTCGCCGCCCAGACGCTTGGCAACTGGAAGCTGATCTTCCCAATCTATGCCGCCATCACGGTCTTCGTAGCACTCGGACTACTCATGACCCCGATCAAGCGCGAAGCGGTCAAGGGTTCTGCTACCACCTTCGGCGGCTGTCTCGCCTTGCTGGGTAATCCCTTTATCCTCGCGATGTTCAGCGGTATCTTCTTTGTCGTTGGCGTGGATATCGGTCTGGGATGCGCCATCCCTCCCTTCCTGCAGGACGTATGCAAGGTGTCGCTGGACAAAGCCGCCATGGGTCCCTCTGTTTATTATATCGCAAAGACCGTCGGTGCGTTCCTCGGCGCAATCATCCTCGCAAAATACTCACCAGCCAAGTGCTTTCCTGTCAGTGCGCTCATGGCGCTGCTCGCCATGGTTGTCATGTTTTTTGTAAAGGATACGACCCTGTTTCTCGCCTGCGTTGTCGTGGCCAGCTTAGGCATCTCCAATATCTTCGGCATGATCTTCGGACAGGCCATGAACCGCATGCCGGAAAGGGCGAATGAAATTGCAGGCCTCATGGTCATGGCGATTGCCGGCGGTGCCGTCATCCCGCCTGTCATGGGCTTCGTGCAAGGTAAGATGGGGCCGACTGGCTTGATCGTCGTACTTATCGGATGCCTCGTCTATATGCTCTTCCTCGGCCTCTTCGTCGCTAAGCAAGCTCGCAAGTAAGAATTAGAATATTGCCTTATTGCCTTATTGCGTGATTGCCTTATTACGTTGACGGTTTCACTGGAAACCAATGTACTTTAGAACTCGCGAACTTTAGTACTTTAGAGCTTCCTCCAACTGCCCACTGCCACTGCTTACTGCCAACCCAACTAACGCACTCATGCACTAACAAACTAACGAACTAACTAATGATACATGCTAATGACGCGGGGCGTTATGTCCGTCAAGCTTCGCGCATTGGCGAGGAAAGCCGGGGCTTCAAATCCAACAGCGATCATCGGGACCGGATTGCGCGTGTGACCGCGCACCCCCATGTCTTCGATGTTGCCATGGTCGCTGGTGATGACCAGCAAAATGCCTGCGGACACACAGAGTTTTTCAACCGCATCCAGAAATTGATCCAGTGTCTTCAAGGTCTCGCGCGCCTCTTCAAAATTGTTGGAATGCCCCGCGAAGTCAGTCTGAAAAATTTCAAATAGCGTGAAATCATACGCCCGCGTTACCTGCAACAAATGTTCCGCCGCCTGTAAGGGTGTGATCGGCTGAACCGCATGGCCTTTTTTAAGGAGAACCTCACCTGTGATGTCATGCGTGAGCGCAAGCTTATCCCGCAAATCTTCCTGGACGGAAATGGTCTCAGGCTGTGTCAGCGCCATGACCGTCGTGACGGACTTGAACCGGCGCGCAATCAGTTCATCCACGCTATCAATCATATAGGCGTCTGCGAAACGGCAACGCACCCCTTTACGCTTAAGTGCCATGAAAAGATTGTCTTCGCAGATTAGCTTGCGCAAGCTCGGTCCAGGGAACCCTTCGCAGTGTCGCCCCATGTACTGGGCGGCATTCACGCCTGTAAACATAGAGGCCTGACCTGTTGCGCTCTGCGGAAGCCCCTCCATATCCAGACACGCATCAATCGCGACCGAATGCACATCGATCAGACGGCATAGCGTCGGACAAATATCCGGATTAATCGGATTGTCCTCGGCCACTGGACGCAGTCCAATACCATCCACAAAGATGAAGAGCATTTTCATTAAGTTTTCAGTTTATCGCTCTTACCTCATTTACTCAATCTGATTTTCAAAATAACATTCGTTTTTTTTGACGCGTGTACTATAATGCACGTCATGCTTAATCCGCTCCATACAATCTTTGGCCTTCCAAATGACGGAAATAAGCTTATTTTTCTGGCTCCCATGGCTGGCTATACCAACGCGCCCATGCGCCGCATTTCCCACCAGCATGGCGCAGGATTGACCTACACGGAGATGGTCTGTGACCGTGGATTGCTGAACGTTTCGGAGAAGACCTGGCATCTGCTCGAGACCCTTCCCGATGAAGGCCCTGTTGTCGCGCATCTCTACGGTTGTGAGCCAGACAGACTCGCAGAGGCCGCCGCAAAGGTTGAAAAGACCGGACGTTTTGTTGCCATTGATCTCAACGCGGGTTGCCCTGTCCCCAAGATTACCTCCTGCGGTGCTGGTGCTGCACTGATCAAAGACCCACAGCGCATCCATGACATTCTTGCCGCCATGAAGAAAGCCGTGAAGCACATTCCTATCACAATCAAGACGCGTCTCGGCCCCTCCCCCGACAGAATCGCCATCTTCGACATCCTCGTGGCAGCGGAAGCCGCTGGTGCGAGCGCCTTAGCCCTGCACGGACGCTTCACCTCGCAGGGTCATGGCGGCCCCGTCAACCTTCCCCTCATGGCTGAAGTGAAGCAACGCGCCAAGATCCCAATTATCGGCAATGGTGGCATCATCTCCAAGCATTGCGCGTGGACGATGCTCCATGAAACCCACGTCGATGCACTCATGATCGCTCGCGCTGCCATTGGTAACCCTTGGATTTTCGATGATCTCCGCACGGCGCTTAAAGCCGACGTCGAACCCCTCCCCTCCCATTTCGCCGGTAGTCGCCCACACCGGGAGCTGGACGAAATCAACCGTGTTCTGAACGAACATCTCAGCTCGCAACAGGCCTTTCTAAACACGCTTAAAACAAAATACGGAAATCCACGCGACGACGCGGCTGTTGAAGAAAACGTCGCCGCCGAATTCCGTTGTCATCTCTTCCGCTACCTGCACGGCCTCAACGGCTCGTCCCATATTCGCGGACGGATGAATGAACTCCAGACGCTCCCCGCAATTCGCGAAGCGATCAAAACGTGCATGGAACGTGAAGCAGCCCACCGCGCCTCCGCCACTCATTAAGCGTTGGACCTATCCGTCATAACCTTGGTGAAGGTGGCTGTTCGAAGTTTTATGCGGGCGTACAGACGTAGATCGAATAGTGAAGAAAGGCGCAGAATGCACGATCCTGCTTTTGAAGAACATCGTCTGGCACAGCGTTAGTAAAAGAGCGGTCTTCAAGGATTTGGCAAAGATCCGTTTCGTTGAGGGTGTAGCGCGACATCAGGTCGTCGCTTCTCAAACGGAGAGCCGGTGCCGGACAGACCTCAAGTACGCGCCATCCTTCCTCTCGCAAGCAACCACAGAGCGCGTCGACAGTCGGATACCACTTCGGCGTTCGCATCAGTCGATAAAGGGTGTTCAGGCAATCCGCATCCTGTTGACGTTGGAAGGAGGCCGTCTGGTGTACAAAAAATTCGCCTGGCCGGAGTTGAGCGCGAATGTGACGAAGTACCCGACGGAGTCCCTCTTGTCCGAAATAGTGCAAGACCGAGCGCATTACGAAGAGCGTGCGGCCGTTCTCGCACGGCATCTCGTGTCGCAAAAAGGACTCCACAGAGCCTAGCATACACGCGAATCCCGCCGCCTTGGCTACGGCAAGTTGCTCGGGTGAAGCATCGAGATTAAGCAAGGTTGCGCCCAGTGCCACACCACTCGTACGAAGCTGGGCAAGTAAGGCTCCAGTGCCACCGCCCAAATCGATGATCGTGTCCGGCTCTGACTGTCGAGCAAGGTCACGGATTTTCTGTACGAGAGGGGCTGCGACAGCGGGATCTGAAAAATAACCCTCATGCGCCTGATTCCAGTGTTCGCCGTGAAACACGTTCTCCCTATTGATTTGCTCATCCCTAGTCATTTTGTGCCATTAAATTAACACATCCGTCTTCCCAGTGTCAACAAAGTCAACAAGGTCATCCTTATCTTCCAAAACAACCCGAGGACATTAGATCGTGCGCGTGCCTTTGCATGCTGGGAAGCCAGAGCAGCCCCAGAAATCGCCCTTGGCTGATTTGCGCCGGCGCATGGAAAGACCACACTGTGGGCACTCGGGCGAAGGCTCTGCGTTTTTCTCGCGCGCTTCAATGCGCTTAGCCGAGAGCCTTTCACTAAAGCCGCCATTCGCTTCGAAGGCCTTGCCTTGCGCATCGATCTGATGGTTGAGCATATTCAGAACGCGGCCAAGGATAATGAGCATAGCATTGGCCACGAGGATGTCGTTTTCGGTGTCGAGCCAGTGCGCGTATTTTTTGCGCTGCTCCAGCGCGTGCTGGGCTGAGGCATGAACCATGTCATCCACAAAGGCGGGTGTGTCGAGCGAGACAGCGTTGAGGGTCTTGGCTTCGGGCGAATGCACGGACCACGGCAGCTCGCCCTTGTCAAGAATCCAGATTTCGTAATCGCCCCGCAATTCACTGAGACTCGCCCGCGCCACGTCCGTGAGCTTCATCTCGGTGTCCTTGGAGGTTGCAGAACGCTCCGACCCTTCGATGATGTTCTGCCGACCGCTACGCGCGGCTTGCGTCATCTGTTCGTATTGCCGGCCCTTGGGATCAAAAAACTTTTTGCCTGCCTCACGAATATCATACGTAATGAAGCGACGACAAAAGCGTAACGTCTCAAGTTGGACAATCGTGGCCAGTGTGAAAGAATGCAGCCGTCTGAACCCGCCGCTTTTATCAAAAAGTTCAGCCATGACTAGAGACCTCCTGTTTGCAGAGAGGGAATGACCTCATTGACCCAATTGACTGTATTGACAACAGCCACGTCACCCTCGTCAATAAGGTCAACCTCGTCAATAAGGTCACCCACAGCCTCCTCGTCAACAAGGTCAATAAGGTCAACAAGGTCAACCGAAAAAGCCCCGCAATCTCACATGTAGAATATTTCACTATGTCCCCGACTCCCTCCAGAGCTTGTGCAAATCAGCGACCTTCGTCTCAAGGTTCCCGCGGCCAACTCTCACGCCCATCTGAGAGGGTATAAGGGCCGTAATTCTTCTCTTCCTCCAATCTAGCACATTTTTAATTATAGCTGTTCTTAGGATCGCAGTTAACCATGATCGTTCCTTTCGGTTTAGTCTTGTCAAACTTCACGGAGCGAGTCCGTTTCTCGGATAAATTTCCGTCTTGATCCTTTACTTGCATCGAAACTACATGAATGCCGTCATCAATCTGCCCAGCGCTCGTATCGCCGTTCCAGTAATTACAGGATATGAGACCTCCCCACGGAAGCAGAGATGCAGGATTCAAATCCCTTTTGGAACTTACGCCATCCATATACTCTTTAGTATAACCGTCCCATATCCCCGCTTCTCCGACTTTAACAGCGACGTACACATCCTTTCTTCGATTTTCATAAGCGTAAAACTGTATATGGTTCGGTTTGTTAGGACCAAAGATACCCCACGAAATAGTAGGCTCCCCGTGTATCTCATCATCAGGAATCAGAGGCGGAAGCGCTTTCGACCGTTCTTTCATCCGTGCAAGGGTATCATTATAAGCCAACTTAAGCTGTCCGTGTAAGATTGAGGTGTTCCCGTTTTCAAAATAATAATCTATGCCATTATCATTTCCAGGTAAGTATTCTAACAATACGGTTCCCATATCTTGACCTAAAAAAATAAACTCTGGTTGTCCGTATGTTCCCCATTCCGTATTAGGCACTCCCCAATCGTGTGTCGGACCGTCTTTTCTAAGAAACCATGCTTCTAAGACATCGTTGTAATATAACTCGTCGTCAATACAGGCCTCATCATCTCCGTCATCGTCATCCATTGAATCATTAAGCCAATACTGAAATGTCTCAACCCCTTTCGAATGTGCAAATTTATAAGTCCAATCCGTGGTTGGCGTACCGTAGAAATGGGAGGCACTTGCCTTCATTTCGAGATCGTCCCAGTCAGTGTCAGACTCCCCGTGACAACAATAACGCTGGTGGGCTGGAACACTTTGATCCTGCACGAGATGAAGTTCCCGTCCGATATTCAAGTATGAACTGTGAAAAATATAATTGGTATATGCCCAAAGCGCGCCATATAACACCTCGTTATTATGCTTTTCAAGTATTCTGCCAACTTCAAACCAACTTTTGATTTGTCCGTCATTAGGCCACCACCATTCTGTGGCTACACCATCCGGAACATTGTGACTTTCCGTGTTCGATCCGGTCATCAGTTCATCCTTAAAACTCAAAAGATCAGGATAATTAAGGGACAGGTCCGCCTCATTATTCAAAACATCTTTTGTGATATCCGAGTGGGTGTCTCCCCCGAACTTGACAGACCACCAGGCATTGAGCTCTCTCGGTGCCGTACAGAGAAAGCAAACAACACTCGTTAAAATAAGAATTGATCGCTGTGCTTTCATTTGTTACCTCCCATTTCGGCTTGTCTTTTGACCCATTTCTTAATCATCTGCTTGGTTGCCTCCTCGGCCAATCTCTCGTGTTGTTCATAAGGATATTTTCCATTAGATCTGTATCTATACTCATCGCGAAAGGTATCTCTCACACTATATGTCAACCGTTCGAATTGCTGATCGTTCTCATACGCCAGCGTCAGCGGATATCTTGTCTTTGTGCGATCATAAAGATTTCTCCAAATCGACACGCGAGCTTCGTTGAGCGGTTCTCCTTTCTCGTTCGTTACATTAAGGCAAGTAGAAAGGATTGCCACATACTTGATATCCGCGTTAGCTGGATCCATCAATGCCATATTTTGGCAAAGGCGTATCTTCTCCGCATTGGGCGTCACAGGGGAAAGGATGGTATTAACTATACTGTTAATCATTTTATCGGGATAACAAACAGTAAGCATGTGGTCAATATGCTGGACTAGTTCCTCGCCCCCCTTACTTGGCGCGTTGCGCAAATCCATCAACATCTTAAATCCTTTTTCTGTCTTGAACTCAGCTACACAGCTCGCAGCATGCAGTCTCAAGTTGGATTTTTCGTCTCGCATCAGGATATCGACGATAAACTGTTCTGCTTGCGGCACTCTATCGCGCATCTTCGCTATGGCTCCAAGTACCGCGCCCCCTGCCTTGTCAGAGTACTTGGGATCCAGGCAGGCTACAGACAACGCGCCGAAAAGCGCGGGATCGCGAATCCCACTGATTGCGGAGCCTACATAGCCACACTGCTCGCCTTCCGCCGTCAGGGACTCTTCGAGAAGGCGGCGCAACCCGGGCGCACCCTTCTTGGCAAGGGCGGAATGCGCCACGCCACCACCCCACTCCTTCTGCATGTCATGTTTCAGTAGGGTTCCGAGAAAGGCCACAGAGAGGTCGGTATCCCCGTCGATCTCGCCAAGTGTTTCCATAGCCACACCGATCGAGCGCTGAAGCATGACTGATTCCTCCCGTGAGAGCAAGCCCCCCTTCTGCCTCCGCTGTGCAGTCTTGGCAGGGTCTTTCTCCTCCTCCTCATGGGATATTGTGCCCTCCTGAAGCCGGTGCTGGGCTGTCATGATGAACGTCTGTAATGGAGCCATGCTGGACTTGTCTTTCAGACGACCAATGGCTGCGACCGCGAAGAACTGCACCTTCGGGTTTTCGTTTGTCCCGAGACACTCGTGGTACTTCGGCAGACTCTTCTTCGCGGGTTTCCATGATGACTTTGTTTTGGCCTTGGAGGTCAGGCGCATCAAATCTGCATTCTCTCCCTTGCGTATTTTTTCGACAGCAACAGAGATTTCCGGGTCGCCCCAGATCCCGTCGTCCACCTTCTGCGCCGAGGTCGCATTACACGCGCATACAACCATCCATGCCGCCACCATTCGTCGTAATCTTCTCATCTTCATTTTGCTCTCCTTGTGTTTTGATGTTACTGGATTTGAAAGTTTTTTTCAACCTGATCCATGTGGTTGTCGACTGCATCGTCGATATCAATTTTCACCATGTTAGAGCCTATCAGGTTAATCTCGTAACCAGACGGCATATACGTCACCTTCAACTTGGTCATGACATTCTCGCCCGCCACCATGTCCATGGTCGACTGCAAAGTAAGTTTCTCCCGATCAATAAGGTTGCCGTTCAATTCGAACTTCAGGGTGTCCACTTTTAGACCGCTGCAGACACTGTTCCTGACAACATCTTCAAGTTCGACAACTATTTCCGCTTTTACAACATACAGCATCGCCTTTTTACCGATGGTATAATCAGGGGTTTCGAAGCTCTCATCTACTGTCCCAAGCAGACCGTCCTGGTTGTCGATGAGTATGCCCAGATCTGGCAGGGGATAATAACGATCTGAATCGGAGGGCGTCTTGCCGACAAGGGTCGAGGGTAAGCCGCCGATCTGCGCCTGCCAGTCGTAGTCAGTCATCTCATATTGCGGATCGGTCGCGAGGTGCAACAGGGTAATTTCGTATGAATTGCCTCGGCGTAGCTTGAAGGTCTTCGTCCCAACCGTCCCGAACTCCTCATTGACGAAATTAAAAGACCGTTTATCTTTAGGTCCCTTGGCTTTGATGTTCATCTGCCAGCGTTCGGAATGGCTGCCACTCGGATCGCCCACGCTGAACGGTACTTCGACGAGCTCGCTGCCGGGGGGCGGTTGACCGTTGTCGGATGGGTCGAGTGGGTCGCTGCCCTGATTGACTTCGGTACCGTCGTTCGTGCCGTCGCCGTCAGTGTCTGCTTTCGTCGGGGAGGTCCCGTTGATGTATTCGTCGAGATTAGTCAAGTCGTCGCCATCCGGATCACCGGATGAACCGTTATTGCCAGCGGCGTTGAGTGGATCAAGCCCTCCGTAGAACTCCCAGCCATCGGCCAAGCCGTCACCGTCGGAATCCCCGTTGTTAAGATTCGTGCCGATGGCCTTCTCAAACTTGTCGGGGAGTCCGTCCTTGTCCGAGTCAACATACGCGTTAAACTGGGTCGGGTCAAACCCGTAACGGGCTTCTAAGGCATCACTCATGCCGTCGTGGTCGGTGTCGGCTGCGTGCGGATTCGTCCCAGCAAAGGCCTCCTGGCCGTCCGAAAGCCCGTCACCGTCCGAATCCTTGTTTGGGTCATCCTTGCTCAGGGGCGAATAACCATAATGCACCTCCCAGCCGTCGGGCATCCCATCTCCGTCCGTGTCAGACTTAAGCGGGTTCGTACCCTGAAGCAACTCGTCGCCGTCCCAGAGGCCATCATGGTCGGTGTCTGGGTCGAGCGGGCTGGTACCATAGAGGAGGACTTCCTCTCCGTCTGTGAGCCCGTCACCGTCCGAATCCTTGATTGTCGGTTTCGTGCTCCTGGCCACCTCGTTACCATCCTTCAATCCGTCATCATCCGTATCGCTATCCTTCGGGTCAGTACCCTTCTGATATTCCTGAAGGTTCGTGAGCCCATCCGCGTCTGGGTCGTCATAAAAACCGCTCATCACCCCATCTGAAAAGTGCTGCGCCATCCATGCTAGAAATAGCGTGTCTCCATAGTCGGCAAGAACTTCGACATCATCCAGAAAGACTCCTCCCCCGGGTTGCGGAGAGCTCCCCGCCGAACCCGTATAACCTCCAAAGGCGATCCGGGTCGTGGCGCTCAGGCGGGGAAGGAAAAGGACACCCTGTGTCCAAGTATCCGAGTCGGGCAGTGACTGTATGGCAATCTGAGTATTTATTTTCTGACTGGCGGCCAAGCATGTCATACCTTGCCCATCTATACAGTACACGAGCAGGCCATCCCAGTAATTCATGTAGGTGGCTTTAGGATTTCGGTACCAGAATCGCAGTACCACGTTAGACTTGCATTTGCTTAAATCCATGACCGGACTTATCAATTTAGGGAGAGACGTTCCGTTGCCTTTGTACCACGCATTTGAACCCGCCACTCTACTAGGCGAAATTCCAGGATTCGCACTCCAACTACTCTGCGCATTCTGCTCTTCCAGGGTCCATCCTTGAGGAAGCCATCTGGAATCGAATTTTTCAGAAAGGGCGATGGCAGGCTCGCGGACCAATAGCTCAAACTGCTTGATCGCCGACTTGCCGTCCTCACTCCGCGCTTCCACTGAAAAGCTGTAAGAGCCCAGATTGGTTAGCGTTCCCGAGATGACACCTGTGTTCTGGTCAAGTGCCAAGCCTGGGGGAAGCGCATTGGAAACGACGTTCCACTGATAGCGCCACAGGAACGGACGCAATCCGCCTTCAACCTTCAACTGGGTCGAATACGGGATGTCCCTGCTTGCAGAAGGCAACGCAGATGCTGTCTCCATGACCAGAGGCGTCAAATCCTGTGACGCACATCCATAATTCCCCTGGATGCTCACCTCGTCCACATAAACGCTACGGAGGGAATCGGACCTTAAGTTCCTATATTCAAAGACGATCTGGCAGTTCCCTCTCGAATTGGGTAACCGGACTGAGCATAATTTCCAAAAGTTGCCGGGGAATGTGTTTCCCTCCAAGCAAAGGATTTCTTGTTCATTGACAGTGGCCGGTCCTTCTAGCACTTGTGACCGGAAGTATATGAGCAGCATACCCTCGGCATACGTTGAAGAATTGCCATAGTAAAAATTTAAAACGTTATTTGTCATATCCTGACCCAGATTCAGCCATGGGGTGGAAAGCCTTGCCGGATTACCTTCCCCCTGCCAATAGATTTGCAAATTCAAGCCTTTCCCTCCGTATGGGCTTGTTATCCCTGCGATATCCTCAAAACCCCCGCTACCCCACAATGCTTTCCATTGCGCTCGATTATCTGGATAGGCCTGCTGCGTCCAGTCGGAAGGGATACCGTTATCAAAGGTTTCCTTGAGGAAGTATCCTGCTGACGGATTGCTGCCCATCTCATATTCCTTCCGGTTCGAGATGCCATCCTTATCCAGATCAAGTAACGCATCCTCCGGATTCAGCGGATTTAGCCCGTATGTCAGCTCCCAGCCGTCAGGCATACCGTCGCCGTCCGTGTCCACATTGCTCGGGTTTGTTCTATTCGTAAACTCAGCGAGGTTCGTGAGGCTGTCACCGTCCGCATCCTGACCAGCGTCGGCGGCATTGAGCGGGTTAAGTCCATGAGCGACCTCCCAGCCGTCAGGTAGGCCATCTCTATCGGTGTCCACAACCCTTGGATTTGTGCCATGCAGGCACTCGTCCCCGTCGGACAATCCGTCACCATCCGTATCCCGCGTCGCATCCTCTGGGGTTAACGGATTGAAACCATAGGCCAGCTCCCAGCCGTCGGACAGGCTGTCACCATCCGTATCCGCATTGCGGGGATCAGTCTTGTTCGTGAACTCAGCCAAGTTCGTGACCCCGTCGGCATCGGCATCCCGCCCCGCGTCAACGCAGTCTAGCGGATCAAAACCATAGTTGACCTCCCAGCCGTCGGGCATGCTGTCGTCGTCCGTATCACCCTTCAGGGGATTCATCCGGCTCAAGGCAATACTATAATCCCGTCCAGATGCAATGGAGGTCGCATATCGGACGTTTGACGCCCCTGAACATTGGCCGACATCATTCAATCCCCACGCGATCACCTTGCCGTCTCTGCGCAGGGCTAGGCTGTGGGAGGCACCGACAGCCACAGCAATGACATTCGTGGCGGTCGGTGGTACCGTGCACTGGCCATACGGATTGTTCGCCCCTAACCAACGGCGAAAGCGGGAATCAAAAAAACTGTTATTCGCTCCCCAGGCAATCACGCTACCATCTGCCCGGACTGCCAGGTTGTGCATCGGCCCTGCGGCAATAGCTATCACATGGATCGCGCTGGCCGGTATGATACATTGTTGATAAGCGTTGTCCCCCCAAGCGACGATGGACCCATCGGCTCTCAGGGCGAGACTGTGGTAGTCCCCTGCCGCGATCGCGATCACGTTGGTCGCTAAAGCCGGCACCGTGCACTGGCCGTAAGAGTTATTTCCCCATGCGACGACCGTACCGTCGGAGCGGAGGGCGAGCGCATGGATTGACCCCACCGCAAGAGCCAAGGCATTTGAGGCCAGAGGCGGCACCGTGCACTGACCGGAGGTATTGTTCCCCCAGGCGATCACTACGCCGTCTGATCGGAGCGCTAAGCTGTTATAAGCACTCGCCGCAATCGCCATGATATTGGTCGCTGAAGCCGGTACTGTACACTGGCCGTAGGTATTTTGTCCCCAGACGACAAGGGTACCATCACTTCGCAGGGCGAGCGTGTGGCTGACTCCTGCCGCGATCGCAATCGCGTTAGTCAGAGAGGCCGACGCATTGCATTGTCCGTCGGTGTTCATGCCCCAAGACGCAATCCGGCTCCAGCGTACTTCTCTAAAATCAGAAACGCCGTCCTTATCCGAATCTGGATCTTTCGGATCGGTCCCAGCCCGGAACTCTTCAAGATCAGAAAGCCCGTCGTGATCGAAATCCATGAGCGCATTACTGGAATCCAAGGGGTCGAATCCCTGCGTAATTTCCCAGCCGTCGGGCATGCCGTCACCATCAGTATCTCGCTTCATTGGGTGGCACCCCTTTAGGTATTCATCTCGGTCACACACGCCGTCGCCATCGAGATCGCCTGTCCCATCTCTACTCAACGCACCAAAATTCTCCATCTCCCAGGCGTCAGCTAAACCATCTCGATCCGTATCCACGAACTCGTCTGCACCGATGTCCACAGCCGATTCAACGTTGGCGATTTCTGGGTCGTCAGACCGCGTTTCTCCGTCTATATCCCTTAACGGCGCGGGCGACATCCCTGCGTCGATGCACGGCGAAGAGGTTTTCAGATGATAGGTCACTGTCAAATTCGGATCCGCACTGCTATTCTCCAGATCGAACCCCTCCGCGACTTGGCCATCTGCGGAACCGCCTTCAATCATGCTATGCCGTGCACATACAGTCCCAGTCCCTGCGAACGGGGCTAGGCCATTGCCCCAGATGATGCAGTTGATTATCACAGGGCGGCTGTTTGTGTCCGTATTGTAAATCGCCCCGCCAGCCGACAACGCGGCATTGTCCACGAAGGTACAGTTCCGAAGAAGGGGCGACGATGTGTCATTGTAAAGACCGGCACCCAATAATGCACTGTTTTTTACAATGATGCAGTTTTCAAGGGTCGGACTTGCACGAAGATTATAGAGTGCACCACCCGGCTCGCTCTGAAGGCCGTTTGATTCCAGCTTGCAAGCCTGTATCTGTGGAGAGGACGAAGTACAGCGGATGGCTCCTCCCGCGACCTTTGCGTTCCGGATCGTAAAGCCTCGCAGGACACTCAAGGTGCTCTCATTTTTTTCGAAGGATACCCCGAAGCCCAGCGCCTGACAATCGATGATACAGCGTGAATAACCTTTTGCAGAGATCAACATCAGCGGCTTACCCATGAAGCTGAGATTTCTGTTTTCCTCTCCCACATAAACACCATCAGCCACCTGAATGATCCCATAATTTGTTGCGCCCAGAAGTGCGGCACGGATTGTGGTGAATGGCTTCTGGATCGTTCCGTCGCCTCCTGTCGGGGCGGAGCCATCGACATAGATGGAAGGTTGAGGGATTGACAACGCGTTGGTCGGCGAACTTTTACCAAAATATTCATACACATTGCTGAAATCATCCCCGTCCACATCGGCGGTTGCGTCGACCGGATTCAGGGGATCAAGACCGCAGGCGAGTTCCCATGCGTCGGGCATGCCGTCGCCGTCCGTATCCGAGTTACGGGGGTCAGTCCTATTCAGGAACTCGGACCGGTTGTTGACGCCGTCTCCGTCGGCATCCTGACTGGCGTCGGCGGCATTGAGCGGGTCGAGACCATTATTCACCTCCCAGCCATCCGACATGCCGTCCCCGTCCGTGTCGCCGTTCAAAGGATCGGTACGGCGTATGGCCAGCCCGTGGCTTGACCCAGACGCGACGGATACCGCATAAGTGACGTTTGACGCTCCATAGCACTGCCTGTACGTATCCTGGCCCCAGGCGATGACACGTCCGTCCTTGCGAAGCGCAAAGCTATGATACTGTCCCGCCGCAATGGCGACGACATTAGTCGCCGTTGCCGGCACCGTGCACTGTCCATACGTATTCTGCCCCCACGCGATCACGGATCCGTTGGCGCGTAGCGCCAGGCTGTGACAAGCACCTGCCGCAACCGACACAACATTGGTCGCGGTTGCCGGTACCGTGCACTGGCCATACGTGTTCTGACCCCAGGCCACGACAGTTCTATTGGTTCTCACTGCGAGCGTATGATAGTGGCCCGCCGCAATGGCCGAAATGTTGGTGGCCGAAATCGGCACGGTGCACTGGCCGTAGGTGTTCTGCCCCCAGGCGACAACCGAACCGTTAGCACGCAAGACCGCCGAGTGATACAACCCTGCGCTGACCATCACGGCATTCGTCGCGGAGACCGGCACAGTGCACTGGCCGTATGTATTCTGCCCCCACGCCACGACAGAGCCGGTCTTCCTCAACGCCAGATTATGATAGGCGCCTGCAGCGACACCGATAACATTAGTCGCGAAAGCCGGCACCGTACACTGCCCATAAGTGTTCGTTCCCCAGGCTGCAAGGGTCCCGTCACTTCGCAAGGCAAGACTGTGGTTGGCGCCCGCCGCAACCGCAATAACATTAGAAATCGAAGCCGGAACTGTACATTGCCCATAGGTGTTCGTGCCCCAGGTCACGACTTTGCCCAACCTCAACTCTATCAGATCCGACAGTCCGTCGTTATCCGAGTCAAAAGAGGCAGGGTTTGTACCTAATATGTATTCTTCGGCATTCGTAAGCCCGTCGCCATCTGGATCAGCCCCCGTGTCAGATGGATTTGTTGAGTCGAACCCATTGCTCACTTCCCACCCATCTGAATACCCGTCGCCGTCCGTGTCCGAGTTGCGGGGGTCAGTCCTGTTCAGGAACTCGGACCGGTTGTTGACGCTGTCTCCGTCGGCATCCTGATTGGCGTCGGCGGCATTGAGCGGGTCAAGACCATTATTCACCTCCCAGCCATCCGACATGCCATCCCCGTCCGTGTCGCTGTTCAAAGGATCGGTACGGCGTATGGCCAGCCCGTGGCTTGACCCAGACGCGACGGATACCGCATAGGTGACGTTTGACGCTCCTGAGCACTGTCCAGACGTATTCTGGCCCCAGGCGATGACACGTCCGTCCATGCGAAGTGCAAAGCTATGATACTGGCCCGCCGCAATGGCGACAACATTAGTCGCCGTTGCCGGCACCGTGCACTGGCCATACGTATTCTGCCCCCACGCGATCACGGACCCGTTGGCGAGCAGCGCCAGGCTGTGACAAGCGCCTGCAGCGACCGACACAACATTGGTCGCGGTTGCCGGTACCGTGCACTGGCCATACGTGTTCTGGCCCCAGGCCACGACAGTTCTATTGGTTCTCACTGCGAGCGTATGATAGTGGCCCGCCGCAATGGCCGAAATGTTGGTGGCCGAAATCGGCACGGTGCACTGGCCGTAGGCGTTCTGCCCCCAGGCGACAACCGAACCGTTGGCGCGCAAGACCGCCGAGTGATACATCCCTGCGCTGACCATCACGGCATTCGTCGCGGAGACCGGCACGGTGCACTGGCTGTATACATTCTGCCCCCACGCCACGACGGAGCCCGTCTTCCGCAACGCTAGATTATGATTAGCGCCTGCCGCGACACCGACAACATTGGTCGCGGAAGTCGGCACTGCACACTGACCGTAGGTGTTCTGCCCCCACACGACGGGTATGCCATTGGTTCTCAGCGCAAGGGTATGGTAATAACCCCCCGCGATCGCGATGACATTGGAAAGCGAAACGGGTACCGTGCACTGTCCGTAAGTATTCAGACCCCAGACCACGACTTTCCCCAGACTCAGCTCCACGGAATCAGAAAGACTGTCGCCATCCGAGTCAGTGTCGTCGATCTCGTTTAAATCGGGCAATGCCATTACTTGGACAACACTTGCGGACGGAGAGACAGCGAGGTGTACTTCAACGGTCGCCTGCTGCGCGCTCGGCATGGATACGGGTAGCTCTGCCGGGGTCACATGTGGGGAGACCTGATGCCCCTTTACGAAAGGGACGCACATCCCAGGTTTTTCAGAAGAAGGCAAGATGGACTCCTTGGACACTAGCTTGTCGTCAGGGAGCACGAGTCGCATGGCCAGTGCGACCCGCGCTGGGTCATAAGCATCCGCATCAATGCTGATGCCTTGCAATAAAGGGAAGAGCAAGTCGAACGTCCATCCGGGATTATAGCCGGGGACGCACGGAAGGCGGACAGCCTCGTTGCCTTCCATGTTTAGAATCACCGTGTCCCGCGACTCTGGATCCTCGAAGAGCGTGACGGGCCAGCAACGTCGACCCTCTGCCTCCTGCGGGATGAGCATGTTTAAAAACAAAGGGGCTTCAAGATCGCCGGGGGTAGACTCAAATAAATATGTCCCTCCATCCACGACGACACGATCCACGTCCGTCGGCAACTTAAGCATTTGAACGTGCGTCAATTCCTGGCGCATATCCTCGAGTGATGTCAGGCGCTGAATCTCCTCCATTTCTGTGTTTTGCCCAGCAGAAAAGGATATCCGGCAGCACATCAGACAGACGGCTGCCCCAACAAAAACAAAAACCATCTTGTTCGCATATTTCTTCATAAACCCTCCGCGCAACGGGGGGAGAAGGAGCGACGCCTTGCATGCGAATGCTAAAAAGATGACGCAATATCACCTTGTTGCATTAAAACATGCAAACCGTTTCACGACCTGAAAACACAGATTATTTGCGCACGAACGCACGCGACCCGCGTTAACAAAAACGACGACCCTTCGACCGTTACTCGACCCTACTTTATTATTATTTTAAGTCCGCCACCGACCCAGGTGATGGACTTGAAGGTGGGTATATTAGTCTTCCCATTCGTCAGAAGCAAGCGGAAATAATTAAAAAATGAAAAGTCATTCTGACGATGCTTCATCGAATAGCCACTATCCGGCATCCTACTTCCTCTCTCCTCCCTCGGGTTCTGATTCAACAAAGTTGAATCGCACCCATGAGGCTTTCTGCATCAACTATGAAGTTGTTTTTTAGGAAGCAAACAGATATACTGCCTTTTTTATTTCGAGTTTGATTATGCCACGAAACAGAATACGACGTATTGAACGCATTGAGCATTATCTTGTGCGGATCATCCAGCAAAAGGGCGCGGACCAAGGACATCCTTGGCCTGTTCGGTTCTTGCTGGGCGTGCTGAAGGCTGTTTCCTGCCTTTTCGCTGGCATCGTGACGCTCCGCCTCTTTTTTTATAAGGTCGGTATCATGCGGCGGTATCCGCTGGGATGCCAGATCATCAGCGTGGGTAATATCACGGCAGGCGGCACGGGCAAAACACCTGTGGTAGAAATTTTTGCGCGTGAACTTCAGCAATCCGGTCGCAAAGTGGCCATCCTGAGCCGTGGCTATCGCAAACGCGAACTGCCTTGGTATCAGCGTGTTTTCAATGAGCAAATCGAACCGCCTCGAATCGTGAGCGATGGCAAACGGTTGTTGCTGGATAGCGAAATGGGCGGCGATGAGCCGTATATGTTGGCAAACAATTTGCCGGGGGTTGTGGTGCTGGTTGACAAGAACCGTGTCAAGTCCGGACGCTTTGCTGTCAAACGTTTTGGCTGCGACACCCTGATTTTGGATGATGGCTTTCAGTACTGGAAGCTTCAACACCGGATGGAAGTGGTGCTGGTCGACAAAACAAACCCCTTTGGCAATGGTCATCTGTTGCCGCGGGGCGTACTGCGTGAACCCATTCGTAACCTGAAACGCGCGAACTTCGTCTTTATCACAAAATCGGACGGAAACTCTGCGGATCTGCGCGCGCAGATTCACGGACTGAATCCCTCTGCGGAAATTATCGAGTGCTGCCACAAGCCCCGTTTCTTGCAGAACGTCTATGCTGCCACACAACTCGACTTGGAGTGGCTGAAGGGTAAGACCGTGATCACGCTTTCTGGTATCGCGGTGCCGCAAGGCTTTGAAAATTCGTTGCGCGCCATGGGCGCAAAGGTGATTTACTGTTACCGCTTCGCCGACCATCACCGCTATGACGCACAGGAAATCATCGATGCCGTGAATAAGGCCGCGGACTTGAATGCCGATGCTTTGCTCACCACCGAAAAGGATGCGGTGCGCTTTCCGCATTTGGAGACCACACCTGTGCCCGTGCTCTATTTGCGCGTGAGTATCGAACTTTTGAGCGGAACCGACAGCTTCCATGATGCCGTCGAACGGATATGCTTCAAGAAAAATGCACGATCAGGATCATAAAGTACTGAGACATGCGACGGTGGTCGGTGTGATGACAGCCATCAGCCGCGTAGCGGGCCTTGTGCGCGAGCTCATCATGGCGTATTACTTCGGCACCTCGGCTGCGCAGTCGGCCTTTGTTGTGGCGTTCCGCCTCCCCAATCTCTTTCGGCGCCTCTTCGGTGAAGGTGCCTTGAGCAATGCCTTCATCCCTGTGTTCACAGAGACGCTCGTCAAGGAAGGCAAGGAGGCGGCCTCGATCTTCGCCGCGCGCGTAATGGGCTTGCAGAGTGCGGTCATCGGCGTCCTGGTGATCCTGCTCATGGCCGCGACGTGGATTGCCGAGCCCTTCTTCCCGACAGGAAGCCGTTGGCTGATCATCTTTCCGTTGATGCGCATCATGTTGCCGTATGCGCTCCTCATCTGTCAAGTGGCCATCGTTTCGGCCATGCTCAACACGCAGCACAAGTTCAAGATCTCGTCGTTGACGCCGGTCATCTTAAATTTTGTCTGGATCATTGCGCTGGTGGCCTGTCCGCTGGTCGGTGGCGATGCCCTGCGGCGTATCACCTTCATCTCGTATGCTATCCTGATTGCCGGCCTTGCCCAACTCGCATTTCAAATACCGACGTTGCGCACGTGTGGGTTTCGCTTTGGCTTCGACTTTTCCATCAAAGCCTGGCGTTCATCCCCGCGCATCCATACGGTGTTGGTAATGTTAGCACCGACCGCCTTGGGCGCGGGCATCGACCAAATCAATATCTGCGTTGATGGTTATCTTGCGTACTATGCTGCGGAATGGGCCCCAGCCGCCATGGAATATGCGGATCGAATCGCCTACCTGCCCCTGGGTATGTTCTCCACCGCTTTTGTCACCGTGCTGATGCCGACCTACAGCCGCCTTGCCGCGCTGAATGACTATGAGGGGTTGAAGCACACCATGGAGCGTGCCCTGCGCAATTTGGCGGTGATTGTGGCACCCGCCATGACCGTGATGTTCTTCATGGCTCCTGCGCTTGTGGAGCTGATTTACGTATGGCCGAACGGTGCGTTCAATCGCGAATCCGCGCACTTTACCGCCCTGGCTGTTATGGCGTACGCTCCGGGCATGTTCGCCTTCAGTTTTCAAAAGTGTCTTACGCCGGCCTTCTTCGCGATGAAGGACACGCGGACACCTGTCACGATCAGCATCGTCTGCATCGTCATGAATTTCATACTCAACGTGTTGTCCATTCTCTTCCTGCCTGTGGGCGTACGGCACGTAGGACTCATCAGTTCGACGGTCTTCTGCAGTTTGGTCAACGGAATGGTCGCAGCACATATCCTGCGAAAACGTAAGAACCTGCCCAACTATGCGCTTTTTGTACCGACCGTGCTCAAAGCACTGTTCAGCGCACTCGTCATGGCCGTATGTTGTGTCTGGGTACACACCCTTTTTGGTGCGCAAACGAATAAGCTCATGCAAGCCGTTGCACTGGTTGCCGCAGGCGCCGCAGGCACCGTTGTCTATGGCGTGACCCTGTGGTGCATCGCCAAACATGAATTAGTGGACGTGCTGAGCAGTCTGAGAAGGCGGAAGAAGTGTCTGGACGAGGAGAAGCGTTATGACAGTTAAAAAATCAATCATTGTCGCTTGCGGAGGAACAGGAGGACATGTCTTTCCTGGCTTAGCTGTGGCTCATGAGCTAAAGAGTCGGGGTCATAACGTAGAAGTGTGGTTCTCAGGGCGCATGATTGAAACCGTAACACACGGTGGCTGGGACGGCCCAACCTTCTCGACAGGCGCTCGCCAGATATCCATGCGAAACCTGCTGAGGATGGGCATCTCTTTTTTTAAATGCCTGCGGGCCATGAAACAAAAAAAGCCAGATGCCTTGTTGGCGATGGGCAGCTACTCCAGTCTGCCGCCCGTATTAGCGGCACGGATGTGCGGTGTGCCGATTGTGCTGCACGAGGCGAACGCTGTGCCCGGAAAAGCAGTCGATGTGCTGTCGCGCTTCGCACATACCGTGGCCACCAGCTTTGACGAAACCGCGCAGCGCCTGCCAGGAAGTCGAGTCGTGAAGACCGGCCTTCCCGTACGCGAACATGCGCTATCAAATCAGCCAAGACTCGACGAAGTGCCAGAGGGGGTCTTTACGATCTTCATCACCGGGGGTAGCCAAGGTGCACACCGCGTCAACGAGTTGGCCTCACAAGCGATGTGTTTGCTCAAGCAGGACGGCGTGCATGATTTCTTCGTCATTCACCAAACGGGCGCTGCAGATGAAGCGAGGACACGTGAGCGATACAAAAAGAACAATGTCCCTTCACTCGTTTCAGCCTTCATCACGGACATGGGGCGCGCCTATTCAACAGCCGACCTCGTCATTTGCCGTGCAGGCGCCTCGACCTGTTTTGAGCTATGCCTCGTGGGCAAGCCAGCGCTACTCATCCCGTTGCCCAGTGCCATTCGGAATCATCAACACTTGAACGCAGCCACGTTGGTCAAGTGCGGAGGAGCCGACGAGGGCATCCAGCGCGAACTCACCGGACGCTCGATCACTCGTTACATCATCAATAAAAAGAAGAATCCAGACGTGCTCAAAAAAATGAGCGAAGCGCTCAAGGCCATGTCAATCCGTGGCGCAGCAGGCCGAGTTGCGGATGTGTTGGAAAATCTTTAGCGTTAATTCTTCAATTCTTACCAGAACCCATATTGTCCCGAACAGATAACATACAAGCCGAGAAGCAAATTCGTAATCACATGCGCGATGGCTGCGCACCATATATTTCCCGTACGTATTGCTAACCAACCATAGACTACGCCTGCGAAAATTCCTGCCAGCCACCGATCATGCTCAAGACCAAACACGATGGCAACAGTCCAAAACGTCTGTGTGTCCATCAGGCTAAGCGGAAGTGTCCAAAATTTCCCTTGCCGCAACCAGCGATAGAAGAACCCACGAAAGAAAAATTCCTCTACAATAGCAATGACGCACGCAGAGCCAATGAGTTTCATGATGGTCAGCGGCCAGCCGGCCTCTGAAGGAGAAAAAGCGAGCGAAGCATGTCCAGGGGGAAGCGCAGGGAAAAAGTCCGGATGATAATAACTGGGCAACTCGCCCGGCATCATGATACACCATTTGTTATAAAAAAGCTGTGCTTCGGGCAGCATGCGTCCGAACCAAGGCGTCTCCGGCACTACCCACACCACGGTCACGACAAGGCCGGCAAGAATGGTCAAAGGCAGTGTTGAAAGATTAAATGACGGATAAACAGCCCAAGGCTTCAGCCAGAGAAAAAGCGCGGCGCACGCAACGGTTTTCGCTGCATAACTCCATGGATAGAGCATACGCGGACACCCGCCCAGCATCTCCAGCCCTTGCAGCACGAAGATAACGCCAATCCAAAGTACAAAAGGTACCACGTGTCCGGCAAATATTTTTTGATCCGATTGCATGTCAAAAACAATATCACGCCCGCGTGACGGACTCAAGCTTAGAGCGACTTGATACGTGGAACGGGGTGCGATTCAACTTTGTTGAATCAACACCCGAGGTAGGAGGGAGGAGGGAGGATGGAGGAGTTGTAACATCTTTATTTGAAATGTGTTAGATAATTGTTCTACGCTATTCGCTGTTGTCTCCTAGATGAAGACACATGTTCTGGGCTGGTGTAAACGCTTATTCTTTCTGAAAATGCCTGTTTCTATTGGCTCTTCTCTCCTCCCTCCTCCTTGTTACCTGGTGTGATTCATTTCAACTAAAATGAATCGCACCCCGTGGAACGTGTACAATTAATTCACCGCACCTGTGGATATACGGTCAGCGGACTGGGTAGCCACGTAGAGAAGCATGGATTACAGTCCCCAGCGGCGATTAGCTTCGGCAGTGAGGCTGATCATATAGGCCCGTTCGTTGTCGAACGTCACGTTCCACGTCTTCTCCTGACTCGAAAGATCATAGACCCAAAACGCGGCGAGGTCGATTCCCGCCTGCCCCATCTCAGCCAGCAGCGCCTCGAAGACCTGACGCTCGTTCCGTCCATCCTTGGGACGTGCAAGCCCGAACTCGCCGACGAAAACCGGACGGCCAACCTCACGCGCGACGCCCTTCAGCCACTGGAAGTAATGCAGACGGCCGGAGACCCATTCGCCGAGTTCCTTGCGGGGATTCTCGCTGTCACCGTAGACGTGGACGCCGATCGTGTCCAGCGGCGCGGGATTGTCGCGCAGAATGATCGTCTTCGCCTGCGCCTGGGTGTCGGATGTCCAGTTCTTGTTCGCAGTGTTGTTCCAGGCGGTGGGCCTCGCGTGGGAGTTGCCCGAAAGGATGGCGCGGGCCGGATCGTGCCGGCGGACCTCCTTTGCGAATTCAGAGAGCATCGTGGCCAAATGCGCTGCAGTGACATCATCTCGCACGCTCCCTCCTTTCGGACGGTACTGTGCCGCATTGGGCAGGTCGGTCTTGAGGTTGGTCTCGTTACCGAACTCCCACGCCCAGAGCGCCGGCGAATTCTTGTACCGCCCCACCACATCCGACACATACTGCCGCATCAATGCCACAGTCTTGCTCTGCGGGTTGCCCCACTGGTCGCGCGGCTCGCCGACCGTCTCGCAGAGGGTCAGCGTCCAGAACATTGACGGGATCAACCCGATGCCGCTCTTCTCGGCAGCCCGGACCACGAGGTCGAAACGTCGGAAGTACTCTTCTTTGTTATCAACATAGAGTTTCCACTCCTGCGCGGTAAACGGACCAGCAAAACGAACAAACGGGATACCTGCCTTTGACAACTGCTCCAGTCCAGCCAAGCTGGTGGTGTTGGTCGGGTCGTGCAACACCCGCCGCAGCAGGTCGAAGTAGTTCGCGCCCACGCCCCGGTAAGGCTGGCCGTCCTTGTAAAAACGTCCCTCCCTCGCCTGCAGCCCGAGCGGCTTCGGTGCCTGGTCTAGGCCACAGAAAAGGCAGGCCAACACGATCCATCCCGGCATCCGCCTGAACAAATTGGTTTCATTATTCATACGTCTCTCATTTTTACTTTTTTGGGCTCTTCATATACGTGAAGCCCATGGTTTTCATTTGCAACGCCCGATTGGCCTCGACAACCAGGCGAACCAGTTCAGGGGTCCGATCCACGTCAATGTCGAACCGTTGCGGATTGTTGTTTTCGTGATTGCGGTTCGACTGGTAGCACCACCAGTGCGCCAGATTCGGCTTCGCCGCCACGAGCTGCTCCAGAGCCACGCGCACAAGCTTGACCGCCTTTTCTCGGTCCGCGCCCTCATACGAGTCGAACCACTCTGGGTTCTCCTCCCAGAATTTACGGGTTTTTTCCGTCCGGGCAATGGGCAGGACACCGAATTCGCCTATATAGAGCGGCTGCCCCTGCGCATGGGCGATGCGTGTCCAGTCAGCCAGATTCACCCCCGACAGGCTGCCGTCGGGTTTCTTGACTTCATGAAAGCCGTACCGGATGCTTTTGAAATAGCTGTGAATGCAGAATACATCCACCCCCTTCTGCGCACGTGCAACGCCCCGTCCGATCTCCTCCATCGTGTTCACGGCCCACCCATCGCCAGGCTTCCCCTGGCCTGACTCATATAGGCTCCAGATGCAATTGCGATAGCTGTCACCGGACGTGATCGGATGCCTCGCGTCCAGTGAGCGGATATAAGCCGCCTCCTGCGTGTGAAAAAGGGCGACTTCGTCCAAGGTGGGCACCTTGAGATCACCCCAGGTGTGGGTGCGTCCGCCGATGCCGGCTTTGAGCAACAGTTCGTTCCCATGCTCCCACATGCCGATGGTCTTGCGGTCACGGTAACGCGACACGAGTTCCCGCACATAGCTTCTGGACAACTTGCGGGAGTTGGAATCCTCGCGCGTCAGCAGTTCCGTATAGGACTCGTTGCACGCCTTGGCAAAGGAGACATCAAAACTCCCCAGGCAGAGGACCACGCGCAGGTCATACCGGTCGCACAGGTCGAGCGTACGGTCCAACGCCGCGAGAAAGCGCGGACGCGTGGCTTCCACAGCATAGTCTTGGGCATTCGAGGCGATACGGATCGTCTTGAAGCCGAGCCCATGCAGCTCCTTCAGGGCTTGCTCCGCACTTTCAGCGGGGTCCTTTCCAAAGCCACCGCGCCCCAGTTCTGCGGCCAGCATCTGCCAGAACAGATCGATCTTGTTGAAGCTGATTTCATAAAACGGTTTCCCGTGCAGATAAAGCTCGGTGCCCCGGACCTGCAAGAAGTCCGACTCCGCCGCAAAGGCGGAGAACCCCATCATCATACCTACTGTCATCAATATGCGTTTCATTCTATCTCCATCATAGCGGCTTGTGCTTGAAAATGCTCTTGAGCGGAATGCTTTATTGGCTGGGCTTGGTCTCCAGCACCACACGGAACCCCACGTTGTACGCCTTCTCCCAGGCGTGGTAACGCCAGCGGTACGCCGAGGTCGCCTCGCCTGGCCGGTCCCACCACGAGCCGCCCCGGACAACTT
>SESF01019473.1_pt1 | contig 48291 bp, 43 predicted proteins | sample 3171521 | NCBI WGS metagenome assembly SESF01 (sample SAMN10866945, study PRJNA518727) | freshwater metagenome | biome: subpolar coniferous forest; feature: holomictic lake; material: water; isolation source: holomictic Lake 227, 6 m and 8 m depth | place: Canada: near Kenora, Ontario | collected...
CCGCTCGGCCTCGAAAAGCGCGAGCCCCATCCCGAACTGGACCCGGCCACCTACGGCTTCGGACCGGGCGACTGGGACCGGCCGATCTTCATCAACTACGCCTTCGGGCTGGAGAGCGTGACGCTCCGCCAGTTGATGGACATCCTGCGCAGCACCTATTGCGGCACCATCGGTGTCGAATACATGCATATCCAGGACCCCGAACAGAAGGCCTGGATCCAGGAACGCATCGAGAGCATCAAGAACCACACCAACTTCACGGTCAACGGCAAGCGCGCGATTCTCGAACGGCTGACCGCCGCCGAGGGCTTCGAGCGCTTCTTGCAGATGAAGTACACCGGCACCAAGCGCTTCGGCCTCGATGGCGGCGAGTCGCTGATTCCGGCGCTCGAACAGATCATCAAGCGCGGCGGTCAGCTCGGGCTGAAGGACGTGGTGATCGGCATGCCGCACCGCGGCCGGCTCAACGTCCTGACCAACTTTATGAGCAAGCCCTTCCACATCGTGTTCTCGGAATTCCAGGGCGGCTCGGCTACCCCCGAGGACGTCCAGGGCTCGGGCGACGTCAAGTATCATCTCGGCACCTCGACAGAGCGCGATTTCGACGGCAACTCCGTCGCCCTGGCTCTGACCGCCAATCCCTCTCACCTTGAGGCGGTCAACCCGGTGGTGCTGGGCAAGGTCCGCTGCAAGCAGATGCAGCGCGAGGACCACGACCGCACCCAGGTCGCCGGCCTCTTGCTCCATGGCGATGCCGCGTTCGCCGGCCAGGGACTGGTCTCGGAAACCCTGATGCTTTCGGAGCTGAAGGGTTATCGCACCGGCGGCACCCTGCATTTCATCGTCAACAACCAGATCGGCTTCACCACCAACCCGAGCTATTCGCGTTCCGGCCCCTATTGCACCGATGTTGCGAAGGGTATTCAGGCGCCGATCTTCCATGTCAACGGGGACGATCCGGAGTCGGTGGTCCACGTCTCGCGCATCGCCATTGAGTTCCGCCAGAAGTTCAAAAAGGACGTGGTGGTGGACATGTTCTGCTACCGTCGGCACGGCCACAACGAGGGCGACGAGCCGGCGTTCACCCAGCCGATCATGTACAAGGAAATCCGCAAGCACCCGACCACCCGCGAGCTTTACGTCAAGCAACTGGCCCGCGAAGCGGTGATCACCGAGGCCGAAGGCCAGCAGATGGTGGTTGATTTCCAAAAGCGTCTGGAAAGCGAGTATGCCGGTGCTCACAGCTATAAGCCCAACAAGGCCGACTGGCTGGAGGGCCGCTGGTCCGGCTTCGTCGCGACCAAGGGCGAGGAAGACCACCGCTCCCATACCTCGGTCGACAAGCAGACTCTGCGCGAGATCGGCAAGGCGCTGGTCAGCTATCCGGCCGGCTTCGACATCAACCCCAAGATCGCCCGGCAGCTCAAACAAAAGGATGAGATGTTCGAGACCGGCGAGGGCTTCGACTGGGGCACCGCCGAGGCGATGGCCTTCGGCTCGCTGCTGCTCGAAGGGACGCCGATCCGCCTCTCGGGCCAGGATTCCGGGCGCGGCACCTTCTCCCAGCGCCATTCCGTGTTCCACGACCAGACCAACCAAAACCGTTATATCCCACTCAACCACATCCGGCCGAAAGAGCAGGCGGTCTACGAAGTCCACGACAGTCCGCTTTCGGAATTCGCGGTGCTTGGCTTCGAATACGGCTTCAGCCTCACCGCCCCTTATGGGCTGGTGTTGTGGGAAGGCCAGTTCGGCGACTTTGCCAACGGCGCGCAAACAATCATCGACCAGTTCATCAGCTCGGGCGAGTCCAAGTGGCTGCGCATGTCGGGGCTGGTGATGCTGTTGCCCCACGGCTACGAGGGTCAGGGACCCGAGCACTCTTCGGCCCATCCCGAGCGCTATCTCTCCCTCTGCGCAGAGGACAACATCCAGGTCTGCAACATCTCGACTCCGGCCAACTACTTCCATGCCCTGCGCCGGCAGATGCGGCGGCGCATCCGCAAGCCGCTGGTGATCATGGCGCCGAAGTCGCTGCTCCGGCACAAGCTCTGCGTCTCCAAGCTCAGCGAATTCACCGTCGGCACCGGCTTCCAGCGGGTGATCCGGGAGGAAAGCCTGGATTTGGTCCCGGCCGATCAGATCAGGCGGGTGGTGCTGTGCACCGGCAAGATCTACTACGAGCTTCTCCAGGAACGCGAGGCCCGCGGCATCAAGGACGTCGCGCTGGTCCGGGTTGAACAGCTCTATCCGCTGCCGCTGACGCCGCTGACCAACGAGCTGCGCAAGTACCCCAACGCCGATGTCGTCTGGTGTCAGGAGGAGCCCGAAAACTTGGGTTACTGGACCTTCCTCGACCGGCGCATCGAACGGGTGCTCGCGCCCCTGGACGTCAGGGCGAGGCGGCCCATTTATGTCGGGCGTCCGACTTCTGCGTCTCCGGCCACGGGCTTGGCCAAAATCCACAACAAGGAACAGGCGAAACTGGTTGATGAAGCCCTGACGGTAAAATAGCTGCTGTTCGGGCTGCATCCACCGGGCGGTCTCGCCCGTATCCAAAGATCAACACAGGCATGAACCTGCACTCTTGAGGAAATCGTGATGGCGACGGAAATCAAGGTCCCCACGCTGGGCGAGTCGGTAACCGAGGCCACCGTGGCGCGGTGGCTGAAGCCGCTGGGAGCGGCGGTTGCGGTGGATGATGCGTTGGTCGAACTGGAGACCGACAAGGTGACCCTCGAGGTCAACGCGACCGCCGCGGGGACGCTCACCGAGATCATCGCGCCCGAAGGCGCCAACGTCGCGGTCGGTGCCGTGCTCGGTCTGATCGGTGAAGGCGGGGCCGGCGTGGTCGCCGCTCCTGCGGCCGTCGCCCCCGCCGCGCCGGCGGCCCCGGCGGCGGTTGCGGCACAGGAGACCAGCGATGTGCTGTCGCCGGCGGTGCGCAAGCTGATCGACGACAACAAGCTGAACCCGGCGGCGATTCCGGCCAGCGGCAAGGACGGCCGCCTGACCAAGGACGATGTTCAGAGCTATCTGGCCGGCAAGGCGGCGGCTCCGGTTGCCGCCCCGGTGGCCGCCGCTCCGGCGCCCCGCCCGGCCCCGCCCGCGCCCAAGCCGGTGGTGGCCTCGGGCCCGCGTCCGCGTGCCGACCGCGAGGAGCGGGTGCGCATGACCCGGCTGCGCCAGCGCATCGCCGAGCGGCTGAAGGACGCCCAGAACACCGCGGCGATGCTCACAACCTTCAACGAAGTGGATATGTCCAACCTGCTGGCGCTGCGCGCTCAATACAAGGACATCTTCGAGAAGAAGCATGGCGGCATCAAGCTTGGCTTCATGTCGTTTTTCGTCAAGGCGGCGGTGGCGGCGCTGAAGGAGCTGCCGGCGGTCAATGGCGAGATCGACGGCAATGATCTGGTTTACAAGAACTACTACGACATCGGCGTTGCCGTTGGCACGCCGCAGGGTCTGGTGGTTCCGGTGCTGCGCGACGCCGACTGCCTCAGCTTCGCCGGCATCGAGAAGGCGATCGGCGAATTCGGCAAGAAGGCGCGCGACGGCAAGCTCTCGATGGAAGAGATGAGCGGCGGCACCTTCACCATCTCCAACGGTGGCGTCTATGGCTCGCTGATGTCGACGCCGATCATCAACCCGCCCCAGTCGGCGATCCTCGGCATGCACAAGACCCAGGACCGGCCGGTGGCGATCAACGGCAAGGTTGAAATCCGGCCGATGATGTATCTTGCGCTCAGCTATGACCACCGGATCATCGACGGTCGTGAAGCGGTGACCTTCCTGGTCCGGGTCAAAGCCGCGATCGAAGATCCGCAGCGTCTCTTGCTGGAAGTCTGAGAGAACGGAGTCCGGGGCCGATGGCTCCGGCGGGGGATCAAGGGGGCGACGCCCCCTTGATCCATTTCAAGAGGATCGCATCATGTCCGCACAATCCTTCGATGTCGTCGTGATCGGCGCCGGCCCCGGCGGCTATGTCGCCGCCATCCGCGCCGCCCAGCTTGGCCTCAAGACCGCGGTGGTCGAGAAGTGGGACACTCTCGGCGGCACCTGCCTGAATGTCGGCTGCATTCCCTCGAAGGCGCTGCTGGTCAGCTCCGAGAAGTACGACGAAGCCAGACACCACCTTGCGCACCACGGCGTCAAGCTGGAGGGGGTCGGGCTCGACCTCGCGACGCTGATGGCCCACAAGACCAAGGTGGTCAAGGACCTGACCGGCGGCATCGAGTTTCTCTTCAAGAAGAACAAGATCACCTGGCTGAAGGGCCTCGGCCGGCTGACCGGCCCCGGTGCTCTTGAGGTGGTGGCCAGGGACGGCGCAATCCAGACGGTCGCGGCCAGGTCGATCATCATCGCCACCGGGTCGGAGGTGACGCCGCTGCCGGGCGTGGCCATCGACGAGCGGCGCGTGGTCTCCTCGACCGGCGCGCTGGCGCTGCCCGAGGTGCCGAAGAAACTGGTGGTGGTTGGGGCCGGCGTGATCGGCCTCGAACTGGGCTCGGTGTGGAAGCGGCTGGGCGCCGAGGTCATCGTGGTCGAGTTCCTCGACCGCATCCTGCCCGGCATGGATCTGGAACTGGCCAAGTCGGCCCAGAAGCTTTTGGCCAAGCAGGGGCTCGCCTTCCGCCTGTCGACCAAGGTCACGGCGGCGGTGAGCGGCGACACGGGCGTCACCCTGACCCTTGAGCCGGCCAAGGGCGGCGCGGCTGAAGCCGTCGAGGCCGATTACGTGCTGGTGGCCATCGGCCGCCGCCCCTACACCCAGGGGCTGGGGCTGGAAACCGTCGGCATCGAAACCGACGGGCGCGGCCGGATCAAGACCGACAAGCATTTCGAGACCAAGGTCAAGGGCATCTACGCCATCGGTGACGTGATCGAAGGTCCGATGCTGGCCCACAAGGCCGAGGATGAGGGCGTGGTGGTCGCGGAGATCATCGCCGGCCAGTCCGGCCACATCAATTACGATGCAATCCCCGGCATCGTCTATACCAGCCCCGAGATCGCCACCGTCGGCAAGTCCGAAGAGCAGTTGAAGGAAGCCGGGATTGCCTACAAGACCGGAAAATTCCCGTTCTCGGCCAATGGTCGGGCGCGGGCGATGGTGGCCACCGACGGCTTTGTCAAGGTGCTGGCCGATGCCAAGACCGACCGCGTTCTCGGCGTCCACATTCTCGGCCCCGATGCCGGGCATCTGATCGCCGAGATCGGTCTCGCGATGGAGTTCGGCGCTTCGGCGGAGGATATCGCCCGCACCTGCCACGCCCACCCGACCTTGAGCGAAGCGGTCAAGGAAGCCGCGCTCGCGGTCGATGGCCGCCCGATCCACGTCTGAGCAGGGCGGCGACAGGTGGAAACGAAAGAGCGGCGTCAGGCAAAGGACCCGAACCGGCCCCCCGCGTGACACCGCTCTGACACCAAACGAATAATACACCAAACGAATAATAACCAAAGTCACCGAAGCCCGGCGATCCCCTCCGGCGCGTCCCCAGCGCGCCGGAGGGGATTTCGCGTTCCCGGCATCATCAGGCCTGACAGACCACCGCCCGCTCGCTGCGCGCCGCCCGGGACCGCAGCGCCGCCGCTTCCTGATGGTCGCCATCGGCGTCAAGCATGCGCGCCTGAAGGCGCAGCAGGCGGGCAAACTGGCGAACGACCTGATATTCGATGCTGGAGGCGGTTGCCTCCTGGTATGCCGGATAATACATGACATCCACCCCCACGGATCGAGATCCCCGCCGGCATTTTTTTCGGCCGGCCCTTGCCTTTTTAGGTTTGCAAGCCCCATGCCAAGCCGATTCTGAAGCGGCAACGGCGGAGGACCAAGGAGTTAGGGGCGGCGGGGGTACCATCCAAATGCGAGTTGCGATGCAAAATGAGAATCTTCGAGTCAAAAGCTTGCGAAGGCGTATGATTTATTGCGGTTTCGGAAAGGCGCACAGAATCAGTCGGTTAGGAAATCACCGACTCTTGTCCGGAAAGGTGCAGAGGTCATTGACGACGCAGGCGCGGCAGTTTGGCCCCCGGGCCTTGCAGACATAACGCCCGTGCAGAATCAACCAATGGTGGGCATGGGGCTTCCAGCGCGCCGGCACCACGGCCTCCAGCAGATCCTCGACCGCACCGGCATTGTGGCCGGGCGCAAGCCCGGTTCGGTTGGAGACCCGAAAAATGTGGGTGTCGACCGCAATCGTCGGCTGGCCGAAGGCGACGTTCAGCACCACGGCCGCGGTCTTGCGGCCGACCCCGGGCAAGGCTTCGAGTGCCCTGCGGTCGTCGGGAACCTCGCCGTCATGGTCGCGGATCAGGATTTCCGAAAGGGCAATGATATTGCGGGCCTTGGTGTTGAAAAGGCCGATGCTCTTGACATGCTCCCGCAGCCCCTCCTCGCCCAGTGCCAGCATCTCGGCCGGGCTGCGCACCCGGTCAAAGAGGGCGCGGGTGGCCCTGTTGACCCCGACATCGGTGGCCTGGGCCGATAGCACCACCGCAACCAGCAGGGTGAAGGCGTTGGCGTAGTCAAGCTCGGTCTTGGGCTGGGGGGTCTCGGCCGCGAGACGGGCGAAAAAGACCTCGACGTCGGCGGAATTCATTGAGCCCCTTGCGGCCGTTGGCGAATGCGGGAAGCATAGGGGAGTGGCGGCCTCCGACCAAGCGCCTTTTCCTCGGCCCTTGGTCGCGGCCATCCTCCAGCCAGGGAGCCCATCGGATGACCACAGAGCTGACCCTCGACTCTCTCTGCCGCGCCCTTCAGGCCTCGCGCGGCGCGCTCGACGGCGCCCCCGACCCGCGCCTCCGCTGCCGGCTTGAGACCGGGCGCCGGTTGCCGGCGGCGCTGGCCTGGGGGCGTCACGGGACGCCGTTCGGCCCGGTGCTGGCCGCGGCCACCAGCGGCGATCTCTGCTGGCTGGCCTTCATAAAGGACGGCGACGCGGACGCGCTGAGGCGGTTGGCCCGGGCGTGGCCCGGAGCAACCCTGACCGAACAGCCGGCGGCGACCGCCGATGCCGTCGCCCTCGCCTTCCACCCCGGCCACCGGTTGGCGGCGCCCTTGCCGGTGCTGCTGGCCGGCACGCCGTTTCAGCTCGCGGTCTGGCAGGCGCTGCTGCGCATTCCCGCGGGCGCCCTGGTCAGCTATGGCGACCTCGCCGCCGCGGTCGGCCGACCCCGGGCGGTGCGGGCGGCGGGCAGCGCGGTCGGAGCCAATCCGGTCTCGGTGCTGGTGCCTTGCCACCGGGTGATCGCCAAGGCCGGCGATCCCTTCAAATATGGCGGCGGTCCCGAACGCAAACGGGCGCTTCTGACCTGGGAACTGATCGCCGCCGGCTCCGCCTAGAGGCCAAGCACGTCGGCCATGCCGTAAAGCCCCGGTGCCCGGTCCCGGCACCAGAGCGCCGCGCGCACGGCGCCGCGGGCGAAGATCGCGCGGTCGCCGGCCTTGTGGCTGAGTTCGATCCGCTCGTCGTCGGCGGCAAAGATTACGGTGTGGTCGCCGACGACGCTGCCGCCGCGCAGGGTGGCAAAGCCGATGTCGCCGGCCCGGCGGGGACCGGTGATGCCGTCGCGGCTGCGCACCGCCCGTTCGTCGAGGGCGACGCCACGGCCGCGCGCAGCGGCCCGGCCCAGCGCCAGCGCCGTACCCGAGGGCGCGTCGACCTTATGGCGGTGATGCATCTCCAGCACCTCGATATCGAACGACTCGTCGAGTGCCCGCGCCACCCTCTCGACCAGTCCGAGCAGCAGATTGACCCCGAGACTCATGTTGGGCGCGGCAACGATGGCAATGTGGCGCGAGGCCTCCTCGAGCGCCGCTTCCAGCGCCGGCGACAGGCCGGTGGTGCCGATCACCAGCGCGGTACGATGCTCGACCGCCAGCGCGGCATGGCGGGCGGTGGCCTCGGGGGTGGTGAAATCGATCACCACCCGGGAGGCGGCAAACACCGCCGCCGTCGCCTCGGAGACCAGGACCCCAAGCGGCTCCAAGCCGGCCAGCACGCCGGCATCCTGGCCGAATCCGGGGTAGCCGGGGCGATCCGAAGCCGCGGCCAGTTCGGCGCCCGCGCCCTTCGCCGCCGCCACCTGCCAGATCACGTTCCGGCCCATCCGCCCGGCGCAGCCCACGACTCCGATTTTCATGACGTCCTCCCCCTCGACACCCTGACCCGGCCGCGATGCGCGGCAGAAAACCACAGCCCGAGGAGCACTGCCACCCGGACGCACCCTTGACTTCCCTGGCCAAGCCGTTCGATCTACTGCCCGAGAGAGCTTTCTCGGAGTGGACGCGAAACACGCCCGGACATCATCCCAGGGATCGCCCAGGGGATCGCCGGTTTGTTAGCCGGTCCGCTTCGCTGTCGCAATGGCAAATACCGCGCCCGGGGAGTCCCGTTCCACACCATGGGCCAAGACCACGACACAGCCGCCGGCCCGACCGGCAGAGGTCTGGTGCTGAGGCGCCCCGACATCAGGCGGCTGCTCGACTCCGCTCCGGTCCACCGGCTGCGCGCCCGGATGACCGTGATCGGCGGCGCCTGGCTCCGGTGGTCCGCGGCCCTGCCCGGTCGGCTGAGCGCGGCTCTGGCCCGCGCCCGCGCCGCGCTGCCGTCCCCCGCCCTGACTCTGACCCGCGTCGCCGCCGCCGCGCCCGAAGCGACGGTGCCGGGGCCCCTGCTCAATCCGCTGCTGCGCACGGCGACGCCGCTGCTGGCCCTGATGGCGCGCCTTCCGACCCTGCCGCCGCCGGCCAATCCGGACGGCCTGCGCCACCGTATCATCGCGGCGCTGCGCCGCTTCCAGTCTGCGGCCCGGGCCGGCGGGGTCAGCGCCGACCAGATGCGCGCCGCCCACTTCACCCTCTGCGCCGCCTTCGACGACATCATCAGCCATTGCGACTGGGGCCGGGCGGCCGGCTGGAGCGAGCGCAGCCTGATCCGCACCTTTCATAAGACCATCGAGCCCGATCGCGGCCTGATGACCCTGCTCGACCACATGCTGACCGAGCCGGCCCGCCACATCGCCGAGTTGGAGCTGATCTCGGTGTGCATGGCGCTCGGCTTCGAGGGCCGCTACCGGGTGCTGGATGACGGCCCGCCCGCCTTCCGCCATGTCCGCGACCAGCTTTACCGGGCCATCGCCAGCGTCCGCGGCGAGCCGGCGGCGGAGCTGGCGCCGGCATGGCGGGGCCTTCCGGCGCCGCGACGGCCGCTGGCGGCGCTGCTCCCGCCCTGGGTTGCGGCATCTCTGATCGGCGCCCTGCTGGCCGGTTGCTATGTCCTGCTCGCGCTCTCGATCGGCGGCCGCGCCGACCGGGTGTTCCAGACCCTGGCCGCGCTGCTGCCCGACCGGCCGGCGGTGATCGCCCATCTCGAGCCGGCCACGGCCGGCCCCGCCGAACCCGCGGCCGAAACGGCGCCGCTGCTCTCCGCCCGGGCCAAACGCTATCAGACCGGGCTCGGCTCCGAGATCGCCGCCGGCATGGTCGAGGTGGTGACCGAGCGGGACATCGACATGCTGCGGATTTCCGGCGCCAATGCCTTCGTGCGTGCGGGCGACGGCCTCAGCCGCGCCGGCCATCAGCTGGTCGAGCGCCTGGCCGTGCTGCTCGAGCGCGAGCCGGGGCACCTGCTGGTGGTGGGCCACACCGACGACCATCCCAGCCTCAGCATCCGCCTGCCCTCGGCGCTGGCCCTGTCCGAGGCGCGGGCGCGGGCGGTGGCGCGGGTGCTGGTCGCCCACCTCAGCGTTCCCGAGCGGGTCGATCTCGAGGGCCGGGCCGACACGGAGCCTCTCGTGCCCAACACCGGCAGCGCCGGTCGCGATCGCAACCGCCGGGTCGAGATCGTGCTGCCGAGCGGGGAGGCGCGCCGCTGATGGCCCATCCCGGCACCCACCGCCGCCGAACCCGCAGCCTCTCCCAGGAGTTGCGGCAACTGGGCACGATCCTGACCAGCCGCTGGCTGGTCAGCCTTGCCGGCGCGGTTTCGGCCTGTCTCGTGCTCTGGTTCCTTGGACCGCTGCTGTCGCTGGCCGGTTTCGTGCCGTTCGAGACCGAGGAGGCGCGGCTGCTCGGGGTGCTGGTGCTGATGGTGGTCTGGGGCATTCTCAACCAGATGCTGCAGCTCCGCGAGCGTCAGGCCGGTGAAGAGATGATCGCCGCCCTGGTCGGCGCCGGTCCGGCCAGCCTGCCCGAGCCGATCCTGGTGCCCCCGGCCCTGCCGGAACCGGCTTCGCTGGAAACGGCGGCGGCGCCCCCCGCCATCGAGGAGGCCGCCGGCGACATCGACGAGCCCGGCGCCGGTGAGGTCCGCGGTCTGCAGCGGCGGCTCGCCGAGGCTCTCGCGCTCTATGCCCGCCGCTGCGGCCGCCTGACCCTGCGCCGACTGCCCTGGTATCTCGTGATCGGCACCCCCGGCGCCGGCAAGACCACGGCGCTGGCCAATTCGGGCCTCAGCTTTCCGCTCGCCGACATTCTCGGCCACCGGCCGGTCCAGGGCTTCGCCGGCACCAGAAGCTGCGACTGGTGGTTCACCTCCGAGGCGGTGCTGGTCGACACCGCCGGCCGCTATACCAGCCAGGACAGCAACAGTGCCGCCGACAGCGCCGCCTGGCTCGGCCTCCTGGACCTGCTGAAATTCCACCGGCCCGGCCAGCCGCTGAACGGCGTCGTGGTGACGATCAGCCTTGCCGACCTCGCCGCCCAACCCCTGGTCGACCGCCACATCGCCGCCGATGCCCTCAACTGGCGGCTGACCGAAATCGAGGCCCGGCTGGGCACCCGGGTTCCGGTCTATGTCGTGCTGACCAAGGCCGACCGTCTGACCGGATTCAGCGAATTCTTCGCCGACCAGACCGAGGATGCCCGCCGGCAGGTCTGGGGCATCACCTTTCCCGCCGAGGACCCGGACGCGCCGCCGGGCAACAACACCTGGGCCGCCCGCTTCACCACCCGCTTCGAACTCCTGGCCCAGCGCCTGGAGCGGCGGCTGTTCGAGCGCCTGACCCGCGAGCCCGATCCGGTGGTCCGGGCGCTGATCGCCAGCTTCCCCCAGCAACTGGCCTCGCTCCGGCCGGTGCTCACCGAATTCCTGGTTCACGCCCTGCAACCGGCCGATCTGGGACGGCGGACCCTGCTGCGCGGCGTCTACCTCACCAGCGCCAAGCGCGAGGGCGGCACCATTGACCGCATGGCGCCCGAACTGGCCGCCACCTTCGGCGTCGAGCACCGCCTGCCCGAGCCCGACGCGGTGGCCGCCGGCGGCGTCTTTTTGAACCGGCTGTTCCGCGAGGTCATCTTCGCCGAGACCCACCTTGCCGGCACCGAAGGCCCGCCCGACCGGCGCAGCGCCCGGCGCCGCCGGCAACTGCGGCTGGCCGCGCTGGCCGGGTTGGCGCTGTCGCTGGTCGTCGGCGGCTATTGGGGATGGGCCGGACTGGTCAGTCACCGCCTGTTTTCCGGCTTCGAGGACACCCTCGGGCGCGCGGCGGCACTGATGCCCGCCGGGCTGGGCGGCGGCAGTCAGGCCGACCGCGTCGCCGACGGCGATGTCGATCCCGTGCTGCCGGTGCTGTCGCTGCTGCGCGGGATGCCCGGCGGCGTACCGGGCGGCGGCGGTCGCGCCGCCGCCGCGCCGGTCTCGGCCGGCGGTCTCGACCAGGGCGAGCGCCTGCACCGGATGGCCGGGGCCCTCTATCAGCGCGCGCTGCGCCGGCTGTTCTATCCTCGCCTGATCGTGCGGCTGGAGACGGCGCTGGTCAAGCCGGCGGGCCAACCCGGCGCCCTGCCCCCCGACCGCCTCTATGAGGCGCTCCGGGTTTATCTGATGCTGGTCGGCGAGGCTCCGCTCGACCGCTATACCGTCACCCGCTGGTTCAGCACCGACTGGATCGCCTCGCTGCCGGGAGACAAGCACGAAGCCGGGCGGCGCCAGCTGTCCGACCATCTCGCGACCCTGCTCGACACCGGCAATCCGGCCAGCCCGGGCTCGGCCCGGCTGGTTGCCGAAGTCAGGAAGCGGCTCGCCGGCTATCCTCTGGCCGCCCGCGGCTACGCCCAGGTCCGCGAGACGGCGGCGGTGCGTGATCTGCCGGGCTGGCATCTGCTCGATCATGTCGGCCGCAGCGCCGCCCTGGTGCTGGCCAGCAGCGCCGGCCGTGCCCTCAGCGAGCCGGTGGCCGGGCTCTATACCGCCGAAGGGGCTCGCCGGGTCGTGCTGCCGGCCGTCGCCCGGGTGGCCATCGAGGTCGCCCAGGACGGCTGGGTGCTCGGCCTGACCACCGAGCCCGGCGCCATCGCCGCCCGCGCCAGACAGCTGCGGCAGGGCATCGCCACGCTCTATCTCGAGGATTTCGCCCGCCACTGGCAGGACTATCTCAAAGACCTCGGCGTGGCCACCGGCGGCGGCGTCCAGCAGATGATCACCACCCTCGAAGCCGCAGCCGGCCCGGCCTCGCCGCTGCCGGCGGTGATCGCGGCGGTGGTCGCCGAGTGCCGGATCGTGCCCGCCGGCAAACCGCCGGCCGACGACGAGTTCGGCCCGGCGCTCGGTGCCGCGACGGAGGTCGCGAACCGCTTCAAAAGCCTGCAGCAATTGCTGGTTCCCGGCACCGGCCGCAGCCAGATCGCCTTCACCGGCGCCCTCAATGGCCTCGGTGACCTGCACGACGCCCTGGAGCACTGGGAGATCATCTCCCGCCAGCCCGGTCTGACCAACGCCGCGGCCAAGGAGGCCCAGCATCAGGTCAAGCGCACTGCCGACAGGATCAAGGCCCAGGCCGCGGCCCTGCCCGCTCCGGTCTCGGCCTGGATCGCAACGCTGGCCGAGGCCGGTCACCAGTCGGTGCAGGGCGGCGGCAAGGGAGCGGCGACACCATGAGACGGCAAGCCATCGCCGCCTTCGGGCCGGGCTATTTCGGCAAGCTGCCGGCGCGCGGTGATTATCTCGCCCGTGGCCTGCCGCCGAGTTTTCTTGACCCCTGGGAAGAGTGGGTTCACAGCGTCTGGCAGGCCGGGCACCAGCGCCTGGGCGAGGTCTGGCCACCACTGATCGCCGAGGGGCCGGCCTGGCGGTTCGTGCTCGACGAGGATGTCTGCGGCCCCGACGCGGTGGCCGGCCTGCTGATCCCCAGTTGCGACAAGCTGGGCCGGGTGTTCCCGCTGACCCTGGCGGCGGCGATCCCGGGTCGCAGCGATCCCGCGGCGCTGCCGATCACCGCCAGCGGCTGGTATGGCCGGGCCGAATCCCTGTTGCGCAAGGCGCTGACCCCCGAGCTGAATCTGGAGGCCCTCGACCGCCGCCTGCGCGATCTCGGGACCCCCGGCCGGGCGCCGCCCCTGACCCATCCGCCGGGCAGCCCGGGCTGGCATGTCGCGCTCGACCCGGTGCAGGCGCCGGCGATCTCCTATCCGGCCCTGATCCACGACCTCGCCGCCACCCTGCCCGACCGCTTCAGCCTGTGGTGGACCCTCGGCACCCGCCGGGTCGGGCCGTCGCTGGTGGTGACCGGCGGCCTGCCCGATACCGCCGCGGTCACCGCCTTCTGGGATGGCGCCTGGGACTATTGGGGCTGGACCGACGCCGACGCCCTTTATCCCGAGGAAGACTGATCGACCGGCCGCGAGCGGGTGATCGCCGCTACTCCAGCGTCGCCAGCCGCGAGGCTTCATCTTCGCCGACCAGGGCGTCGATCAACTCGTCGAGGGCTTCGCCCATCATCACCTTGTCGATCTTGTAGAGGGTCAGATTGATCCGGTGGTCGGTCACCCGGCCCTGGGGGAAGTTGTAGGTGCGGATGCGCTCCGAGCGGTCGCCCGAGCCGACCTGGGACTTACGGTTGGCGGCCCGTTCGGCATCCTTCGCCGCCCGCTCCTGATCGTAGAGCCGCGAACGCAGCACCCGCATCGCCTTGGCCTTGTTCTTGTGCTGGGATTTTTCGTCCTGCTGGCAGACCACCAGACCGGTCGGCAGATGGGTGATGCGCACGGCGCTGTCGGTGGTGTTGACCGACTGGCCGCCCGGACCGCTGGAGCGGTAGACATCGATACGCAGGTCACGCTCGTCGATCTGGATATCGACCTCCTCGGCCTCGGGCAGCACCGCCACCGTTGCCGCCGAGGTATGGATGCGACCGCTGGCCTCGGTCTGGGGTACGCGCTGGACCCGGTGGGCGCCCGACTCGAACTTGAGCCGCGCGAAGACGTTGCGGCCGATGATTGAGGCGATGGCCTCCTTGTAGCCGCCGATGCCGGTCTCCGAGACATCCATGGTCTCGAAGCGCCAGCCCTTGAGGCCGGCATAGCGGCGATACATCTCGAAAAGTTCGGCCGCGAACAGCGCCGCCTCGTCGCCGCCGGTGCCGGCACGGACTTCGAGGATGGCGTTCTTCTCGTCGGCTTCGTCCCGCGGCAGCAGTGAGATCAGGGTCTTGCGCTCAAGATCCGGAATGGAGCGGCCATAGGCCCGGACCTCATCCTCGGCGAGCGCACGCATCTCGGCGTCGGTTTCGGGATCGGCGATCATCGCCTCGAGATCCGCCACCTCGGCCCGCGCCTTGCGCACCGCCAGAATTGCCTCGGCCACCGGGGTCAGATCGGAATATTCCTTGGACAGCCGGGCAAAGCTCGGGGGATCGCCCATGCCGCGGGCCAGGGTGTCGCGCAACTCGTCGTGACGGGCCAGGACCCTGTCGAATTTCTCGTCCAGATTCATCACGGTCCCCTGTCCTCGTTTGGCGGCTCGGTCTCCGGCCCGCCGGCCTCATCCTCCAGCTGGAACACCAGCCGTAACAGTCTCTCGCCCTCGGCCCGCTCGGCTCCGGCGGCCAGCCGGCGCAGCGCCTCGCTCGGCCGGTGCAGCAGACGGTTGACCAGCCGGCGCGTCGCCTCGGCGGCATCGCAGGCGCCACCGGCCAGCACCTCGCGCCGCGCCGCCTCGAAATGCCCGCGCAGCGCCATCACCGCCGGCACCGCCGCCCGTTCGGCCCGCTGGCGCAGAAAATCGGCCACGGCGCCGCCGACGATCTCCCAGGCCGCCGCCGCCGCCGCCTCGCGGCTGACCCGCCCCTGCATCGCCACCCGTTCGAGATCGGTGAGATCATAGACGAAGGCGGCGTCAATCTCGCCCGCCCCGGGCTCAACGTCGCTGGGCAGGGCGGTGTCGATCACAAACACCGGCTGACGCCGCCGCCGCCTGACCGCGGCCTCGACCAGCCCGGCGGTCAGGATATAGCGCCCCAGCCCGACCGCTGTTACCACGATATCAGCCCCGGCGAGGGCGTTCTCCAGCCCGGCAAAGGGGGCGTGGTGGCAGCCGAGCCGCCGAGCCGCCGCCTCGGCGCGGGACGCCACCGGCGTCATCACCGTCAGCGCCCCGAGCCCCGCCGCGCGCAACCCCTCGACCATCAGCAACCCCATATCGCCGAGGCCGATCAGCAGCCCCTGGCGCCGGCTGAGATCCCCGTGCAGGTCGCGGGCGATCTCGACCGCGGCGGCCGCGATCGAGGTCGGCCGCTCCGAGATCGTGGTCTCGGCGCGAACCCGCTTGGCGACCGCGAAGGCCGCCTGCATCAGGGCGTCGAGCGCCGGGCCGGTCGCCCCGGCCGCAACCGAACCGCGGTAGGCGGCCTTGACCTGACCCGGAACCTGGGGCTCGCCCACGACCTGACTTTCCAGCGAGGCCGTCACCGCGAAGACGTGACGCACCGCCTCGGCTCCGGTCAGGGTAAAGAGCGCCCCGGCGCCGGCCCCGGCGGGCAGCCCGGCCCGTTCGGCGAGCAGCGACCGCGCCGCCGCCGCCCCGCCGGAGCGGTCGGCCGCGGCGCCGATGATCTCGGTGCGGTCGCAGGTGGCGAGCCAGACCGCCTGGGACAGCCCGGTGGCCTGGAGACGCTCCAGCAGCGCCGGCACCTCGGCGGGCTCGGTGAACAGCCGGTCCCGCACGGCGGCGGTCCAGAGACGGTGGTGAGAGCCGGTGACGAAGTAGGGCAAGGGCGGTCGGCGGTCGGAGTCGGGACGGTCGGGAATACGGATACGGACAGACTCCCCGACGCTACCCCTTCTTTTTGCGGGCGTCGGCAACCGCCTGCCGCATCGATTTCAGCTCCATCACGCCGGGAAACAGCTGGTCGCCGATCACGAAGGCCGGCGTGCCCCGGATGTTGAGGGCCTCGGCCAGGGCGCCGTTGGCCGCCAGTGCCGCTTCGACCTCGGGCGCCGCCATGTCGGATTTCAGGCGCGCGGTATCGAGGCCGACCGATTGCGCGATGCGCATCACACTCTCTTCGCTGAACTGGCCGCGGGCGGTCAGCAGCGCCTCGTGCAAGGCCGCATACTTGCCCTGGGCCCGCGCCGCCAGCACCGCCTTGGCGGCCAGCATCGAACCCGCCCCGAGCACCGGAAACTCCTTCAGCACCAGCCGGACCTTGTCGTCGGCCTTCAGCAGCGCCTTGAGATTGTCCTCCACCGACTTGCAGTAGGGGCAGGCATAGTCGAAAAACTCGACCACCGTGACGTCGCCCCGGAGATTGCCGGCCACCGGTGCCTGGGGATCGTTGAGCAGCGCCGAGCGATGCTCAACCAGAGCATGGCGCAGGCTGTCGTTTTCCGCCTGCTGCTGCCGGGAGCGCAACTCGGTCATCGCCTCGACCAGCACCTCGGGATTCTTGACCAGATAATCGTGGACCAGCCGCTCGATCTCGGCCTTCTGGGAACCGCTGAAGGTCGTGCCCTCGGCGGCGGCCGGAGGAGAACCGGAAGAGAGGAAAACCACAAGCGCAAGCGCGACGACGGCAAGGCGGGCGCGGATCATCAGCATTACTCCGAACAAGACAGCGCCCATTCTGGTCGTACGGCCGGACGGGAGCAAGCCCGTCGTTCCGCCGCCCCACGATTTCACAGCCGCCGCACCCTCAGCTCCCGACCGCCCTGCGCCGGCTCGGGCGGAGCAAAGCTCGGCTCCCGGCGTTGGCCACCCGCGCCGGGACCGGCCTCCCGGGTGCGGCCGCGGGCCGGGCGGTGATGGGCCGGCTTGCGCCCGCTCCGCCAATACAGCCCGGCAAAACCGACGAAAATCGCCGCGATCACCCCAACGACCAGCGTCCGGACCCAACCGGCGGCCTCGATCAGCAGCGGCCCGGCGGCATCGCCGTTGTCCTTGACCGCCGCCGGCGCCTGACCGGGCAGGAGGCCGGTGGCCATTGCCGAAACCGCGCCGCTGGGTGCGGCCCGGGGCGCCGGCGCACCGCCGGCCGAACTGATCACGGCCTCGCCGCCGGGACCGCCAAGGGCCTCGATGCGCGCCGAGGGCACGGCGCGGGGTTTGGCCGGCAGGGCGTCGCGGGGGGCCGGCGCCTGAGGCTGGGCCCGGGACTGGGGAGCGCCCAGCGTGCCGCCACCGGACGGCTCGGGCCGTCCGGCCAGCAGCTTAGCCGTGGTCGCGGCGTCGAGTTCTCCCGTGACCGTGAGCCCGGAAATGCGCTGAAACGCCGAGAGCGCCGCCCGGGTCTTCTGGGACATCTCGCCGTTGGGCCGCCCGACATCAAAACCCTTCTCCGCGAGCGCCTGCTGCGCCCACTGGAGATCGGCCGAACCCCGGGCCGCCGCCGGCCCCGCCGCCGCCAGCCCCAGACACACCGCCAGCACCAGTCCCTTTACCCTCGCCACGTCCCGTCTCCCGAGCGGTTACGCTGAACCGCGCCAACCATAGCCCCGGGATTCGGGCATTGACAACAGCGCCGCGGCGGGGGTCAGCCCTGAACATCCTCCTCGAGCCGGCCGTAGCGGCCGCGGACATAGAGCAGCGGCCGGCCTTCGGGCCGCCAGTCGAGTTCGACCACCCGCCCGACGACGATGCCATGGTCGCCGCCGTCGTGGACCGTTTCGCGCAAACAGACCAGATGGGCGAGAGCGCCCGCCAGCACCGGCGTGCCGGCGGCGGTGAGATCGGCCGCCACCTCCCGCCATTGACCCTGGGTCGCCGGGGAGGCGAAGCGGGACGAAGCGTCGCGCTGGTCCTCGGCCAGGATGTTGAGCACGAACTCCCGGCAGGCCGTCACCTCCTGGTAATGCCGCGAAGCGCGCGCGAGGCAGAACAGCACCAGCGGCGGCTCGAGAGAAACCGAGGCGACCGAATTCACCGTGATGCCGAACGGGCCGTCCCCGCCCTCGGGCCGGACCGTGACCACGGCAATGCCGGTGGCAAAGCAGCCCAGGGCATTGCGGAAGGATCGGGGATCGATGCTCATCTTCCCGACCTCCCCCATTGCACTCCGGAACGCAAGCGGAACGTCGTCGTTATTTGTGTCATCTGCCCCGGATCTGTCGTAAAAGGGGGAAGCCGAATTGATAAGCCGGCTGCCCCGCCCACTGCACCCGTTGTATCGCCATGCTCCTGATCGCCGGCTGCGCCATCGTCGTGTTCTGCGTGTTTGGTGGTTACGTCCTCAACAATGGCCATGTTGGCGTGCTGTGGCAACCGTTTGAGTTCATGATCATTCTCGGCGCGGCTCTCGGCGGCTACATCATCGCCAACACCAAGGTCATTCTTGGCCAGACCGGCAAGGAAATCGGCCACCTGATGAAGGGGCCAAAATACGCCAAGGAGCATTATCTGGAGCTGCTGACGCTGCTGTTCCAGGTGTTCAAGATCGCAAAAACCAAAGGTCTGCTGGCCCTCGAACAACACATCGAGAAACCCGAGGAAAGCCCCCTCTTCCAGCAGTTTCCCAAATTCTACGGCGACCACCACTCGGTGGCCTTCCTCTGCGACTATTTGCGCCTGATGTCGCTCGGCGCCGATGACCCGCACCAGCTCGGCGACCTGCTGGACGAGGAACTGGAAGCCCACCATTGGGAATGCGGCCGGGTCGCCGACGCCATCCAAAGCGTCGCCGACGGCGTGCCCGCTCTTGGCATCGTCGCGGCGGTGCTGGGCGTCATCCACACCATGGGCTCGATCACCGAGCCGCCCGAAGTGCTTGGCCATCTGATCGGCGGCGCGCTGGTCGGCACGTTTGCCGGCGTGTTCATCGCCTACGGCTTCGTCGGCCCGATCGCCGCCGGCCTCAAAAACATCTACGCCACTGAAGCGATGTACTTCAAATGCATGAAGGTCGGGTTGGTCGCCCACCTCGGCGGCTATGCGCCCGCGATCTCGGTCGAGTACGCCCGCAAGATCCTGCCGACCGAGCTTCGCCCCGGCTTTACCGAGGTTGAAGAGGCCACGGCGGCGCTGCCGCCAGCCTGATAGGGAGACCGGCCGGTGGCGAGTGCGAAGGGCAGCGGCGATAAAGCCCCGATCATCATCAAGAAGAAGAAGGGCGGGCACGGCGGCCATCACGGCGGCGCCTGGAAGGTGGCCTACGCCGACTTCGTCACCGCGATGATGGCCTTCTTCCTGCTGCTGTGGCTGCTCAACGTCGTCACCAGCGACCAGAAGCGCGGCATTTCCGACTATTTCGCCCCCTCCAGCGTTTCCCGCGAGAGCAGCGGTTCGGGCGGCGTGCTCGGCGGCCAGTCGCTGACCGTCAAGGGCGCGCTGATGTCGCCCTCATCGCCGCTCGAGGCCGACACCCCCGGGGTCGGCCCGCCCGGCTTCGCCTCCGAAGAGGGCGAGAACGCCGAAAACGCCGGCGACGACAGCGGCAAGCACGACGACAAGAGTAATAAGAGCAAGTCGGCGGCCGACACCGACATCAATAAAAAGCCCGGCGAATCGGACAAGCAATATGCCGAGCGCCTCAATCAGGCCGCGGAGAAACTCGGCCTGCCCGGCAAGGCCGTCGCCGAGCGGCTCGAGGATTTCCTGCGCCGGCTCTACGAATCCTCGCCCAGCTACCTGCACCAGCGCAACGACGAGAACCGCTCCGAGTACCAGAAGCGGATGGATCAGGTCGCCCACGACTTCAACATGCCCGGTCAAAAGCCCGGCGAGTCGCTCTCCGACTTCGCCAAGCGGGTGCTCGACGCCGCCGAAAAACTCCAGAAGGTTCAGGAGGAGGCCAAGCAGTTCCAGCAAACCGCCTCCGACATCCGCCAGGCCATCCAGTCAATTCCCGAACTCCAGGAAATGGCCAAGAATCTGGTGATCGACACCACCCCCGACGGCCTGCGCATCCAGATCATCGATCAGGATCAGACGACGATGTTCGCCCCGGGCAGCAATCAGATGTCGCCCCAGGCGCGCGAACTGATGGCGCTCCTGGCCAAGGCGATCGGCCGCTTGCCCAACAAGCTGTCGGTCAGCGGCCACACCGACAGTTCGCCCTTCTCAAGAGGCGGGCGCGACAACTGGGACCTGTCCTCGGAACGGGCCAATGCCAGCCGCCGCGCCCTGATCGCCGCCGGGATCGACGAGTCCCGAATCATCAACGTCGTCGGCCGTGCCGACCGCGAACTGCTGATCCCCGACGATCCCAAGTCGCCGAAGAACCGTCGTATCGGCATCGTGCTGCTCCGGGAGGCCGCCGCGGCGGCGCCGGCGGCGGCCCGCAGCCCGGCCCCGGCTCCTCAGTGAGCCGACTGCGGGTGAAAACAAACTTTGCGGGATCACCAGACGCTTGCGCGCCGTTCATAAACGGACTCTAATGGACGCGCCTGCGAAACCCTTCGCAGGGGGTTGTTCGAGAGGGTGCGTCAGTGACTGGACCAGACTCCCGCCCCGCCGGTCTTATGTCCCGGTACGATCAAGGCGGATTTTACGATGAATTGCTGGGAGGCAAAGGCAATACCGCCCCCCATGCCGCCTTGATCCGCGAACGGCTCTCGGCACTGGCCTTCGAAGACATCAACCGACGGTCCGAGGATGCGGCGCGCGAGCTTTACAATCTCGGCATCACCTTCCTGATCTATTCGGAACAGGAGGCGGTCGACCGCATCCTGCCCTTCGACGTGATTCCGCGGGTGCTGTCGGCGGCCGAATGGGCCCATCTTGAGGCCGGAGTCGTCCAGCGCGTCACCGCGCTCAACATGTTCCTGCGCGACATCTATCATGAGCGCAAGATCATCAAGGACGGCATCATTCCGGCGGATCTGGTGCTCGGCAATTCCAACTACCGGCCCCAGATGGTCGGATTGAAGGTGCCGTTCGACACCTACATCCACATCCTCGGCGTCGATCTGGTCCGGGACGGCGACGGTGTTTTCCGGGTGCTCGAGGATAACGGCCGGGTGCCCTCCGGGGTCTCCTACGTCGTGGAAAACCGCCACATGATGCAGCGGGTCTTCCCCGACCTGATGCAAAATCTTGGCATCCGCCCGGTGGACAATTACGGTGCCAAACTGCTCCAGGCGGTCTCGGAGATCGCGCCGGCCGGAATCAACGAGCCGCGGGTGGTGCTGCTCTCGCCGGGTTCATACAACTCGGCCTATTTCGAGCACATCTTCCTCGCCCGCGAAATGGGCGTGCCGCTGGTCGAGGGCAGCGATCTCGTGGTCATCGACGACCGGGTCTACATGAAGACCACCAACGGCCTCGCGGTGGTCGACTCGATCTACCGCCGCATCGGCGACGACTTCCTTGATCCCCGCGCCTTCAATCCCGACAGTCTGCTTGGCGTCCCCGGCATCCTCGAGGCGTACCGCAAGGGCAACGTCGCCCTGGCCAACGCCATCGGCACCGGAGTCGCCGACGACAAGGCGGTCTATTGCTATGTGCCGCGGATGATCAAGTACTACCTCGGCGAAGAGGCGCTGCTGCCCAACGTCCAGACCAACATCTGCCGCGAGCCCGAGGGTCTGAAGTACACCCTCGACCATCTGGCCGAACTGGTGGTCAAGCCGGTGGGCGAAGCCGGCGGCTATGGCATCACCCTCGGGCCGCTGGCCACCAAGGCCGAACTCGAGGACTGCCGGGCCAAGCTGCTCGACGATCCCTCCAACTACATCAGCCAACCGATGGTGCCGCTGTCGGTCTGCCCGACTCTCGCCGAGTCGGCGGTCGAACCGCGTCACGTCGATCTGAGGCCCTTCGTGGTTACCGGCCGCAGCACCTGGGTGCTGCCGGGCGGCCTGACCCGCGTTGCCATGCGCCGGGGCACGTTTATCGTCAATTCGTCGCAGGGCGGCGGGTCCAAGGATACCTGGGTTCTGGAGGGTGATGCGCCGTGAACAATCTGCTTGCCCGCTACGCCGAAAACATCTTCTGGATGGCCCGCTATATGGAGCGTGCCGAGAATCTGGCCCGCATCCTCGATGTTCATGAGACCTTCAGCCGCGACGTTCATGGTTTCAAGAACTGGCACACCATCGTCCGGCTCAACAGCGACGACAAGACCTTCTTCAGCCGCTACGATGCCGCCAGCGCCGACAATGTTGTGAAATTCTACGTCCTCGACGCCCAGAATCCGACCTCGATCATTTTTGCGGTGCGTGCGGCCCGCGAAAACGCCCGTGTGCTCCGGCCCTGGATCAGCACCGAGATGTGGGCGCAGATCAACGTGTTCTATAACGAGATGCTGGCGCTGACCCCGGCCGACATCTCCTTGCCCAACCTGTCGCGCATCTGCAGCACCATCAAGGAGGAATGCCAGAACCACTCCGGTATCACCGAGGGTACCTTCTACCGCGACGAGGGCTGGTACTTCTATCTGCTCGGAAAATTCATCGAACGCGCCGACCAGACCACCCGGCTGCTCGACATCGGCTTCACCACGCTCTCTGGCTCGATTCAAAGCAGCACCGCCTCCCAGGATTTCGTGCAGTCGCATGCACTGCTGCGCTCCCTCGCCGGTTACCACGCCTTCCGCCGGGTTTATCCGCGCGGCATGACGCCGGCCGCCATCGCCGGCTTCGTGCTCTACAACGAAAGCTTTCCGCGCTCGGTGGTGCTGTGCGTGCGGGAGATCAACGTGGTCTTGACGCGCCTGAAGTCGCGGTACAAACTCCGGGGCGGCAACGCGGCGATGGAACGGATCGATGAGATCATGGCCGCCCTGAATTCCCGGACGATCAATCAGGTGATCGAAGATGGTCTGCACGACTATCTTGATCTCCTGCAGGTCCGGTTGTCGGCGGTGACCTCGGAACTCTCGCGCTCCTTCTTCGGGTACCAGCCGCCGGAGGTGTCACAAAAACAGGAGGCGTGATGTCGGTCATCCCGCCGCGTCAACGACCGCTACAGCAGTTCTTCCGCTCCGGCCCGATGCCTTGCCCCTATCTGCCGGGGCGGGTGGAGCGAAAGCTGTTTACCCGGTTGGTCGCCCCCTTCGCCTCTGAGGTCAACTCGACACTGTCGCGGGCGGGCTTCCGGCGCAGCCACGACATCGTCTACCGCCCGGTCTGCCCGACCTGCTCGGCCTGCGTGCCGGTGCGGATTCCGGTGGTTGAGTTTGCGCCCGAGCGCTCGCAGCGCCGGGTCCTGGCCCGCAACCTCGACCTCGGCATGACCGAGGTGGCCGCGGTGGCCACCGGCGAACAGTTCCGCCTGTTCACCGCCTATCAGCGGGCCCGCCACGGCGACAGCGACATGGCGCGCATGACCATGGCCGACTTCGTTTCGATGATCGACGAGGGCCGGTCCGAAACGAGCGTCTTCGAAGTCCGCGATCTTGAAGACCGGTTGATCGGCTGCATCCTCACCGACCGCCTCGCCGACGGCTATTCCGCAGTCTACAGCTTCTACGATGCGACGCAGGAGCGGCGCAGCCTCGGCACCTACCTGATTCTCAAGCTGATTGAGCACTGTATCCTTGACGAACACCCCTATGTCTATCTCGGCTACTGGATCGAGGGCAGTCGCAAGATGGCCTACAAGGCCCGCTTCCGGCCGCTGGAAGCGCTCGGCCGCGACGGCTGGCAGCGGGTTCCGCTCTGACTGAACGGCTTGGCCGCCCCTTACTGGAACAACTCGCCCCGCACCGCCACGAACTCGGAAAAGCTGCGCGGAGTCCGGCCGGTGATCTCTTCGACCGCAGGGCTGACCCCCGCCAGCATGCCGCTGCGCATATGGCGGTACCACTCGGTGATCGCGTCCGCCACCGCCACCGGCAAGCCGAAGCCGAACATGGCGTCGCGCGCGGCCTCGACACTGACCTCGACGCAGCGGACCTGCCGGCCGGCCACCTGCGAAAACAGCCCGGCGACCTCGTGGCTGGACAGCGCCTCGGGGCCGGTCAGGGTGTAGGCCCGGCCCCCGTGTCCGGGTTCGGTCAGCACCCGCGCCGCCACCGCGGCGATATCCTCGGCGTCGATGTAGCTGACCCGGCCATCGCCGACCGGATCGTGAAACAGTCCGAGCATCCGGATTGAGCCGAGGTGGTTGTTGATGAAGTTCTGCATGAAGGAGTTTGGCCGCAGGTGGGTCCAGGCCAGCCCGGAACTCTCCACCACCCGCTCGGCGGCGCGATGCCAGCGCCCGACCTGGAGCGCGTCCGGTGCCGCCGCCCCAAACCCCGACAGCTTGACGAACTGCCGGGTCCCGGCCCGCACCGCGGCTTCGACCACCTGCTCGGTCAGGGCCGCCATCTCGGGGACCAGCGGCGGCGCCATGTAGACCCGGTCAACGCCATGAAAGGCCCGCGCCAGCGACTGCGGATTGGCGTAGTCGATCTCGACGACGTCGGCGACCTCCAGGCTGAGTAACCTGTGGCGACGCCGGGCCGCGGCCCGGACGATCATGCCCGCCTGCCTCAACTCCCGAACCAGCGCCCGTCCGGTATTGCCGGTCGCCCCGGCGACCAGAACCGTCCTCCTCATAGAGAGCCTCCCCTCCCGGGTGGACGCGGATCATCATCAACTCCGATCCGGCCCAGTTGCCCCGCCGGCGCACCGATTCTCCCCTCCGATCCATGCTCTTCTGATCGTGCCCGCCGCTCACCGCCTCTCGGGCGCCAGGCATTCGGCCATCGAGCGCTCGATCAGCGTACAGGAGAAGCCATTGCTGAACCGGAACCGGAAGGGCGAGTCGCGCCGCACCCCGATGCCGTTGGAAAACTCCAGCCAGCCGGCCCCGTCGAGATGGGCGGTCACGCCGTTGGAGAAGACGATGCCGGTCTTCTTGACCACCCTGACGCCGTTGCTGAAGCGAATTTCCTCGTGCTCACCCGGAACCGCCGCCAAGCCATTGGTACAATTCACGCCGCCGAGGTCGCTCTCAACACACTTGATCGGCTGCGGCTGACCACCGATCACCATCGCATACACCGCGACCTCAAGCACATTCATCGCCGGCCCTCCCCGTTCTTAACCATACACCTGTGAAACCCGCCGAATCAACCACCCCAGGTGTCGCCACCGCCCGCGGCAACCCTCAACGCCCCTTGGCGACTACCCCCGGGACAGCCCTGTCGGGCGGACATCTCTCAATTATTACAAATCAGTCGCCGCCAAGACCCCGCCTGCCGGACTCGTAAGGCTTACAACGAAAGAACGCCGCCGGCGCGGCGCCGGCCTAGTGGGACATCAGGACCGGCACGTGCATCTGCCTCAGCACGGTGTGGGTGGCGCTGCCCAGAACCTTGTCGCGCAGGCGGGAATGACCGTAGGCGCCCATGACGATGCCGTCGCATTCGACCTCCCGCGCCACCGCGAGAATGGCCTCACCGGCTTCGGCGTCGGACCAGGACTCCGGGTGGCATTCGGTCTCGACGCCGTGGCGGGCCAAATAGACCGAGAGGTGAGTGAGGTCCGATTCGTCGCTGCTGTCGACCCCGACCGACAGCACGGTCACCCGGTCAGCCGCCTGCAGGAACGGCAGGGAGTCGCGCACCGCCCGCCCGGCCTCGCGACAATTCTTCCAGGCCAGCAGCAGATGCTGCCCCGGCGCCGCCCCCTCGGCCTCGCGGGGCACGATCAGTACCGGACAGGCGACATGCAGCGGCAACCGGTCGGCCAGATACGCCGACGCCGCATCCTCAAACGGCACCGGACCGGATTGCCCAAGCACCGCCAGATCCGCGAAGCCGGCCTGACGGGTCAACATCTCCATCGGGTCGCCCTCGGCCACGGTCCAGGAGTAGGAGCAATCGGAACAAACCCGGCGCACGTCGTCCTCGATCACCGCGGTCCGCTCGTCGGGGACGCCGAGATGAAGCACTTCGAGAAATGAGTCGAAACGGCGGGCCAGGTCCACCGCAACCTGAAGCCTCGCCCGCCGGGGGGCATCGTGCCCCAAGTGCAGGAGAATGGTCGCAATAGCCATGACGGCAAGTTCCTCCCCGAGGACAGAACAAACGGCTGCGCGAGGCCGGTGCGGCCACGGCGAAAAGGGTAACGGGCGCCGGGCGCCCTTGGCAACACCCGCGCGCGCCCACCGGGCACACGACAGCCCCGAGGGCGCGCGAGAAGCTCCTGGACAAAGCCGAGGGACAAGCAGGATGATGGGATGGTACGCCATCCCGTCCGGGCGGGACATCTCGCCGCCTGCCTCGTGCCCACAAGCGCCATGCTCCTTGCCGACATCGACAGACTGACGCTTCTGCTCCTGATCCTGGTGGGCTCGCTCCTGCTCGGCATTCTGGCGACCGTGATCTTCCGCTCCACCGTGCCGCGGCTGCTGGGGCGGATGTTCCGCACCGAGGAGGCGGAAGGCCGTTACCTCGACCTGCTGAAAGACGGCTATATCGTGCGCGACCGCGTCCGCGCGCTGCAAAACGAATTCAACCAGCTCGACCTCTATCACTCGCGGATGGATAGCGACATCCGCAAGCTCCAGCGGCAGATTGCCGCGACCCTCAACAAGGTCCCCGATTTCATCCATGAGGTCGGGGAGCCGCGGCCCGGAAACTCCCGCTACTATGCCCGGCTGACCGTCGACGGCAGCTCGCAATACCTGAAATCGGCCTCCGAGTCGTACAATCCGATCTGGCACCACGTCAACCTTGCGGAAATCTGGGCCTCGAGCCGGGACGAGGCGCGCCAGTTGCTCGAGCTGGCCTACTCGGAAAAGCTCGGCTATCAAAAGACCATGGTCGACTCCCCGGCCCCAAACCAGGAGAGGCCGAACCGGTGACCACCCTGCTGATCCTCGTGATCGTGGTGCTGCTGGCCGCCTGGCTGGTCAATCTGGTGGCGCAGTTCCAGCGCGAAATCCGCGCCACCCGGCGCCGGGGCCTCGCCGCCATCGAGAAGGAGCGCCGGCTCAACCAGATGATCGAGGCCATGCTGGCCGAGGAAACCAGTCTCGGCCAGCGCATCGAGGACCAGAAGCGCAAGAACGCCGAGACCGAAAAGACTCTCGAGCGAACCCGCAATGAAGCCACGGCCCGCCTTGCCGCCGGCCGCAACCGGTTGCTGGTGCTGCAGATCCGGCGCACCGCCGGCGACAAGGAATGGATCGTCACCCTGGTCAATCCCACGCTGCAAAAGCATGACCACGAACATCCGCTGGCCCGCGAATGGGCAACCGGCCGCGACTATCTGGTGTTTGCCCGAACCGAACACGAGGCCCGAGACCGGGCGGTGCGCCGCTTCTCGACCAGACCCGGCACCACCATCAAGTCGGTGGTGCCGGCGGCACACGATCTCTTCGTCGGCTAACGCATTTTCCGATCGAAGCTGATCGGAAAAATGGTCTATCTCTTTGTTGTTGAGCCGGATTCACGGTAAGGGGCGGTCGCCCCCCTGCGCCCGGCCCGGCCAGCCCATCCGCCTGCCACCGCTGAAGGCCCCCGTCCATGACCAGCCGCATCGTTCTGCTTCTTCTTCTGCTGCTGGCGGTTCCGGCCCGGGCGGACCAATCGGCCCCGGTTAGTTTCGGCCGCTCCGAGATCACCATCGCCACTCTCGGCGGCCCCCGGTTCCACTTCTCGATCGAAGTCGCGGAGACCGCCGAACAGCTCCACCAGGGGCTGATGTTCCGCGACGCCATGGCTGAAGAGGCCGGCATGCTGTTTCTGCTCGGCACCGAAGAGGTGGCCTCGTTCTGGATGCGCAACACCTTTCTGCCCCTCGACATGCTGTTCATCACCCGGGACGGCCACATCGCCAACATTCACCGCAACGCCGCCCCCGGCTCGACCGCGATCATCACCTCGACCGCGCCGGTGGTCGCGGTGCTGGAACTCAATGCCGGCGTCACCGGACGGCTCGGCATCCATGCCGGCGACCGGGTGATCCACCCCGCCTTCCACTAACGGAGCGGCTGCTCCGACGCATTCGCAGCGAACACTCCGGAGTTGCCCTTGCTCCCGGCAGGCGGTTGATGTACCAAGGTGCCGACCGGGGCGTAGCGCAGTCTGGTCAGCGCGCCAGTTTTGGGTACTGGATGTCGGAGGTTCGAATCCTCTCGCCCCGACCAACTTGCGCGGACAGCGACGCGCGCTCGATTGCTGTGACCACACCGCCGACCTTTTCTCCGGAGACGCCGACCGATGACCGCCCGCATCTATCAGCCGAGCCGAGCCGCCACCCAGTCCGGACTGGGCAAGACCCGCGAATGGATTTTGGAGCATGAGCCCGCGACCCGGCGCGCCCCCGAGTCCCTGATGGGCTGGACCAGCGCCGCCGATGCGCTCAACCAGATCCGGCTCCGCTTCCCGAGCCGCGACGACGCCGTGGCTTATGCCGAGCGCCATGGCCTCGCCTACGACATTCAGGACACCAATCCCCGCACCGTCCGCCCGCGCAGCTACACCGACCGCTTCCGGCCGCTGCGCAATCACTGACCGTTGACGCTGGTCTGCCCGCCGGTCACGGGAAAGGTGGCCGCGGGCGGTGCTGGTGTGTGTTGCTCATAGTGTGCTTACGGCCCCATAGCTCAGCTGGATAGAGCAGCCGCCTTCAGTATCAGGAGGAGTGCGCCGCGGGAAACTGCGGACGTAGAACCTGTCAAAGTCGGGGAAACCTTACCGCCTCACGGCGATGGCAATCCCGAGCCAAGCCCCGGTCGGGGAAGGTGTAGAGACTAGACGGCAGGCCCTAACGGCGCGATGCGCCTATGGTGAAGGGATAGTCCAGGCCGTCACGCCGGATCGGCGGCAGCGAAAGCTGCAGATGGCCCGCTAAGCGGCAGGTCGCAGGTTCGAGCCCTGCTGGGGTCGCCATCCATCGGCGCGCCGGAGGCGCAGAGGACAAACTCCCGGGGTCTTGGCCCCGGGAGTTTTTCTGGTGCGACCGGATTCGCCTTAGGAGGCGTCGGCCGCCTTGGCGGCGCGCTTGCGCTCGTTGGGGTCGAGCAGGCGCTTCCTCAGCCGGATGCTTTTCGGCGTTACCTCGACCAGTTCGTCGTCGGAGATGTAGGCCAGGGCCTTTTCCAGAGTCATGATGATTGGCGGCGTCAGGCGCACCGCCTCATCCTTGCTGGTGGTGCGGATGTTGGTCAACTGCTTGCCCTTCAGCACATTGACCTCAAGGTCGTTGCCGCGGGTGTGCTCGCCGATGATCATGCCCTGATAGACCGGAACCCCGGGGTCGATCAGCATCGGGCCGCGCTCTTCGAGGTTCCACATCGCGTAGGCCACCGCGGTACCGTCGCCGTTGGAGATCAGCGCGCCGGTGCGCCGGCCGGCGATCGGCCCCTTGTAGGGCGCGTAGCCGTGGTAGAGCCGGTTCATCACCCCGGTGCCGCGGGTGTCGGTCAGGAACTCGTTGTGATAGCCGATCAGGCCGCGCGAGGGCGCCAGGAAGCAGACCCGGACCTTGCCGCCGCCCGACGGCCGCATCTCGGTGAGTTCGGCCTTGCGCTCGGACATCTTGTTGACCACCGCGCCGGCGAATTCCTCGTCGACGTCAACCACGACCTCCTCGATCGGCTCCAGGCGCTGGCCGGTCTCGGGATCGGACTGAAACAGCACGCGCGGCCGGCTGATGGCCAGCTCGAAACCCTCGCGGCGCATGGTCTCGATCAGGATACCCAGTTGCAGTTCGCCGCGCCCGGCGACCTCGAAGGCGTCCGCGTCGGCGGTGACGGTGACCTTGATCGCGACATTGCCCTCGGCCTCGCGCAAGAGACGATCGCGGATCACCCGGCTGGTGACCTTCTCGCCCTCGCGCCCGGCGAGCGGGCTGTTGTTGACCAGGAAGGTCATGGCCAGGGTTGGCGGATCGATCGGCTGGGAGGCCACCGGCTCGGTGACGCTGAGGTCGCAAATGGTGTCGGCGACGGTGGTACAGGTCAAACCGGCGACCGCGACGATGTCGCCCGCCAGCGCCTCTTCGAGTCCAACCCGTTCCAAGCCACGGAAGGCCAGAATCTTGGTGATGCGGCCGGTCTCCAGCACCCGGCCGTCCCGGGCCAGCGCCTTGACCGGCATGTTGGGCTTCGCCGTGCCCGACTGGATGCGGCCGGTGAGCAGGCGTCCGAGATAGGGGTTGGCCTCCAGCGTCGTCACCAGCATCCGGAACGGCGCGTCATACTCGATCTGATGGGGTGGCGGCACGTGGCGACGGATCAGGTCAAACAGCGGGTCCATGTTTTCCCGCGGCGCCTCCAGGCTCTCCGCGGCCCAGCCATTGCGGCCCGAGGCGAAAAGGGTGGGGAAATCCAGCTGATCGTCGCTGGCGTCAAGGGCCGAAAAGAGATCGAACACCTCGTCGTGGACCTCGTGGGGCCGGGCGTCGGGGCGATCAACCTTGTTGATGATCACGATCGGCCTGAGGCCCAGCCGCAGCGCCTTGCCGACCACGAACTTGGTCTGGGGCAGCGGCCCCTCGGCGGCATCGACCAGCACCACGACGCCGTCAACCATCGAGAGGATGCGCTCGACCTCACCGCCGAAATCGGCATGGCCGGGGGTGTCGACGATGTTGATGCGCAGATCATGCCACACCAGCGAGGTGCACTTGGCCAGGATCGTGATGCCGCGCTCACGCTCCAGATCGTTGCTGTCCATGGCGCGCTCGGCCACCTGCTGGTTCTCGCGGAAGGTCCCGCTTTGTTTCAGCAACACGTCAACCAGCGTGGTCTTCCCGTGGTCGACGTGGGCGATGATGGCGATATTCCGCAAATCCATGACGTAACAGCTTTCCTCGGAGGACTTCAGCAGTCTTTGGCGCGCTGCAATATCATGGCAAGCCCGACAGGAGCAAGCACGGTGCCACTTTGATGGTATATTGCCTGCCCGGCCCTCGGCGGCGCAGCCGCGGTCTGCGGCGGCTCGGAGGGAGGCGCCCCCTGCCAACGGACCAATATTCCGGACGCAGAAACGGGGGCCGCTGCCCCCGTTTCCCCACTCTCACTGGCAAAAAACGCCCTACCGCCCCTCCTCCAGCGCCGCCTTGCGCGCCTCGATGGCTTTTTCGGCCAGCCGGCCGGTGAGTTCGGCGAGGCGGTCGAAGCTGTAAGTGTAGGTGCCGACGCCCTGGGTGGTGGAGCGCAGCTCCACGATCAGGTCGTGGGTTTCGGCCTGGGGGATCGAGCAGCGGACCTCGTCCCAGCCGGTATAGCCGGACTTGGCATCAAAGCCGAGGATCTGGCCGCGGCGGCCGCTGACGATGCGCTGGATCTTGCTCGTGAACTCGTTGGGCACCGAGATCGCCACCGCGAGGATCGGCTCCAGCAGCACCGGGTCGCAGTTGGGCAGGCCATCGGTCATGGCGATGCGCGCCGCGGTCTTGAAGGCCATTTCCGAGCTGTCCACCGGGTGGAACTGGCCCGAGGAGAGATTGACCGTGAGATCGACCATCGGAAAGCCCAGCGGTCCCCGTGGCAGGTAGTCGCGCACGCCCTGCTCGACCGCCGGAATGTACTGGCGCGGCACCGTGCCGCCGACCACGGTCTCGGTGAAGGTGAAACCCTCGCCGCGCGGCAGCGGCTTGATCTCGACATTGATGTCGGCGAACTGGCCGTGGCCGCCCGACTGGCGTTTGTGGCGGGCGTGGTGGGCGGTGGCCTTGCGGATGGTTTCCTTGTAGGGCACCTGGGGCGGCCGGGTCTTGACCGGGATGTTGGAGCGGCCGCGCAGGCGGTCGACCGCGATCTGCAGGTGAATGTCGCCCTGCCCCCACAGCACGAGTTCACCGGTGTCGGTGTTGAGATCCAGCGAGAGCGAGGGATCTTCGTCCGACAGTTTCTGGATCGCCGCCGGCAGCTTGACCTCATCGTTGCGGTTCTCGGCCGAGATCGCGAGGCCGTATACCGGTACCGGTACCTCGGGCCAGAGTTCGGAGCGCCGGGACGCCCCCTTGTCCGAGAGGATGTCGCCGGTGGACGCCTTGTCGAGCCGCCCCAGCGCCACCACCTCGCCGGTCACCGCCTCGGCCAGCTTCTGCTGGTCGGTGCCCTGCATGCGATAGAGGCCGCTGAGACGCTCGCCGCCGAGGGTCTGGCCGTCGCTGATCGTGCCGTGCCAGACCCGGGCGAAATTGAGCTTGCCGGCGTGGGCGGCAAGATAGGTCTTGAAGATCTGGGCGACGCCGCTCCCCTCGGGCTCGATGCCGAGCCGGGCGGCGGCAACCTTGGCCTCCGGCCCCTCGTGGCGCAGCAGCTTCAGCAACCGGCGCACGCCGTTGTCGCCCTCGGCCGAACCGACCAGCACCGGCACGATCAGGTCCGAGGCGAGGTCCTTGGAGAGCAGGCGATAGATTTCCTCCTTGTCGGGCGCGACATCTTCCAGCAGCTGTTCGAGAAGACTGTCGTCGAAGTCGGCAAGGGCTTCGAGCAACTCCTGACGCGCCGCCTGCTCGCGCTCCTTGACCGTATCGGGCACCGGCACCAGGCTGGACGGCGCATGGGGATTGAACTTCCAGGCCCGCTCACTGACCAGATCCACATGGCCGGTGACTGTTTCGCCATCGCGGATCGGCACCTGGCGCAACACCAGCGGCCGCGACGACACCGCCTGAAACGCCTGCATCACCTCGCTGATCCGGGCCTCCTGGCCGCCGGAGAGAGTGTCGATCTTGTTGACGAAGAGAATATGGGGAATGCCGTTGTCGTCGAGGAACTTGAAAAGCGGCGCCAGCGGCAGCGCCTTTTCCGGAATCGGTTCGACCACCACCACGGCGACGTCGGCGACCATCAGCGCGGCGCGGCTCTCATAGGCCAGTTCGACCGAGCCCGGACAATCGAGAAACGCCCAGCGCTCACCCAGATATTCGGCGGTGGCGAGCCCGACCTCGACGCTCATCTGCCGGGCCTTGGCTTCGGGGGCACTGTCGCCAACCGTGTTGCCATCGCGGACCGAGCCCTTGCGGGTGACGGCGCCGGCGGCAAACAGCAGACTCTCGAGCAAAGTGGTCTTGCCACTGAGATAAGGACCAACAAGAGCAGCGCAGCGTGGTGCAGACTTGGTATGAGGCATCGCAGGTCCTTCCCGGTTCGCGAGAAACCGGTCGGACTGGCCCGCCATCGATCGCAAGGCCATCCGGCCGTGTTTTCCTATTCGATACCGCAGGTTGACCCAGCTCCGGGCGTCTGTCGATGAAAATTTTATGGCGGCGGCAGGGCGCGTGAACGCGCCGCATCCCCCCCCCGGTTGAGCCACGACAGAACCCCCCGCGCCGCCGCGACCCCGGTGGCAAAACAGCCCTGGAGCAGGTAGCCGCCGGTCGGAGCCTCCCAGTCGAGCATCTCGCCGGCGACGAAGAGTCCGGGCCGGGCGCGCAGCATCAGGCCGGTGTCGAGGGACTCCAGGGTGACGCCGCCAGCGCTGGAAATCGCCCGCCCGATCGGGGCCGGCGCGGTCAGACGCACCGGCAGAGCCTTGATCCGCCCGGCGTCGGCGGCGGCGCCCCCGGCCTGCCGCAACAGACCGACCGCGACCGGGGCAAGACCGCCCGCTTTGCGCAAAAAGGTCGAAAGCGATTGGGAGCCCCTTGGCGCCGCCAGCCGCCGGGCCAACTCGGCCGGCGCGAGGCCGGGGCGGAGGTCAAGGGTCAGGGTCGCGCTGCCGCGGGCGGCGATGGTGTCGCGGAGGGCCGCCGAAAGGGCATAGACCGGCCCACCCTCGAGTCCCGCTGCCGTGATCATCACCTCGCCCTGAATTGTCCGCCCGCCGAACGACACCGTCACCGGCTTGACCGGGGTGCCCACGAACCTCGCTGCGAACGGCTCCGACCACGGCACCACGAAGCCGCAATTGGCCGGACGCAGCGGCGCCACCGCCAGCCCCGCCCGGACCAGCATCTCGACCCAGGCGCCGTCCGCGCCCAGCCGCGGCCAGGAGGCGCCACCAAGGGCGAGCAGGGTCGCCGCCGGCGCCACGGTTTCGCAGTCACCCTCGGCAGTGGTGAAGGTCAACCGCCCGGACTCGTCCCAGCCGGTCCAGCGCCGGCGCAGCACGAAGCGCACCCCCAGGCCGTCGAGCCGGCGCAGCCAGGCCCGCAGCAGCGGCGAAGACTTGAGCCCGACGGGAAAGACCCGGCCCGAGGAGCCGACGAAGGTCGCCTGCCCCAGCCCCTCGCACCACTCCCGCAGCGCCGCGGGCGGAAAAGCGCGGATCAGCGGCGCCATCCAGACCGCCGCCGCGCCATATCGGCCGATGAAACTCTCGATATCTTCGCTGTGGGTGAGGTTGAGGCCCCCGCGGCCGGCGATCAGCAGCTTGCGGGCGGGTGAACGCAGATGATCGTAGACCGTCACCGCCCGCCCGGCCCCCGCCAACACCTCGGCCGCGATCAACCCGGCGGGACCGGCACCGACGATCGCGATGGTGGCGGCGGCGGGCATGGCCGGGATCAGCCAAGGCGCCGCGGCGGCGCCGTCCCTGCCCCTACCTCAGCGCCTCACACGCCCGCTTGATGCGTTTGCAGGCTTCGGTCAGCACTTCGGTCGAGGTGGCGTAAGAGATGCGGAAGAAGGGCGAGAGGCCGAAGGCCGAGCCCTGGACCGCCGCCACACCCTCGGCCTCGAGGATGTAGGTGACGAAATCGTCGTCGGTCCGGATCACCTTGCCCTCGGGCGTGGTCTTGCCGATGGCCCCGGCGCAGGAGGGATAGACGTAGAACGCCCCCTCCGGCTTGTGGCACTGGATGCCCGGGGCCTGATTGAGCAGATCGACCACGAGATCGCGGCGCTGGCGGAACACCGCGCCGCGCTCCTTGATGAAGCCCTGGGGGCCGTTGAGGGCCTCGACCGCCGCGGCCTGACTGATCGAGGTCGGGTTGCTGGTCGACTGGGACTGAACCATGGCCATCGCCTTGATCAGATCCTTCGGGCCGCCGGCATAGCCGATCCGCCAGCCGGTCATGGCATAGGCCTTCGAGACGCCGTTGACGGTCAGGGTGCGGTTGAAGAGTCCGGGCTCGACCTGGGCCGGCGTGGTGAATTCGAAGCCGTCATAAACCAGATGCTCATAGATATCGTCGGTCATCACCCAGACGTGGGGATGGCGCATCAGGACATCGGTCAGGCCCTTGAGTTCGGCGCGGGTGTAGGCGGCGCCGCTCGGATTGCTGGGCGAGTTGAGGATCAGCCACTTGGTCCTGGCCGTGATCGCCCGCTCCAGGTCGGCGGGTTGGAGCTTGAAGCCGGCGGCGGCCGGGCCTTCCACCGGCACCGGCGTGCCCTCGGCCAGTTCGACCATGTCGGGATAGGACACCCAGTAGGGCGCGGGAATGATCACCTCGTCGCCGGGATTGAGCGTCGCCACCAGGGCGTTGTAGAGAACCTGCTTGCCGCCGACGCCGACGTTGATCTGGTCGAGGCTGTAGTCGAGGCCGTTTTCGCGCTTGAATTTGGCGGCAATCGCCTTCTTGAGCGCGGGTGTGCCGTCCACCGGCGTATACTTGGTATCGCCGGCCCGGATGGCGGCAATCGCGGCTTCCTTGATGGTATCGGGGGTATCGAAGTCGGGTTCGCCGGCGCCGAGGCTGAACACCTCCCGCCCGGCGGCCTTGAGGTCCCGGGCCTTCTGGGTGACGGCGATGGTCGGAGACGGCTTGATGCGCCCGAGGCGCGACGCAAGGATCGACATGACGAATAACCCCCGTATGGGTGCAGTACCCGGCGACCATACCGTCCCCCCAGGGCCGGAACAAGGGCCGGAGGCTACGGTCAGGGCAATCCTGGATCAGGCCGCCGCCCGGCTGCGCGCGGCCGGGATCGACTCGGCCGCCCTCGACGCCCGGATTCTGGTCGGGGCGGCGCTCGGGCTCAGCCGTGAGCAGTTGCTTACCCGCGCCCGCGAGCGGGTCGGCGCCGATGCGCGTGCGGCCCTGGAGCCGCTGCTGGCCCGCCGGATCGGGCGTGAACCGGTGTCGCGTATCCTCGGACGGCGGGAATTCTGGAGTCTGGAGTTCGCCCTCTGCCCCGACACCCTCGATCCCCGTCCCGATTCCGAAACCGTGGTCGAGGCCGCCCTCGCCCTCGTGCCCCGCGATCGGCCGCTGGCCATCCTCGATCTCGGCACCGGTTCGGGCTGCCTGCTGCTGGCCCTGCTCAGCGAACTGCCCGCCGCCCACGGCCTCGGCATCGACCGGAGCGCGGGCGCGCTCGCCACCGCCGCCGCCAATGCCGGGCGACTCGGCCTCGCCGGCCGCGCCCGCTTTGAGTGCGCCGACTGGCGGCACGGTCTTGCCGGCCACTATGATCTGATCGTGGCCAATCCGCCCTATATCCCCGAGGCCGATATCGCCGCGCTGGAGCCGGAGGTGGCGCGGTTCGAGCCCTTTGCCGCCCTCTCCGGCGGTCCCGACGGCCTCGACGCCTATCGCCTGCTGGCGCCGATCCTGCCTAATCTGCTCACAGAGCATGGAGTGGCGGTGTTCGAAGTCGGAGCCGGACAGGCGGCGGCGGTGGCCGGGCTGCTGGACTCGGCCGGTCTGCTGGTCATGGGGCGCCGTAACGATCTGGCCGGAATCGAGCGCTGTGTCATCGCCGGCAATTGCCGCTGATAAAGTGAGCACCAGGAAAAAAAGGGTTGGCACCGGCCCCTCCCGGTGGTTAGGGTGTTGCCACCGATGACGACGGGCGCCCTTGTTTTCGTCTCGCCCGGTGCGGTCATCCGGACCGGCGATTGCCCGCGGATCTTCGATCGAGCCCACCCAGCGGCCGCTGCGCCCGTCGTGATTGCAGCCTTGCGGCAGGCTCTGGCCTGCCGGAACCGGTTGGGCCTTGGTGCGACCCTTGATCGCACCCTTCACTCTCGAACAGGGGCTTTGTTGAAGCCGAATGAGACAGGGACCGAACAACAACAATAACAACCGCCGTTCGCGCAGCCGTGGCGGCAGCGGTGGCGGCAGTAGCGCCGGTGGCGGCAGCAGCCCCGGCGGCGGTGGCAGCAGCAGCGCCGGCGGGGGCAACAACCCCAACCGCCGGCCGAATGTGCCGCTGCGCCATCAGACCTATGACAGCAATGGTCCGGATGTGCGCATCCGGGGCAACGCCTTCCAGGTCTACGAGAAGTATCTTGCGCTGTCCCGGGACGCCAATTCCAGCGGCGACCGGATCGCGGCCGAGAGCTATCTCCAGCACGCCGAGCACTATGTGCGGATCATCAACCAGATCAACGAGGCCGCAGGCGACGGTCAGCGCAATCGTCCGAGCGGCCCCAACGGTCGCAGCGACGGCCCGCAACCCCATCTTGGCGGCGGCGGCGGTCCCGAGGGCGACGAAGGCCCCGACGACGGCGATGGCGAGGCTTCGGTCGAAAACCGGATGATTCTCAACACCTGAGCGTACGACCGGCCGATACCGCCCCCCCCGTCATGCCGCGGCCGGTTCGGGGCTCGATGGGGGAGCGGCGGTTTCTAGAGGATTGTCAGGGCGTCGCCGAGGGCGATCGGGCCACCCGCGACGACGCGGGCGTAGAGACCGCACTGGCGGTGGCCGTAGCCGCGCTCCAGCGCCATCAGCAGATTGAGCGACTGGGAGCCGGAGCCGGGCTCGACATTGATCGCCGGGCAGCGGGTGATGATCTCGCTGACCTCGAGCCGCGCCCCGCCGATCGCCAGCGTCTGGCCAACCCAGCCGCACTCTTCCCAGGGCGGCACGCCCCCGATCACCAGATTGGGACGGAAGCGCAACGGATTGACCGCCTCCTTCACCACCCGCTCCAGGTCGGCGACGCTGGCGGCGTTGACGATCGAGACCAGCCGCTCGGGCTTGTCGCTGAAGGTGACGCCCGCGGCCTCGACCAGCCGCGGCGTACCGGGAACCGCGCCCTTGAGATAGGCGGCGAGGAACTGATCGATCAGGCCGCGGCCCAGCGGCGTGCCGATCAGGCCGCGCGCCACCTGGCGGCCACCCCTGCGGATGATCAGCGCGGTGGTGGCGGGATCGTACTCGGTTTCCAGCGCTGCCAGCTTGTCGGTGCGCGAAAGCACGACGAAGTTGCTCTTGGGCTGCCATTCCGGCTCGAAGGGATTGAAGGCCGAGGCACCGTGCATGATAGCAAAGCGACGGTCGTCGGGCAGCCCCCCGCCCGCCGTCAGCATCGCCGACCCGAGGGGCGAGGCGCTGAGGCTTTTGACGGGATAGCTATAAATGTGTCCAAGGGTGATCGACATGCCGGGACTGTGTGCATCGCAGCGCCGCGCTGTCAATCGGGGAAGCGCGGCACCGCTGTCACCAATGGTCGGGCGTGGCCGCGAGGCCGCGATATTCCCGCAGCCGGCGTAGGGTCGCCTGGGTCGTGCCCTCCGGCAGGTGCCCGAGCGCGAAGAAGCCGGCCTCCGCCACTTCCAACCCGTCGGGACAGAGTGCCCCCGCCCAGTGCTCGACGACATAGACCGCGATATGGTCACTGCCGCCATGGCCGAAGCGGCCGTAAAGCCCGAGCAGGCGCGGCGGCCCCAGAACCGCGAGCCCGGTTTCCTCGCCGAGTTCCCGCGCCGCCGCCATCGCTGCGGTCTCGCCCTTGCCGACCCGGCCGCCCGGCAGATGCCAGCCGGAAAGATAGCTGTGCCGAACCAGCAGCACCCGGCCCTCGCCATCCGTCACCACAGCCCGCACGCCCACGGTCAGGGGCCGGGCGATTCTCTGCCAGAAGGCCAGCGCGCGATAGGTCAGTCCGGGCAGCGGAGACGCCGCGATCAGCGCGATCAGACGGCGTTTCCAGCGTGGCGGGGCGGACGGAGGCGGGATCACAGACGGATGAACGGATTGAGGAACCGGGTGAGACCGCCGGTCAGACGCAGCGGCGCATCGGTCACCGACAGGCAGATGCAATCCTCTCCGCCGTCGACCACCGGACTGTGATCGATCGAGGCATCGTCGAGCGCGACGTCACCGCGCCGGAACGAGCCGCGGGGATCGTGAAAGCCGCCGGCCAGCACCAGATTCAACTCGGTGCCGGTATGGCTGTGACGCGGCAAGGCAAGGCCGGCGACGACCCGGATCAGGCGGGTGCGCACCGGCGGACGGCCGACTTTGAGATCGACCTCGGCAAAACCGGCAAATCGCGAATGCCAGTGCAGCGCGGCCAGCGGCGCCCCGACATAGGAGCGCAGCGGTTCGGGCAGATGGAGATCAACCGGCGGGGGCGACGCGGTGCAGGGGCGCGGCCCTGAAGCCGGCGCCGGCTCATCGAGGCGCGCCATCACCGCCTCCAGACAATCATCGGAAACCGGGCGAAGCTCCTCCTCCTCGAGAAACACCCCGCCCACCGCCTCAAGGTCGGCCACCTGCTGCCGACACCCGGGACAAAAAGCGAGATGAGTCGCGATCACCAGGGCCGCCGGTTCCCCCAGGCTGCCATCGGCGTAATCCAGCAGGATTTCCCTGCAGGGATGGTGTGTCGGGTTTGTCATGCCTCGTCTCTCAATAATCGCCTCAAGCGGTCCACAGCGAGCCGCAGCCGGGACTTCACCGTTCCCAGCGGAATACCCTGCTCAGCTGAAATAGTGCTGTGAGGCTTGTCTTCATAGTAGGCCAGACGCAAAAGTTCCGCCTGCTCATTCGGTAGCGACCCGATCGCGGCATTCAGTCGCGCATTCTCCTGCCCGGCCTCAAGGGTGGTGTCGGCCGCCGCCACCGGTTCGGGCACCAGCGCCGGGTCGGTGAGATCGATTTCGGGGCGACGCTCGCGGCGAATGGCGTCGATTCGCTTATTGCGCGCGATGGTGAAGACCCAGGTGCTGGCGTTGGCCTGGGCCGGATCGAAGGTTTCGGCCCGGTGCCAGACCAGTAGCATCACGTCCTGAACCAGTTCCTCGGCCTGACCGGGGTCGGCGCCAAGCCGCATCAGATACGACTTCAGCCGCGGGGCAAAATGGCCGAACAGCGCGGCAAAAGCCGTCCGGCTGCGCTGACGCGCGACCGCCAGCACGAGATCATTCAGGCCGGATACCGCAGCGGTCCGATTCATCATCGGAATTTCGGTCATGGTCCGCAGCGTAACACCCCCCCCGCTTTTCCCGGAGGCCAACCGGCGCCCGGACCTGACCGCCGACCGCGGTTCCGGAATTATGAGCCAGCGCCGGGAGCCGGGCAATCGTCAAGGCTGCGGCGGCGCCGGAAATATCTCGCCGACCCGAACTCGGCCCCGCCGCCAGCCGATTTCGGCCAACTTCGCCGCACCCCGGCACGGGACTGGAAATCGTCGCCCGATCTGAGGTAGCCTCATTCCGATCCGAAACGATTTCGCGTCTCAGCCTCATGATCCCGTTCACCCCCTTCCGACTGTCCACCATCCTGCTGGCGGCTCTGCTGGTGGGGTCCACCGGAACGATGGCCGTCGCCGCCGATGCCAGCAAGGCCAAGGCCAAGACCAAGGTCCTTGGCTCCTTCCAGGACTGGAAAGCCTTCTCCTATGAAGAGAACGGCCAGAAGGTCTGCTACGTCTCGTCCCAGCCCAAAAAGATCTCTCCCAAGGGCAAGGCGCGCGGCGATGCCTACATCCTGATCACGCACCGCCCGGCCGAAAAGAGCTTTGGCGTCGTCAGCATCACCGCTGGCTACACCTACAAGAAGGACAGCGAGGTGCAGGTCAAGATCGACCATAACACCTTCAAACTGTTCACCGACGGTGACACCGCCTGGGCCCGGGACGAATCCTCGGACAAGGCGCTGAGCAGCGCGATCAAGGGCGGCAAGTCTCTGGTCGTCAAGGGGACGTCGGCTCGCGGCACCAAGACCGTGGACAATTACAGCCTCACCGGTGCCGGCCCGGCGATCACCGCCATCAACGAAGCCTGCCCGGGCAAGAAGTAAGGCCCCTCATGACCGATATTCCCGTCGCCGCCACCCCGGGCGGCGACGGTCGCAGGAGTCTGGTCGGCCTCGACCGGGACGCGCTCAAGGCCGAACTCTCCGGATTCGGCCTCGAGCCGTTTCGTGCCCGCCAGCTCTGGCACTGGATCTATCATCGCGGCGCCACTGATTTTTCAGTGATGACGACTCTGGCCAAGCCGGTGCGGCAACGGTTGGCCGAAGCCTATGTCATCCGCCGCCCCATGATCGCCCGTGATCTGCAGTCGGTCGACGGCACCCGCAAGTGGCTGCTGCGCATGGCCGATGGCCAGGAGATCGAGTCCGTCCACATCCCCGAGGACGACCGCGGCACCCTCTGCGTCTCATCCCAGGTTGGCTGCACCCTGACCTGCCGCTTCTGCCACACCGGCACCCAGCGGCTGGTGCGCAACCTCAGCGCGGCCGAAATCCTCGATCAGTTGCTGACCGCCCGCGATGCCCTCGGCGAATGGCCGGCGCCGCCCGACGGCCGGCTGATTTCCAACCTCGTGCTGATGGGCATGGGCGAGCCGCTGTTCAACTACGACGCCGTCGCCACCGCGGTGAAAATCATCATGGACGGCGACGGCCTCGCGATTTCCAAGCGCCGAATCACCCTGTCGACCTCGGGCGTGGTGCCGATGATGCAGCGCTGCGGCGCCGAACTCGGGGTCAACCTCGCGGTCAGCCTCCACGCCGTGACCGACGAATTGCGCGACCGTCTGGTGCCCATCAACCGCAAGTATCCGCTCGCCGAACTGATCGCCGCCTGCCGGAGCTATCCCGGACTCAACAATGCCCGGCGAATCACCTTCGAATATGTGATGCTGAAGGGGGTCAACGACAGTCCGGCCGATGCCCGCGCTCTGGTCAGGCTGCTGCGGGGGATTCCGGCCAAGATCAACCTGATCCCTTTCAATCCCTGGCCCGACGCGCCCTTTGACTGCTCGTCGCCGGCGACGGTGCAGACCTTCGGCGATATCGTCAACGCCGCCGGATACGCCAGCCCGGTGCGCCAGCCGCGGGGTCAGGATATCATGGCCGCCTGCGGCCAACTCAAGAGCAGCAGCCAGCGCTCGCGCGCCGTGGTCGCCGAAATTCTGGCCGAAAAGGACGCCGCGCTGACCGGACAACCCGGCAAATGAGGGCCGGCCCGGATACCTGCGCGAGACTTTGGGCCGAAATCAGGCCGTTACCGCTGATTTCGATTCTGCTCGGTGCAACCGAGGGCGACGGGTGGCGGAGCGCCCGAACCGACCTCCGGGTGAGACCCCGAAATAGTTTACCTCCGAAGGGTGTGGCCGCAACACCGCAACGAGGTTGAAACTGGGTCAACTCAATAAAATCTCATTGGCGCAAGGTCAATGTCATGCACACTGATCATTCAAGACAGGTGTCCGGGCCCGGCTCATGAAAGAATTCCGCTGCATCGTGTTTTCCGATCAGGAGGCCATCTCCGCCGTTATCGAACGGCGGCAGAAGCAACGCGAGCAGCTGCCGGTCGGAACTATTCAGGGGCTAACCTTTAATTCCGACAACAGTAATACCTTTACCCTGCAGACGATGGACGATTACGGCAAGAAAACGCCGGTCGAAATCACCATTCCCGAGATGGCGGCAGCGCTGGTCAATTACTGCCTGGGCCGCCGGATTCCGATGCCGGCCGCCGCCAAGAAAGGCATTGAGATCATCGGCGCCGACATTACCCTGGTGATGACCATCGCCGAATTCGACCTGACCAAGCCGCGGACAGGCAAGTCGAAGCGCTCCGTGCCGCCCGCGGCCAAGGCGCTCCAAAAAGCCTGAACCGGCTCAGTCCAGCTGGACCACCACCGCCTTCAAATAGGCCGACTCGGGAAGCAGCGGATGCAACGGGTGGTCGGGGCCGGCCCCCGCCTGCCGGATGATGCGCCCGAAACGCTGGGCATCCGAAAGCCCGGCCGCCACCAGATCCGTGAAGGTTCCGGGGTCGATGTTGTGGCTGCACGAGGCCACGAGCAGCAGGCCGCCCCGCGCCGTGACCCGCGCCGCCAGCCGGGTCAGCTTGCGATAAGCGCGGCTGGCCGCCGCCACATCCTTCTTGGCCCGGGCGAAGGGCGGCGGGTCGGCGATCACGACGTCATAGCGCTCCCCGGCCAGCCCCAGACGCTCCAACTCCTCGAAGACCTCGGCCTTACGAAAGGCGCAGCGGCCGGCAACACCGCTGGCCTCGGCGGCACGGACCGCCAGGGCCAGCGCGCTCTCGGAGCGATCAACCCCCTCGACCCTTTCGGCACCGGCCACGGCGGTCTCAACCGCGAAGCCGCCGTGATAGGTATAAAGATCAAGCACCCGCGCCCCGGCCGAAAGACCGGCAATGAAGGCACGGTTGTCCCGCTGATCGAAAAACCAGCCGGTCTTCTGGCCGCGCAGCGGATCGGCGAACAGCACGGCACCGTTTTCCTCGACCCGTACCGGCCCCTCGAGGCTGCCGCGCAACAGCCGCGTCTCTTCGGGCAGCCCTTCGAGCGCGCGCATCGGGCTGTCGTTGCGCAGCACCACCACCGCCGGCTTCAGCACGGTATCGAGAGCCGCGGACACTTCGGGCAGCAGCCGATCCATGCCGGCCGAGTTGGCCTGGACCACCACCACCTCGCCGAAGCGGTCGACCACCAGTGCCGGCAAGCCATCGGCCTCGGCGTGGACCAGCCGGTAGAACGGCCGGTCATAGAGCCGGCTGCGCAACGCCAGCGCCCGGCGCAGATGCCGGGCGAAAAAGCCGGCATCGATGGGGGCGCCGCCCTCGAGGGTCAGGCGCCGGGCCGCAATCAGGGTGTGGGGATTGAAAGTCGCGGCACCAAGACAGGCGCCATCGGGCGCAATCAGCCGCACCAGCCCGCCCGGCGGCAGGGCACGCTCCGCCGCGCCCATGCGGATTTCGTTGGAATAGACCCAGGGATGGCCGAGGCGCAGCCGCTTGTCGCGGCCGGGCATCAGGTGAACATCCGGGCGGGCCGCGGCCGGCACGGGTGCTGGTTCAGTTTCTGTCATCGCGGCGCACCATAGCGGGAAATCCCCCGGGGCCGCAAAAGGTCTTTGACATCTCGGCCGCCAGGAGGGAAACACGTCGATCGACCTCTCTGGCAGCGGTGCGGTACCCCTTTGTCCACCTCCCGGTCCATCCTGGTAATCAAGCTCGGCGCCCTCGGCGATCTCGTGCAGAGCCTGGATGCTTTTTTTTCCATCCGCCGCCATCATCCGGACCGGCGCCTGATCCTGCTCACCACCCCGCCCTTCGCCGCGTTCGGCGCCGCGATGCCCTGGTTTGACGCGGTCTGGCTCGACCGCCGGCCCAGAGTCTGGCAGCTTGGCGCCTGGGCGTCGCTGATCGGCCGCCTCCGCGCCGAGCCGCTTGAGCGGGTCTACGACCTTCAAAGCAACCAGCGCACCGGCCTTTATTTCCGCCTGCTCGCCGGCCGCCGGCCCGAATGGTCGGGCGAGGTCAGGGGCTGCTCCCACCCCCGCCCCCCCTTCCTTTCGATGACCGGCCACAACCACGACCGGTTGCTGGCCCATGTCCGCTCCGCCGGCGTCCTCGAGGCCGGTCCGGCCCCCCTTGACTGGCTCGATGCCGAGATCTCCCGCTTCACCCTGCCGGCGCGGTTCGTGCTGCTGATCCCCGGCTGTTCACCGACCCGGCCGGGCAAGCGCTGGCCCGCCGCCTGTTACGGCGAGTTGGCGCTGCGGCTGGAGCGGCGCGGCATTGCCAGCGTGGCCATCGGCACCGGCGCCGACCGGCCGCAGATCGAGGCGATCCGCGCCGTCGCTCCCGGGGTGATCGACCTTTCGGGCCAGACCAGCCTGCCCGAGGTCGGCGCCATTGCCCGGGCGGCGCTCGGCGCCGTCGGCAACGACACCGGGCCGATCTTCATTGCCGGCATCGTCGGCGCACCAACGCTCTCGCTGATGTCGTCCCGGGAAACCATCGCCGAGCGCATGGCGCCGCTCGGCCCGGATGTCGGCTGGCTGGAGCGCGAGACCCTGGCCGCGCTCGGCGTCGACGAGGTCGAGGCGGCCCTGCGCCTGCGGCCCGAGAGTGGCCGGGAGGCGGCGGCATGACACTGATCGGCCGCTACGTCTTCCGCAACCTGCTGATCGCCACCGTGGTCTCGACCACCGCGGTGACCATGACGATCTGGATCACGCAGTCGCTCAAGCTGCTCGACATGGTGATCAACGCCGGCGCCCCGTTCATGGTCTTCTTGTGGATGATGACGCTGACGGTGCCGACCTTTCTCGGCGTGATCATGCCGATCGCGCTGGCCGGAGCAATCCTGTTTTCTTACAACAAGATGGTGATGGACAGCGAACTGGTGGTGATGCGCGCGGTCGGCATGGGGCCGTGGCGGCTCGCCTCGCCGGCACTGGTCCTGGCCGGCATCGTCACCGCCACGGTCTACTTTCTCAACATCTACGCCAGCCCCTACGCCAACCGTGAACTGGTGCGGCTGCAATACGCGGTGCGCCACGAGTTCGCCACCGTGCTGATCCGCGAGGGTTCCTTCAACGAGGTCTCCGACCACCTGACGGTCTATCTGCGCAAGCGGCTCGACAATGGCGAGATGCAGGGGATGCTGGTCCACGACACCCGGCAGCCGGGCAAGGACATCTCGGTGATGGCCCAGCGCGGCGTGACCACCGATTCTCCTGGCGGCGTCAAAGTGATCATGCTCGATGGTCTGCGCCAGGAGGTCGACACCAAGACCGGGCGCTTGTCGGAGCTGTATTTCGACCGTTACCTCGTCGATTTCCAGGTCGTCGACGATAAGCCGGTGGATCGCACCGTGGATCCCCGGGAGCGCTTCCTCGGCGAACTGATCGATCCGCCCGCCGACATCAGGGCCAACCCGCACATGATGAGTCAGTTTGCCGCCGAATTGCACATGCGGCTGTCGTCGCCTTTGCTGACGCTGGCGTTTTGTATCATCGCGCTGGCGGCGCTGCTCGGCGGGGACTATAACCGTCGCGGTCAGGGCCGACGGATTGCTGCGGCGGCACTGCTGGTGATCGTGCTGCAAAGTGCCTCTCTCGGCCTGACCGGGATTGCCGGCAAGCTGCCGGCGGTGATTCCGCTGATGTACCTGCTCTATCTGGCGCCGATCGCGCCGGGAGCGTGGTTGTTGTCGCGACGATGACGATGGCTGTCGCTCTTTTGTCCCGCTGAACGAGGATCTCCATGACCGCCCAAGTCCAGGGTCTCGCCCCTGTCAGCCATTCGCGCCTTGCCGGCGCCATCCGCATTCTCGCCGCCGACGCCATCGAGAAGGCGAAGTCCGGGCACCCCGGCATGCCGCTGGGCATGGCCGACGTCGCGACCGTCCTCTTCACCCGCTTTCTCAAGTATGATGCCGCGGCGCCCCGGTGGGCGGATCGCGACCGCTTCGTGCTTTCGGCCGGCCATGGCTCGATGCTGCTTTATGCGCTCGGCTACCTCACCGGCTTTCCCGACCTCGACCTCGACCAGATCCGGAATTTCCGCCAGTTCGGCAGCAACACGCCGGGCCACCCCGAGGTCGGGCGGCCGCTGATCGCCGACACCACCACCGGGCCGCTGGGCCAGGGACTCGCCACCGCGGTCGGCATGGCCATCGCCGAGCGGGCGCTCGCCGCCCGCTATGGCGACGAAATTTCCAACCACTTCACCTACGTCATCGCCGGCGACGGCTGCCTGATGGAAGGGATCAGCCATGAGGCAATTTCTCTGGCCGGCCACCTGCGCCTGAGCAAGCTGATCGTGTTCTGGGACGACAACGGCATCACCATCGACGGCGCCGCCTCCCTTGCGGTTTCCGACAACCAGCGCCAGCGCTTCGAAGCCTGTGGCTGGAGCACCGCGGCCGTGGACGGCCACGACCCCGAGGCGGTAGCCGCCGCCATCGCCGCGGCGCAAACGAGTGACCGCCCGACCCTGATCGCCTGCCGAACCACCATTGGCAAGGGCGCGCCGACCAAGGCCGGCAGCGAGAAAACCCACGGCGCGCCGCTCGGCGCCGCCGAAATCGCGGGCTTGCGCGCGGCACTGGACTGGCCGGCCGAAGCCTTTGCGGTGCCCGAGGCGGTGCTCGCGGTCTGGCGGGCCGCCGGCCGCCGCGGCCTCGCCGCCCGTCTGGCCTGGGAGGGCCGCTATGCCGCCCTGGCCCCGGATCGCCGCGACGCCCTCGAGGGCGCGACCGCCGGCCGTCTGCCCGCCGGCCTCGCCGCCGCGGTGTCGGCGTTCAAACGCGCGGTCAGCGAAGGCAAGCCCAAGAACGCCACCCGCAAATCATCCCAGGACGTCCTCGACGCCCTGGTGCCGCTGATTCCCGAACTGGTGGGCGGCTCGGCCGACCTCACCCATTCCAACCTGACGATCGCCAAGGGCATGAAGCCGATCGTGGCCGGGGATTTCTCGGGCAACTACCTCCATTATGGCATCCGCGAATTCGCCATGGCCGCGATCATGAACGGCCTTGCCCTCCATGGTGGCTTCATTCCCTACGGCGGCACCTTCATGGTGTTTTCCGACTACATGCGCAACGCCATCCGCCTCGCGGCGCTGATGGATCTCCGGGCGATCTATGTCCTGACCCATGATTCGATCGGCGTCGGCGAGGACGGCCCGACCCACCAGCCGGTCGAACATCTGGCGGCGCTGCGCGCCATGCCCAATCTGCTGGTGTTCCGCCCGGCCGATGGAGTCGAGACCGTGGAGAGCTGGGCGCTCGCCCTGGCTCATTCGTCCGGCCCCAGCGCTCTCGCGCTTTCGCGCCAAAATCTGCCGACCCTGCGTACCAGCCACACCGAGGACAACCTCACCGCCCGCGGTGGCTATGTCCTGGCCGAAGCCGCCGCCGGCCCGCGCAAGGTCACCCTGCTGGCCACCGGCTCCGAGGTTTCGCTGGCGCTGACCGCCCGCGCGGCCCTGGAGGCCGAAGGCGTCGGCACCGCTGTGATCTCGATGCCGTGCTGGGCATTGTTCGACCGCCAGCCCGAGGCCTATCGCGACGAGGTTCTGGGCAGCCACACCGTGCGGATTGGGGTCGAGGCGGCAAGCCCGTTCGGCTGGGAACGCTATGTCGGCCTCAAGGGCATCGTGATCGGCATGCCCGGGTTCGGCCTTTCGGCCCCGGCCGATCAGGTCTATGCCCACTTCGGCATCACCGCCGAGGCGGTCGCCGCGGCAGCGCGGAAAAGGCTGGCCGAGATCGCGGCGCGGAAATCCTGTCATGACGGCAAGCCGTCATGATGTCGGTTGCTTTAGTTGTTCGACTCATGCCTATCCGGTTAA